>Ga0316218_1001243_pt1 | contig 28672 bp, 18 predicted proteins | sample TBH18003metaG_FD_203634 | JGI IMG/M metagenome (GOLD analysis project Ga0316218, IMG submission 203634) | Freshwater microbial communities from Trout Bog Lake, Wisconsin, USA - TBH18003 | ecosystem: Environmental > Aquatic > Freshwater > Lake > Hypolimnion/Profundal zone | place: USA: Wisconsin...
CTTAAATCTAAATATCTATTAGTTAAATCTTGTGCTGTTAATGAGCGAACATAATAGATTTTCTGTGTACCATCAGCATGTCTATCCGCAAAGTATTGAATAGCATCGGTAATTCTATCTTCAACTTGATCATCATCCACGTTAATTTCTATAACGGGAAAACCAAGTCTACGTAAACAATATGTTTTAAAATCTGTTCTGTTAATTATTGCAGTCATGTATATCTCCTATGTACCTATATTTATATAATACATAGTAAAAAGAATGGGGAAGATTAACTTCCCCACCGATTATCAAACAGGACGAGAATTCTTTTCCATCTCTTTTAGTTGATCTTCACCCTGCTTTTTCAATTTATCAATCAAACTAGCAGACTCCAAGTATCTTAGATTTGCCAAACCATTCAAAATGGTTTCTGCTTCTTCTGTAGTTACTTTAAAATTCAATTCAATTACGTCAATTCTCATAGTTTATCTCAAAAAATTAATTAGATAGATGATTTTTCTGATGCATCACTTGAAGAAACAGAAGCATTGGGATCAGTGATTGGAATTAACCAATCAATCTGACAATCTAATTCGTGTGTTACTGCAAAAATAATTTGACCGTTATAATTAATAACATGCCCATTTTCAAGTGTTAATGTTGCACATTTTTCAATAGCCTGTTCGATTGGAAATCCAACAACTTGAAAGAATGAAGTGTGTGCAGGAAACATTGCCGATAATTCATTAAACATTTTTTTCTTACCTCGTTTATTAAAAATTAATTCCAGAACTGAATTGGAACTTGTTTTGGTGCTGCTACGTCATAGAAACCATTAGAGCCAATCTTGAAATCTCCAGTTTTGAATTTAGAGATCATTCCATTCATATTTATCATAACTGAACTGTAGTCAACCGTCTTGAAGAATTTCAGTTTATCTACCTTACCAGGTTGTGCTACAAATTCAACACCATTCAAAGAAACAACTTGTTTGTATTTATTAATATATCCGAGTGTATTTTTTGGTGATATAAAGTCACCAGTTTTGAATTTAAATCCAAACACTTTACCTAATGTGGTAGAAGGTGATATAAAGTCACCAGTTTTAAACTTAAATCCAGATACTTTACCCAATGTGGTAGAAGGTGATATAAAGTCACCAGTTTTAAACTTGAATCCTGATACTTTACCATTAGTAGTTGATGGTGATATAAAATCAGTAACTTTAAATGTATTCTTTTGTACTATTTTACCATAGGTGGTTGTTGGTGAAATGTAATCAGCAGTTTTAAATTTAAATCCAGTTATCTTACCAAGAATACCATTGAAATAATCAAATGCTTGGAATGGTATATTCTGTCTATATTTGTTTATAGCACCAAATGTTGTAATAGGTGATATAAAGTCACCTGTCTTAACAAAATTAAGTTTGACTATTTTACCACTGGTAGTTGCTGGAGATATAAAGTCACCTGTCTTAACAAAATTAAGTTTGACTATTTTACCACTGGTAGTTGCTGGTGAAATATAATCAGCAGTTTTGAATTTAAATCCTTTTATTTTACCACTGGTAGTTGCTGGAGATATAAAGTCACCAGTTTTAAACTTGAATCCAGATACTTTACCTTGACTTCTTGGTATTAAGTCCAATAAGCCAGGTGCATTATATTTAATTTTAAATAAACTTATAATACCACGAGTAGTTGTTGGTGAAATGGAATCGACAACTTTAAATGTATTCTTTTGTACTATTTTACCATATGTGGTTGCTGGTGAAATATAATCTGCTGTCTTGAATTTAAAATTAGATACCTTACCATATACATTATTAAAATAATCAAATGCTTGGAATGGAATATTCTGTTTATACTTAACTATATTTCCTAATGTAGTAATAGGAGATATAAAGTCACCAGTTTTAAACTTGAATCCTTTTATTTTACCATATGTGGTTGCTGGTGAAATATAATCTGCTGTCTTGAATTTAAATCCAGATACTTTACCATATGTGGTTGATGGTGATATAAAGTCACCAGTTTTAATAAAGTTCAGTTTAGATACTTTACCAATAGAAGATCCTATTATGTCTACAGTAGTTGGAGCAAAATATTTTATCTTTAATGTAGTAATGTTACCACGAACATTATTTAAGTAAGAATAATCAACAGTTTTAAAGTTGAATCCTCTAATTTTACCATATGAAGATTTCAAAAGATCAACTGTTGTTAGTGTATAATATTTTATCTTTAATGTAGTAATGTTACCACGAGAAGATGATGGTGATACAAAGTCACCAGTTTTAAACTTGAACCCAGATACTTTACCATTGGTAGATACTGGTGATACAAAGTCACCTGTTTTAAACTTGAACCCAGATACTTTACCACGAGTAGTTGTTGGTGAAATGGAATCGACAACTTTAAATGTATTCTTTTGTACTATCTTACCATATGTGGTTGCAGGTGAAATGAAGTCACCAGTTTTAATAAAGTTTAATTTAGTTATTTTCCCTAGAACATTATTAAAATAATCAAATGCTTGGAATGGTATATTCTGTCTATACTTAACTATATTTCCTAATGTAGTAATAGGTGAAATGAAGTCACCAGTTTTGAACTTGAATCCTTTTATTTTACCATATGTGGTTGCTGGTGAAATATAATCTGCTGTCTTAAATTTAAATCCAGATACTTTACCAAGAGTCACATTTGGAGATATGAAATCACCAGTTTTGATAAAGTTGAGTTTGGTTACTTTTCCAGTGGAAGAACCTACTATGTCTACAGTAGTAGGAGCAAAATATTTAATCTTAAATAGACTTATAATACCACGAGTAGTATTAGGAGATATAAAATCACCAGTTTTGATAAAGTTTAGTTTTGCAATTCTACCATTAGTAGTATTAGGTGATATAAAATCACCAGTTTTGATAAAGTTTAGTTTTGCAATTCTACCATTAGTAGTATTAGGTGATATAAAATCACCAGTTTTAAACTTGAACCCAGATACTTTACCCTGACTTCCTTTAAGAAGATCTAATAAACCAGGTGCATTGTATTTGATTTTAAAATTAGTAATATTACCACGTGAACTGTTTGGTGAAATAAAGTCACCTGTCTTAAATTTAAATCCAGATACTTTACCATATGTGGTTGATGGTGATATAAAATCACCTGTCTTAAATTTAAATCCTGATACTTTACCACGAGTAGTGCTTGGTGATACAAAGTCACCTGTCTTAAATTTAAATCCAGATACTTTTCCTTTTGTGTTTGAAACTGAAGAATAGTCTGCTGTTTTGTAATTAATTTTAATTTTTCCAGTGGTTGATATAGTAACAGTTCCATTGGAGGTTGTTAGCAAATCAAATTCACTGAATTGATAATTCCATAATATAGCTGATGGTGATCCAGGTGGAGGAAAGACAATATAATGCCCACTGGTATTTGCCGTTGCAGTGTTAGATGATAGACTGGCAAATGCCGATTGTGCGAAGGACGAAAATCCTAACATTTAATAGTTATTTCCTGTTATATTGTTTAATAACTATTTATTAGATTGATTAGGCCATTCTGTTACGTTTATTTCAAGTATTTATGTTATCTCAAGTGTGCTATTCTGTCCATTCTGGATTAGGCAATTGTGATATAACATCTTGGCAATCAGGTGGTAATGATACTGTTCCGTTTTTTATATCATCTAAAATAGGATACAAGGTTTTCCATGTTTGATCTCTTATAGATAAACAATATTGACCTTCACTTGAATAACTAGGAATTGTGCTATTAACATATGAGCAAGCAGTAACAATATTATCATATCCTCTAGATTGTGCAAAACTATCTAATCTTTGATTTGTTAGAGATATACATTCATTCACAAATGATGTGATGGTTGCCTGTGTCTCTAAATAATCTTTATCAACAACTTCCCATACAACATTCCATTTACCATTTGAATCTTGTTCTACATCAGAATCTATTATTTTTTGTAAGTTTGTAATTCCTGGTTGTGGTGGGTAATTTAATACGGCATACCCAAAAGACAAATAAATGTCTTCTGATATTGTTTCGGGGAATGAAGTGTTTGGGAAAAGACCTTTAAATTCATGTTCCCATATGCGTTCTTTGGTTGATATATTAATTAACATTTTAATTCCTATTATAATGATGTTGCAACATACCCAGTACTTCCCACAGCAACAAATTTTGTATTAGATGGCATCCATGTTATACTATTTACAGTATCTGTTGTTGACCAATAAGATCCAGTTAATGTTGAAGTATATGTCCAAGACGCAGAAATATTACTCGTATATGCAACCACTCCACTTTGACCACCGGCTACATAGACCGGATTAGTATAACCAGATCCAGAGTAAGAAATAGTGGTTACTGGGGTTGCACCAAATGTTGTACCTTTTAAAGAAGAATTATATTGCCAAGTTACACCATTTGGTGAATATGCTATCGAACCAAGAGAACCACCAATTACGTAATTTGTACCATCATAGATTGCGGATGTTACTGATTCTGTTGATCCCCATCCTATACCATCAGTTATAATTGTTGTACCGAATGTTTTGCTTGTACTGAAAGATGGCATAGGGAAAATTGTATCAAATGGTGATGTAGTTCTATACGCATATACTGTATCATTATTTGGATTATAAACAGATGTATTTGCAAAAATAGAAGGTGAAGAAGGAAATACAGATGAAAATCCTGATCCAGTGAAATAGGCAAGTCCTTTGTTCGAAGATGGCTGTAATCCACAAAGAAAATAAGGAATGGTACTTGAAGCAATAAGCTTACTAAGAGGGGCATTTATCGATGGAGTAAAGTATGATGTAAACGTTAATGTTGATGTGGTACACACTGCTATATTGCTGTAACCAAGCATAAAACCACCACCGAACAGGGTTACAAAATGATATAGTCCATTGCAAAAACAGGTTCCAACAGGAGAATATGGATAAGTAAATAACCCAGTAGTTGGTTGATTGATCCACGTTACACCGTTGTCATTTGAAAACATGATAGTTGGATTAAGGGTGGTGTTTGTGATGACAACAATTTGTGAACCGTTACTCGATGCTTGAACTATTGTGTTTGCGCTACTAAGAAGTGGAGCTAGACCACTTCGAATTGTCCATGTTGTGCCATTGTCTACAGATGTTGCAATATTATTTGCACTTGTACTATATGCAAAAAAAGTATTTGTAAGTGATGCACATATAATACCAATTACTGTATTTGTCCCAAATGCTGTCCCAGATAAACCACTTTTGTAAGTCCAATTAACACCATCAGGAGATGTTGCAATTTTACCATTTGCACCACCTGCCATAAAAATATTATTTGCAAATAATATTGTAGATACTGTATTCGTTCCCCAACTTGTGTTGGATAGGTTTGAAGTTATGTTCCAGTTAGTATTATTATTTGATGTTAAAATTTTTCCGGTGGTTGTACCCAAAACATAAATGTTATTGCCATATGATGAAGCATTAATTATATTGGCTAATATTATTGAATTTGCAAATGCAACCCCATCTTGATATGTCCAATTAATACCATCATTAGATGTTGCAATTTTACCATTTGCACCACCAACAAGAAATGAGTTACCATTGGATGCTGATACTATATTTGGTGATGTTGCTCCAAAAAAACTACTTGATAGACCACTATTGTATGTCCATGTTACTGCATTCGGTGATGTTGCAACTACACCATTAGTACCAACTGCCAAATAAAGAGAACTGTTATATGATAAACTGGTTACGTTGGATGTACCAAATGTTGTGCCAGATAAACTACTTTGATAGGTCCACGTGACACCATCGGGAGATGTTGCAATTTTTCCCGATTGCCCACCCAAAACATATTGATTATTTGCCCATATTGAGGATAATACGTTGGATGTTGACCAAGTTGTGTTGGATAAATTTCTACTATATAACCATGTAATACCATTAGATGATGTTGCTGTTCTCCCACCAACCCCAGCGGTTAAAAATTGACTGCCATTATATGTTAACGTGTTTGCAGAGTTGTAACCAAAACCAGTGGAAACAGACCCACTAGATGATGTCCAATTAATACCATCACTTGAAACTGCTGCATATCCATTATTAGCAACAGCAAAAAGAAATCTGCCATTACTACATATTGATTGTACTGAAGTTAATGATCCCAATGCTGTTTGTAAACCAGTTTGTATTGTCCATGTAACACCATCGGTAGAAGTCGCACATTGTGAGTTGTCTCCTACTGCAACATATTTGTTTGCACTATTTAAGTATGATATACTATAGACAGTATTGGAACCCCATGCCGTACTCGTTAATCCACTATTAACTGTAAAACTGGTTCCTGTACTGGATGTTGCAACATTTCCGTTGGTTCCACCAATAACAAAACCGCTACGATTAGATGAAACTGTTTTAGTGGTTCCAGTAAATCCAGCAATAGTTGATGATGTCCAAGAACTCATGTTTGTTGCATAACAAAATTGTCCCGAACTTGATCCTCCTACACCCACAGCATATGTACCATTGTCAGATAATGCTGTTACTGCAAATGATGCACCCGTAGAACAAGTTGTCCATACATTATTTCCGGATGAATATACTTGTGCTTGGGTTATAAACATATACCAAAGATTATTAAACCAGTATGCTGAATAAATGTGTCCTGCGTCACCAACCCCTGTAGGCCAAGTATCATAATGGTGATCTGTAAAATTTACACCATCGGGTGTTGTGGAGTTTCTTAGGCTATATCCAACAACCTTTGTTAAGGTTGTGTTACTTCCAAAACTTATTGTTGTTAGATCAACTAGTGGTATAGTAAAAGAAAATGATGAACCAGAATTGGATACTACTGCTATTCTGTTACTATCGGATCTACCCACCATAATATTATTATTAGCTGTGCCAGGTAAAAAAGTAGAACTATAAACAGTTGAACTGGTAGTTGCGGTACTAAAATAAGTTTGTGCTCCAGATAAACCATCTCTATATGTCCAAGTACTGCCAGTTCCTGCTGGGATTGTATATACAGTTGAAGGTGAACTAGAACCGGCTGCAGATAATAATATTTGACGAGAACTCATTACAAAATTCCTATGCTAGACCTTTTCCTAATAAAAATCCTGACCATGTGGTGCCACCATCATATGTATAAAATGCTAAAACATCACGACCACTAGTTGACAATGTTGGTGGTGTACCACTGGCCCATTTTGTATTTGTAAACCACGTTATTGTTGATGAACCACCGTTTGTTAAATCAAGAATAAAAGCGGAAGAATTTCCAGATGATGGAATATTCGTTACTGTGAATGTTGTTACACCAGCAACCGTATGTGAAAAATAACTACCCGATGCTAGATTTACTGTATTTGATGTAATTGCAATAGTGTTTGATCTTTCTGATACAATACCACCGATATACAATGCACCAGTACTTGGATTAAATGATAAATTGGTACTAGATGTATTTGCTACAGTATACGAACCACTTGTAGCAGTTCCCAACATTAAATAACGAGTTGCATTGGATGTGGTATCATCTGTTATTGTTGCACCAGCAGTAATAGAACCAGAACTACCTAATGTAATTGCAGTACCATTAATTGTTATAGAGGTGTTAACTAATGCAGAATTTGGTATAGATGTTAATGATGCACCAGAACCAGAGAATGAAGATGCAGAAACTACACCATTTACATTAAAAAAACCAGTATTACTAGATGTTACGAATGTGTATTGTAAATATGGATTTGAATATATGGTTCCTGTTTTATTTATCCCCGAAGGTTGCATCGACAAATAAAATGTCGATGCTTCATTCGAAGATGCTAATATTGGTAATCTTGTTAATGATAACATAATACCTTATGCCTGTGCTTCGTTCCAAGAATAACGTGCTTGAATTGCTCTGGTTGTGGTGTCGATATTTTGTGCTTGGAATGTCAAAACGTCTGGACCGTTTGGATATATACCAACCGCAGCATTTGCAGTTCCACCACTAAGGATACTAGATCCCAAAGCAACTAACTGTGTTAAGTCTTGCTGAGTGGTCTGATATATACCTTGTTGAACGTTCAAGTAAAAACCAAATACAGTTTCACCACCAGATATAGTTGTTCCTGTAGTATGGAAAATATATTGTGACAGACTTGAACCACCAACGTTGACCCATTGTTCCGCTGTATTGGAAGTTGTTCCATTCAATACACAAGTAATCAAGAATGAACCGTTTGCATACATGTCTGTTTCAAAAGGTAACATTTGCATACGATTAATAATTTCACGAATACCCGGCCCAGAAGCAGCAATACCATTACTTGCTGAAGGTCCGATTCTAAAACTCATAACTGCTTGGGTGGAACCTTGTGTAACGTTAACAGTGTTCGCCATACCTTTAGTGAAGATAAACGATTTATCTGGGGAGAACCCACCATCCATAATAGCAGAAGTTCCCCAGTGATTAACTTCAGGTGAAAACTGTGGTGAATGGAGCTCAACCGCAGTTTGTGCTGTTGCAGACCACACAAATGTTTGTGCAGTATTAGACAATGGAGCAAAATAAATCGTATTGCCAGTTCCAGTTCCAATAGATGCTTGTGATAAAACTACTGTGGATGAACTTGGAATAGCAGTAACAAATGATTGGTTTGGTAAACCAATACCAAAAACATACTGATTTAATTGAACACCAGTTGTAGATGCCAAACCAGTAATATAATTATTACCTGCTACCATGTTACCAGTTGTAGTTAATCCTGCTTGACCTCTTGTTAGTCCACCAAAAGTTGTTGGTGTTGTTGACGAATAGGTAATAAATTCACTATTTGCTAAATTTCTAACCCACAAAGTTCCTGATGATGGGAATCCTGATGTATTTGCAACATACAAAGTTGTATCGGTGGGTAAAAAGTTAGTTCCTACACCAGAAGCACCACCTGACATAAAAGTAGTTTTTGCAAAAGTATTTGTTTCATAACGACCTGGTAAGTTACCAGAACGCATGTATGCCATATAATTGACGTTATTATTAATTAATTTGTGGCAGTAAATTACACTTCCGTCTGGACCTCTAACACCCCAACGAATAAATCCTGCACCGTACCAAGAGTAGTCGATGTAGAACATTTGCATTTTAGTTAAGTCAATATTGTATCCAGAAGGACCAGTACCATCCAAACGATCAATATTAAATGCACTGGATGGGATAGTAGTATCGACTGTTTTACTAATTATGGCATTAGTTTGTACCACTACCCCACGATATGCTGGAGATATTGTCAATGAAGTGTCTGACATAATATTTGTTACACGGTATGTCATACCTTTAATAACAATAAAATCATTAACATTTAATTGTTTACTAAATGTTGTTGGGTATCCAGTTGACGCATTAACTACAGCAGAACCTGGTGATACAGAAACCTGACCAGAGATTTGGTATGTAGAACTGCGTTTAACAGCAGATAATGTAGATCCATCAAACTGCCAAAAAATACCATTCTGAGAATCAAATATTCCGATACGATTTTGTGCACCTATCCAAGAGTAAACGGAACCATAAATTTGTCCAGAAGCACCATTATTAACTGGAACAGATAATGGATTATATGTAAATGAATATGGACTAATTACATTTTGAACTGTAAAAATACCATTATATGATGTTTCAATTGCACCAGAAATTTGAATCTGTGTTGGATAATTGATGTTATGTGGATCTTTGGTTGTAACAACACAAGTATTATTTGCTGAATAATAGACAATACCATCAAGATTTAATTGTGGTTTTAGAATAGTTCCAGTAGACATCTGAATTCCTTTACCTGATTGATAACGGAAATATCTACGAGTTTGTCTAATATATTGTTGGTTATGACTAGAAGCATTTGTTGAGAAACGAACACCACCATCGAACGGGCGATGGACAGCCAAACCTTGAGGTCTTGCATATAAGTTTGCGTTTGTTATAGTAAATGCGCCAGCTGGTGGTGATACTGTGGTGTTATAAAAATTGAATGTATTTGCATTTACAACTGAACAAATTTGCCATGAACCGTTGGAATATTGTGCACCAGTCAAAGCAATTTCGTTTCCAACTGCTAAATTATGTGGTCCAGTAGTAGTTACTGTTATAACGTTACCAGAAGCACTGGCAGATGCCATACTAATGGAAGAATTACTGAATACTGCACCTTGATAACCTATGGTAACACTTTGATTATAAATGTTCGACACCGTTCCAGTGTAGAAGAATTTACCAGTGTATGTAAATGTATTTGCTCCGTTTACTATGGTATTAGAATCTACAATGTAGAGACCATCAGCACCAGAATATAAACTATCTAATATAACAATGGGTGATCCAACTGCTGGTGCTACACTGGTTCCAACGTTTGCTGTATAAGATCTAGATCCATTAATTGCAGTGATATTGTTGATATTTAAGTTACCTGTAGCAGTAACATAATAAGCAAATGGGGTGTTATTGATCATTGATAACTGTTCCCATTTGGTTGTCTGAATAGAATATTCATAGTCAGTATCAATCAAACTTTGTGGAGTAGATACTCTTAGTTTGTTGATTGGGTCCAAATAGGTTTCGGATGGAGAAAACTTTTCATCATATTCATCAATTACAATCTGCAATTTATCTGTTGAAGATAATGATGTAGTATTATAATTAAGAACAATAGTAGTAAATGTCTGTGAATTATCAGAAGATTGTGATATTGTATGTGATGATGATGTCAAGTTTGGATCAGAGAAATTGTAAATAACCTGATTTGTGGTGACATCAGTAATCAATACTAACCTTTCTCTTTGGATAGCACGTGGTATTATAATTGTTCTTGTTGATGGTGTAAATGTATAATAAGTATCAAGTATGGTCTTACGTGCCATTGTTAACTCCGAATTTTAAAAATAGTTTCATTATATTTAGTAACCCATTAAAATGTCTAAAGGTTTAAATGGATAGGTTTTTGGTGTTGATGGACCATTTCCTACAACTGTTCTGATCATTACCTGCGATCCAGCTGGTGGACTGTCAGCAAATTTTAAGTTTCCAGAATTGTCCAAACAATATCCTTTAGATGATGTTAAAACATTTGCCAACCAAAATGTATCATATTTATAATCAAATGCTGGTTGTAAGAGTCCATTAATCGTAACTTCTAATTTAAATGGACTTGCAATAGAAAATAGATTTTGATTATATCTTAAAGCAAATGTGTTTTTGAATCCATCTACGGCATTAGAAATGTCATCTAATTCATAAATTATATCTGTTACACTAATAGTATATAGACCATTAGCAGATGTGGTTTGATTTGCTTGATTTAGATAAAGTGCTTTTTCTGCTGGTAGTGTACAAAATACATCCTTTGTTCCAGATGTGAAATTGACTAAAGCACCACCATTTGAGGATGCTATAACAACATCTCTAGATAATTGGGTCCCTGCTAGGGTATAAGTTCCGATACCAACTTCCCAGTTTGGTCCATTGTTTTGATCGGTAACTGCATAATATGTAGTATTGGCATTACCAATAGCAACAAAAGATTGGAATCCTAATTGTGCACCAAGTAGTGTCATTGTACTTGTGCCAACGACAGCAGTTGTCTCTCGTACTCTGTCTGCTACAATTAGTGCCATTATTATCTCCTGTTAGTTATAAAAACTCCAGCATGAGCTGGAGTTTCTAATTTTCGAACTTATGTTTGAAATTTCCATGATAATACAAGAATCCGTATCCCCGAAGGGATACGGAACCTCATCAAACTTACGCAGGGATTGCCCAACGGAAGTTATTCTGAAAAGTTGTAGAAGTATTCGCAGCGAGTGTTGATGAATCTTCTAACGATCTTGTAGACTGGTTATTGATACCACCCAGAGAGAACCTATAGGTCTGTACTGAAGCAGTAGTAATCCAGTGGTCAACAGTAGTAAATGCAGAGTTGTAGAAGTAGTTACTATCAACTGTTACACTAACGGTATCCATTAATGTACCTAAGTTTGAAGGAATTACTTTCAATCCATAAATTCTACCACGGATATCTGGATCATATGCTGGTCCAAGAACCACGATTGGACTAAACATGAAACGTTTACTGTTGTATACGTTAGTATATACAGGAACGATCTGACCAACGTGTGGTTGTGGGATTGTATTAGCAGTCAATGTCGCAGCACCTACTGAGATAGCAGTTGTTGGAGCATTGTAAGAACCACCAGCACCCAATTCATACATGTGACCCCAACGACCAGAGGTAATTGTAGCACCAGTATAAACGTGAGAATTTAATCCAACAAGGTCACCAGTAGAGTTACGTACTCTAGGAACAGAGAAGATACCACCATGTACACCAATAGTTTGTGCTACTGGGGCAGTTGGAACCTGAGTAGATCCAACAGGGAATCTCTGACCGTTGAAGTATGCGTAACATGGCCATGGAGAAATACCTGGAGTACCGGATACTGGGTTACCAGTGTAGTAAGATACACCAGAAGAAGTACCGAAACCACCACCCGTATCTTCAGGCTGTGAACGTTCAAACTCGAAGCAACCTAACCACTGTTGCTGTAAGTTAGCATATGATTTACCTTGAATCATGAACCAACGGTTACTAGCAAACAAGTAGAGGAAACCACCAGTTGTTTGTGTCATTGGAGTTTGGTCAGTAACACCACTGATTGCACCAGTTACAACAGCATTGGTTAATGTCTGTGAACCAGAAACAGTATATGTACCTGTACCACCAGAACCAGAACCAAACGCAGTAACAGTACCAACACCACCAGAAAGAACCATACCAATGGTAATGGAACCAGATGCTACTGAGTTAACTGTTAAAGTGTTTGTAGACTGAGATACGTTGAATACCGCACCACCAGATTGGTCAGCAAGGTTGATACCAACACCGTTACCTTGTCCATAAGAAGCAACCCAACGTTCATATACTGGTACGTTATAAGCAGAACCAGAAGTAGTAATGGTGTTAGCAGTACCACCACCAACAGCTAGTGGGTAATAACGGAAACCAAAGTATTTACGGTCATAACTTGTGTTAGAAAGGATATAACTTTGTTCAGCGGAGTAGTTTGTAGAAGAATAAACATATTCTACAAAGTCAGCTGCTGTACTTGGAGTATATACTGATGGTGGGTTAGAACCGTTGCTGTAAATGGTATTTTTCAGAGGTGTTCCAAGTGTAAGAGTATTTGCTGAGATAGAAGCAATATAGGTATACAATGGAGTTGAACGGTAGTAAGGAACTGGACCAGTTACGGTTACAGTCTGTGCTACAGTCAATGAAGTATCAGATGCAATTGCAGTTACGGTTAAGTACTGACCAGCGATAACGATTTCTGCACCAACATGCAACTGAGTTGTGAAGTTGGTACTTGTACCAGTAATGGTAGAAGAACCAGCAACAGTATTGATGTATCCGTTTAATGGAAGGGGAAGACCACCACCACCTTGGACTTTAACAATACCAAACTGTGAGAAACCAACGTTAGATGATAGAGTCAGTGAAGTGTTACCTGCAAGGGCAATACTGTTTGCAGTTGTATTTGCAGTAACTGCTGTAGACAACTTACCACCAACTGGACCTTCTCTTGTACCTTCTAATACATAACCATGAACTTTCTTTTTCTTGTAAACAATAGAAATAGATGTGTTATGTGTGAATAGAGTGTTGATTTTAATTAAGTTGTTAGAAAGAACCGCAGTAACAGTTGCTTCAGTGCCATCAACGATGATATCATCACCAACACGAAGTTCATTCAACCACTGTGTATTAACACCTGTTAGATAAGACTCATCTCTCCAAAATGGAATACCAAATACAGACTGACGAAGAACGTTAGTAGTAGGTCCGGCCCAACCAACAAAGTCAGAAATAGTTGCTGAAGTGTTAGAGTTTGCGGAGTTTGAGAAGAAGTTGATTGTACGTAGTTCATCACCAAGCAGAACTTGATCACCTGTTACTAAGTCCCACTGGAAGTTAGTACCAGAACCAACAACAGTTGTAGAACCTGCTAATACGGAAACAGTTCCTCTAGGGAATGTTGCATAACGAAGGTTACTATCAGTGAAGTCCATTGGAATGTTAACAGTCAACTGAGTGTTGCTGATAATAGAAGCAACCTGACGAACACGACCATTAATTCTGATAGTTAAACCAGCAACACCATTCTGTGCTTTTGCGATTAATGAACCAGAAGTTATCGCAGTAGTTGGTCCGTATACAGTAGCAGCAGTATCGGAAGTAACGGTTGCAACAGTATAGAAGTTGTTAGCACCAATGTTAATACTATCCCCTGGGAATAGACCATTGTTACCACCTTGACCTGTTACGAACTGGGTACCAGTACCAGTAATGTTGTTAGCACCATCAAGTGCAACAGTACCAGTTAATAATACAGTGTTAACAGCATTTGTAACATCTGGTAAGAAGAATGTGTTATTACCAGTAACAGTTGTAGAACCATTGGTTACTGAAACAGTACCAAAAGTATTACCTCTTACAGCATTTACTGTATTACCAGAAAGGATACCATTACCTGCTATAGTCAAAGTGCTGATTTGTTTTAAAGAACTAGGAATGCTAACTGAAGGTACGAAAGAACCCAATGTGGTCAATGATGTGTCGGTGATAACAGAAGCAACATTTTGTGATTGTCCTGCAATCATGATCTGATCACCAGTTCTCAACTGGGTAGTGAAAATTGTACCAGTACCAGTTACCGTTGAACCGGAAGCGATTACAGTACCTTGCATGGTATCATTTCTAAGCCATTGGTCAGTCAATGCCAGTGCAGGCCATTGATCTGAACCAGTAGAAGACAATCCGTAGGTAACTACAGATGAATTTCTACCTAATTCGGTAAGTGTTGCCATTTTGTTATTCTCCGTGATTTAACAATTTTATTTATAAAAAAAACAGTAACTAAGTTTTATATTGTCTATTTAGACATTTAATAATGACAACGTAAAATTGCTACCCGATCCAGATATCACATTCACAGTGATAAAATCATTTACATTAAATGTATAATTTAAGTTCATATACATTTGTGCCCTATTTCCTGCCGGTATAGTAAAATACGACAGTAAATTTGAATTTTGATATAACCCAACAGTTATAGCAGTTCCAGCTGGTGCTGAATTTGTCAATTGAACCGCATTAATAGATACCTGTTGATAGGGAACAAATACAGCAGTTCCCATTAATGGTCCTGTAAAACCATTCAATATATTAAACGTTTTGACAGTATGACTTACGGGTTTCCACTGTAAATTAGTACCATCAGTAGACAGGAAATTCCCAGTATTAGATGCCTGATTTGGAATTTCCTGTCTAGAATTAGCAGTATTTGCTAAATTATATGCTTGTTGTGCTAGATTATTGGCATAAGTTATCTGTGTATTCTGCCAATTATCTACTGCATTTATATAGGTAACTAAAGTATTAGTATATGCTTTAGCAGCAGTTAAGGTTATAAAGTCATTTGCTTGTAAGAATGTATTTGCTTTATCTGTATATGCCTTGGCATTTGCAATTGCATTTGCCATAGAAGAACTGATGTTTATTTGTAACCAAGAATTGGTAGAATCCGTATAAGATTTTGCTGTGTTTAAAGTTATAACATCATTTGCTTGTAGGAAGGTATTAGCACTGTCCGTATATGCTCTAGCATTTGCCAATACATTAGCGGAAGTTAGACTTATGTTTGTTTGTAACCAAAGATTAGCAGCATTTGTATATGATATTGCCGTATTTAAGGTTATGAAGTCATTTGCTTGTAAGAACGAATTTGCTTTATCAGTGTATGCTCTTGCATTTGCTAATACATTTGCTGATGTTAAACTGATATTTGCTTGTAACCAAGCATTGGCAGTATCAGTATATGCCTTGGCAGATGATAGTGTTATAACATCATTTGCTTGTAAAAAAGTATTAGCAGTATCAGTATATGCTTTAGCAACACCGAGTGTCGATGCAACATTTGCTTGTAACCAAACATTAACAGAATCTGTATATGATTTAGCCACCGATAATGTTAATGCGTCATTTGCTTGTAGGAATGTATTAGCAATTCCTAGTTGAGTATTTACTGCATATGCAAACGTATTAACATTAGAAATTACTGTATTCTGATAATTATCAATTGCAAACAATAAAGAGATATTTGCATTAGTAGAATTGTTTACATTCTGTAGATAAGTTAATACAGTATTGGTAGAATTATCTACATTCTGTAGATAATTTAGTGTTGTGTTTGTTGCATTTGCAACACCCTGCAAATAAATGGTATTAGCAACAGCACTATTTGCTACATTAAATATTTGTTTAGTATAACTTCCTAATTCAATGTTACCAATATTAGCAGTTGGGGAATCTATTCCACCAACTTTAATTGTATCATATAAAGTGTTTGCTTCAGAGAAATTTACGGTATTTGCTGGTTCACTAGTGATATTACTGAAGAATTTCCATTTTCCATCTATGTGGTCACGAATAATTCCAGTATGCTGATAGTGATCTGAAGTAAAATGTCCAACAATACCAATATCATTAAGATTCGATGGATTGTTATTGGCAATGTAAATTATAGTATCATCAAGTACTAAGTTATTTGATGAAATTGTAGTGGTGTTACCAGAAACATATAGGTTTCCACCAACATACAAATCCTTGCTTATTGTTGTAATACCAAATACTTGTAATGTTAATGCACTATCGTTACTAATGGTTAATAGACCATTAATTATATCACCGGATTTACTTACTTTAGTGGAGATGCTACCTTGTAAGAAAGTATTAGCAATATCGGTATATGATTTAGCGGTTACGAGTGTTGAACTGATATTACCTTGTAAATAATTATTAGCAATATCTGTATAAGTCTTAGTTAGAATTAATCCAGATATGATGTTTGCTTGCAGGAATGTATTAGCTGCATCAACATATGGTTTGGTATTAGCAAGACCAGATATGATGTTTGCTTGCAGGAATGTATTAGCTGCATCAACATATGGTTTGGTATTAGCAAGACCAGATATGATGTTTGCTTGTAACCAAGAATTAGCAGTATCGGTGTAAGTCTTTGCGTTGGCAAGACCAGATATAATATTTGCTTTTAAGAAACTGTTAGCAGTATCGGTATAAGTTTTAGCAACAACTAATGTAGCAGCATCATTTGCCTGTAGGAATGTGTTAGCACTATCAGTATATGCTTTAGCAATTGATAGAACATTTGCTGTGGATATATTAATATTAGACTGTAACCAAGCATTAGCACTATCAGTATATGCTTTAGCAATACTTAAAGTTAATGCATCATTTGCTTGTAAGAATGTGTTAGCAGTATCAGTGTATGCTTTTGCTTTTGGTAATACTGATGCAATGTTTGCTTGTAACCAAACATTTGCACTATCGGTATATACTTTAGATGCACTTAATGTTAGTGCGTCATTTGCTTGTAGGAATGTATTAGCAATTCCTAGTTGAGTATTAACGGTGTGTGCATATGCATTTACAGCAGCGATTGCTGTATTTTGTGAAGTTAGTACACTGGTAATATAACCAAATTCAGTATTTAATGTATTGTATACAACCTGAGTGTAACTTATTGCTAAGTTTGCTTGATTATAGGCAGATTGTGAAAATATAGATACATTATTAATTTGAATACCATAATCCAACCCATTGGTTGCATAGGTAATTCTTCCTTGTCCATCGATTGTGATAAAGGCATTATAATATGTACCGGGGGTTACACCAGTATTAGCAAGAGATGGACCAAGTACTCTAGTTAATGCCATCTTAGTTTGTTCCGAAACTCAGAGTTGTTATTTCTATAACAGCACCGTATTCCGGTGCTTCACTGAATTGAATGATATTATTAGAAAGTGAAAACGATTGTTTCAATTGTGTTACACCATTTAAATTTACAAATACTGAATTAGCATTTGGTGGTGATACTGATAAATCAAATATCATATTATGACCATCAGCATAAAAAGTATCAACCGTAGATTTTAATTCTAGATTATTTGCTATAATCATGATATTATTTGCCATATCAGAAGTTTGCTGCATCAATGCATATGCAGCATCAATTTCTGCTTTAAGTTTACTATCTACACCAATAAACTGAGTAGTAGATCTAACGGCTTGCTGGTTGGTAGTCTGATTCGCTCTTACAACAACAGATGGAGACTGTGGAGTAGATAGTATGGTTTTAGGAGTTCCTTGGTTTATTTTTACATTTATTGTTTGTATTGGTGATACAGACACATTTGGCATATTATTCTCCTACATACTGGTTACAGCGGGAGACACAAATATTTGTCCTTCAAGAACTCGTGTTATATTATTAGAAGAATTGTCTTTAATGATCACATCATAAACCAACTTTCCTGGTGGAAGTGCAGAAGTATTAGCGGAATCTGCTGATAGTTGAATTACACCATTATTAGCATCAAAAACTGATGCAACAAAAGTTAATACAGCATTACTACTATAGTATGATGTTTTTGCTTGACTTTTTACAGTAAAACCATTTAAATTAAATGGTGCACCATAACTATCATCCAATGTTAGTTGGGTAGTAAATGATGTTCCTTGTTCTATGTATTGGTCAGAATATCCAGCGGGCATTTGTTGATTCCTATATAAAAAAACCTTCTCGATTATTTATGTGAGAAGGTTTTTAATGTTTTCAATTATAGAAAATAATTATTCTGGTGTAATATCTTTGATTGTTCCTATTTTAGTCATGGGACTCATTGATGATATCAATATATTTTGTGTATCTTCATTAGATTTGACCATTTCATTTCTGAATGATTCTACCGCAGCGCTGGTGCTTCTTTGTTGTCTACTATTTTCTATCATAAGAAGTGGTTGCCATGCCATTGCACATCCCCATTGATCCATATCATCACCTGTCTGTGGATCTTTACCAACCAACTTTACATGCCACATACATTTATGTATTTTTCCATCTTTCACCGTTTCACATTCAGCACCAAGAGGACAAAAGATTACAGTTTCAATAGTCATTTGGGTATGTTTACAGGTTTGTTTTCTTCTTGCTCAATAGGGATTATGTACCACCCCTTAGAGTCATGTATAACTTTATACCCTTCTGGGATGATGGGATCTACTTTTTTATCTTCCTCTTCCATATAACACCTAGTTTTTGCTACAAATAATTGTATTGATGTATTTAACAGCTAGGTTAATAGCTGTTCCTGTAAAGGTACCTGATTGAGCATCCATTGTAAGACTGTGGGTATGGGCTGCGCCGGAACCATTGGCTTGTATACTGATACCTGTAGCGGCTGCATTGATTGATATTCCGGTAACGGCTGCAGCAGTAGATCCGGCTCCCAATCCTCCAGCAGTGAGAGCCGAACCACCACCAATAGGCACTACAACACCTCCATGCGTGTGGCTAGGGTCATTTAGACCATGATTATGCGTTGGATCAGTAACTCCATGACTATGGGATGGCATCTGTGCGGTGGTGATGGCCGTGCCTCCTACTGTACCTGTAGCGGTAGCGATTGAAACTGAACCAGAAACTGCTTGTGATACAAAAGCACTAGAGAATCCTACAGAACCACCCGTTGTTCCACCAACCCCTGAGACAACTCTTAATGCTGAATCATTGATGGTTGTATCTTGTGTCCAATTAAGAGGAGCTGTCGCTTGATGGAATGTTAATCTTGTATTAGAAGAAAATTCACTGTATGCTGGATCTACTACGGATGCTTTGACTTTAGTTGTCATTTAATTTACCTTTTAATTCATCAACTTCTGATTTCAATTCTTTTATTGCTTCAATCAGCAAAGGAACTAACCTTTCATAATGAACTGTTAAGTATTTGTCATCAATAGGTGCAGGTACTACAATCTCTGGAAGTATCTTTTGTACTTCTTGTGCTGATACACCTACTTCTCTTTTTACAGCATATCCAAGTGATTGTGCTATTTCATTAGGTTCGTAATAGAAACCATTGAGTGAATTTACTTTATCAAGAGCATTTTCAATATTACCTAATTTGATTTTTAAGTTTTCATCAGAATAGTATGCAACGATTTGTCCTGTTGCTCTAATTGATCCAGTGTTTGCAGTATCTGGTGCAGCACCAATACCTATAGTACTTACTTGATAATTTCCTGTTGTATTTAAAGTGGAAGCAATACCATTAATGTTTATCGTATAAGTGTTTCCAGACAATAAAGCAGTCTGTACATATGCAGTTGTTGCAATCTGAGTGTTGCTTGTACCAATTGATGGTGTTGGAGCAGCTGCAATCCCAGTAAATGTTGGAGAAAGTATTGTTGCCTTTCTAGATTCTTGATCTTGAATTGCCAACTGAATAGTATTAGCAGCTGCAACTATAGAACCAAAAGGAGCAGTAAATGGTATATTATTTGCATAATATGGATTGATGATATAACCATCAACTTCAAACATTAATATGTCATTGGTAACTAATCCAGTATTGAATGTTATGGATGTATTAGATGATTCGGTATATTCAGATGGGAACTGTCTAACACCATTGATATATGGTCTTATTTGTGAAGCACCTGGAATATATGTTGGTGTTGTAAATACTGTCTGATTATTGTTTACTGTTGGAAAGTTTCTGGTTGACTGTATAGTTGTTCCAGGAACTGCACCACTACCACCACCAGTTCCACCTGGCGCCCAGTAGTATGTCCCAACACCACCAGTTACTAATGTATAACCTGCTACTTGACCACTTGGTAATAAGTTGTTTAACGCAGCTGCCGATGAAGTAGCACCAGTACCACCCTGTGCAATTGCTAATGCATTAGTCAATGTCAATGCATTGAATGACGGACTAGCAGAACTTCTTAAATCTTGTGGTGTGTTGATTGTAAATGTATTAGAAGAACCAGCAACAGTTACACCATTAGTACTATTGTATGAGATAGCACCGTTATTTGGTGCTACTGTAAATGAGTTTGTACCTGTTATTGCATTTACTGAAGTGTTTGCTCTATTGTATGCAGATATTGTATAATTACCTAAAGTATTATACAATGTATATACTGCCATTGAAGTAGCAACATTAGATGAACTTGCAAGTAACAATGAATCACTTAAATATTCATCTGAAAGTAATCTGTAATAATTACCAGAGGTAACATCCCTAGTGTCCCAATATAGATTGGTTTCATTCCAACGAAGCTGACCATTTAAACCCAATCCTCTGTTAACTTGAACACCTGGATTTAAGAATGTTGGTGGATTTGCTGAGTTAGCACTTAATACTATATTTGGGTTATTGTATACAGTATCGTTGATAATGAATGGACCTAATGTACTAATACCACCAGTTCCAACATATAAGGTTGTTGTAAATGTTGTTGTTGTATTTGATGTGTTTGCAGTTAACTTGTTTGTAGTTAGATTATTAGAAACAAATACTGAATTTGAGAAGTATGCACTAGCATTACCTGTTACATTAAGCCTACCCGCGATGTTAGCAGTATTGGCAACATATAATCCGGTATTTGATGCTAATGCTAAAAGTGGACCACCAATATTGGCTTGTCCATAGTTAGTTAAACCTAATGTTGGATTTGTAAAATATACTTGTCCAGCAACATTCATGTTGTTTTGTATTGTAGCAGATGATCCTGTACCAACAATTTGAACCGAACCTTGGAAAATAGATGCTGTATTAACTTGAAGTGCTAATGTTGGATCAGTTAAAACAAGAGTACCAGATGCTTTGGTAAAGTTGTTTGATGCCAAATCATTATTCTGCTGAACCAATGCATTGGTTAGACTTAGAAAATCACCCCAAGTATTGGTGTATGTAAGAATATTAAATGTTTGTGCGGTATTGAAATTAGACATTTGATCCTTTATCCAGTAATTGTAACATTAACTGTTTTATTTCAGACATATCGGTTTTGATGGTATCCATCTCCGATTTTATAGTATTTAGTTCATTAATTTGATTCGCTAAAGCTTGTCTTTTTTTATTATATTCGTTGAGACCATTTAAATCCCTATTGATTAGGGCACCACTTTGGGTATCCCTAATCATATGAGTTCCTTGAACTTTAAGGAGTGACATTATTACACCGATGTGTTAACGTTAGCAGGAAGTGCCATACATCTGATATCAGATAGGAATGGTACTGAAGTGTTATCGGATGATACTAATACTACTTTTATGGCAAACTGACTGAATGTCGTATATGTCTGTCCAGTAATACTTGTATATGAAACATAACCTTGATCAGTACCATTGGTTCCAGGAGCAAATGAGAACTCAAATAAATCACTTCTTGATTGTGAATATAGTGTATCAGAACTTTGTGTCTTAGTCATTAACTGCCAAGAACCATCTTCAAATTTCTGAGTATCTTGCCTACTTAGAATCTTGTAGTAAACAAGTATATCAGTATTAACTGGTCTATAAGCAGTCAGGTATACATTCAAGTCAGAAGAATCATTACCAGCTGCTAATACAACTTTCTTGGTGAAGTATTTGACTTCTGCTGGACCACCATGTGGTGATGTTTCACCGAATATTGCAACATTAGCACCATAACCGATATTTGAATCTGTTATAGTTATAGTAGGTGTTACAATATATCCAGTTCCTGGATAGGTGAAGTATACTGATTGTATTACACCATTAGAAATGTTTGCAGAAGCATATGCTTGTGTTCCATTCTTACCTGTTGGTGCTGATACTGTTACAGATGTTGTTCCTACGTTATAGCTTGACCCACCACTAATTAAAGTAATTAAACTATTTGACAGTGGGCAATTGTTTATGTTATTCTGAATAGCATAAAGTGTAGAACCAGCATCAGATATAATTGGACTTACAGCATCAGTGTTAGATGATAACAGTGCATTCATTATGAATGATGTTGATGAATTTGCTAACAACACTCTTTCACCGTTATTATCATTCAAGAAAATGTGGTCATACATTGATGTACCATATTTACCTGGATTAACAGTAACAGGAGAAGTTGTGCTTCCACCAAGAAGTGTAGCACTGTAGTTGTAGTAGATAGATGTTGATGATGGTACAAAATCTGTTGTTGTTAAATTGAATGCATCAACATTAATATTGTTAGTTGTAATAGTTGCAACAGTATTTGATACTGTATTACTATTGTTTAGATAATCAATACTTTGTTCAATGATTGTTCTGTTTGGAAGTAACTTAGGTACAACCATAGCAATCGTTGGTGTTTTAGTTGTGTCGAACACACATCTATCTAATACAAACATCAAACTTTGATTTTGATCAACATTCCATGTCTGTGAATTTTGTGAAATGAATAGACCACCAACATATGGGGCAGTTGTTATCTTAGTGATGTTGGTTGGTGGTGGATCTGTTGGTAAATTCTTAACTGAAGATGGTAACGCAGTATCACCATTTGCAGCAGTCCACAATGTATACTCATTAGAGTTAGAGTTTAACATGAAAGCATACAAAGTATTTGGTGCAATATACACTGGTGAATTAAACGTAAATTCTGTGTATGTATTTGGATCTAGTACTTGTGGTGAAGTGTTGGCATTAACATTTGATGGTGGTAATGAAACTATAGAATGATCTAATGTATCACCATTAGGATATCCATTCAAAGTACCAACAATAGATAATGTAACTTTTGAAGTATCATTAATTGGTTTTGATTGGAAGAACAACTTAATAGATGATAAGAAAGCACCATTAGGATAGTTATTTGGATCTATCAAGAATGTTTGAGCCAACGGATCATAAGGAGACTGTGTTTGATAACTAGTAACTGTTGTAGTTGATGTAGTGTAAGAAACAGTCTTCTGATTAGTTTGTGTGAATGTTGACTTAGCGCCAGATGGTGATGCACCAAAGTTCAATTGCTGTGATGTTGTCTGTAATCCTTCTGCGTAAAATGTTCCTTGTGCAGAAGTAGTAACTGTTGCTATATCATTATTTATTCTATTATCAACGTTAAATACTCTCTGACCAGTGTGGAATGTACTTGTTGGTACATTGAACATTGCACAATAGTTACCCTCTTCATTTGAAGAGAAAGTAGAACCAATAGAGTATACATCACCAGCGGTTGTTGTTAATGCAGGAGTAACATTTGCAACTTTAGTAGTTGAATTGTAACCTGTTATGGTAGCAGATTGTCCAACACCAGAACCAGATACTATGTAAATTGTATTTCCAGTTATAGTAGACATATTATTTGCTACTGTTGCAATAGGTGATAGAGTTACAGTACTTGCAATATTATTAGCACCGAATAAAACACCACCATTATGTTGCACAGAATTAATGGTACCCTGTGCAGTATAGTTACCAGGCACCCAGTTTCCATTAGCATCAAATGTAGCATTATATAATGTTAATCCATTATTATATGTGTTAGAAGTTGAATCGGCTGCAACATACAATCTCATATTAACGGATGTAGTAGATGGGTATGTGTATACATCTACTACCAAACCCGTAGCATAGAATTCACCACCAGTTTGATAACCGATTACATCACCTTGATTGAATGAACCGGACACATTAGATAATTCAATAACATTTGGTTTACGCATGTATTGATTAACATTAATGTTATCAAAGAAGTTTTGTAACTGACTGTTAAATAATAATCCATTAGCACGAATGGCAACTTCTTGTGGTCTAATCCAAGAAATAATGCTTATGTCTGTTATGTAACCATTATTCTGAGCATAGGTATTTCCTATCTTACTGTAAGGTCCAAGAAGGTTGTTCTGTTGTTGTTGTAAAGTAGTTGTGTATGTATCTGTTGTAGCAGTCGTTGTTGTCGTTACTGCTTTACCAATTCCAGTACCATAACCCCAGTTTGCACTTGTGTGATTAATATAGTATGCGGTTGATGATGATGATGTTGATGAAACACCAGAAAGAACGGTAGTACCAGATACAGTTTGCCAATCACCAACACTTAAAATGTTGACTGTATTAGATGATTGAAATACTTGTAAACTTGGATCTGTAATCAACAGAGATGGTGCATAGTTAGTATCTACCCAGTTATCTACGTTAGGAGATAGTGATAAAACACCAGTTGATGATGAAACGGAGAATGGGTTTATGTTAGTATAACGACTAGCAATTGGTTGGGAAACCAGATTTGCAGATGTATATGGTAGACTGAAGTAATTAACTAAACCATCAGTTGTTATAGTATAATCGAGTGATTTTAATAAACTTGGTGATGGACTAGAAGCATTATAAACTAATGCTAAGTTTTTCAGAGGGAAGTTCATCACGTTCTGTGATGCTGTCATCTGACGAGTTCTCTTGTTGATAGCTGCTGTATAATCAATGTTTGAAGTATCAGCAGTAGAATAACTTGAGAAGTCATCTACCAATATACCATTCTTAAATCTATTTAAACCATATGCATCTGTAACTTGCATGTTTGTTGCAGATTGCTCTAATGCACTTAGGGATGTGTAGTATTCCACCTGGCCAATTCTAGCATCAAGAGATGCTATATCTTGCATAGTATAACGTTTGTGTTGAACTTTCTCGATAGAAAGATCCGACATACCATTCTGGACTTCTGTTGGAAGATATCCAGTGTATGGGTTATGAGTTATATTAGCAATAGTTAAAGAGTTATCTGGTCCTGGTGGGAAGATTGGGTTTAGTGAAGGGGTACCTTCAACTACTTGTAAACTTCTATCTTTTGTCAGAACCAATAAGTCTTTACGAGCAAGGTAATACGAGTAATTGCAATTGAATATTGTACCATCAATAGGTAATAATACACCAAAAGGTGACTGACTGTTAGAATACTTGAACACATAATTTGGTTGTGCGTTCAATCTTGCAGGTCTAAAATCGAAACTATCTCTTAGATTGTAGTATGTACCACTCTTTGCTTGGTATGTTGGGATCTGTCTGTAGAATGCATTTCCACTAGCATCATAAATTGGATATGATGCTTCACTGAAATAACCATCACCACCAGAATGTTTGAAATAGTTAACCAGAACAAGAAGATTTCCTTGTGGTTGCGGTGCACCAGGTTTCAGAGTTATAGAAGAATGATCATAAATACTATCTCTCTGTCCATTATCAAACAAATAATTGTTGGTAACATCATATGATGAATCAGTCAACATTGCCTGTGTTGGTGTTGCAGCAATAGTTTTTGTATCAATAATCTTTGCAATACTATAAACGTCAGAAAGATATAATGATTGTTTCTGGCCAGGTGCAACTAATCCTTGATCCTGTATGTAAACTTGTCCAGTAGATGATGCAGAATCATCAACGAATGTGTAGTTGTTTACTGAGGTACCAATTACAAAATTAGTGGTGTTTGGTGTTATTAGAGTTTTCTTCTTTAGAATAACGTTTTGGTTGGTATCTACAGCAGTAATAACTTGTACTTTAGCAATGATAGTTGCAGTAAATGCATTTTGAATATCAGCTGCTGAAGTTGAGAATGTTGCAGTTGCACCACCATTTGTTAATATTACCTTACGGTTTGTATTAGCAGAAGAAGTCCAAGGAACAATATCACCAATTTTTAAGTTGGAGTTACCACCTGTTGCGGTTACTATGATTGTGTATTGTTGTAAAACTTCACTATCTGGTAGTCTATTTCCAGATGAATGGTCACCAATATGTTGAAGAATACCAGCATAGTTACCAGTGAATGCCATTGAATAACCAGAACCAGAAGCAGGTGTGAAGTTTACACCAGAGTATACTATAGTAGAGGTGTATGAACCAGAAGAAATTCCTTGTACAAATGGGTTGCCAATTGTAAATAGCAATTCTGGTGTGGATGGATTCTCTAGGATAGTATCACCTGATGCTAATCCATTTACCTTTCCAGTTAGATCAATCTGTGAAGTACCATAAATGGTAGCTGGGTATGATGCTGTACTTACATCTAAGATAGACTCTACATCTGTTGTATCAAAATTCAATGCGAATACTGATTGATTTGTTGGTGTTATTGACCAAGGACTGTTTATCGTAGCAGTTCTGGTTGCTCCAACATATGATGTTATAGTTCTAAAATCTCCAGAATCAATACCACTAGTGATACTTATACTTACACCAGTATACGCATTATCTACAGATGAGAATGAACTTGGGAATGTAACATTACTTGTATTTGCTGATGCTACATTAGCAGATAAAATACTGTTTTGTAAGTCATGGACATACATTTTATAAACGTATGTGTTAGAACTTGCATCACTTGAGTCGTGATCATAAACCAATCCACGAGCAAACCCAGAAGCAACTTTTGTAGAATTATATGAAGATGATGATGATATGTTTACATTTGAAGATGATACACAATGAAGGTCGATAGGTTGTTCTTGTGTTATACTAAAGAATGAACTATTTGCACCTCTTACATTGCTCACATAGAAGTAGTTACCATAACCAGTATATACTGGATTGTTTTGAATTGATGATATTGATCTTGCACGATCTGTTACTAGGTCTACAGGAGAAGGATTCTCTACACGATAACCATGTACATATGCAAGACCCTTACCCACATTTAATATGTATGTATTTGCATCATTTGAATTTGTTTTTGGTGTTAATTTGAAATCATTAACTACATAGTCACCATTTGTTTCATAGTCACGCTTTGCGAAATAGTCATCGATAACTGAATAAACAGAACCATCAACCATCTTGAAAACATTTCCAGTATCAACACGTACTAATTCGATAAAGTTTGAGTCATCACCAAATGCAAGTGGTCTTGTATCAAGAGATAATGATATTAGATATCTATCTGCGCCTGGTGCCTGATAGTTAGAAGCACCTAGTGCTGGATCTAATAGTGAAGAATCGTTTATATAGTCGATTGTAGTTTCGTCTATAGTTAAACCAACACGAAGACTTGGTGTATTAGTGTACTTTGAAAGTATAACAGTAGAATCAGAAACTTGAACGAAGTTTCCTAGAACGTAGAACACACCTTTAGAAATGGATGCAACTGAAGATAAACCACTGGAATTTAATGAAAGTGCCTGAGCTGCAAGATTAGAATTTACATCATAAATGATATCATTATCAACAAATTGAATACCAGATTTGTATGAAACAATTAACGTAGGTGGATCACCAACACCAGCAGAACCTGTTGCGGATGCTACTGCAATAACTCTTGCGACAACAGTTCCAGTTGCATTAGTTACTAGAGCATTTAAGAATTGTGTAGCATCAACATTAATATTATTATAAGTTGCTTGTAACTTAATATAGTAACAATTGAAATTAGTTGTTACCTGACCACCTGTTACTGGTGAATTTTGCTTGAAGATGTTATCAGCAAAAGAAGTAATTTGATTTTGTAGAATAGTCTGGGATTGAGTTAATTCTCTAGCTTGAACAGCAACACCAGGTTTAAACAATATACGATGGTAGTTTTTTGCTGAATCGAAATCATCGTAGTATGGATCAACGTTAAAATTTATTGTCATTTTTTTAAACCTTTGTTAGCCTCTGTATTCCATCTATATTTTGGTATTTCCAAGCATAAACAGTTTTATATTGTAAATTATTTAGTTCACAGTATTTCATTAAATCTTCTA
>Ga0316218_1001247_pt1 | contig 28571 bp, 31 predicted proteins | sample TBH18003metaG_FD_203634 | JGI IMG/M metagenome (GOLD analysis project Ga0316218, IMG submission 203634) | Freshwater microbial communities from Trout Bog Lake, Wisconsin, USA - TBH18003 | ecosystem: Environmental > Aquatic > Freshwater > Lake > Hypolimnion/Profundal zone | place: USA: Wisconsin...
GGACTGCTCGGCTGCATACCCGTCGACGGCCAGGGAGATCTGCTGCCGCCGCTGGGCGCTGGCATAGTCATAGGACTGCCTGCCATTGACCAGGCCAGGGCCGAATGGCAGTTTGGGGATGGAGGTCTGGTTGAATCCGTGTGGGTTCACAGCCAGGACTTCAACTTCGTGCTGGCCGAGCTGGGATACCTCATGAAGCCCGCGAGGTTCATGGAATACTGCTGGGACACGCTTAGGACGGAGAGGCTGTTCGCCGGAACCAGCGCCGATCAATGGGTTTACGTTGACACCAACTCCAGGCGTAGCAGCGATCAGTTCTACGTGCAGAGGGAGAATCCATCCTCCGTCGGACAGGGCATCAGCATACCAAACGAGAGCACTTTGTCTTACTACCAAAGCGGTGGCATACAGCATTGGATAAGCGAGTATCTCGTCAGCAACAGCATAGCCATAACGCCATACCTCGGTAACCTCATAAGGGGAGGTCAGCCCAGGTTGGCCCACAAGGTGGGTGCATTCATCAACAGCAGCACAGACATGAGGGTCACCGCCGATAGCTTTGGACAGATAGGCTACAGGAGCCGGTTGGTGCCCAGCGAGAACATAAACACGTTCCTATATCGCAGCACCAGCATAGGCAGCAGCTTCTACGGCGGCATCATAGTCAAGAAGATCTACAACGGCTGGCAGGTGTTTGGATACGACGGCATAGGACAGGTGTTCAGCATCATACCTGGTAACCCAACAGGCGGCAAGACCACCTCCGTGCTTGGCAACGCCAAGGTGACGGGATACAACCAAGGCCTGACGAAGGACGGCGAACCGGTGATCAACACCGTGCCATATGGCACGATATTTGGCACGGTGCAGGACGTCTACGATTTCATAATCAGCCATGGTAGGTATCAAACATACCAGGGATGGGTTTTCAATTCCTACAACTCAGCCACCAACGGCAACTTCGATTGGTCACAATCCGCAGTTGACTTCGTGTATTGGAGCCAAACCAACTGGGCCATAGGCAACTTCATCGCACTGAGCCCGCTGGCGAACGAGGCCAAGTTCTCCCAGGAGTTTGGCAACATAGAGTTCGTGAACGGCATAGTTGGTGGCACATATCCAATAGTGGATCGGGCCGGCATACCCATAGACAACAACAACCTCGAGATACTACGATACGACGGCGAGATAGTGGTGAGATCGCTGAACTCCCAGAGCATATACGGCCTGAGGCTGTTCAGGACCACCCTTGAACATGTGATGGTGTTTGACAACCAGACCACGTTTGGCGACACCATGTATGATCCCCTGTATGGCATACGCCAGAACAGGTTGAAGCTGTACGCATACAGGACCAACGACTGGACAGGCAGGCTTGACGCACCCGGATACTTCCTCTACCAGAATCCGGTCGACAACACATGGAGCATGGTCAGCAACTTCGAGAAGACGGCCAACGACTTCAGGAAGTATTTCAACATAGAGCAACCCAAGAACGTCGACAGCATAGACCCCATAACGCAGAACGTCACCACCCTGACATCGCAGGACAGCGTGATCGACAGGGGAGACATATCCAACCTGTCCAAGCACATGTACGGTTACCAGAAGAGGACCTATCTGGATGATCTCATATTCGAGGACAGCACCGAGTTCCAGTTCTACCAGGGTTTCATAAAGCAGAAGGGCACGGCGTCAGCCATCAACGCCATACTGCGCAACACCGACATCATACCAGCTGCTGAATCCTTCAACTACTACGAGGAGTTCGCGTTACGTTTGGGCAGGTACGGTTCGTTTTCCCTGAACACCAACGTGGACTTCGTGCTACCGCAGTCACAGTTCGCCAACGATCCGCAGCAGATAAGGGTGTTCTCTGACACCAACAGCAGCAGGGAGGTCAATGGCGTCATAAACCTGGTCAACGGTGATGACAGATTCGTGGTGCCTCCGGCCACATGGGAGGGCAATAGGTTCGCCTTGAGGAACCACCTGGGACCAAACTTCGCAACCGATCTACCAACCGCCGGTTACGTGAAGCTTGGCGAGACGCCGTGGTATGCCGCGAACCTATCCGTGCTGACCAACCTCTACTACAGCAACGCCAACGGCACCAGCAACGTGCAGCTGGCGGACGGCGACACCATATGGCAGTTCACGGATCCCGCGACAGGATGGACGGTTTGGCAGTTCAACCTCGATCCGGTGGGCATAGATTACACCGTGGCTAGCACCGTCTCGGGACAACCCACCGTGGTGGTCTGCAAGGGACCGCACGGTTTGGTGGACGGCGACCTGATCACGATGGATGGCATACAGGACGTGGGGTCGCTCAACCAGATAACATACACCGTGTCGAACGTCGATGCCACCGGAACGCAGTTCACGGTGCCGCAGAACACATTCATCACCGGCGTTGGCGGTAGCATCTACGTGTATCGCAGGGTTAGGTTTGGCAACGTGGCGCTCAGGGATGCGAACCCGCCGATCACCGGTTGGAGGGATGGCGATCGCGCATGGGTCGACCAAAGCGACATCCCAGGCATCAACGGATGGACGGTGTATCAGAGGTTCAACGGCCAGTGGACCAGCATCAGGATCGAGAACCTCAAGGTTGATAGCTCGTTGATGCTGTATGCAAAGCTATACAGCCTGAGCAGCCTGGACATGCTCGCCACCCTCAGCTACTACGATCCAGCCAAGGGTGTGATACCCGGCATAGCTGACGTTGGTCTGGACTACAGGAGCACCAACGACCCCGCCGGTTACAACCAAGGCGATCCCAACATGTATCCCATATCTCCCAATTCGGCATGGGAGAGCGAGCACGTCGGCAAGACGTGGTGGGATCTCAGCACAGTGAGGTACATAGACTATGAGATTGACTCGGATAGCTACAGATGGCAGAATTGGGGCAAGATCGCTCCTGGTACCACCGTCGATGTTTATGAATGGGTACGAAGCCCTGTATCGCCTTCAAATTGGGCTAGTTATGTTGCGTCGAATCAGAGCTTCTCACAATATGGCATCAATTATACCCCTACGGGAACGGTGAGGAACGCCAGCGATCCGGCTTGGACGCAGACCATAGAATACGATTCATCCGGTAACCCGCACACCTGGTACTACTTCTGGGTGCAGAACGCCATCACCATCCCGCTGCCTGCCAATCGAACGATGACCACGCTGCAGATGTCAAACACCATATCCAACCCCAGCGCATATGGCGTGAGCTGGTACGCGGCGATAGACGCCAACACGGTGTTGGTGTCAAACGTTGGACGATACCTCAGCGGCAACGACACGGTGATGCAGATCCTGTACACGCAGAAGGCCAACGATGCCAACGATCACAAGCAGTGGCAGCTGGTCAGGGAAGGGGATGCCACCAGCCAGATAGATGACCTGTTCTGGCGCAAGCTGCACGACAGCCTCATCGGAGTGGACGGTCTGGGTAACCCCGTCCCAGACATGAAGCTGCATGCGTCGCAGAGGTACGGTAACCTGATAAGGCCCAGGCAGACCTGGTTCAAGGACAGGAAGGCGGCAGCGAAGATATACGTTGACACGGTCAACTCGCTGCTGAGCGACACCGTCATAATCGGTAACCAGAACGTGTCATCATGGACCACCTACTTCTACGCTCAGGAACCCATACCAACCAAGCCCGGCAACTATGATTATGCCGTGAGATCCATAGCGCAGAGGGATGCCCTGACGCTGTCAGACGGCGCCAAGGTGTTGGTCACCGCCAGCGCTGACACCAATTACCTCTGGGTGATATATCAATACAGCTACTTCAACAAATCCTTCACAGCGATCAGGAGGCAGGAGTACAACACCCCTGCGTTCTGGGAGTTCGCCGATTGGTACAGCGCATCCTCCGGGGTCAGCAGCAAGACCGTGCCCACATACATCGTTGACACGGAGAGCGATCTCTACGCGATATCGTCCCCTAGCACGGGTTCTGTCGCCAAGGTGCTCAACAACGGCACCAACGCCTGGGAGCTTTGGCAGTATGGCGGTGCGGGTTGGAGCAGGGTTGGCCTCGAATCAGGAACCATACAGATACTCAGCAGCGTCTATGATGGATCTGCGGTGATATCGGATGAGTTCGGCGACGGTGGGTTTGACAGCGTTGGTTTCGACATCAACCCAACCATCGAGTTCAACCAGATATTCAACGGCATCAGATATGCCATATTCGGCACGCCGGAGACCAACACCACCATAGAGCTGAACCAGATATTCTTCGCCATGATAAACCATGTGCTCAGCGAGCAGGGATTCGTGGATTGGATATTCAAGACATCGCACATCGTGCTGGAGGGGTTCAACAACCCGCTGTATCAAGGCGACCTGTACCAGAGCGATAACATAGAGAATCTGCTCAGCTACATAAACGAGATAAGGCCATATCGCACCAAGCTGCTGCCATTCATAAGCGGCAGGACGGCGATGGATAACGTGTCGGTCAGCACTGCTGACTTCGATCTGCCCCCTTACCAAGGCAGGATACTCAACCCCAGCGATCCTACCGATGCCAACATCATAGCCAGCACATCAAGCCTGCAGGCATGGTATCAGAACTATCAGCGCAACGGCAACCTGATCCGCAACATCAAGACCTCCCTGGTCTTCGATAGGGTCGCGAGCATACCTCAGGGTTGGAGCACAGGTGGTTGGGATGTGGTGGGATACCAGTACGAGGGCGGCAGCACGCCCGGATACGGGGCGTTCGACAGGATACAGAGATACTATCAGCCCACGGTAGGCATGACACCTCTGGGCAGTGACCAGCTGATAGGTGGGTCGGCGTTCAAGGGCGTCGTGATGAGCGGCCTTGGGTTCACGGTCGATCTGGGATGGGATCGCAGCCCCTGGGACACCCAGCTGGGTTGGGACGGTAACAGCGGCGACTTCGATAGGTACATAGACCTCATGGTGCAGGGCGGTGTGGTGCCGGTTTACGACACATTCTACGGCGATGGCACCAGCAAGTCGTTCACCATGAACAGGGTTCCCGTTGACGTTCCAAACACGGCGGTCTGGAGCGACGGGGCCCTGAGGACCTATGGCACGGATTGGATCATACCAAACTGGATAACGACGGTGAACATCATAGAGGGCGGATCCGGCTACGAGATTGGCGACATCCTGCTGCTCAACATACCCAACGCGGTCGAGAGCGCTCGACTGTTCGTGTCAGGGGTCAGCGTTGGGGGTTCCATAACCTCGCTGGCGGTGGTCAGCAGGGGCAGATACGACATGGTTCCCAGCGGCAGGGTCGATCTGGTGTACCCAGATTTCCACTCCGGCACAGGCGCGGGTGCCAGCGTGCAGCCCGTGTGGGGAGGCAGGACCATAACGTTTAAGACGGCACCAAACGTTAGCCCGGTGCCATCCATATTCGTGCTGTTCAGCGGTGAGACGTTTGAACCAGCACCGGACAACGAATACGATATCATCAATGACGGGTCGTCATTCGTGCAACCAGAGGTTTCCGAGGATCACGCCGAGGAGCTGTACAACGCTAGGTTGATCAACAGCATGCGCATGGATGTGTACACCACGGCCGGCGGAGGCAGGCCGGTCGTGACCACCAAGACATACATCACGGATGGCATCGTCGACCAGTTCGACCTCGACGTCAAACCACAAGACTCCGCCAGCGTCATAGCCAGCCTCGACGGTGTGGTCCTGGAGTACGGCATCAATGCCGACTATGTGATCAACTTCTACACCGATAGGATGGTGTTCGTGAGGCCTCCTGCCGCTGGCAAGCTGCAGGTGATGGTCATCGGCACCGGCGGATCGGGCCTGGATATGATCAACCCTTATCCGGTGAACCCTGGCGTCAACTACAGCAGCGGCGACATAGTGACGCTAGCCGGTGGATACGGCACCTTGGCCCAGGTCAGGGTGGATGAGACGCAGATCGTCAGCGCCACGGTGGTGTCGGGCGGTAATGGGTACGTGGTTGGAGATCAGCTCATACTATCGAGCGATGCATCCACCAGCGGTAGCGTGACCGCGCTGCTGACGGTGACCAGTACCAACCTGCTGACAGGGACCATCGAACCAAACGGGATAACCATATCGGAGCCTGGTAGCTACGCATCGCGTCCAGCCGGCACGGTCTGGCTGACGGGCGGTGCTGGCACCGGGGCCAACATATCTCTAGAATGGGGAGCGTCGGCCCTCAGCATTCACAGCAGCGGCATCTATGCCGTCAAGCCAAGCGAGCCCATAGCGCAAGCCAGCACGACCGGCATCGGCACGGGTCTCACGGTGGACGCTGGCTACACCAACACGCTTGGCACTGCCGTGTTCAAGGGTGATGGCCAAAGCACGCTGTTCACGGTTGAGTTCGAGCTGATATCTCCCAGCACCACCATGGTGGTCGTCGACGGCGTCGTGCAGTCTGCAGGGGTGCAGGTGTACGAGAACAATGTCATACTGCCAACGGCCCCCGCGTTGAACAGCACGGTGGTCATCACATCCTTCAACACCAGCTACTTCTCCCAGGTGACTAACCAAGAGTTCGTGGTGCAGGCTGGCTCTCAGAGGTACGACATAACACCTCCGACCAGCTCCGTCCCGGTGTTCAACAGCATGTTGGTTTTGAGCAATGGGCTGGCGTTGAATCCACCTCCGATGGATAACTTCGTTGGAGACGGCAACACCACAGTTTACACCCTCAGCTTCAATCCGCCCCCGGCATATCCTGGAGATTTCTACGTCTACGTTGACAATTCCCTGCTCACCCAATCTGGATACCTGCTGTCCAACGGTAACACGATAGTGTTCACCATAGAACCGGTCGCCAGCAGCGTCTCGTTGCAGCTCAACGGTAACGTGCTGATAAATCCCAGCGATTACCAGGTGGCCGGATACACGGCCGTGCTCACCAACAGCATATCCAGCTCTGACGTGCTCAGGGTGTTCGTCAGCAACGTTGAGCTGGCACCAACCACCACCGAGAGCTACATAGTCCTATCCAACGCGCAATCTCAGACATCGACCATAAGCTTCGCGGCGGCGCCTAGGGCAGGGGCCAAGATATCAGCGCTGCTGACCAATCTCAACTACGGATTCGATTACAACATAGAACCGGGCGATGTGATATTCCTGCCAAACTCCCAACCGGGCGATGTGATCAAGGTCATCACCTTCACGGAGGATCTCAGCTACGGCTGGGTGACGGAGACGTTCTCCGGCAACGCCAGCGGCACGTATCAGCTGGCCGATGTGGCCAGCGACACCAACAGCGTGATGGTGTTCGTTGATGGCAAGATGCAGAGCCTGCTCTGGGATTACCTATGCAACACCGCGACGGTGCCGACGGCGACCATATCAAACGTTTACACCACCGCCAACAGCGTCACCGTGTCCACATACGGCAACGTGTCGCAGCTTGAACCAGGCATGATGGTCTCTGGCAACTCCATACCGAGGGGCACATACATCAACGCCGTGGTTGTGGGTTCGCCTAGCACCATAACGCTGTCGCAACCCGCCCTCGAGACCGATCAGATCACGATGACCGCACAGACGACGGCATCGGTGATACAGTTCAACCAGCAGTCGGCTCCCGCCAGCAACAGCAACGTGGTGGTGACATATGCCACCGGGCAGATCAACCAACCGCCCATAGCCTGGAGAACCCTGACTGACAACAACGGCAAGACCACCAGCATCGCCGTGGACGATTCCAGGAAGACCAAGGTGCTCAGCGATGTCTATGTCTACACCAACGAGATAGAGATAGCGGACATGACCGCCATCGGATCGGCACCGGGATCGGTGTGGATAGATGATGAGCTGATAAGCTATGCGAGGACACAGCCGTCTCCGACCGTGCAATACCCCAACAGGGGATTCATATCAGAGCTGAGGCGTGCGGTTGGAAACACCAGCGATTCTCCGACGGCGGTGTATGACACCCTCTACTACAATGGCGACGGAACCACCAGATACTTCCCGGCCGCATCCGGCACGATGCCCTTGGCCGAGACGGTCTACGTCAACGGCAAGGTGCAGACCAGCATCTCCGTTGATCCGGTCAATGGTACCTATGAGTCGACGTCAAACAACCTGCCCTCTGGCTTGCCGGCTGGCAGATACATAGCGTTCACCGCAGGCAATGCACCATCGATAGGATGGAGGAACGTGCGCATAGTGGCGCTCAACACGGATGCCGCCAGCGCCAATCCGGTGCATGGCATGGACGCGGAGGTCATAGATGCTGGTAACTCGGTCAGGATGCCAAATGGGTACGCCTGGGAGCCAACACCCCTTGGCTTGCAATACAGCGGCAGCGAGCAATCCAAATTTCTGCTCCAACACAGCGGAACGAGGAGCTAAATAGATCATGACGCAACCCCCAACCGAAGATGACCAAGGTCAGGTCGAGCCACAGCAGCTGCCAGATGAGGACATGCATCTCTTCGTCTACGGCAGCCTGAGGATAATAGACGTGGAGACGGGCACGGTGTTGGTTAACAAGAGCTTTTGATGGACACGGCGCGATATGATGGAATCTGATCACAAACAATTCGTAACAGGTCATGTGTTGATACGTGACGCCGTCACTGGTGAGGTGTTGGTGGACAAGTTCAACGCCATACACTATGAGAACTTCAGCATCAGCCTGGCCAGATCCATAGCCAACAGGCCTGATAGCTGGATACAGGAGATGGTGTTTGGTAACGGCGGTGCCAGCATAAGCGAGACCGGTATAATCACCTATCTCCCGCCAAACACCGTGGGTACATCGGCGCAGCTCTACAACGAGACCTACTACAAGGTGGTCAACGATCAGAGCGGCTTGAACCTCAGCCCCAACAGCAACTACATACAGTTCGCCCACAGCACCGGCAGCACCTACAGCGATGTCATAGTGACCTGCTTCCTGGATCTGGGTGAGCCAGCAGGGCAGGAGGCGTTTGACACGGCGACAGATCTGCAGGGTAACTACGTGTTCAACGAGCTTGGGCTGAAGGCCTACGGCAGCAATGGTCCAGACACCGGATTGCTCATATCACACGTGATATTCAGCCCCGTGCAGAAGAGCCTCAACAGGCAGATACAGGTGGTCTACACCATCAGGATACAGACGGTGTGATAGCGTGATAAATATCTCCATACATAATCGCAGGATGGATTGCAATGGCAACTAGCATATACAAATTTGATGGCACTCTGCTCACAACGGTGGCGGATGGGACCATAGATACCACGCATTCAAGCCTAAAGTTCCCCGGCAAGGGTTATCAGAACTACGGCGAACCCATCATGGAGGACATCCTGTGGACCATGACCAACTTCGCCGGAGCGGCTCAGCCAGCGCTGCCTCTGACAGGGCAGGGTTGGTATAACACCAGCACCGGAGTCCTGAACATCTACAACGGGAACAGCTGGCAGGCGGCAGGCGGAGTCCTCGTTTCTTCCACCAAACCCACCACCGGCACCAACGTTGGTGCTTTCTGGTATGATAGCAGCAATCTGCAGCTTTGGGTGTGGAACGGAACCACATGGAACCTGGTTGGACCCCTGGGCAGCGCCACCAACAACGATCCAATCAACTCCGCGGTGCCAACATATTCTCAGATAGACACGGCCATCATATCCGATGGATCCATCAACCATCAGGTCTGGAGGCTGACCATAGGCGGCACGCTGTTCGCCATAATAAGCAAGGACGCCACGTTCACACCGGCTGTCGCAATAGCAGGGTTCAGCACCATATCACCGGGCATCAACTTCAACTCAAACGTCGGAGGGGTGGGCCTAAGCGGCGATTCCACCACGTTCAAGAACGGCCAGAACAACATACCGTCGTCCACCAACAAATACAGCCTGGGCAGCAGCTCGTACCAATTCTCGGCCGTTTACACCACAAACGGAATCGTCAGCGGTCAGCTGGGCGTGGGCAACATAACCGTAACCAACAATGCCCTCTCCGTCGGTGGCACCAGCTACCTGAACGGTACGGTCACCCTGAAGACGGGCAGCACCACGGCGGCACCGTTGCTGTTCCAATCCGGTTCCATACTGACCACACCTCAGATCGGTGCGTTGGAGTTTGATGGCAATCAGCTCTACATAACGGTTAACACACCTGGATCAAACGTGACGACATCGGGCACGAGGTATGCCATCGCAGCTGGCGCATCGGGCACCAGCAACGCGGCCGTCGCAGGCACCATCGTGATACGAGACAGCAACGCCAACATCACGGCTAACCTGTTCATAGGAACGGCCACCAGCGCATTCTACGCTGACGTCGCTGAACGCTATGAGACCGACACCCCCGTTGGCCCCGGAGACGTGGTCATATTGGGCGGTGAGAAGGAGATAACCACGACCACCATTGGCTATGATAGCGGTGTGTTCGGCGTGGTATCGACCAACCCAGCGGTTAGGATGAACGAGTTGGCCGGCGACGATGCCACCCATCCGTTCGTGGCCATGCTGGGCAGGGTCCCTTGCAAGGTCATCGGACCTGTCAGGAAGGGCCAGAGGTTGGTGACCAGCGGGACACCAGGTGTCGCGATGGCTAACATGAATAACGACAGGGACTCATCATTCGCGAGATCATTGGTCAACAAGGACACCGATGATGTTGAACTCATAGAGGTCGTCCTACTGGGAAGGGCATGATACCATGACCTACGGCACAGGCAACGTTGCTTTGGCATCGGATTACATGACCTTCAGGGGTGCCAATGACACCAACACGGCCTATCCAAGCGATTCCGCGGCCTCCGCGGCCATAGCCGCCATGGTTGGCGTGGGATACGGCAGCAGGGGATATGGCCAGATAGGCCTATCCATACCGGCTGCCCAGATCGGAAAGAAGATATTGGCCAGCGACTGGGACAAGCTTTATGTCGCCATCGGCAACGTGAACGTGCACACCGGCAGCCTGCTGGGATTGGGCCCAACTCCGACGTTGGGCAACCTCATAGCCGCGGATTCAAGCCCCAGCCTACCAGCCATATTGGCTGACCTCGACGGCAACAGGCTGAACGCCGCATCCACCGAGATGACCACGGCACTGGCTGGCATCAGCGGCAAGACCGGCGGATGGTCGGGTGCTGACATATACCACGGCTTCACCGTCAGCTTCCCCAGCGAGGATCAGGCGAGGTTCTTCTTCAACTCCGGAGGGCAGATAGAGCTCACCGCGCTGAGGACAGGCAGCCCGTCTTACCCACTTGACTCGGCCATCACGGCCATGCTGTCCCAGATGGGTACCATACGGTTCGGCGCCACGGGCACGACGCAGACCGGCACAGGAGGCACCACATACTCCTTGGGCTTCTACAACCTAACCGGCACATACCAACCCATATTCTCGACGGTCGGGGTTGGAACCTTCTCATATCTGACATACACCGTGTCAGCATCCACATCGGGTGCGCTGCATGAGAACGGTGGCAACGGCGACGCCATATCATTCAAGGCCGACTTCAGCCTCAGTGGCAACGTGGTGGCGACATCCACCGGAACCATACAGAGCAACGTCTACACCTACACCTCGACCGGTGTGGTCAGCGTGTCACCTCCGGCATACACCAGAACCAACAGCCTGGGCTCCTACTGACCATCCGCATCTGGGTTTGACTTAACCAGCTTTTATCGTATAATCTAACGGTAGGAGCCTTGATCCATGATCACCAAACGCAAAGAAGCCTTTGATTTCATAGAACAGCGCAATGATCTGCTGGACGGCAAGGATGCCGTCAGGGTCAGCGCCATGGCCATGCTGCGATATAGGCATGGCGGCGGTGTGTTTGACATCGATAGGGAGCTGCTATCCTTCCTGCACATGCTCAAGGGCATGGGTAGGGACACCGTGGTGCTGTTAGACAGCATAGGCAATCCCATAGAGATAGAGGATGTGGGATCTTTCATGGAGGAATGCTTCTCGAGATACTTCGAGGCAACCAACATGTATAGGGTGGAATACAAGAGGATATCGGACGACGCTGCATCCAAATCGGTGGCAGACTTTTCGGAGTTCAAATGAACTCGCGGGGATTCCTGACGTTCGCGCAGAACAACGGCCGCAACGATTACGTCAGGATGGCATACGCGCTAGCCATCAGCCTGCGGCACACCCAGCGGAACGCCAAGTCCCTCAGCATAGCCGTGACACCGGGGGACCGCGTCCCCGATAGATACGCCTGGGCGTTCGATAACATCATCGACATACCATGGGGAGATCTATCAGCCACAGACACCCGTAAGATACACAACGAGTGGAAGGCCATATACCTGAGCCCATATGATGAGACCATCAAGCTGGATGCTGATATGCTGTTCACCAGAGACATCGAACCTTGGTGGGATCTGATGTCAACCGGTGACTTCTGCATGTGCAACTCCGTGGTGGGGCACGATGCTAGGTCATTCTTCGTGGATCGCAAGCTCGCTGACGTGCATGCCGGATTCATGTTCTTCAAGAAGAAACCGGCCGTCTATGAGCACTTCAAGATGGCGGAGCAGGTGTTCAAGGACTGGGACATGGTCTCAAAGGGATGCCTCAGCTATAGATATTCCCCACCAGAGCTCACGACCGATCTGGCGTTCTCCCTGGCATTGAGGCTGACAGACATGGCGGAGGAATGGCGAGTCACCAACACCGTGCCAACCTTCATGCAGCACGATCCGCGTGGCCAAGGCATAGACGTGGCCGATGCCGGTAAGCTGACGCTTGGTGGGTCGGCCATACGCCTTCCCGTGCACCATCGCTGCGATGCAGCCCTGGTTGATGCATACATAGAACGCGTCGAACGATTGGTTGGCGTCTGAACCATGCATGATATATTCTTCATCAGCTATGACGAACCAGAGGCCGATCTAAACTGGCAACACCTCTCATCTCGCATGCCGCATGCCAGGCGCGTGCATGGCATCAAGGGCATACACAACGCCCACAAGCGCTGTGCCGAGCTGAGCTTCACGAACATGTTCTGGACGGTGGACGGCGACACCGTCGTCGACGACCACAGCGTGTTCTCATACAAACCTCCCGTCTATGACACGGGGTACCTGCATGTGTGGCGCAGCATGAATCCGGTCAACGGGTTGGCATATGGTTATGGTAGCATAAAGCTGTGGCCTCGTCGAGCCGTGTTGGGTTTCAACGGCACCTGGCTTGACTTCACCACCACGGTTGGCAACATGAAGCTGATGCATGAGGTGCCTGCCACCACCAGATACAACACCAGCGAGTACGAGTCATGGAAGAGCGCGTTCAGGGAATGCATAAAGCTGTGCAACAACATCGCCAATGGTGACTCTGGCGAGAGCAGGCAGAGGTTGGACACATGGCTCACGAAGGCCAATCCCGTGCCATTCGCTGACAGCGTGCTGCGCGGCGCTTCAGATGCCGTCGCATATTTCGAAGCCAACCGCGGCGACACGGATGCTCTGAGGATGATAAACGATTTCGAATGGCTCAGGGAGAGGTTCCATGGTGGCGTTTAGGCCGATGGACGTGGACGTGTTCCTCATCAGCTACGACGAGCCCAACGCCGACGCCAACTGGCAGAGGCTGTGCAGCCTGGCACCGCATGCCAAGCGCGTGCACGGCGTCCTCGGGTTTGATGCCGCGCACAAGGCCTGCGCCAACGCCAGCACCACACGGCGGTTCGTCACCGTGGACGGCGACAACTGGATCGAGGACGGTGGGTTGGACGGCGAGATGGATGATTCGGGGATGGAGGATGCCTGCCTCAGCTTCAAGAGCCGTAACATCATAAACGGCCTCGAGTATGGCAACGGCGGCATAAAGATCTGGGACAGTGGATCCATGCTGTCCAGCAGCACGCACGAGGCTGGCAACACCACCGACTTCTGCTGGGACATACGCTATTACCAGGTGGATTCGGTGGCCAGCACCACCGTGCAGAACTGCACACCCTACCAGGCGTGGCGAGCCGGATACAGGGAGGGCATAAAGATGAGCTACGTGGATGGCAAGCCCTTGGCTGATTTCGCCGGACAATGGAAGCGCATATGGAGGGGTAACCTCAATCGCCTGACCATATGGGCCAGCATAGGCCGCGACGTCGACAACGGCACGTGGGCCATGCTCGGTGCCAGATCTGCCATGGCTGACATGGTGAGGCGCAGGGTGCGGCACACCGACATAAACGATTACGATTGGTTCTCAGCCAAGTGGTCGACGGTGATGAATTCAAACCCAGAGCATGCCGCCAGGGAGCTTGGCTCGATGCTGCGCGATTCATGTGGTTTTCCCATGCCGGAGCTGGATGCCGATGCCAGCAGATGGTTCAAGATGGTGTACACCAATCCAAAGAGGGAAGGATTCATGCTGTGAGCAGGGGTATGATAGACTGGCCTCAGCACATGCTGGCCAAGGCGATCGACAGGCATAACCTGACGATACTGCGTCGTACATGGGATATGGTGCCAGATCAGCTCAGCTTCTTCGAGAGATACCTCGCCGTGGCCAATCATCCAGACTCGGAGAAAGCCAACGTGTTTGATGCGTTTAGCCAGGGTCAGCTTGACAGCAAGATGTGGTTGATACGGGAGGTCAAGCGGTTGGGGCTCAACCTCGGTAACGTTTGGACCCTGTGTGGATGGGTAGGCACCATGGCATATCTCATGTTCACGAATGGGGATGGCATCGGCGTATCAGATGTGCGCAGCTTTGACGTCGATCCCAACTGCGCAGATATAGCCGAGATGCTCAACAGGGACTTCCTACACTCGGGTTGGCGTTTCAAAGCCTTCACCATGGATGTCAACGATCTGAATTACGATGGGTTCAGCTGGACGTTCTGGAGCAAGGTCAACAACCGCATGAGCTATCCAATAGTTGATGTCCCTGACACCATCATAAACACCAGCTGTGATCACATGGGCGAGAGCAGCACTTGGTGGGATAACATACCCGTTGGTAGGTTGGTCATACTGCAGAACAACGACTTCCTCGGCGTGGACGAGCATGACAACACTGTGGGCAGCCTCGCTGAGCTCGCCGACATGTATCCCATGGGCCAGATGTTGTTCTCCGGTGAGCTAGACTGCAAGCTGTACAAGAGGTTCATGCTGATAGGCAGGAAATGATGACTGATATCTCCACCCTGACCCTGAGGCAGCTGCAGACGGAATCAGCCCGGGTGCTGGCAGCCGGTGGCGGATACAGCAACCACGAGCTGTCCGGTTTCAACAAGTTGGCACACCACGACAGCAGGGCCTGGCACATGGCCGTGATATCATGGTACGTCGACCAGCACGGCGACCTACCCAGCAAGATCGGCCCGGGTGCCGCGGTGAAGCTTCTGATGGATGTGGCATGATATACGCATACGATGACATAGGTGCCGTACACCTGGAGATAACCTCCAAATGCAACGCCAGCTGCCCCATGTGTGCCAGGAATAGGTTTGGCGGCCCTGATAACCCCATGCTGCCGGAGGCAGAGCTATCGCTCGATGATGTGAAACGCATCTTTACGGAAGATTTCGTCAAGCAGATCAACCGCTTGTACATGTGTGGCAACTACGGCGACCCGATCGCGGCCAATGACACGTTGGAGGTGTTTGAGTGGCTGAGGAGCGTGAATCCGAGGATAAGGCTGGGATTGCACACCAACGGCAGCGCACGCACTCCGGCTTGGTGGGCGAGGCTGGGAGGCATACTGAACCAACAGTGGGATTACTGCAAGTTCGGCGTGGATGGGCTCGCCGACACCAATCACATCTACCGCCGAGGCACAAACTACGGCAAGATAATGGACAACGCCGCCGCCTTCATAGCGGCCGGCGGCAAGGCACACTGGGAGTTCATAGTGTTTAGGCACAACGAGCACCAGGTGGAGGAGGCGCGCAGCGTGGCGGAGGGAATGGGCTTCATGCAGTTCCGCACCAAGAAGACTGGCCGCTTCTTCAGCAACGCCAAGATGCAGGGCAAGGACAGCCAGGAGGTTTGGAACCGCGCCGGTGAGGTGGAATACCACATAGAGAAACCCATCAACACCGAATACCACAACGACAGCCTGCTCAGGGAGCAGGGTTTGGTGGATGGCTTTGGCAGCATGGGTGCGTACCTCGATCAGACCTGCGTGAGATGCAAGGTCTCGGAGGATCGCAGCATATACATATCAGCCGAGGGACTGGCCTTCCCCTGCTGCTGGACGGCTAACCAGCTGTACATATGGTATAACCCCGCACGCAAGGGTGAGATATGGGACATCATGGACGGAGACACCGCCAGCATGAGCGCTTTGCACCATCCACTGCGCAGCATAGTGGAGGGCGATAGGTTCAGACGCATCGGTGACAGCTGGCACAGGCCCAGCGTAGCCGAAGGTAAGCTCAGGGTTTGCGCCAAGACCTGCGGTTCTGGCTTCGATCAATTCGCTAGCCAGTTCTCCAAGACCATATAATTGGTCCATGACAGACCGAATCCCCAGCCAAACATTCTGTGCCCTGCCCTGGATGCATCTCAGCACCAGGCCCGACGGCGCCATGCGCGTGTGCTGCACCGCCAACGCCAGCAGCGTGCAGGATCCCGACAGCACCAAGAAGACCGGTGGCGGGCAGGCAGGGGTGCTGCGGCGCGAGGACGGGATACCGGCCAACCTAAACAACACCACCCTGATGGAGGCATGGAACAACGACTACATGCGCAACGTGCGCAAGATGATGCTGAGGGGAGAGAAACCCGACAGCTGCCTCAAATGCTACAAGGAGGAGGAGGCTGGCGTCGAGAGCAAGAGGAACTGGGAGACGGCATACTGGATCAAGCAGGTGGGTCTCGATGAGATACTGGGGGACACCAAGGAGGATGGTTCCGTCAGCCCCAAGATACGGTACATAGATCTCCGATTGGGCAGCAAGTGCCAGCTGGCCTGCGTGATGTGCAGCCCGCACGACAGCAGCGGATGGGTCAAGGAATGGAACCAGATATACCCGCAGATCATCAACGAGAGGTTGAAGACCAGCAGCGGTTGGGATAACCGCGGCAAGGTGCACGGTGCCAACTACAACTGGCACAAGAACAACCCCGAGTTTTGGGACCAGCTGTATGACCAGATACCGCACATGAAGCAGCTGTACTTCGCCGGCGGGGAGAGCACCATAATCGAGGAGCACTACACTCTGTTAGAAGAAGTGGTTCGACGCGGGTACGCCGATGACATCGAGCTGCGATACAACAGCAACGCGGTGGAGCTCCCCGATAGGTTGTTCAAGCTGTGGGATAGGTTCAGGAGGGTCAAGTTCCACTTCAGCGTGGACAGCTTGGGCGACAAGAACGATTACATAAGGTATCCCAGCAGATGGGATGACCTCGTGGCGAACATGCATAGGTTGGATTCGACGGGACCCAACGTGACGGTGACCACGGCCGTCACGGTGATGGCGCTCAACATAATGTATGTGCCGGATTTCATCAGATGGAAGATGTCACAGGGTTTCAGGAAGTTCAACGCTTGGCCCAATGGGGCTGGCATGATCAACTGGCACTTCGCCTATTGGCCGCCGCAGCTCAACGTCAAGGTGCTGCCTCCGGAGGCCAAGGCCGCCGTCAGGGACAGGTTCGAGGAGCTGTACGCATGGTTGGAGGACAACTGGCGGATGGCCACAGGGGTGCGGGATGTGAGCGGTGATGAATTCATGGCGGCCAAATATGGCATCAAGCGCCTGCGCAGCATGGTCAACTTCATGGACAGGGAGGATTGGAGCGAGCGTCTCCCTGAGCTAAGGGAGTGGATAGGATTGGTGGACAGGACCCGAGGTTTGGATTTCTCGGTGATATTCCCGGAGCTGGCGCCATTGCTTGGCATCGAGGGGAATTAACAACATGGATTGGGGGACGTTTGGGGTGATAAATAATCATGTAGAGTCGCAGAGGGTTGTTGTCATGGCAACGAAGAACATCGCAAATGGCGTCTGGGACGAGATATTCGATAGCTTGGTTCTAAGCGCCGAACCACCACAGAAATACGTCAAGAAGGTCACCATAACCACGACCATGGGTGATGTGATCAGCATGAGTCCGCAGGATTTCTCGGCATTGCTGGAGTACGAGAGGAACCTACCTCCCGGGACCAGCGACATACAGAGCGCGAGGATGAGCCTGGACTTCAACAGGATCCGCAGGGATGTTGACAAATGGACATCGGACCTGCTGTGCGGGTTCGACCGCAACGGCAAGCCAGGGTTACCCAAGTTCTCCAAACCCAAGGCTGCCGTGCCCAAGGCTGCGGCCAAGTCCAAATCCATCAAGTCGCCGAGGAAGAAACCCACCGCTTGATTGATCTAGCGGGCGCTTGCCCTTAAACTGGTATCATGATAAGAGCCATATTCGCGATTGACCTAAACGGCGGCATGGGCAAGGCTGGATCGCTGCCTTGGCCACACGACGCCGAGGACATGGGGTGGTTTAGGTACCACACCAAGGACCAAGTGGTGGTCATGGGCAGCAGGACATGGCAGGATCCCAACATGCCTAGCCCGCTGCCGGGTCGCATAAACGTGGTCGTGTCTGACCAACCAGCCGATCTGTTCGCCGGCGCAGATCACGTCATACCAAACATGCACCTCAGAGACTCCCTCGATAAGATCGAGCTCATGCACCCAGGAAAGGGTGTGTGGATCATCGGCGGTGCCAATCTGCTGAGGCGTGCGAGGGATCTGGTCAGCGAGGCATACGTGACGCATTTCCACGACGACTACGGCTGCGACACCGTGCTCGATGCCACGGATTGGCTGCTGAGCACCACCATACAGGCGGAATCATACGGCAGGAACAAGACATTCAGGGTGTACACATGCAATCATATCTAGACCTACTACGCAAGATCAAGGACGTTGGCATCGATAGCTCCGACCGCACCGGCACGGGCACCCGCAGCCTGTTTGGCGAACAGCTGCGCTTCGATCTCACCGATGGCTTCCCAGCCGTGACGACCAAGAAGCTGGCATGGAGGTCGGTGGTGTCGGAGCTGCTGTGGTTCATCGAGGGTTCCGGAGACGAACGGCGGCTGGCCGAGATACTGCATGGCACGCGAGATGCCAGCAAGACCACCATATGGACGGCCAACGCTGAGGCCGGCTATTGGAAGCCTAAGGCCAGATTTGACGGCGATCTGGGCAGGGTGTATGGCGTGCAGTGGCGAGACTGGCGCACACCGTCATTCAATGGGACCAACAGCACCGCGTCGCATGACCAACTGATATCATTGATAGAAAACATCAAGAAAGACCCAAACGGTCGCCGGCACATACTCACGGCGTGGAACCCAGGAGAGCTTGACCAGATGGCGCTGCCTCCCTGCCACATGATGGCGCAGTTCTACGTCCGCAACGGGGAGCTCAGCTGCCAGATGTACCAGCGCAGCGCTGACGTGTTCCTCGGCGTGCCTTTCAACATCGCATCATACGCGCTGCTGACGCATCTCATCGCACAGGTATGCGGGCTGTCAGCCAAGGGGCTGATAATCACGTTTGGTGATGCGCACATATACAACGATCACCTTGATGCGGTGGACGAGCAGCTGGCACGGGCCACATATCAGCTTCCTGGGCTGTGGGTGGACGAGTCAGTGACTGACATAACCGGATTCGCCATGGACAGCATCGCGCTGGTGGGTTACCAATGCCATCCCACCATCAAGGCGAGGATGGCCGTATGAGGGAGGTCAGCCTGAGCGAGAAACACGGTCACATAAGTTGGTACGTCAATCCCATGTCGTTTGAGCCAACACCCAGGGTGGCGATTAACCCTGAGGTGAGCGAATGGCTGAAGGCCAACTGCCGAGGTGGATACGGCATCGTCAACACGGGTAATCACCCGTTCATGTGTTTTGAGATGGAGGAGGATGCGATATCGTTCGCATTGGTTTGGTGATGGATAGGAAGATACTGATAATGGGCTTGCCGGGTGCTGGTAAGACCACGCTGGCGAGGGAGCTGACCAAGAGATTGAGGGCCGTGCACTGGAACGCCGATGCGGTGCGTGCACACATCAACAGCCACCTTGGATTCAGCGACGCCGATAGGATAGAGCAGGCACGGCGCATGGGATGGCTCTGCGATCAGGTTGTCGCGGCAGGGCATTGGGCCGTGGCAGACTTCGTTTGCCCCACCCCGGCGGCCAGGACAGCGTTTGGTCCAGCCATAACCATATGGGTGGACACCATAGACAAGGGTAGGTTCGAGGACACCAACAGGCTGTTCGTGCCTCCCGAGCGATATGATTTCAGGGTGGATACCCAGGACGCGATGTTCTGGGCCAAGTGCATCTGGGAGCAACTGGACTACATGGACAGGCCTAGCCTGATAAAGGCGATGTTTTGGGGAGAGAGAAACGATGGCATGGGACGATAGGAAACCAACGGTTCAGCTGTTGGGCAGGTGGCAGCCGTGGCACGACGGGCACCTCGAGCTGTTCAAACGTGCGCACGCCAAGACCGGCCAGGTCTACATAATGGTGAGGAACGTGCAGGGCATAGACGACAGGAACCCGTTCGATTACATAACCGTGAAGAACAGGATAATAAACTCATTGAACGCCGCCGGTTACGTGCACACGATCGACTACCAGATATGGCTGGTTCCCAACATAACCAACATAACGTATGGGCGTGACGTGGGGTATGCCATAGAGCAAGAGCATCTGGACGAGGACGTGGAGGCCATATCGGCCACCAACATCAGGAAACAGATGGGCGTCTGAGCATGTGGAGATGTGTATAAGGAGATAGGCGGGTCAGACCCGCCTATCGTTATGACCGTCCATCAATGGGTCATATCATGCCGTGGTTGGTTTCTTCTTGGCTGCCGGCTTCTTGGCCGCGGCGGCTTTGGTTGGCGCCTTGGTTGCTGCCTTGGCCTTCGCAGGCGCCTTCGCGGCCTCCAACGGTTGCAGATCGCCCATATCCATGCGATAGGTGTTGTTCTTGGCCTCGGCCTTGGTCACCACCTTCTTCTCCTCGACCACACGCTTCTTGTTCAAGCTGGGATCCATCCTATAGGCCTGCTGCCGCTTTGCGTTGGCATCAGCTTCAAGCAATTCAGCCATCTGCAGCAGGCTGGCGGCCTCAGCCTTCTGGCCCGATGCCGTGGTGCCCTCCATGTTGCTGGCATGCACGTTGAACTTGCCCATCTCGCTGATGACCTGGGCCCGTGTCTCTGGATCGAGATCGTCCAGATCAGCCGGTGCCGTCTGCTCATCCTGCTTCATGGCCTCCAGGATCTGGCGCAGTGGCCAGTTGACACCCTTGCGAGGTGTCATGGTGACCAAATCCACGTTGACCCGTTGCAGACGCCCACTCTGGTGGAACTTCTGCAGCAGCGTGACGTTGCTGCCGTCTGGGCTCATCCTGCGTGCCAGCAAGTCGGCGAGGTTCTCAGCGTTTTGGCCATCCACGGATTCCACGATCTTGCGCAGGCTCTCGTTGAAGCTGTCTGGTAACGCGTCGGTGTCTATGACCAACGCATGATCTGGATCGTTTGGCAGCTGCATGAATGCGACCACCACGTTCTTGCCGGTGTTGTTGAGGATACCGGTGTGCCTCATCATCTCTGCCATGTGTTATGCGCTCGCCGTCTGATCCGTTGTGGTTGCATCAGCCGGTGCATCCGCTGGTTGCGGAGGCAATGCTGCCTGCACGAACTTGGCTATCTTGTTGTAGAGCTGGCCCACCGGCTCAAGCTCTTGCCCGCGGAATGCACCTCGGTTGCTGGCGAGATCGATCACGACCAGCACGTTCTGCAGGTCGGTGATGTTGATCACGCTGTCGGCGGGGTTTGGTTGTGCCTGCTGCGTGTTGTCTACTGAAACGTCGCTCATCTGTATCTCCTTGTGACGGACGGGATATGTCAATGCATATTAACCGACCATCACCTGTAGATCCAAGATTTATTTTTCCTCGGATATGTCATCATGCTCCGCCTCGGGGGCGGCATCCTGCTTGGGAGGCCTGATGGTGATCATCCTCTCGTCCCAGCCCAGGTACTGTATCCAGCTGGCATCGGGTATCTCAATGGGCATGGTGCGAGCCGTGGCCAGCAGGGAGTGGTATTCGGGTTTGGTCGGTGCCACCCCCGGCTTCATGACCGTGCGATGCCCCTTGATGCTGTTGCAGCTGTAGCATGATGCGACCACGTTCTCCCACTTGGTGGTGCCGCCTCGAACACGCGGTGTCACGTGGTCGATGGTCATCTGGCCCAAGGTCAGCTCGTCGTGGCAGTATTGGCAGCTGAAGCGATCCCTGAGCAGCAGGTTAGCCCTGCTGAACCTCACGGTGGTCTTCTTCCTGTGGAACTTGCGGTTGACGACCACGCTGGGCACGCGCAAGGTCACGCTGGGGCTGTGGACCTCCCAGTTATCGTATTCCTCCACCACATCCACTGTGCCCATCCATGCCATCTTTATGGCATCCTTCCAGCCAATGCTGGATATGGGTATGCAGCTGAGCGGGGTGTAATCTGCGTTTAACACCAGCGTGCTGTTGAACATGTCACTCTCCTCATAATACCATGCAGCTGAGCTTACCTCCCTTGCTGCTGCCCGTGTCAAGGAAGACCGCCCGTCCTCCATTAGCATTAGTTACCACCATCGGCTTGGCCTTGTCACGCGGATCATGGCCGACCACCACGGTCTTCCCACCGGGGATCTGGTCGATCCACCTGTAGGTCCTGTTGGGCATGCCATCATCTCGCATGGGCTTGTCTGGATCGACCTCGCCGAAGAACGCCATGTTGCCTGTTTCCCCCGGCAGCGTGTGGCGGCCCTGCATGTTCCACATCTCCGGCGTGGCTGCGCCGTGCGTGAACAGATGATCCCCCAACACGTAATGCTGCCGAGAGTGCGCCGCCAAGCAACGCCACCTGGCGATGAATCGATCCTTGAAGGCGGGATTCCTCGACATGCCCTCCTGTATCTCCAGCACGGTCATGGCCAAGCCAGGTCCGATCACGCCCTTGAAATCCCTGCCAAAGCTGGCATCGATCCAACGGCTCAGCTTGCGCTCGTGGTTCCCCCAGACCATGTGTGCATGCCCCTGCCTGATCAGATCATATGCGATGTCAACGGCCTCGATGTTATGCTCGCCGTAGTCCACGATGTCGCCCAGGAACAGCACGTGATCCCCGTCCTCCCGTGCGCGCCGCAGCATGGGTTCCAGCTCGTCGGTGTTGCCGTGCACGTCGCCGATGACCATGATGCGACCATCCACGGCCCGTGGCACCCTATCCACCGTGCCGTTGGTCAGCACGCCGTTGGGTCCCTTGACGGGATGGTTGACCACGAACAGCTGGGTGTTGTCCTTCAGCTCGATGACGCGTGCGACACCATCGCCCTCGTATATGGCCTTGGCATTGCTCTTGAACGTCTCATCGTGCCTCTGGATCAGCCCCGGCACATCCGCACGCCAACCGGCCGTGGCCAGCTTCTCCTTGACCGTGCGGTTGACCACCAGGTACACCAGATCCACCGCGAAGTGCTTGGACATGTCGATGAAGACCTTGCGATCGCGGAAGCGCAGGTTGGTGGCGTCAACCACCACGCGCTGCCCCCACGCCAGTCGCTGGCGAACGCGGCGATGGACCTCTGTCCATATGTCGTCCTGGTTGCTCTGGATCCTGAGGTCTCCCAGCATCTCAGCACGGATGGTATCGCTGCTCACGATCTCGTGCGGAGCGAAGTGATTGGCTGCCAGCGTTGATTTGCCGGCGCCGCTTGGTCCTACCAAGAGGACGAGTGAGTGAAGGTTTATCTTTTCCATACCTGTACAATAGCACCTGCACAGGCTAAGTCAACCATTTTTCAATGGAACAGCATGTGGTATAGCTTGGCACCACTGGCGACTATGGCGCCAAACGTCGTAGTGAATACCGCGCAGCTCATCACGACGTCGTGGTGGTAATGCTCGCACAGCGTCCCGAGGAATCCCCCGGCATAGAACGCTGCGAATAGCAATAGCGGGGCACATACCTGTCTGCAAACGGTCTTGGTCATCTGGCAGTCCTGTGTTTACTAGCGATATTTATTATCGCGGCTTAGAACCATTCACAGGCCACATAAACGGAAACGGCGCCTTTAGGGCGCCGTGCTGCGTTGGTTCGCTCTGCCATCACTCCGCGGCGGATGCTATCTCCTTCTCGACCACCAGCTTGATGAGGTGTATGGCCATGTCATCGGCGCTGACGGTATCATCTCCGTTCGAATAAGTGGCCTTCAGCACGCCCTTGTCCATCAGCAGCTGCACGATCGGCACGGTGATGGTTAGGTGGGAGCTGGCCACGCCATTGCGATAGCCTATGCGATGGTTGATGAACACGCTGAGCATCAGCAGGGTGAACCAGATGAGGTTGATGGGGGTGATGATCTCCATGCGGGGCACTCCTCAGAGGATGGCGTTGGCTTCGCGAAGCGCTACAAAGGTGTTCACTGCTTGGTATGTGACGCGCTTGTTGCCCCGGCCGCCCTTGACCGGCACCGACCCGCCGGTGGCGGCGGCGAACAACCGTCCGCGCTCATAGCACCACTGATCGCTGCCATCCCACTGGTCGTAGTCCTTATCGAACCCCTTGCCTGCGAGGTAGTCCTTGGTGCCGCGGGTGAAGTAGTGGCTGCCGAGGATTGATTTGATCTTAACCGTGCGTGTAGTTGCCTGTGCCATGTTGTGTGCTCCTCATCGCCTATGACCCACAATAGCATCTCTGTGGATGCCGTCAACCGATATGATTAGATGTACACGCGGCGGGTGTCGTCGCAATCCTCGAAGCGTTCGGGGTATGGGAGAATCTTGTAGCGATCCTCGGTGGAATAGCGCACGCCTGGCTTCTGATCCGCCGGGAGATCGTAGTTGGTGAGGTAGCTGAAACCCTTGTAGGCGCCGGCCTCATGCAATGCTTGGTCGAGGACCAGATAAGCTCCGTTGCGCAGTTCCGGTGTACCCTTGGGGCTGGCGAGGATCCCGTTCACGTAATCCTTGAGCTTTTCAATCTCGATCGTCTTGCGCATGTGCAGCTCCTGCGTTGCTTGGCTATGCCGTACAATAGCATCTCTGTGGATGCTGTCAACCAAAGATCTAAACCTCTGATAGATTTGGCATATCTAACCCGTATGTGAGCTTGAACAGCATATCATCCATGGGGTCCGATAGCTGCAGGTATATCCCAACCTTATCCGACCAGAGGTAGTATGGGCCCTGGCAGTTATGATCACACCAGGCCTCGAGGGGTGCGAAGTACCCGAAGAACAGCGTCTCTCGCACCACCGTGGGGCGATTACCCCAAACTCTGAGCTCAGAGCTCTGCTCGAACAGGGTCTGCCATGCCACGAACCTGGGACGGAATCCCATACCGCCCAGCCCGGCCATGTTCCTGCATCCATCGCCGCGCCGCGTGTCTGATTCGCCCCGTGTCTTGGCTATGACCTCCTGTGCCAATCGCCGTATTCGCGGTTTCACCACCAAATGGTCGAACATCCGTGCCATGGCGGAGGCGATGGCCATCACGGCGACGGTGATCAACCGTGAGGCACGCCTGACCGCTTGCCAGCTCAGCCTAAGAATCGTAGCGATCGATGACACCGCGCAGGTCCCTTATCATGGTTTCGATGTTGGCATCGCGCTTGACCGCGCTGCTGATGTCGCCGTAGTGCATCTCCATGCACTCCATCAGGATCTTCTTGATCGCGTCCTCATCCGGCTTGTGCGGCAGCGTGCAGGCGGCATAGGTGGCCTCCAGAGCACGCTCCTTGGACTCGAAGTAGGCCTCGACCTGATCCAGCGTCCACTCGCCGCGTCGGATCTCCTTCAGCTGCTCCCTGTTGCGCTGCAGGTCCAGATCGCCCTCGACCATGATCTGCTCCACCTCGTTGAGCAGGCGCACGATGTGGTAGGCGAACTTGAGATCGTAGCCGTGCTCGGCGATGCTGGCCGCACGCCTCTCGTTGCTGGCGTTGACCTTGTTGCGGATCTTGCTCATCTGGGCGTATGCATAGCCCTTGAACTTGTGCCAGCTGCCCTTGTGCAGGAACAGCCTACGGTTCTCACGCACATGCTCGCTGATGGGCGTGCTGTGGATAACGCAATGCCGCGGCGTGAAGATGCTGTCGATCATGTTGGGGTTGTTCTCCATGCACAGCTGGAAGTATTTCACGATGCTGAACACCGCGAAGTCATACTCGACCGCCTTGTTCATGATATTTCGAAGTTTGATCAGCTCTTCGTCGGTTAACTCTGATATTGTCCTCATAGGAATGTCCAATCATTAAATTTTGGATTGTTACATCTGTTAATAACGGTTTGTAATACAACATCGTGAGCTAATGCTGCATTTTTTGCAGTATCAAATGCACCCAACGGTGTTTTCACAGCTCTGGCCTGATATGCATTTCCTCCACTTCTATTTTTGTACAACGCTGATTTATCTTCGACTGTTAAATTATTGAAATATTCTCGAAGTGCGGAATTCCTAGCAGCATGTATATTCGGATCTGACCGTAGCATTGCGAGATGCTCTCTTCGTTGCTGTCTAACTAATTCCTTCTTCTCTTCGCTCAATTTATTAAACCATCCGCTACGAGTTTTTGATACAATATCAGGAGGTAATCGTCTTAAAGTATTACCTCCTGTACCACCATCTGTGAGATTATAGAAGTTTTTGTCATTAGCGGCATTAAATTTTGATATCCATTCTATTTCGGCTTTGTCTAATTCGTCTTCGGTGTCGACGATCTGTAATATCACTTTCTTAAAGTTTTCTACTCCGTGTTTTTCAATAGCCTGCTTTAGCAGCATACCGGATCCTATATAAGAATCATCTAGAAGTCCTGTGTGTTTACCAATATATTTTTTATTGTTTATCAAATTTTCAGTTAGATAAATGTAGTATGCCATAGTATTCCTTAATAGAGCAGTGGCAATGCCACTGCTCTATTTATTACAAATTTATAGAATTCCGCGTAATTTCATTTCAGATTCTACAGCAGATAGACTAAGAGTCTCTATACCAATCTTGCGACAATAATCATGTATATCTATAGATTGAACTTTATGCTCCTGCCACTGGTCGAACCGTTGGATCTGCTGCCCGAAACCTGGGATCTCACCGGCTAGGTGCGGGAACACCAGGTCCTTGGGAGGCACGCAGAACCCGTAGACGTCGAGATCGCTGTCATCGCTGCTGACGCCGTAGGCCTGGGAACCCATCACGGTCATGTAGGCGCAGTTGCTCAGCAGCCACTTGGGCGGATGGATCAGCTTCTGCTTGTATAGGTTATCAAGGATCATGGTTCACCTCCAGCGCATGTATCGTCAATGATAGCATCTGCGCGGGAGGTGTCAACCATTATCAGTCGTGGTAGCAGTTCAGGGACTGATCCACGTATATGCGATCATATCCAGCCTTGCGGAAGTTCTCGCAGACCACCACCGTGTCGCAGTCAAACTTGCCCAGCCGTTCGTTGATGTGTCCGAATCGCACGCCGTCCCTGAAGGCCTCGGCGTTGTAGAGGCACACGCCGTTGAACGTGGTGTAGAACCTTGCCACGGGGTTATCGAACCAGTCGCTGGTGCGATCTCCCCATTCCTCGTCTGCCGTGCGCCTCGTGGCCCATGTGTCGTATGCTCGGCTCTCGCCGGATGCTATGTTGATGCCGCTGAGTATGTCAGCCTCCGGCAACCCCCTCTCGCGATGCATGATCAGGGACGGTATGAGGCCACCCGCGTAGAACAGGTCCGGCTCCACCCACAGCACGTGGTCAGCCTCCATGAACATGTCCTTGGCGGTCAGCGCCTTGTTCCTCGCGATGGCCAGGTTCCGCACGCGGTCCTCGTCAACTATGCTGGGATAGTGCCTTGTGCCTATGTCCTCGCTTATGATGCTGTGGTCCTTGAACCTACCCAGGTCCAGGGCCTGCAGCAGCTCCTTGGTGCCATCGGTGCTGTCATTCTCGTATATGCTGATGTACCAGTTGATGTCCTGGTCCTTGAGCCTATCCATGCCATCCGTTATCTGCCGCATGTAGCGATCGAGTACCTTGGCGCCGTTCCTAACTATGGTGCATATCAGTATGTTCATCTCAGGCTCCCAGCGATCCCAGCACGTCGTCCATCATGATCATCTCCCGTTCTCCAATGAGGTGGTTGTTGCCCACGTAGACGCCATTGTCGTGCGCCATCTGTATGTTCATGTCGCTGCCTGGCTCCAATCGGTATCCCCGCAGGAATGGCTGCATCAGCAGGTTGCCGCTGACTATGGGCCTGGTCTCGATGCCGGCCTGCTCCAGCAGCAGCTTTAGCTTGGTCGCCACGGCGCCATCCTTGGCCACCAGCGGGAATGCATAGCTGCTGTTGGTGTGGGATGCCAACGGCATGTGGAACAGATGCTCGTGCTTGCTGAGCAGCCCATGGAACGCGGCGAAGTTGCCGTTGCGTATGCCTATGGCCCTATCCAAACCCTTGAGCTGGCTGGATCCCAGCACGGCGGCTATCTCGGTGTTGCGGAAGTTGTAGCCATCGGTCATGAACATGAAGCGCGGATCAACCTTGGGCCATGCCGCCATGG
>Ga0316218_1001248_pt1 | contig 28560 bp, 25 predicted proteins | sample TBH18003metaG_FD_203634 | JGI IMG/M metagenome (GOLD analysis project Ga0316218, IMG submission 203634) | Freshwater microbial communities from Trout Bog Lake, Wisconsin, USA - TBH18003 | ecosystem: Environmental > Aquatic > Freshwater > Lake > Hypolimnion/Profundal zone | place: USA: Wisconsin...
AAACAACTAATTCTGTTACCAATATTTAGGGGGTCAATTTGTGCCGTTACAAGGGGGTCACATTGTGCTGGCGAAAGGGGGTCAGTTTACGCCGGTATTAGGGGGTCAATTTGCGTGGATTTTCCAACCAAACGAAATAATTACGTACAATAACAATTTAGGAGCATTAAAAACAACTTTCACAACAGATTCGATTGCAAAAGACTCAACTTTCGCCTTTGACTATCAAACTATCATTACCTTTCTAAATGAAAAGCGCAATTCAATCAATAGTGCTTTAACTCAAAAGTCTGATGCTCTTTCAAACCTTGCAACACAGGAAAAAACCTTAAGAGATTCAATTTCAGAATTGAAAGACAGAAAACTTCTTTCAAGTAAAGTAGATGAGGTTAAAACTGCAATCAAAAATCATAAAGTTGTAAATACTCTTAACAACAACGCAGGAAATTTCAATACAGCAGCTATTAGTCGTAAAACATCATCTGCAAGAGAAGAATTAGTACGACAAGATTTCGAAGACATTTTCAAAAAAGAACTGGCAGCCTTAAGAAAAGCAAACCTTAAAATTGACCTAAGTTTTGGAACAGACAGAGGTAGTTCAAGGGTTTTTCAAAACATTAGCCGTCATGCTTTGGCTGACATTTTAAGTGAAGGTGAACAAAAGGCAATTGCTTTAGCGGAATTTTTAACCGAATTACAACTTGACAATACAAAAGCTCCAATTGTTTTTGATGACCCCGTAAATTCTCTTGACCATAGAATAATAGATGAGGTTGTTAAGCGTCTTATTGAATTATCGAAGCATCGTCAGATTATTGTATTTACTCACAGTATTTTATTATTACATAGTTTTCTACAACAAAGAGAATTGGACCATCATAAGCAAGCAGGTATTTCATTCATGTTTCACCGTGTGAAGGAAAATTTTGGTGAAACGGGTGTATTAGACGAGGTTGAAGAAATAAACTCTTACAGCTATTATGAGAAGAAACTAAATGCACTTTTAAATACAAATCATGAAGGACAGGATGAAGCCAAAATTGCAGCACAAGGTTATGGACATCTTCGTTCAATGGTAGAAATTACTGTTGAAGATTCCTTATTTCAGAAAACAATAAAACGTTACAAAAAAGGAGTTGCATTTCCTTCCTTGCTTCGTGTTAATGGAGGGAAAATCGACGAACACAAATCAAAATTGAATGACATTTACGAAAAGTGCTGCGTTTCCATTGACGGACATAGCAGTCCAGAAGAAATACACACAACTCCACAAATAGCTGAATTGAAAGTTGACCTTAACGAATTTAAAAAAATAAGATCCCAATTTTAAACCCAAAAACAAATTGACGAAGAAGCACGAACGCACAACAAAAGGTTTGCCGCAAGTCTGGCAAACGTTATAACTATCTTCAATTCTACTGCTATCAGCTAATATCGGGCTTGACCGAATTCTATTTGGCTTTTCGCCCCGGTTGGTTTTTTCACCAACCGTATTCGAAGAATGATAGCAGGTATTGAATATTATAATAGAATACCTTCAAGAAAAAGCCTCACTAAAGTGAGGCAGAGATTTTATCTTATTACTATTTTACTATAATTATATTTTACTTTTCATAAGGGAAATTTCGAGATACTTTTCGCATCATTCTTTCCATCATATCGTTAGCACTTGTAAAAGCCCCCTCGTTCATTTCTTTAGCAAATCGCCACAATAAAGTACCATCTTTACCATTATAGAGGTGCATTGTTAATGTACCGGTTGCTACATGCCCGCCAAAACCCAAAAGTACTGAACTTGCAATTGCTCCTGCCTCACTTCCGGTTTTCTCATATTCATAATTACAACCAATTATACCATCAACATTCAAAACCTTACAAATGGAATCTTTTAGGGTTATATCCAATTTATCGAACAATCCTGCTTTTTTTAATAAAATATTTGTTGTTTCAGCATCTTGAAATGAAACAGTGTAGCTCTTTGATTTTCGTAACAAAAAAGTATATAATCCTTCTTGCATATTAATCCCTTCCTTTGCTTCTTCAGCTTTATTTCCTTCTGCGTCAAATCCCTTTGGCATATGCTTATATGAAATTGTTACCCTGAATGGCAATATTGCAACAATCTTATGTTGTGAAAGCAGGCTTTTTAAGTTCGCTACTTCATAAGTTTGTTTACTTGCTTGGCTGAATGATATAATTGAAACTGATAAAAAAAGAACGGCTAACAAAATAAACTTTCTCATAATACAAATTTATTGTAATGTAATTAAACTTAATATAAATTAAAAATATTTGTTTTGAAATAGCTATTTTTTTTACATTTCCACCCCGGTTGCTGTTTTCACGAACCGGATTCAAAGGATTATAGCAGGTATTGAATAGTATAATAGAAAATATTCCAGAAAATTTGTTGGTGGAAAACACCAACACAGGCGCGAAATAAAAAAGCCGCAGGTAAATACCTGCGGCATCCTTTAACGATTACATAGAAAAATGCTACGGTATTATTTCATCCTTCTCGGTAATATTACCGGGCAGGTCGGCAGCCTTCACTATGATCTTGGTGCCGGATACAGCAGGATTGGTTACGGTTGCTGTATAATCCCATAACAAACCATTGACGGGATCCTGTACCGCATCCCCTTCTTCGATAAGGCTGTTATCAGGTTTACGGAGTTCTAATTTTACAGACTTCACCATAAAATTGTCGATGGCTTTTACGATGATCTTGTTACCGATCACGCCTGTGTAATGTGAATGGTCAACCGATTTGATCTCGGGTGCCACGCAAAAATCTGCCAACGCCATATTAAAGGCTGTTTGATCTTCAGCCGCAACAGCATCATACAATGCTTTGGTGGCAGGATCGGCAATGGCTGTTTTGGCATACACCACTCCTTCCTGGAATTTTTCCTGAACCTGTAATTGTTTGTCGGTAGGGATCAGCCCTGAGCGGTCAGGGATCTTACCGATGATGGTCTTACCGCCGCGCTGTGAAAACAGCAGCAGGTCTCCCACTTTTCCGCTTGTTCCATGGGTTACGACATTGTTTTTTTGTCTGGCCATAGTCTTTGAATTTAAAAATGAATAAATATATTAACATACTAATATATAATACATGATAATAAATTCATACGTGAAAAACACCCATTTTTACATTATGGGGAAAATCCTGTTACTTATTTTATATTTGTTCTAAGCCGGGGTCGATCCGACCCCCGCTATCCATAGTGTTCAGCGAAGCGTCATATGGATGGATAATGATAATCAGATTTGATCTGATTTTTTTTAAAAATCCAAAAACAGCCTTGTGAAGTGTTTGGATAACAGGGATATTTTATATTGTATATTCAGAACGCAGGAAAAATAAATCATGGGATTTTACAACCTCAATAAAGAACAACGAATTCAGCTTGTTGACAAAATCAAAAAAGACATTCTTGCTGACCTTCACAATGAAAGGAATGGAAGTATTGTAAATTCTTTTTCAGACGAGGACACCTATATACGAAAGACTGCATATCAGGCAATAGGAAAAATATGGAAAGAAAACCTGAACCTGCAACCCAAAATCTTACAACTACTTAACACGCTCTTTAATTCAATGAACGAAAAAGTGAGGCAAACCACCATCAATGCAGCAGGTGAGATCGGTATCAAAGAATTTGAAAGAGTTGAACAATTTTTTGACAGCGGACTTTTTGACGAACACCATTCTGTTAGAAATGCAGTTATTGGCTCAATTAAAAAAATGGGTGAGAAAAATCCAAAGCCCATTTTGAAGTGGTCGAAAAAATATTTGCATCATTCAGACAAAGAGGTCCGCAGAGAAGTTTGTCATGGTATTGAACTTCGGGGACGGACACATCCGCAGGATATCTTACCATTATTAAAAGAGCTTCAATTTGATAAGACAGCAAGAGTGAAAAACACATTGGTTCACGTTTTAGGGCAGATTGCCTATAAAAAAGATTGCCTTGCGACTGTTGTTGAACATCTTAAATCCTGGGACAACAAAGAACTTGTATTACAAGCATTAGATGAAATTATTGACGTTCATAATCGTTATAAAGGCTTTGCAACACTAACACAAGAACAAGCAATTGACTATATTGACAAACATTACAGACGAAAACACAAGAAGAGCACCTAACCAACTATCCATAGTGTTCAGCGAAGCGTCACTATGGATGAATAATGATAATCAGACTAAGTCTGATTTTTATTTAAAAATCCAAAGACACCCTTCGGAAGTCTTTGGATAGCAGGGTGTATGGGAAAAATCCTGTCAGATTATTTTATATTTGTTACAAACCGGCGTTTGTCCGACATGTCATAAATAATTCATTCATGATCAAAAAATAAAAAAATGCCGATCATTAATCCTCATATCAATTTCAACGGAAATGCGGAAGAGGCATTTGAGTTTTACCGATCCGTATTTGGCGGAACGTTTTCAAAACTGATGCGTTTTAAAGACCTCACCAATCCCGGATTCCCTATACCCGAAAAAGAAGCCAATAAGATCATGCATATTGCTTTGCCTATAGGAAAAAATAATGTGTTGATAGGAAATGATGTTCCGGATTTTTTGGGAAGAGTGAATGAACAGGAGAATAGAAGTAAAATTTCGATCCGTGCAGAAAGCAAAGCCGAAGCCGATCAATTATTTACCGGCCTTTCTGCGGGAGGTGAAATAGAAATGCCGATCGAAGATAGCCCCTGGGGCTCCTATTTTGGAGGGTTCAGGGACAAGTATGGTATTGAATGGATAGTGGAGTATGATCCAACATTGCATGGAAAAGGGGATTAATGTTTAAATAAAAAATAAAATGGACACAGGAGAAATATTCCTTAAAGGGCAACCCTTACCAAGCGAATGGTTTAGCGGAAATGCTTTTTTAACACCCTTAGTTGCAAGGGACAAGAATAATGAGTTCTCAGCAGGAAGCGTAAGCTTTGAACCAAAAGCAAGAACGAATTGGCATACACACCCAAAGGGACAAGTGCTGATCGTAATCGAAGGCAATGGTTTTTACCAGGAAAAAGATAAACCGGCACAGCCCATAAAAAAGGGTGATGTTATAATTATTCCCGAAAATACCGTGCATTGGCATGGAGCAACTGCGGTGAATAAAATGGTTCATATAGCTATTACAAATTATAAAGATGATGTACAAGTAACCTGGCTTCAACCGGTGACAGACGAAGAATATGAAAGCGTAAATATTTAAAAGGGATTTTTCGCCTTTATTTGTGTTCTCAGCTATCTGAAGAATTAAGCGTCTTCGGATGGAAAATGATAATCAGACTAAGTCTGATTTTTATAATATATCCTGAGAGGCGTTTCACTTAACTCTCAGGATAGCCCGGTAAATATTTAAAAGGAATTTTTCGCCTTAGTCTTTGTTGGTGAAAAACACTAACAAAGGCAGCAAAATAGTTTGACAAATGAGCAAAGAACAAACAAAAGACCTTTTGAATTTTCTTACACCATTTGGCGACGACATAACAGATTTAGTTATGTGGCTTAGAGAATTTGCCTGGAACTTATGCCCAAAGGCCAATGAATTGATTTACGATAACTATAACGCTGTTGCATTTGGCTGGAGTCCGACAGATAAAGTTGGACACACTATTTGTTCTATCGCAGTGGGTCGTTCCAGCAAAAATGTTCATTTCGGCTTTTATTGGGGAAACGAAATCTCAGACCCTGACAACATTCTTTTAGGACAAGGTAATCAGTATCGTTATATCCTTGTGACAGACAAAAAGAAATTCCCAAAAGTTTACATGAAGAAACTTGTAAACGAAGCTTATGCAAATTCTCTTGCAAAAGTTAAAGACCCAAAACAGATCATCAGCGGACAGACCATTGTAAAATCAGTTTCCGCCAAGAAGCGACCGGACAAAGTGAAGAAAGCAGTTAAGACAAAAAAATAATACCGCTATTCCTGCTATCCATAGTGTTCAGCGAAGCGTCACTATGGATGGACAATGATAATCAGACTAAGCCTGATTTTTATAATATATCCTGAGAGGCGTTTCACTTAACGCTCAGGATAGCATCGCATGTTTAGACTTTTGTTCATTTTATTTGAAAATTTGTTGGTGAAAAACACTAACAAAGGCAAAACGCACTATGACAAAAAATGAATTTATTGATTTGGCACTTTCGTTTCCTTGGACGGAATCTTGTCCTCATTTCGAAAGGATAGGTTTTAAAATTACCAATAAAAGAATGTTTGCCACTTATCTTGATAAAGACCATTCCGCTAATATCTTTTTGACACCGGCAGAGCAAAAAGTTTTTTGCAAAATAAACAAAGGCATTTATCCGGTACCTAATAAATGGGGTGAGAAAGGCGCTACGACTTTTTTGCTTGACAAATTACCAAAAGAAATAGTGGCTGAAGCGCTATTCTCTGCATACAACAATATTATCAAATCGAAGAAATAATAGAATGCACCGCTATTCAATTATTTTATACCGAACAAAGTAACATTCGCCCTGCCGTTTAAGAACCCTTTGGTATCGTACCAGAATTCTACGGATTTTATTTTTCTTCTTCCACCCTTCAGGTCTATTTCACGGCTTTCACCACCTTGCGGAATATTATAGCGCACTTCAACATTTTCCGGTAGACCGCCATCATCATATCTTACTAAGATCTTGCGCATATTCAACGGTGCATTGGTTACTTTGAATTTTAACCGACGGAAAAAATCATAAGGCCCTGCTACAATGATCGCATCATGATCGGCAGTATGATTGGCTGTTACTGTGCCTAATAAACGCCAACTTCCTACAGGGCCACCTCTTGGAACAGCTACCTGCTGTGCAGTTATGGTTGAACTGCTTACACAAAGCATTAATAGGACCATACTTGCGGTAATAAATTTTGTCTTCATTATTTTCTGTTTTTATAAATATGTTCTGATCGCAGGATTGATAACAGGAAAGAGCAAAATACAAATTTTTAACGCATACCATCCTCTGTTTGAAAATATATTTTTTGTGCTTACCCCTGCTATGAAGTTTACATGAAATGAAAATGGATGATTAATTTCGTTTGATCCTCGCTATCCATAGTGTTCAGCGAAGCGTCACTATGGATGGATAATGATAATCAGACTTAGTCTGATTTTTATTTAAAAATCCAAAGACACCCTTCGGAAGTCTTTGGATAGCGGGGGTAGCAAAATTTGTTGGTGAAAAACACCAACAAAGGCGAAATGAAAATGGATGATTAATTTCGTTTGATCAATAAGCAATCAAAGGAGAATGTCAGAACAATATAAAGATCAACCCATTATTTCCTGGGGAATAATCGGTTGTGGAAATGTAACAGAAAATAAAAGCGGCCCGGCTTTTCATAAAGCAGATCATTCAGCTTTACATGCTGTGATGCGCAGGGATGCTGCCAAAGCAGCTGACTATGCCATGCGCCATCATGTTCCCCGTTATTACAGTGATGCTTTTGAATTGATCAATGACCAAGCTATTAATGCAGTGTATATTGCCACCCCGCCCAAATTTCATGAAGAATATGCTGTTGCTGCATTGCAACAAGGTAAATATGTGTATGTAGAAAAGCCCGTTACCCTGAATGTTGATTCCTGCAAAAGAATGATGGTAGCAGTAAAAAAATATGACGGCAAATTAACCGTTGCGCATTACCGCAGGGCTTTGCCCATGTTCTTGCAAATAAAAAAAATGATCGATGAGAAATCAATAGGTAATGTAAAGACCATCAGGCTGAATTTATTTCAACCGGATGATACATCTCTTGTAGCTAATTCTGAAGTCAATTGGCGTGTGGTACCTGAAATAGCAGGAGGCGGTTTGTTTTTTGATCTGGCACCGCATCAGTTGGATATGCTGATCTATATTTTCGGAAAAGCCATTCACTATTCGGGGATATCAGTGAATCAGTCAAAAAAATACAACGCAGAAGACGCAGTAGCAGGTATCATTCATTTTGCAGGTGATATTATTTGTAACGGGAACTGGAATTTTTCGATGCCCGATCTGGTTAGGGAAGACTCTTGTATCATTTTCGGCGAGACCGGTTATCTGCAATTTTCATTCTTTGGCAATGAAATAAAATGGGTAACAGATCTGGTGAATGAAGTTTTCAATTTTATTCATCCGCAACATATTCAACAACCGATGATCCAAAAAACAGTCCATTATTTTTTGGGCAAGGAAGACAATCCCTGTTCATTGGAAGCAGCATTCAATAGTTTAGAGATCATGCAATCATTTGTTCAAATGAAACCGGCTATCCCTAAGCCTTGATGATTTATTTACTGAAGCGCAGTACATTTATCTTTTCAATTGATAATGAAGGCAAGATTATTTTTATACATTTTACTTATTTATTTTACAACTAATAAAAGCAATACTGCTGCTGCTCAATCCGTGGCAGGACTTACCGGAAAAGCAGATACTTCTTTTACTACATACAGTGCATTCATCTCCACGCAAAAAAAGTTCCCGGATATTACAATAGTACCGGAAACGCATTCTGAATTTGTTCAGGAACTAAAGAATATTCCTTATTGTTCATTCAGTAACAGAGTGCTGAAGACTGATGTGTTTTATACGGCCTCTGAGAAAAAAATTGATCGCCCCGCCATTTTGATCATTCACGGTGGTGGTTGGCGTTCAGGGAATCGGAGTCAGCATTATCCGCTTGCTGAAAGACTTGCCGCAGCAGGATATGTTTGTTTTACCCCTGAATACAGGCTTTCAACAGAAGCGCTGTTTCCGGCAGCAGTGTATGATATCAAAGCAGCGATAAGATGGGTAAGAAAAAATGCAATGCAATATCATATCGATACATCAAAGATTGTTGTGCTTGGATTTTCTGCCGGTGGCGAACTCGCTGCATTCATGGGCACCACTCCCAATATGCCTTTGTTTGAAGGAACTGCCTGTGATACAGATATGAGATCGAATGTAAATGCAGTGATCGATATTGACGGCACTCTATCGTTTGTACATCCTGACAGCAGAGAAGGTGATGACAGCAAAAGAATTTCTGCGGCAACCAATTGGTTCGGCTATCCGAAGAAAGAGAATATCAAATTATGGGAAGCTGCATCGCCGTTGAGTTATGTTAACGGCAATACTGCACCTACTTTATTCATTAATAGTGCAGTGGCCGCGATGCATGCGGGTAGAGAAGATTATATTAAAATCTTAACGGAACATCATATCTATACAGAAGTAAAAGAATTTGAAGGGGCACCGCATGCTTTTTGTTTATTCGATCCCTGGTTTGAACCCACCGTACAATGTATCCTTTCTTTTTTGAAAAAGGTTTTCCCTTAATTTGTTTATCTCAACAACATTTCTATCATCCATGATATTCTATCTTATTGTGCATTTTTTTCAGGATCTGAAGTTTGCTGATCATTCATCAAAAAAAATACATCGAAGCTTCTATTCTTTTATTTTTGTTTGAATGAAGCTTGCCCTTATAACATTTATTTCCCTGTTTATTTTCTGCGATCTTACTGCACAAAATATCAATATTGATAATTATCAAAAGGAATATCAAATACATATCAGCACCATCAAATCACCGGTTAAAATTGATGGCATTCTGGATGACAGCATCTGGCAGTATGCTGAAAAGAAATCAGATTTCTTTTTAAAATTCCCGACCGATGTAGGCAAACCAAAAAATAAGACCATTGTACAAGTAGCTGCCGATGATAAATTCCTGTATGTGGCATTTACCTGTTTTGATTCAGGAAAGAATATTGTACAGAGTTTAAAAAGGGATGTCGGGCATATTGACAATGATGGTGTTGCCATTGCATTGGATCCGCTAAACAATCATACCAACGGTTTCTTTTTTGTCGTAAATGCATTCAATGCACAATCAGAAGATCAGGTGAGCATGAGTCAGGATAATGATCTCGGATGGAGTTGGGATAATAAATGGTTCTCTGCCACCAAAAAATATAATGACCGATGGACAGCCGAAATGGCCATCCCTTTTAAAACATTGCGTTTCCCACCGGGTAAAACAATATGGGGTGTTAATTTCCTGAGGGTTGACATGAAATACAATGAATACTCGGGATGGACACATGTACCTACTAATTTTAAAATATATAATATGGGTTATACCGGTTCATTGCTATGGGATAGGCCACCTGCCAATCCGGGAAAAAATATTGTAATGATCCCGCATATAACCAGCGGTGTGAATAGTGATCAGGAAAACGGTATTCCCACCCAAGCAGTATTGAATGCAGGATTAGACAGTAAATTCAGTTTAAGTTCTTCATTGAATCTTGATCTTACGATTAATCCCGATTTCTCTCAGGTAGAAGTTGATAAACAGGTAACCAACCTTACACGCTTTGATATTTTTCTTCCTGAGAAAAGAGCTTTCTTTTTAGAAAATGCCGACATATTCGGTGAATATGGTATACCGGGTGTGATCACACCTTTTTATTCCAGGAAAATAGGATTAGATACGGCAGGTAATGCTATTCCGATCATAGGCGGGGCAAGGGTTTCAGGAAGCATCAATTCAACCACAAGAATTGGGATCATGAATATTCAAACCGGCGCGAAAGGAGATTATACACCGGAAAATTATACCGCCATTTCATTCAATAAGAATGTATTGGCAAGATCTATTTTTAAAGTTTATTTTTTGAATCGTGAAAACTTTCAAACGGATGAAGGTAAAAAATCAGATCCGTTAAACGCCTGGGGAAGAAATGCAGGTTCCACTTTTGATTATTTCAGCCGCGACGGAAAATGGAATGGGTGGTATGCTTATCATCATTCTTTTAAACCGGGATTATCCGATCAAAATAATTTTCAGGAAACAGGTTTTGCTTATAATACAAAAAAGTTTTCTTCCATTCTTGATCTTGCAACACTCGGCACCAATTATTATACCGATATGGGTTATGTGCAGCGTATCAATAATTATGATGCAGTAAGAGATACAACCATTCGGGTTGGCTTTAAACATATGTATGCATCTGCTTCATTTTATATTTATCCGAAAAATGTAAACAGCAACATTACACGACATACATTCAAGATGGAAGATTATTGGGTTGTAAATCCTGATTATTCATTCAATGAAAATGATCTTTCCCTTTCCTATCAGTTAGAGTTTAAAAATACCCGATTCATAAGACTTCAGTTGATCCATAATGAACTTAATTTACTGTATCCTATTTCTTTTACCAGCGGAACACCTTTACCTGCGCAGCATTATCAATATTCAGGAGCAGGTTTCAATTATAATTCTGATACCAGAAAATTATTCAGCTATAGTATCGGATATACAGGCGGACAATTTTATAACGGACTCATCAACTCTTTTACAGGAAGCATCACACTCAGAAGCAGGCCGCATTTTAATTTGATCTTTCAGGCTGAGTTCGATAAGTTAGTTTTCCCCGACCCTTATGGCAGTAATGAATTATTGTTGCTGTCGCCTAAAATTGAATACAATTTCAATACAAAAATTTCATGGACAACTTTTCTGCAATACAATACACAGGCGAATAATTTTAATATCAACAGCCGGTTTCAATACCGCTTTAAACCTATGAGTGATATGTACCTGGTGTACACGGATAATTATTACACCACTCCGTTTTTACAAAACAAGAACAGGGCAATTGTTGTTAAATTAAATTATTGGTTGAATTTGTAATTATAGCCTTTAGCTTTCAGCTTTCAGCCTTCTCAAAATACAAAACAAAATAAGCTCCTTATCGTGTTCAACAGTATTCCCTTTTACGATAAATCCATTTTTGAACAAGGCATTTTGAGAAGCAATATTTTTTGTATCGGTAATGGCGAACAACTCTGTTTTATCGGTTGCAGCAAAGAAATAGGGTGTTCCGTATCTTACCAATTCCTGCGCCATTCCTTTTCCCCAATATGCAGGCAATAATGCATAACCGATATGGTAATTGATCTTATCGGAAAGAAACAAAAAAGAAAATGTGCCCACTATTTTATCGGATGATTTTTCGATCACTGCATATCTTCCCACTATAGAATCTTTTTGATACAAGTTCAAATTCTCTTGTAAAAAATCATCGCATTCTTTTCTGTTTTTGACAGGACGGATAAAATGCATAACAGTTGCATTGCTGTTCAGCAGATAAAAATCTTCCGTATCTGTTGCATTGAATTGTCTGACCAATAATCTTTCTGTTTCAAACAATATCATGTTATTTTATTTGGAAAGAAAAAAGTGTAGTTCTTCCTCACTCGCGATTCCCGACTTTCGACTAACGGCTCCCGACTACTTATGTACCTCACTGCTGAAATGAAATTGTATATCCTGATTATTCGTGATCTCCGTATTCAAGAACCATTCACTCTGTGCCAGATAAACAGGATGCCCGTCTTTGTCTTCCGCGCTGTTCATTTGTTTGAAGCGAAGAAAGTCGTCTAACTTTTTCTGATCCTTTGATGTTAACCAGCATGCTTTATAAAAAGGCAATGTGCGGAATTCAGCCGCAGCGCCGTATTCCTGCAATAAACGATATTGGATCACTTCAAATTGAAGGTCGCCCACACAACCGATGATCTTTTTATTGCCGCCATGTTGGGTGAATAATTGAGCAACGCCTTCATCGGTCAATTGCTGAACACCTTTTTCCAATTGTTTGGTCTTCATTGGATCTTTATTCACCAACTCTTTGAATATTTCGGGAGAGAAAGTGGGGATACCGGTAAAGAAAAAATTATCTCCTTCCGTTAAGGTATCTCCAATTTTAAAATTACCGGTGTCAAATAAACCCACCACATCACCGGGATAAGCATCTTCGATCACATCTTTACTTCGCGCCAAAAATGAATAAGGATTACTGAAACGTATTTCCTTATCCAAACGAACATGATGATAATATTTATTTCTTTCAAATCGTCCGCTGCAAACACGAAGGAATGCGATCCTGTCGCGGTGCTTGGGATCTAAGTTGGCATGGATCTTAAAAACAAATCCACTGAACGCATCATCACCCACTTCAATGGTTCGCTGGGATGTTTCCCTGCTTCTTGGAATGGGTGCGATACGAATGAATGTATCCAGCATTTCCTGCACGCCAAAATTATTCACGGCACTGCCGAAAAATACGGGGGCCACTTTTCCTGAGAGATAATCTGCTATATTCAATTCACCATGCACGCCTTCAATTAATTCTGCATCTTCACGCAAATGTGCAGCATCACGCTCTCCTATTTTTGTATCAAGGATAACATCATTCAGATCATTGATCGCGATCGTATCTTCTTCTTCCGCTTTGGTGCTTGCCGTAAACAAACGCAGACTTTTATTATCGAGATTATAAACGCCTTTAAAATCTTTACCGCTGTTAATGGGCCATGTCATCGGGTGTAAAGCAAGATTCAATTCTTTTTCTATTTCTTCCAACAGATCAAATCTGTTCTTGCCGTCACGATCCATTTTATTGATGAACACGATCACAGGTGTATCACGCATCCGACATACTTCCATCAATCTTCTTGTTTGTGCTTCCACACCATTCACACTGTCGATCACCAGAATAACACTGTCAACCGCCGTTAATGTTCTGTAGGTATCTTCTGCGAAATCTTTGTGGCCGGGTGTATCCAATAAATTGATCAGCATACCCTCATACTCAAAAGTCATTACACTGGTTGCCACACTGATACCACGCTGACGTTCAATTTCCATGAAATCGCTCGTTGCATGTTTCTTTATTTTATTGCTTTTCACCGCACCTGCCGTTTGAATAGCACCGCCGAACAACAATAACTTTTCAGTCAAAGTTGTTTTACCGGCATCCGGGTGAGAGATGATGGCGAATGTTCTTCTGCGATTGATTTCTTTTTCGTATTTCATTGTTGGATCTGAACTATGCACTTTTCTTAAAGTGTGCAAAGGTAAGGGTTGAAGCGTTTTGAAGATGAACTATGCAGTCTTGCAGATTTCTCACACAGATCGTTGATATAATTCCAAAAAAAATCCCTGCCCGATATGATCAGGCAGGGTTGTTAAATTCACCCCCCAGTGAAAAAAACTTTTTAAGTTTCTGAGACAAATATAGCCCAAGTTTTGATTTTTACAAGGTGAAAAACACCCATTTTTTGAAGTACATTCGTTGTTTACAAAAATTTTACATTAGAAGAATTTAAAAGAATAAAAAAGGATCATGACATTTGAAGAATTAGTAAAAGATCATTCTGCAGCGATGATTGAAAAATTAGCCACCTGGGTTTTGAATGAAACGGCAGTGGATATCCGATTTGATTGCCTCGATGAAGATCAATGGTCGATCGTGACGATGTACCAATATGAAGAAGATAAAGAACTCTCACTGCGATTACATCTCAACAATCGCTACGATCTCTATTTTGGTTATTATGATGACGAAGATGAATTCCATGAGATCACCAAAGACCTGAGTGAAGAAGAAAAAGAGATCATCCCTGAAGTATTGAGAAAATTGATGAAGCGGGTTTTGGACGATGAAAAGGATATCCGCATCAACGGTACCTTCATTAAAGGAAAGAAATAATTATCTCATTTTATTTCACTAATAATTTATACAACTTTTGAAGGGAGGATCTTTCTGCTGTTGAGAGTTCATGTTCTTTTTGAAACTTTGATTGCAACTGCAACACAGTCTTATGTTGGGGGTATCTGGAAAGAATGGAATTTAACTGCATAGCAGTTTGTTCGTCTTCAAGAATAGCGGGTTGCTTTTTAATGATGGGCGATTTATCGCGGTTTGGCAATTTCGCGATCATTGCTTCAATGGTGGCCAGCCATCCGGGTGTTATATCGGGTATCTTTTTTGCTTTATCATGCAATCCTTCCAATTGCTTTTTGGTGAGAAAGCCCCTGTCTTCATACTGATGCATCAGGCTCATGATAAAAAGAGAATCTTTATCTGCTGCATACACAGCTTCGAGTACTTTATTAATAATATCTACTCCTGATTTTTTTTGCAGCATGCTTATAAATGAACTATAAAGATAGCCAACTAATATTTTCTTTCTTCGGCAATCGCTTTTCCGTTCTGCAACGGTCACGATCCAATAAGTGCCGTACTCCGCATCATCCAATGCAGCATATTTATTTTCTTTGATGAGCAGATCAACCAATGCCGGCGTGGTATTCGAATGCCCGACAACTACAATTGTTTTTCCTTTTACCAGCAATAAGCTGTCAGCAAATAATGGCAATTTTTTCGGGTCATATAGCTGAATTTCTTTCCCCGATTGTGCAGCCAAAGGTGCTGCAGTAGCTTTGGTTCTTTTATAATTGGTACTGTAAATGATATCGGGTTTGAACGCTGCTAAAACATTTACCAATCTTTCTGCTCTTAATTCGCCTGACTTGCTTAAGGGCGGATCGGCATTCATCATCATCGAACCGTAACTTGAAGTATCTTTCTCCGCATGCCGCAATAATATAAAAGTGGTGGATTGGGCATTAACAACAGCCGTAAAGAACAATAAGGCAATTACACCAATCAAAGATTTCAAATACATTTTCATAATGGCAATTTTATCAAAGGAATAAAAATATCCATTTATTTAATAGTTATAAATTATAAACAGAAATTTTCTTTTAATGAGGTGATTAACTTCAGTATTTTCTGAACGCTTTATAAAAATGTGCCATTATTATCCCCAATTCTCTTTTCTGTAAATCATGTAAGTTTTATATGGACTTGTGTAAGTTTTCTCTTTTTTTAATACTCAATTTTATATTCATATAATCATTTCATTTATTAACCGGTTGCACCATATTATGGAAGACATCAAACATTTCGAGTTTCTTGCCATCAATTCAAAAGAGATCGTTGAAAAGCAGGTTGATTCTTACAGGCAGCAACATTCTTATGCCGGAACAGTTATTGGTGCAGCGGCTTTATTCATTCCTTTTTTCTTAAACAGTCTGGATGGCACTTATTTGTGGATCCAATTGATTTCTGTTTTACCCGTATTGCTTTTTATATGGGCCATCCTGCTAATGCTTAGCATCTTCCGCACAAAACCGCTGGATCAGGCTTTCGGTGTAAAAAAATATACGGAGCTTTTAGATAAACCCTATCAGGAAATATTATTGCACGAAATTGAAGCCAATACCAAATCTTATACCTTGAATACTTTCATAACGGAAAGAGGAAATAGGTGTTATACCAAAGGCATCAAGTTGATAACAGTAGGCCTTCTTATTTCAATCGTTCTAATGATGGCCAATAAATTCATTGCCATAGAAAAAAAACCCACTAAAGTACAGGTGGTGAACAACAGCCAACAATATTAATGAACTGTTTCTTGCTGATCCCATAACTATCCTTATTTTTAAATACAATTATTTTGTATGAGAAAATACTGTCTGTTTATCCTTTTGTGTATTGTTGATCATCTTCCTGCTCAAATACTTCCCTTACGCGATCAGGCGAAAGTGATCGATGAAATATTAAATGAACGGATCAATCATCTGCTCCCTGAACTAATGGAAAAGAATGGTATTGATCTTTGGGTGATCATCAGCCGGGAGTATAATGAAGACCCTGTTTTAAAGACCATGTTACCCGCAACCTGGCTTAGTGCCAGAAGAAGAACGATGCTTGTTTTTTATTTTGATCCGCAAAAAAAGGTTTATAAAAAAATAGCGATCGCACGTTATAATGCAGGTGACAATATTCAGGCCGCATGGGATATGCAAAAGTTTCCCGATCAATGGGATGCATTGGTTGATGCTGTAGGAAGTTTTCATTCCAAAAAGATCGCCATCAATGTTTCTGAAAATTTTGCACATGCTGATGGGTTAGATCATTCAGAGTATCTTCAATTCTTACAAAAATTATCAGCAGAACAAAAAGCAAAGATTGTTTCAGCAGAATCTTTGGCGGTTGCATGGTTGGAAACAAGAACAGCAAGGGAGATGCAGATCTATCCGCAATTGATCAGTATCACTCATAAAATAATAGAAGAAGGTTTCAGTGAAAAAGTGATCACACCCGGCATCACAACGTCAGAAGACTTAGTATGGTGGTTTCGTCAAAAAGTAAATGATCTCGGTTTAACCACTTGGTTTCATCCATCCATTGAAATTCAGAGAAATGATTCAGCTGCATTCGATCACCTGAAAGCATTTACGAATGTGGATGCCAAAAATATTATTCAGCCCGGCGATCTGCTGCATGTAGATTTCGGCATCACGTATTTGCGTTTGAATACAGATGTACAGGAACATGCGTACGTTTTACAACCCAATGAAACCGAAGCCCCGCAAGCTTTGCAGCAGGCATTTAAAAACGCGAACAGGTTACAGGATATCCTTACTTCCAAATTCGCATTGAACAAAACAGGTAATCAGATCTTAGCAGAAGCATTGGCAGAAGCTAAAAAAGAAAATATTGTTCCAAGTATTTATACGCATCCTATCGGCTATCATGGCCATGCAGCAGGGCCTACGATCGGTCTATGGGATCAGCAAAACGGTGTTCCCGGCAGCGGCGATTTTCCGATGCATTACAACACCTGTTACTCGATTGAATTAAATGCTGCAACAGAAATCCCTGCATGGAAAAAATCAGTACGCATCATGCTCGAAGAAGATGGTTATTTTGATGAGAAAGGTTTTCGTTTCATTAATGGCAGGCAAAAAGAGATGTATCTTATTCCACGAAATAATAAGTATATCGGAAATTGATTTTGGTCAATACATCAAATCATTTTGCTGAAAAAGATATATCCAATAAGGACTGAATATTGTATTCTTATTTTATTTATTACCGTAATATTTTTCTGTCAACTCATAATAGGCATAAGGCATGTGATGTTCCCATATCTTTTTTGGATCATCAGGATGTTCTTTCATATATGCTTCATCAGGTATCAAAACAATAGGAACACCTGCACGCATGTAATTGGCTACTGCTGCATATTGCGGTTCTTTCAATTGCGGCAATACTTTTTTCACCTGACCATAGATCGTCCCGCCTAAATATTTATTGATAGAGGATTGTGCTTTCGTTGTTCTTCTGTTTAATTTATTATACACACCATTCAGATACCATCGAACAACTAATTTTTGTTTCACTAAAACATCTTTCACATTCACGAAAGGATTGACTGCGTTAAAATCTGTTATTCTTTGCACTGTGAATGGAGATTCCGGAACCCAATCCTTTGCATTCACGATGGTAAATGCCCAACCATTGCGCGTAATGAAATCAAAATCGTACGCATAATATAAATTGCCCGGCTTGGGTGCGGCACTGCAATAAGTTTTGTAAACAATATCCTTAGGTAATCCACCATTCTTGGTGAGATAAAATAAATAAGAACGTAATAAAAAAGCCAATGCGCCGCCCTGACTGTGTCCTGCGATCACAAATTCTTTTACACCATTGGCATATTGCTCTTTTATTTTTTGGACGATGCCGGGTGCTAAATATGCAATGCCGATCGTCCATCCCACATGCACAGACGCTTCCGGATTTTCTGCGAATTGATAATCAAATGTTGTGCTGTCATTCAATTGCAGCGTCCCTTTTGCAGGTATCATCGCTGCATAAAAATTTTCCAACCAGCTTGGCAATTCATTGACGGTACCTCTGATACTGATCACCGCAACATGTTTATCTTTCTGCAACCATAAACACCATTTATTCTTAAGTCCGACAACAGGTGAAGCATATATCTTATCAAAATGAACAGGCGCCGGTGTTTTATCCCATGCAGCAACTGTATCTCCCATCCTCGAAAACATACTGATGGTCTCTACATATTCTTTTGCATTAAAACCTGACTGCAAATATTGTTGCGCATAACTGCTGAGAAAAGAAAAGCAACAAATGATGATGAAAAATTTTTTCATAACAAACAATATCATTTCAACTTTTAATTAAATTTAGATCATACCAAAAACATCAGTCCGATCAATCCGATGATGTAAACGATCAATACAAGAATAGAATCGATACCCAACCGGAAGTATTGTTTCTTAGAATGCAATACCATGCCTATCAAATATATTCCTGTAAGAATGATTCCTAATCCTGTTAAATACATATCCGATGGTTGTAACGAAGGCAGTATGGCATCACCACCTATTGCTGATGCCATTAAAAATAATACAGGAAGAAATGCATTACCGCCGAATATGTCACTCACTGCCATTTGATATTCTCTGATCTTCGCAGATGCAATGCCGGTGGATATTTCAGGCAAGGATGTACACAATGCAAGGATCGTTCCGCCAAATAAAACGCCACTCATGCCAAAGCGTTTGCTTAATACATCACTTGTTATTTCCAATGCCCAACCGGATATCAAAGTAACCAATGCACAAATAATAAAAACAATAATCGCCAACTGAATGGTTCCTTTGAATTTTGCTTTAGGGTGACGAAGATGTTGTGAAGGATCAGAAACAATTTTCTTTTCTTTTTTTGTAACATCCACAAAACGGGAGATCAGATACACACTTCCAAGCCAGATCAACAATATCAGCCATTCAAATGGCGTGGTACGGAAATAAATCAGATCAGGAGAAAATTGTTTTGCCATCATCACCATCGTGAGAACGAAGATCAGTGCAATGCCTTCGAGCACTAAAACATTGGAATGCCCTTTTAAAGTCAAAGGCGCTTTTCTTCCTACACCAAATGCATCGATCAATACCAAAACCACTGTTTGAATAGCGATACCGCCGAGTAAATTGCTGACAGCAATATCATAATTGTGATGATAAGCAGCAACAGCAGTGATAGCAATTTCCGGAAGATTCGTCACCACCGCTAAAAACACCATACCGCCAAAAGCCTCTCCCAGATTAAAATGCAGCGTAATGGCATCAATAGCAGAAATGATCTTTACACCCACCAGCCAGATAGCGATCGTGGAAAGAAGGAAAATGGCAATTAATATAAGTGTTGAGAATTGAGTGAAGTCCATAGTAATGTTTCAGGTAATGTAATATACAGATTGAAATGCTATTTATTGATTGATTCCAATAACCGTTTTACAAAACCATCTAATGCACTGTTCTCGATCCATCGCACTACTGCAACAAAATCATTCTGCATATCCACATAGATCATATTCGTTCCGTTACCCAAATGTGCAAATGCAGTAAGCGGTGCAGAAGGAAATAATTTTTTATCAGTGTTCAGGAACCAATTCATATAACCATAACCGGTATTTGCAGTAGTTGGAGTCAATGCCTGATTCACCCATTGCTCACTGATGATCTGTTTGCCGTTCCAATTGCCTTTATGCAAACTCAATAAACCAAAACGTGCCATATCATACGCATTGATGAAAAGCCCGCCGCCAAAATGCCCGCCGCCGCTTACGGATTGAATGGCTTGTCCATCTAATACGATCCATGAATTTCTGTAACCCGTCCAATGCCATGTATTCGATGCACCGATGGGATTCATTATATTTTCACGCAAAATTTGTGGCAATGGTTTTCGCCAAACCGTTGTTGCAGCCAATGCCAATGCATTTACTCTGGTATCATTGTATTTCCAAACAGTGCCCGGTTCATTCCGTTTGCGTGTCAACCATTCATTGGGTTTATCACTCGGACGATCCGCCCAATCGGGTTTGCCCCATAATGTTCCTTCCCAATCACTTGTCTGTCGCAACATCACTTCCCATGTCAATTTTTTATTGTGTGCAGATGCGAAAGGATATAATAATTGCGGCTGGCCGATCTTTTCTGCACCACGATACGGATCATTATTGAATACTTCAATGGGCGGCACATAATCAGCAACCATATCATTCACTGATCTGATCAATCCTTTTTCAACGGCTAATCCCAAAACAGTTGACAGCATGGATTTTGTAACACTGTTGGTCATATCAACACGATTGGGTTCTCCCCATTCTGCAACGATATATCCTTTGTAGATAATGATGCCCGTTGGTTCTCCGCGTTCTGCCAACGGACCGATCGCATCACTGTATGGTTCTTTACCGAATGTCATGGCCTGTGCTATCTCCTGATTGCGCGGCAACTTCGCTTCATTCTCTTTTGCGAACTGAATGGCTGCATTTATTTTACTGCTGTCCAATCCTATGGATGATGGATCCTTATGCTCCCAACTTTGTGCAGATGGAAAATAATCTTTAGCGACAACAGTTTTATTTTCTTTATTTTTTTGTGAGAAAGAAAATGAACTGATTAAAATGAATAGAAGTAAAATATTTTTTCTCATGATGATGAAGATGTACTAATGAAAATACAATTTTATTTTTCAATGCTGCACAAAGAACTGAAAGTACAAGTGTGCGACGCAAGTAAAGTTTAATAACAATTCAATTGCTTGCAACAAAAAAGGATCACAAATTTCTTTGCAATCCTTTTAAATATCAAATCAGAAATCTCAAATACTAAATATCTATCGCTTCGCCATAAGCCGCCGCAGTCGCTTCTTTTAGCCCTTCACTCATGGTCGGGTGCGGATGCACTGCATTCAAAATCTCATGGGCAGTTGTTTCTAATTTACGAGCAACAACAGCTTCTGCCACCATTTCAGTAACATTGGCGCCGATCATGTGGCAACCTAAGAACTCACCATACTTCGCATCATAAATTACTTTTACAAAACCTTCGGTTGCACCTGCAGCACTTGCTTTACCGCTCGCCATGAATGGAAACTTACCGATCTTTAATTCATAGCCCGCTTCTTTTGCAGCTTTCTCTGTGTAACCCACACTTGCAATTTCGGGTGTGCAATACGTACAACCCGGAATATTATTATAATCCAACGGTTCGGGTAAATGATTATATTTTTTCTCGTTATAGCCGATATGTTCTGCAGCATTGATGCCTTCTTTAGCAGCAACATGTGCTAAAGCTTGCCCAGGACTGCAATCACCAATTGCATAAATTCCTGCAACAGATGTTTGCTGATATTTATCAACGACGATCTTTCCTTTCTCTGTTTTGATTCCGTTTTCTTCGAGGCCGATATTTTCAATATTCGCAACAACACCCACTGCACTCAATACAATATCCGCTTCTAAAAATATGTCTCCTGTCTGTGTTTTTACTTTTGCTTTAACGCCGTCACCATTTGCTTCTACTGATTCAACAGATGCATTCGTTAAAATATCGATACCGTTTTTCTTGTATTGTTTTTCTAATTCTTTGGAAATATCTTCATCTTCTACGGGAACAATGCGTGGCAGGAATTCAACGATGGTCACTTTTGTACCCAGACTGCTGTACACATAAGCGAACTCAACACCTATGGCACCGCTTCCCACAATGATCATGCTCTTGGGTTGCTGCGGCAATACCATGGCTTCTCTGTAACCGATGATCTTTTTACCATCGATGGGAAGATTCGGTAATTGTTTGGCACGACCACCTGTTGCAATCACAATATTCTTTGCTTCCACTATTTGTTTACTGCCATCGGCAGCCGTTACTTCTATTTTTCCTTTGGCAGCGATCTTTCCGTAACCCATGATCACATCGATCTTGTTCTTCTTCATCAGGAATTGAACACCCTTGCTCATCTTATCAGCCACACCCCTGCTGCGTTTGATCACAGCGCCAAAATCAGCAGTACCTGTTGCATTGATGCCGTAGTTGGTGCTGTGTTTCACATATTCAAAAACATTGGCACTTTTGATCAAAGCTTTGGTTGGGATACAACCCCAGTTCAAACAAACACCACCCAGGCTTTCTTTCTCAATGATCGCCACTTTAAAGCCCAATTGAGATGCACGGATCGCAGCAGGATAACCGCCGGGTCCGCTTCCTAAAACAATTACATCATACGCCATAATTCTATACGATTTAAGATTGTTGATTCTTTTTAATAGAACTGCGAAAATACTTGCAAATAATTAAATGGAGAAAAGAATGATGTTACGAGCTTGGGTAATTCTATTTATCCTCAGTTGCGTCGCACACATCAGCGTTTAATTCGCTACTCAAAAAAGATGCGTACTGTTTGATAAAACCATTTATTCTGGTTGACCATATTCTGTTGCTGCATTTTTTCATTAAAGCCCTGCAATCCGAATAATCCGGCAATATTGCCTTTGTTGATGGCGATCTCCAGATAACCCGCAGAATTGAACCATGCTAATTTCTCTCCCTCAAACACAGAAGAATAATTATTGTGGATGGTATCGATCACTTCATCTCTTTTGAATACTATTTTAAAGGACCTGCTCTTACGCTGTTCCTCAAATTCATCTTTGGTGATATTGATCACCACATTTTCAAACTGATCGATGAATAGTATCTGTCCTTCCATCCAGTTATTACCAATGGTTGCGCGCAACGGATATTTTTCATTGATAGATCCAACTTCTTCGCCAAGCGATGCAAATGCTGCACCATCATTTATCTTTCTCACTACCGCTGCGATCTTTTGAGTGAATTCCAATAAAGTATTTTGATCACTGATATCGATCGCGATTATTTCTTTTGGTCTTTCGCCTGCGATCATGGTAAGGATGCCGTTATCAGGACAAGCAATATATTGATCTTTGTATTTTGCAATTAAGATATGCTTCGCATCATTTTCAAATAAATTGAGAATGATGATATGAAAACTTTCTTTCGGAAAATATTTGAATGCATTGCTGCACACATACGCAGCCTGCGGATAATTGGAAGGCGATAAATAATGTGTGATATCGTGTATATGTAATGCAGGATTGACTGAGAGCAATTGCCCCTTGATAGCGCCCACGAGATAATCCTGTTGGCCTATATCAGTTGTTAACGTTATTACCTGCATCCAACTCCATAAACGCTGAATACAAATAGTTATTTCACCAGCTCTCCGTTCTTGTAGAAAAATCTTTTTACTAATTTATCTGCTAAAGAAGGAAAGAATCTGTTCAGGAAAACAGTTTGTTTACCATTGGCTGTTAACACTAATGTGCGTTTCCTTTTTTCGATCGCTTTGATTATATATCCTGCACATTCCTCTGCAGGCATTAATTTCTTTTCTTCCAACGGACTTTCTCCCTGTGCATTACCGTTTTTATCTAATGCCACATTGCGGATATTGGATGCAGTAAATCCGGGACAGGCCCACATCACATTCACACCGGTATTTAATAATTCAGTGCGTAATGCTTCCATCCATCCGTTCACTGCAAACTTGGAAGCAGAATAACCGCTTCTTCCGGGCAATCCTCTGTAACCTGCAATGGATGATATGGCAACAACAGATCCTTTATTACGAATGATATAAGGCAATGCAAATTTGGTACTGTGCACCGTTCCCCAAAAATTAACATCCATCACTCTTCTTAATGTGTCTAATTCCACATCATTGAATAATGCACGCATGGAGATGCCTGCATTGTTGATCAAAATATCGATCGTACCGAAAGTATCGATCACGGCTGCAATAAAATTTTTACAATCCATTTCTTTACTTACATCTGCAGTATGTATCATCAATGGTTCACCTGCATGCGTTGATTGCAGCAGATACAGTTTATCATAATTCCTTCCGCAAGTGGCTACTTTGGCGCCTTTTGCTAAAAATAATTCCACCAAAGCTTTACCGATCCCTTCAGAACCTCCTGTTACAACGACCACTTTATTATTAAAATCTGACATATAAAATCATTATATTACAAAAATAAGCCTAAGCATTTATAACATTGTGAATATTCTTGTGGGAAAATGATCTTAATTATTTTTTTAAAACTTTGGTTCAATGCTGTTTTCGCCTATTTTTGCACTCCCAAAATAAAAGGGATGATTCCGTAGCTCAGTTGGTAGAGCATTACACTTTTAATGTAGGGGTCCTGGGTTCGAGTCCCAGCGGGATCACAACTTTGCTAGTTTACAGCAATTACAACTCCGATTTCTAACGATTTCGTAGTTTTTTTATGGGGTATATGGCTCGGTTATTTGGTAGTGATGAGTGTGTTGGTGGATAGAATGATTGATTAGGGTTGAATAGAGGTTGGGTATTAAAAAAACACCCTCTTGGGAGAACGGTTCTATAAATTAAATTAATGGATACTAATCTTTGTTCTCTTGACTACTAGCTCTTTTCTCTCTTACTTTCTTTACCCCATACCCTACTCCACCAGCAATGAGTAAGGATAATCCTCCATCAATGGGTGCTGTATCGGGATCGCCTCCTGGATCTGTTGCTCCTTGTGCATGTACTAATACAGGTAATAGCATTACAAGAAGAATCATCAAAGTTTGTAGGTTGAATATCTTTTTCATTTAGTTTGTTTGAGGGGATTTATAATTTGATGATCTTTTCGGTAATCGTTGAACTAGCATTGCTGATCTGAACAATACACATGCCACTGGCTGTATTACCTAATGGCACCGTATTGGTTCCATTAAAGCCTGTTGCAGTGCTCAGGATCTTTCCATTGATATCTCTTGCCACAATGCTAATAGGACTTGTACTACCCGCTATCTCGATTGTTACGGTATTTCCATGTACTACATTGCCCAATACTTTTGCGCTAAACTTAGCATTACTGCTATCGGTTATTGCTGTAACAGCTGTTTTATTAGCAAATACCAGTGCAAATCTTTGTTCACCCTGTGAAGCAGCATCTGCAGTAATACTAAAATTATAGGTAGTGCCTGTTTGCAAAGCTGTTTGGGTATGTAGTAGGTTATCTTGTAAATACACGGTTGTAGCTGTTGGAAGACTATTACTATTCACCCTAAAATTATAGTCACCTGCTATGGAACTAACACCTAATGGAATGGCACTACCTAATTCACTACGTGCATCTATAGCCAACTGCTTTTGGTCTGGGGTGATGGTGTAAATGTTTGTTACATCGTTTGAGAATTTTGGTAAGTCTATTTTATCTGTTCCATTAGAAGTGGCAGAAGCATCTTGCGTTACAAACAATTTGTCTTGGTAATTGCCATTACTTTCCATTACTAACTCTAATTGTGAAGGCTGTGGTTCTGATCCAAATAAATTTGATTGAGCTGTAATAGTTGTATTTGGTAAAGATGATGTTGCAATGTCAGCTGGAGTGATATTGAAAGAATTAGTGCTTGTTGGCATATAAGCTATAATACCAAAAGGAGGGATAGGTAACGTTAACGTATTATTAGAAAAAGGGCTGGTTGATGGTACCCAAGAACCAGTTTTTGACTGTGCTCCAGATCCTATTTGTGCGATAATTTGATAAGTATAATAAGGTACACCTGATGTTTGTCCTGTTAAAGCAGAAGTATTTATAGGTGCGATGTAAGGATTACCAACAATCATAAAGTTGGAGGTATTATTGGGTGTAATAGTAGTGCTTGAGCCATTTAAAGTTCCACTAACACTATAAGTAAATGCACTGGGTCCTGTTATATAACTTAGCCCTGTTACATTATCAGCTGCTGAACCTCTAATAAAACAAGCATAGGGTGTATTGGCTCCAATACTTACACTACTGTATCCGCTACCTGCCGATTGCCAAGCATTGCTAGCGTTAGACCAAATCTTTACATCATTAGCGGTTGTAATGGAAGAATTTAATCCTGTATTTGATAAATTAGTTTGTAAAGTACTGAATGGGTTAGCAAATATCCGATAACCTCTTTGTGCTGAAATAAGTCGTTGCACTGTAACTGGGCCAATGATAGATCCATATCCTGACTTTATATTAGATCCGCTTGCCATAACTAAATTACCATTAGTAGTAAAAGTGCCTGCATTTAAATTTAAGCCTTTAGTAATAGTTAGATTACCTCCTAAAATTACACCAGCATTTGAACTAATGTTGAGTCTATAAGCTTGATTATTTAAAAACAAATTAGCAGGGATGGTAAAAGGAGTAGAACCAGTTTGAGTAATATTGAAACCACCAGAACCTAAAACAGATGAGATACTCCCAGTGTTGTTTATTGTATTAGTATTACCTGTAATAGTCAAACCACCAGAACCTAAAACTATGGTGCCTGAATTATTCAAGTTTCCTTCAATTGTAATTGGAGAAGAAGAACCAGTTAATGTAACTAATGTAACACCAGTTGCCATAGTTAGATTATTCATCAAAGCAAAAGTTGAGGAACCTATAATTGGTTGGTTTGAAATACTCGAAGGTATGATAACGTCATACAGAAGACTTGAATTAGGTACATTATTTTTACTCCAATTACTGTTCGTTCCCCAATCTGAACTAGTTGCACCAGTCCACGTATTGGGATTAGATACAGAAATTGTTAATTGTGAACTTGAGGAACCAGATGTATTTGCTGCTGTTATAGTGTATATTGTATTTGATAGTGCTGAGTTTGGACTGCCACTTATTATACCTGTAGTGCCATCAAAACTTAATCCTCCCATTGAGGTTGAATTCCCTCCCGAACTATAGGTTGTTGTTACTGCAGGGCTAATTGAATATAAATTATTGTTAATGGTTCTGATTTTATTATTACCATTATCTAATACATATAAATAAGGTAAGTAATCATTGTTTGGATATAAAATACCATTTGGATTATTAAAAGAAGTAGATGTCCCAAATCCATTTGCATTTCCAGAAGCACTATGAGATCCAGCAATAGTGGAGACAGTATAATTATAATTAATTTGATTTTGAGTAATTTGTCTGATAGTATTATTCCCTTGATCTGTTACATAAAGAATATTTCCATTAATACTAGTGTTATAGTAACCTGCAATTGAAGTTGGATTATTGAATGTAGCCGTAGAAGTATTTCCATCAGCATAGCCAGATGTGCCAGCAATACCTGCAATTGTACTCAAAGATGTTCCTGTAAAGCTTGGGTTTGAAATATATAAATTTGGAAATGACAATTGACTAATAGTATTATTGCCAACATCTGTAATAAATATATTTCCACTTACTGAGCTGATTGCGGAGGGTGATTGAAGAGAGACAGGACCTAGAATAGTTGAAACAGCTGTTGCTGTTGGAAAGCCACTACTTGTTTGTAATGTTATTGCCCTGATTTTACTATTTCCTTTATCAGTTACAATAAGATAATAATAACTAACATTATTAATAATTGGAGAAATCATTGCTAATCCTGTTGGAGCATTAAATGTTGCATTTGGCACACCGGTAGTATTATCATCAGTTGAACCAGATGTAGTACTGCCAGCAACTAAAGAAACAGGACCAACTAAAACACCTGTTGATGTTTGCGTTATGCTAATAGCTCTAATTTGATTATTTCCTTGGTCGGCTATAAATAAATAATTAGGATTGCCACCGTAATAGATGATTCCTTTTGGATTGTTAAAACTAGCCAATAATGGGTTTGAATTATTTGCAGCACCTACAGCTCCGCTTCCTGCAATAGTAGTAATTACACCAGAAGCAGTAATCATTTGAATAGTATTATTATTGATTACAAATAAATTACCATTATAATCATTAGTAAAGGCAGTTGGATTATTTAATCCTGTTAAATAATCAGCAACATTACCTCCTAGTGCTGTCCCACCACTATTTGATAGTACTATTGGTGAAGTAGCATTACCATTAACGGTAAATGAATAAGAAGATTGAGGGTAAGAAATATTAGGCGCTTGAGA
>Ga0316218_1001249_pt1 | contig 28559 bp, 22 predicted proteins | sample TBH18003metaG_FD_203634 | JGI IMG/M metagenome (GOLD analysis project Ga0316218, IMG submission 203634) | Freshwater microbial communities from Trout Bog Lake, Wisconsin, USA - TBH18003 | ecosystem: Environmental > Aquatic > Freshwater > Lake > Hypolimnion/Profundal zone | place: USA: Wisconsin...
ACAACACTTCCGTTTTCTCTTTTTCCAAAGCCTGTGCCTTGGTTTCCAAACTAAGAATTTGTCGATGCCGCTTTATTCTATAACGATAATACTTAAATAAAGTATAGGCACTGATAAACAAAATCAAAACAATAAACCACCATTTTTTATAAAAAGGTGTTTGAATAAAAAAAGGTATTTGTACTTCATTTGATTCCCAGTTTCCTTTATGGTCTGTTGCTTTAACTTTAAAAACATAATGGCCGCCGGGAATATTGGTATAACTCACTGCTCTTCTGCTTAAGCAATACACCCAATCTTTATCAAAGCCTTCCAATTTATATTTATAATGATATAGCTCCGGTCGCTTAAAATCAATGGCTGCGAATTCGAAGTAGAATGAGTTTTCCTGAGGAGCTAACGTTAGTTCACTCTTTTCCCTAATTTCATTTTCAAAATATTTATCTATGGAATTAACCGCCATAATGGTTACAACGAGATTGTTTATTTTTCTTTCTTTAGCTGGATTGTCTGGTTCAAATTCGTAATAACCTCCTTGTGCAAGCAAAAACAATTTACCACCATTCATGCTTTTAATGGCAGTCAGATCTTCTCCTGCATGGTTAATACCATCGCCTGTTCCATAATTAACAATATGATGTTTTTTTTCATCAATTGCCGTTACAGCAAAAGTATAAGGCTCAACACCCCATAGTGTACCATTTTTATCTTCTGCCAAACCAATAACAATCTCTGAATTGAGTCCGTTAGCGACACCGATTTTTTTGATGAATTTCGGAACAGGTTGCGTACAATCAATTTTAAGCAATCCGGTTTTAGTAGATACCCAAATAAATCCTTTGCTATCTGCATAAATATCATACACTTTCTCTTCATACAGGCCATTCAAAATATTGTTTATGACAGTAGCAGGTTGAATGGCATCTGATACAGGATCGTAATAACTGAAATACCCGCGATTACTTGCCAGCCAAATTCTTCCCAAAGAATCCGTCTTTAATATCGTAACAAAATCAGTTGGGATAAAATGTTTAACATCAGATTCATTTGAAAAATGAATGTATTTTTTATTTGAAGGATTATATTCAAATACACCGTTACGTGTTGTTCCAAACCATATATTTCCATGCTTGTCTTTATCTAAATAACCATAAATATTGGAATTGATATTTTTATACAACGGGGGTTGGGCAAGCTTTGAAAAATTACCTGTTTTAAGATCATACCGATAAATAAAATCTCTTGAAGTGATGTACACATATCCATGCTTGTCATCCAAAAAATGTTCAGCGATATTATAATTCTCTTCGCTACGCATCTTATCTACCGCATATATTTTTTCCTTTCCTGTTTTTTTATGGATGACATGAATTCCATCTGCGTATTTGGTTGAAACAAAACGAAGGTCTCCCACATCTAAAATATCCGGGATGGTATAAAAAATATTATTCTGACTATATGTTACAGGAAATACATGAAAATTAAATTTGTAATCGGGTATTTGAATTTTCATCAATCCTTTTTCATTCAATGCCCATATATTTTTGTCTTTATCAAACGTTATTTTAGCCCATAACCACGAAGGGATATTTTGATATTTTGCGTTATTACTGTAAAATGAAAATTTCTTTGTGTTGACATTAAATGAAATCAATCCTTTATCCGATGTTGCCAAATATAATTCCGAATCACTTTTAGCAATGATAGAATTGACAATATTACTGGTGTAAGATTTTCTGTTGCCCTCATCAAACTTATAGGTTTGTTTCATACCCGTTATCAAATCATAAGAACTTAAACCACCGCCCCAACTGCCAACCCATAATGTATTTTTAATCCGATGAATACATCTGAAATTATCATCACGCCAATCACTTGGGTTTTTCGGACGCACTCGCAATGGCTTCATCACTTCTGTTTCCTTATTGAAATGATAAAGTCCGTCGGGTGTTGCCAACCAAAATAAACCTTGCTCATCTTCATAAACATCCAATACACGATTGTAAAACTTTCTTAACTCAGGAGTATAATAATGATCTTTATCGGGAACAACATCATAAATTTTTGAATTGCCGCTAAGCGGATCTACTTTAACCAAGCCTGTTCTGGTAATACCCAACCAAATATTATTTTGTTTATCGATGTGGATAGATTCTACGCCACCCGGTTTTTCCTGTGTTGATTGCAATGGGTATTTAATTAATACATTGGTGAATGAAGCATTGGAAGGATCAAATTTTGCTAATGTGCCATCTAATAAGACCAACCAGATATTTTGCCGGTTATCTTCTGCAATTAGTTGAATGGAATTGGAATAATTAGCTGTATTGGTGAATATTTTAAATGAGTAGCCATCGTATCTGATTAATCCTTCATTGGAAGACATCCATAAATATCCTTCGCTGCTTTGTAAAATATCCGTTACACTTTTAGAGCTGATATTATTGATCTCTTCAAAACGGGTAACAATAAATTCATCTGTTTTTTGTGCATAAGCAATTATCTCCATTATCGTCATCAAAAGAAATATGGATAATTGCTTTATCATTTTTTGAGAAAGTTGTATTTGCAATTGCATGCATCAAGTTAAAATAATTTTTTAACTCAGCGCTTGTGTCATTAATCTATTCACTTCTTCATTGCCGTTAATCCAAGCATTTTTAATTTCATCATTCCAATCTTTGCCAATGCCTTTCTCTATTGTAAACATCAATGCATCGCTGATATAAGGATAATATTTTGGCGTAATGCCATAGCTTGCATACAGTTCGGCTAATTCTTTTATTTTACCCTGCATACTATCCAAATCTTCCAAACGAAAAATAATGGTATTCAAAAAATCGATCAATAATAATGATTGTCGCTCTAAAGAATATTTAAACACAGAAGCCAGAGAAGGATTTTTATGTAACAGATGTCCGTAAAACAAATCTCCCAAAACAGTCGGTTCAATTTGGCGAAATATTTTCCAGCTGCTCTTTATTAATAGAATTTCTTTTTCTGTCATGGGTTTCAATTGGGTATATAAAGCAAAATAATTTCACTATGCCCTCATCTCAAAAAACAAAAAAGCAACCATTTTAGACAAAACGGTTGCTACTAAAAGTCCCCTCTGTGAAAAAATATTTATCTGCTCATTAGTTTGTTGCAACATTGTTCTTCTTAAAATACCGTTTCTGCTGAAGAACCATTTTATCATCTACCCATTCACTAAACATCAAAAATACATGTTCAATGATATTGGATATTTATGTTTATTAAAGTTCAGATTTGTAAAGTGCATTTTAAAAATTTCATTCTTCAAATAGCTGATTTTTTATTTGAAATGTGTGAAATCGCAATTAAAGCGTTGATCATAGGATATTGGCACGGGGTTTAACCGAATATACGTGTTACAAAATGAACTATTTTTTCTTCGCCACTTTTAAATCCATATTCCTGACCGCCATATATATTGGAATGTTTGCCATTGATATTATAAGTAGGAATATGATAATTGAATAAAAAAATAAACAAGCCTGACACCATCATTGAAATTATCAACCCGTGTTTTAATTTATGATAGTTGATCTTTATTTTTTTTAATTTTTTCATCGCATCAATCATTTACCGAACAAAGATGAAAGGCTTATGAACAGAGAAAAAACTTTACTATGCCATTTGCGGTAAGTATCTATTGAAGCGTGTATTTTTCTGATTGAAGTGTTTAATCATTTTTTAAGTTAAAAATTAAAACAAATCCAATCCAAGGTTTATCCGGCTGCGTATGTATTAATGTATTGAGTTTTAAAAATATTGCGTAGTAAAAGATCCAATGTAACAGGAAAACCATCCAATATCCAACCATCTATTCGGTATCCTACGTAAATACCGATATTCAATTTCATTTGTTATTGAATATCGGTATAACCATTTCAACTAACATTCATCAAAAACAAATGCACGGTAATAAAGGCATCATTAACTTTACTGATAAATTATTCAGTATGGCTTACACAAGTTTATTAACTTCTTTAGAAAACGGGATATTCATCATCACCATTAACCGGCCGGATAAATTAAATGCACTGAATCAACAAGTGATGGATGATTTGAATGAAGTAATGGATGAAGTATATACCAATACTGAAATTAAATCTGTGATCATCACCGGAGCAGGGCCCAAAAGTTTTGTAGCAGGCGCAGACATCAGTGAATTTATTGGAGCTGATTTGAATGAAGCAAAAGCATTGGCAAAACACGGACAAGATATTTTCTTTAAAATTGAAAATGCACCCAAACCTGTTGTGGCTTGTGTAAATGGGTTTGCATTGGGTGGCGGATGCGAGTTGGCCATGAGTTGTCATTTCAGAATTGCGAGTGAAAATGCAAAATTTGGCCAGCCCGAAGTGAATTTGGGATTGATTCCCGGCTATGGCGGCACGCAACGTTTAACACAATTAATTGGTAAAGGAAGAGCAATGGAATTATTAATGAGTGCAAACATAATCGATGCCAATACCGCATTGCAATATGGCTTGGTAAATTATGTGGTACCGCAAGATGAATTATTAAATAAAGCAACCTCTATTTTACAAATCATCAATAGCAAAGCACCCATTGCTGTTGCAGGTTGCATTTCAGCAGCCAATGCAGTATTTGATGAAAGCAAAAATGGTTATGACATTGAAGCCAATACTTTTGCTGAATGTTTTTTAACAGAGGATATGAAAGAAGGCACTTCAGCTTTTTTAGAAAAGCGAAAAGCTGAGTTTAAAGGAAGATGATTTTTTGTATCAAGCATTTGTATTTCATGGCGTCGGCTGTTGCGTCGCACACTTGTACAATTCTATCTTTATTCAATAAAAAATTATTGCTCAATTAATCTCTCATCAATCAAATACCCTTCAATACTGCTTAAATGCGGTTTTGCTTTTGCCGAATTAATAACCACAGAAACTTCCGATACTTCTTCTGCAGGAAACGTGATGATTCTTTTTTTACCAACCGTTGTGATGCTGATCTTTTTTATTTCTGTTCCGTGATTGCTTAGATGCACATCTAATTTTTTTATCAGTTGCCCGAATTGAATATCTTCTTTCAGCACAATGCAATTCATCTTCGCAGGTTCTTTTAAAATTAAGAAGTGTGTGACTTCAGTTTTTCTGTAAGATGATTTATCTGTATGCTCTTTATCTGATTCCATTGCGTGCTTCAATAAATTGGTTTTAAAACTTTCCTCACGCAATTGTTTAAATGCCAATAAAGATTTAACATCATTCTCATTAATCAATCCTCTTCTGTCAGGCGGCACATTTAATAATAAATTAGCACCTCTGCCCACACTCTTCAAATAGAGACTGAATAAGGCTTCCGGTGATTTTACTTTTGCATCTTCTGTTGCATGATAAAACCAACCCGGCCTGATACTTACATCGCATTCTGCGGGTATCCAATTTTTTCCATACACATTTCCTGCATTTAACGTATCAGTTGATGGGGCTTTAATACCCGGTGCAAATCCTGTTGTATCTAGTAAATTCCAATTAGTCGTTCCGGCAATACCGCTTTCATTTCCCACCCAGCGAATATCCGGGCCTACATCACTGAACACAACCGTATTAGGAGACAATTCACGAACCGTTTTAATAAACCTGTTCCAATCGTACACTTGCTTTTTCCCATTAGGCCCTTCGCCATTCGCACCATCCCACCATAATTCCCAAATTGGTCCATAGTTAGAAAATATTTCTTTCATCATGTTCACAAAAACATCATTGTATTCGGCTGTTCCATATTTAGGATGATTTCTATCCCAGGGAGAAATATATACGCCAAACTTTAATCCATATTCTTTACAAGCATCACTTAATTCTTTTAAAATATCTCCTTTCCCATTTTTGTATTTGCTTTCGCGAATGGTATGTGTTGAATATTTACTCGGCCATAAACAAAAGCCATCATGATGTTTGGCAGTGATAATAATTCCTTTTGCACCTGCTGCTTTCGCTACCTTACACCATTGTTTACAATCGAGTTGCGTTGGATTAAAAATTTCTTCTGCCTCATTACCTTGTCCCCATTCTTTATCCGTAAAAGTATTGGGGCCAAAATGCGCAAATAAATAAAACTCCATATCATGCCATTGCAATTGTGCTTTGGTCGGGACCGGATTTTGTGCAAGAACAAAGAATGAACCTGAACAGAAAATTATTAAAGCAAGAATTGGTTTCATCTTTCAAATGTAGTTAGATAATGATGAATTTTATTTTAACACAGATGTGATTGCAGGTGCCACTTCATGTTCGCAGGTAAATTGAAAACCCATTAACTGCGCCATGGTTGCTGCTAATTGCTGTTGATACAGTTGCTCCTTCTCGTTCATTTCTCCGAGAGCAGATGTATTTGGTCCCATTACAGCAAACCAAATTTGATTAGCACCCATAATTTTGCTGCCATGCGTTCTCCATTCATCTTTGTTTGCATCCCCTCTTCCATGATCAACTGTAATCAATAAAGTGGTTTTATTTTTATACTGCGGATCAGATTGAATATAGTTCCACAGTTGTTGTAAATATTCATCTACATTATGGGCCGCATCTAAATAATTTCTGTAATTACTATCATGCGCCCACTCATCTGTTTCGCCATAAGAGATATACATGACTTTGGGTTTATTCTTTTTTAAATATTCCATTGCACCATAATGTGTAAACACATCCAAACATTCATCTTTACCCAATACTTTTACTGAATGTTGCAACATTTCATTGATCAATTTTTCATTTGCATTGGGATGATCACCGCCAAATAAATCATATGCATTGATGACAGGAATTTTACTTCTTTCTTCATTGAATATTCTTTCAAATGCATTCCAGGCTCCAAATACAGCGACCTTATTTTTTAGTGCAGCTTGCTGATTAAAAAATTCCAGTACATTGGTATGTGGATTGTTGGGATAATTATTTGAGTTGATAGCAGTATCTGCAAAGCCACAAAAAATTTCACTATAGCCCGGATAAGAAAACCAATGCGGATTAAATACGTTTACATAATTGCCTTCGTATCTGTTGCCATAGATTTGCCCTTTTGTTGCAATGGTATTCCAAAAGAAAGGCATTAATTTTTTTCTGCGCTCTTGTGCATCAGCTGACCAGAATTGCTGAAAAATTAAAGTGCTATCTCCCTGATTGTATTTTCTTTGTTTGGCAATAGCAGAATCCATTCCTCCAAAAACTTCCTGCCACCTAAAGCCATCTGTTGTAACAATGATCAGGTTTTCTGTTTGTGATTTGGCAGAAAAGGCCATCACGATTAAAAAAGTAAAAATGATTTTTTTCATAACACTGATTATTTGTTGAAATTAATTAAAAGCAGCATTGCATCTTTTTATAGTTGATAATTTAACAGCACGTAACTTTGCATCGCCAAACTAAATCATCATTTTAAAAATAGTTGTATGGAATACAGAATTGAGAAAGATACCATGGGCGAAGTAAAAGTACCTGCTCATGTATATTGGGGCGCACAAACAGAAAGAAGTGTTGAGAATTTTAAAATTGCGCAAGACATCAATAAAATGCCAAAGCCTATTATTCAGGCCTTTGCATATTTAAAAAAAGCGGCTGCTTTAGCCAATTTTGAATTGGGTGTTTTACCGGAAGAAAAAAAGAATTTGATTGCACAAGTCTGCGATGAAATATTAGCCGGCCAATTAGATGATCAATTCCCTTTAGTGGTTTGGCAAACAGGAAGCGGTACGCAAAGTAATATGAATGTGAATGAAGTAGTGGCTTATCGTGCACATGTTATTAAAGGCGGTTCACTGAATGATAAAGAAAAATTTATTCATCCGAATGATGATGTAAATAAATCACAATCTTCTAACGACACTTTTCCAACAGCCATGCATATCGCTGCTTATAAAATGTTGATGGACGTAACGATTCCGGGTATTCAAAAACTGCATGATACATTGGCTGAGAAAAGTAAAGCCTTTATGCATGTGGTTAAAATAGGCAGAACACATTTTATGGATGCAACGCCATTAACTGTTGGACAAGAATTCAGCGGTTACGTTTCTCAATTAGCACATGGGTTAAAAGCCATTAAAAATACATTGGCTCACTTAAGTGAATTGGCTTTAGGCGGAACGGCAGTAGGCACTGGCATTAACACACCAAAAGGCTATGATGTTCTGGTTGCGAAAAAAATTGCAGAGTTAACAGGATTACCTTTTGTTACTGCCGAAAATAAATTTGAAGCATTGGCTGCACATGATGCTATTGTTGAAGCACATGGCGCATTAAAAACAGTTGCCGTTAGTTTAATGAAGATTGCGAATGATGTGCGAATGTTATCATCAGGTCCCCGTTCAGGCATTGGGGAATTATTTATTCCGGATAATGAACCCGGCTCTTCTATTATGCCGGGCAAAGTGAATCCAACACAATGCGAAGCATTAACAATGATCGCTGCACAAGTAATGGGTAATGATGTTACCATTGGTATTGGCGGCAGCAACGGGCATTTTGAATTGAATGTGTTTAAACCGGTAATGATCTATAATTTTTTACATAGTGCCCGACTGATTGGCGAAGGTTGTGTTTCATTCAATGATAAATGTGCTGTTGGTATTGAACCTATTGAAGCGAATATTAAAAAACATGTTGACAACAGTTTAATGTTGGTTACTTCGCTCAATACTAAAATCGGTTATTATAAAGCAGCAGAGATCGCACAAAAAGCACATAAAGAACATACTACTTTAAAAGAAATGGCAGTGAAATTAGGTTATGTTACACCGGAACAATTTGATGAATGGGTTATTCCAGCAAACATGGTAGGTGAAATAAAATCATAACTGCTATTCCATAAATTTTATATGAGTCGCATCAGTTTTGATGCGGCTTTTTAATTTACATTTGAATATGAAAATTACTTTCTTCTCCACACAACCTTACGATAAAAAATTCTTTACCAAATTCAATGCGGATTTTGGATTTGAATTAGAATTTTATGACACACATTTAGGCCCGCATATTGTAAATGCCATCGATCATACAGATGCGGTTTGTGTTTTTGTAAATGATAAAGTAAATGCCGATGTTATAAAAGTATTGGCATCCAAAAGTGTTAAGCTGATCGCTTTGCGTTGTGCCGGTTTTAATAATGTTGATCTGGAAGCTGCAAAAGCAAATGGCATCAAGGTTTGCAGAGTACCCGCCTATTCTCCTGAAGCCGTTGCCGAACATGCAGTTGCCATGATATTAACTTTAAACAGAAAAACACATAAAGCATACAATCGTGTCAGAGAACAAAATTTTTCATTGAATGGATTATTGGGTTTTAATCTTTATGAAAAAACCATAGGCGTTATTGGTACAGGGAATATTGGCCATGCTTTTTGTAAAATCATGTTAGGTTTCGGTTGTAAAGTATTGGCATTCGATCTTATTGCCAATAAAGAATTAGAATCATTGGGTGTAACATATTTGCCTATAACAGCAATTTTACCCCAGGCAGATATCATTTCTTTGCATTGTCCTTTAACTGAGCAAACACATCATCTTATCAATACTGAAACCATTGCAATGATGAAAAAAGGAATGATGTTGATCAATACCAGCAGGGGTGGTTTAATTGATACTTCTGCCGTCATCAAATCATTAAAATCTCAACAGGTCGCTTATTTGGGAATTGATGTGTATGAACAGGAAGAAAAATTATTTTTCAGAGATCTGTCATCCAACATCATTGAAGATGATACCATACAGAGATTGATGAGTTTTCCGAATGTGCTCGTCACCGCACATCAGGCTTTTTTTACCGAAGAAGCATTGAGTAAAATTGCTACGGTAACACTGCAGAATATTGATGAGTTGGTAAATAATAAATTTTTAACGAATAAGGCAGCACAATTGGCTTAAACTTTATCTTAATTAATTATCTTTCAGGAATTATTTTAATGATGAAAAGATTATTTTTTATACTACTGTTGTTTATCATTGGCACAACTGTTTTTGTTTCTTGCCAAAAAGATTATAGCATTGAAACAACCAATGGTTTAAATGCACCTGCCAATGCAGTATTGATTGATTCATTGGGGAATTGCGAAAGCATTGTTATCAAAGGATCATATAATGCAGATACCGTTTTAACCGATAGCAATTATTTGATGATTAATCTGGGCGTGCTCGCACCCGGAAAATATAAAATTCATTCTGATACGGTGAATGGTTTTTGGTTTAACGATTCCGGTTATGTTTTGGTAACCGGTAATAAAACCGTTAAAGTAAAAGGCTATGGCAAACCTATTTTACCCCAAGCCACCACTTTTATTATTTATTTAAATACATCTCTTTGCACATTTACTGTTCCGGTAAATGGCATTTCGGTTTATACAAATAATGCAGATTATTTTCCAAATACCATTAACAGCAATTGGACTTACAACAATAATTATTTGAATAATGATACCGTTAATTATAGTGTTTCTAATTATGTAGGTGTTGTTTCCGGTGGGTATACGTATAATATTTTTGTTCCTTCAGATACCATTAATTACGGATTAAGTTATTACAGAAAAGACGGTTCAGGTAATTATTATCAATATGCTTATTTAGATGACAGTGCCAGTGCACCAATAGATTTTATTTTCTTGAAAGATAATGTGGCACAGGGAAGTACCTGGTCAACACCGGTGGTTACCACTATATTCAATGGTGCATCAACCAATCTTAAATACAACTATACGATTGTTGGAAAGAACATATCGCATAGCGTTAATGGAACTTCTTACAATAATGTAATTGAAGTTCAGACCGATGTGATGTATTATATCAATGGATCTTATCAAAAAGCAGATACCTTCTTTGATTATTATGCTTTAGGAATTGGTTGGATTGATGAAGAAGATTCAACTGTGAATCCAACGTACAGCTTTACTATTAAAAAATACACCATTTATTAGTTTCAGGAAACTTGTGTTTGATCATTAACAACAGAATTTGTTTCAACAACTGCATGCTGTTGTTCGTGTTCTCTTTTAAAAAATTTATTCTGAAAGATCAATAAAGTAATTACACCAATGGATATTGATGCATCGGCAATATTAAAAACGGGCTCAAAGAATTCAAAATCTTGTCCACCGAAATAGGGAATCCATGAGGGATAATGCGCATTCGTAATAATCGGGAAATACAACATATCCACTACCCTGCCATGTAAAAAATTAGCATAGCCGCTTCCAATATGAACAAACTTAGAAACGTTTTGTAAGAAAGGATCGCTGTTATCGAAGATCAATCCATAAAACATGCTATCTAATAAGTTACCCAACGCACCTGCATAAATTAAAGCAGCACAAACAATAAAACCTGTGGAATATTTTTTCTGTATAAAATCTTTTAGTAAAAAACTTCCCCAAATAACTGCTACCAATCTAAATAAGGTTAGTACAATTTTACCAAAGCCACCACCAAATTTCCAGCCCCAGGCCATGCCTTCATTCTCTACAAAATGCAAACGAAACCAGGAACCCAATATTCTATGTTCCTCTCCTGCAAAAAAATGCAGCTTAATAAAAAATTTTAAAGCCTGATCAGCGATAATAATGCTTGCGATCAATAAAACAACGTTTCTGTTTTTCAATTTGGTAGAATTTTTTGAATGGCGCAAAGATAAAAGAATTGAAATGGTATTTGAATAAGCCTTTTATATCTTAACAATTAAAATTATTGCATGTATTTTCCTATTACAGGCAGTCTTTGAAATTCCTTCTTCTCTGTTAATAGTATAAACCATATAAAAGAAAGCAGGAAACAGGTAGACACAATAAAATTAAAATATACATGATTATATAAGTGAATGACTCCGGAATATGCAAAATAAATAAGCACAACGATTACTATATAAGCCAATAATTTTTTCCATGCATAGGGAATAGGATATTCTTTTTGTCCCCAGATAAAACTTACCACCATCATGCTTCCATAACAGGCAAATGTTGCCCAGGCGCAAGCCATATAACTGAAATATGGAATGAAAAAATAGTTAATAAACAATGTAATCGCAGCACCAATTAATGTAATCCAGGCACCAGCCATAGTTTTATGGCCCAATTTATACCACACACTTAAGTTATAATAAATACCAAGGAACATATTCGCCAACAGCAATATGGGAACCACTTTTAAGCCAATCCACATTTTTGGATTGCGTATAAATTGTTTCCAGATATCCAAATACAAAACAACCAATAAGAACATCAGGCATAATGTGATCACAAAAAATTTCATCACTCTTGCATATATTTTCGGTGCATTGGTTTCAGCTGATTGTTTAAAGAAAAAAGGTTCTGCCCCCATTTTAAAAGCTTGCACCGCCAAAGAAATTAAAATGGATAACTTATAACATGCGGAATAAACACCTACTTCTCCTTTGGCTGCTTCAACAGATTGCACCGGTGCCCACCATCCCAACATAATCCTGTCGAATGTTTCATTGATCATTCCTGCAAAACCTGCAATAATCAATGGTAATCCGTAAATCATTATTTCTTTCCATAATTTTTGATCGAACTTCCATTCAAATCCAAAAAAATCTTTCGATAAAAATAAAAGTGTGAATGAGGATTGAATCACATTCGCCAGCAAAACATAGCCGATTGCCCAATTGGGATCAAAATATTTTCCGATCCAATGCTCTGAATCATGTGCTACTATTCTCGGGCAAACACTCAGAAAAAAATAAATAAAAATAATGTTGAGTAAAATGCCGCCAACTTTAATGGAAGCAAACTTTACAGGGCGCCCATCCTGTCTTAGTTTGGCGAAAGGAATAGCCGATAAAGCATCTAAGGCAATCACAGCAGCAGCCAAAGAAAGATATTCGGGATGCTGAGATATCTGTAACAAAACAGATAATGGATGTTGCAATACCATCAATAGTAAACACAAACCAATGGTGGATATAATAAGAGAGATGCTCGACGTATCGTATACATTTTTTTTATCTGCTTTATTCGCAAATCGAAAGAATGCCGTTTCCATTCCGTAAGTAAAGATCACGTTCATGAATGGTATAAATGAATACACAATACTCATTTCACCATATTGCGATTCGGTAAATTTAAAAGTGAGATAAGGTGTAAGCAAATAATTAATAAATCTGGCAGCAATGGTACTAACGCCATACCAAATTGTTTGTCCTGCTAATTTTTTTATTCCACTCATTTATCCTGCTAAAATAGTAAATGTAAAAGATGCATTCAGAAATATATAATTAATACTCGTTGGGTCTAATTTTTTTTCGGAAAGATTTATTGAACGAGTCTTTCTTCTTCGATTCCAATCTTTTTTCTTTGGCTGCTTTTGAAACTTTGGTGGCAATTCTGGATTTCTTTTTAAGCAATGCCTGATTCACTAAATCATTCATCTTCTCTATCACCTTTTCTTTATTATCTAATTGCGTTCTCGATTCCTGCGATTTCACCAATAAAAATCCTTCTTTCGTAATCCGATTTCGTAATTTTTCTGTGATGCTGTTTTTTTGATCTGCACTCAATAATTGAGAAGATAATACCTGCCATCTCCCTTCTACCATGGTTTCTACCTTGTTCACATTTTGTCCGCCCTTGCCGCCACTGCGTGCAGTTTGAAAAATAATCTCCGCTGTAATATCTATCTTCATCTGATAAAATTAAATGAAATTATGCGAGTGGTGATACAACGGGTATCGGAAGCAAGTGTTACTGTTGATGAGAATATAACCGGACAAATATCAATTGGCTTATTGGTATTGTTGGGTATTGAAGATGCAGATACCATAGATGATATTGAATGGCTGAGCAATAAAATTATTAACCTGCGCATTTTTAATGATGAACATAATGTGATGAATAAAAGTGTAATAGAAGTAAACGGAGATATTTTATTGGTGAGTCAGTTTACCTTACATGCATCCACCAAAAAAGGAAATCGCCCCTCATACATCAAAGCCAGTAAAGCTGATGTTGCCATTCCGATATATGAGAAGATGATCGCTCAATTAGAAAAAGAGTTGAATAAAAAAATACAAAGCGGCATTTTTGGTGCTGATATGAAAGTTCGCTTGTTGAACGACGGGCCTGTTACCATTGTGATTGACAGTAAGAATAAAGAATAGTTAAGAATTAAAATTATGCGTTATGAGTGAGTTACCTAAAATAACAATTGCCGATGCCCAACAACAAGTTGACAATTGGATAAAAAACGTTGGTGTTCGCTATTTCAACGAATTAACCAATCTTGGAATTTTAATGGAAGAAGTAGGAGAACTATCAAGATTAATGGTTAGAAAATATGGAGAACAATCATTTAAAGAAAGCGATAAAAACAAAGAACTAAGTGATGAAATGGCCGATGTATTATTCGTTTTAATTTGTTTGGCTAATCAAACGGGTATTGATTTAACCGAGGCGTTGAAAAAGAATTTAGATAAAAAAACTTTGCGTGATAAAGACAGGCATCAGCAAAATGAAAAATTAAAATAACCCAGTTATTCTCTTACATCTTATAAATCAAGGTTCACACTTATATTTGCAGCCTTATGAATACACCGGAACAAAATAATTTTCAGGCAATTATTTCTCACGCCAAAGAATATGGCTTTGTATTTCCATCCAGTGAAATTTATGATGGATTAAGTGCAGTATATGATTATGGCCCTTATGGCAGTGAGTTAAAAAAGAACATCAAAGATTATTGGTGGAAAAGCATGACGCAATTGCACGAAAATATTGTGGGTATTGATGCGGCTATTTTTATGCATCCTACTACCTGGAAAGCAAGCGGGCATGTTGATAATTTCAGCGATCCGATGATTGATAATAAAGACAGCAAAAAACGTTATCGGGTAGACCATTTGATTGAAGGATATGCAGAACTGATTAACGCTAAAGGCGAAACGGTGAAAGCAGAAAGTATTTTATCACAAATGGATGCTTTTTTAGCAGCAGAAGATTATACAGGATTAAAAAAAATAATTGAAGAGAATAATATTAAATGCGCTGTAAGTGATACTTGCAACTGGACCGATATCCGTCAGTTTAATTTAATGTTCGATACCAAACTCGGTTCTGTTACAGATGAAGCCGATACTATTTATTTACGCCCCGAAACGGCGCAAGGAATTTTTGTAAATTTTCTCAACGTGCAAAAAACTGCGAGAATGAAAATCCCTTTTGGTATTGCACAAACAGGTAAAGCATTCAGAAACGAAATTGTTGCAAGACAATTTATTTTCAGAATGCGTGAATTTGAACAAATGGAAATGCAATTCTTTGTTCGCCCCGGTACAGAAAGCGAATGGTATAAATACTGGAAAGAAACAAGATTACAATGGCATTTAAGTTTAGGGATTGATGCAAAAAAATATCGTTACCACGATCATGTTAAATTAGCACACTATGCTAAAGAAGCTTGCGATATAGAATTTGAATTTCCTTTTGGTTTTAAGGAAGTAGAAGGCATTCATTCCAGAAGTGATTTTGACTTAACACAACATCAATTATACAGCAAAAAGAAAATGCAATACTTTGATGCAGATATTGATGAAATTACCGGAAAGCCTTATGGGAACTACGTTCCATACGTTGTTGAAACTTCCATTGGTTTAGATAGAATGTTCTTGTTAATCTTATCCAATGCATATCACGAAGAAATAATTAATAAAGAAGATGGCACAACTGATAGCAGAGTAGTCTTGCATATTCCTGCTAAAATTGCCCCCAATAAATTAGCAATCCTTCCATTAACCAAAAAAGATGGCTTACCTGAAATTGCCAGAACATTAATGGATGAATGCAAACCATTCTTCAAATGTTTTTATGAAGAGAAAGATGCCATTGGTAAAAGATATAGAAGGCAAGATGCCATTGGTACCCCATTTTGTGTAACCATCGATCATCAATCTAAAGAAGACAATACTGTTACGATTCGGTACAGAGATTCTATGTTGCAGGAAAGAGTACCTTTAAATAAAATAAAAGAGATTGTTTTAAAAGCAATTGAATAAAATAAAAAAGGCTTCAAAAATATTGAAGCCTTTTTTATTGCTATCCGTATAATTCTAAATGAATATCTTTTCTGTCATAACCTAAATCAACAATACGTTGTTTGGCTTCATCAATCATATTCTTCCAACCGCATAAATAAAATTTAGCAGGCCGCTTATCTTCTTTCAAAATTTGTTCGTATACCTGATGCACATATCCTTTGTACATTCCGGCAGGCACTTCCGGTTCTCTTGACAAACAGGGATGATAGAAAAAATTGTTTTCGCTCTTTGCCAATTCGGTCAACTCATCTTTATACAAACAATCTTCCATCTTTCTGCAACCGAATACTAAATGAATATTCTGATGTTGAAGATGATTGTTATGAATAAAATGACTCATGGCCCTGAATGGTGCAATACCTGTTCCGGTGCAGATAAAGAAAATATCTTTGTCAATTGTTTCAGGCAAAGTGAATTTTCCTTGCGGCCCGCGTAAGGTTATTTCACTGCCAACTTTTATTTCATTGAATAAATAAGTTGTTCCGGCACCGCCTTCCAATAAAACAATCACCAATTCAATAATATTTGTTCCGTTGGGTGCAGAAGCGATGGAATAACTTCTCCATCTTTTATTTTTTTGTTCATGAATCGGAAGATCAAGTGTTACAAATTGTCCGGGTTCAAAATCAAATGAAGCAGCAGCAGGAATTTGTAAAAAAAATCTGCGTGTAGCAGGTGCAGCTTGTTGAATATCTACCACTTTAGCCGTTGTCCATTCTAATGCCATAAAAAATTATTTTAGCTAAATTACTGTTACATGAGTACAATAAAAAAATTATAAACAAAAATGCCCCAACTTTTTAGGTTGAGGCATCGAAAATTGTTATAAAAGTTATTTAATGATGATGATCTTTTCTCTATACACTTTATTGCCCTGCTGCACTTTTACAATATAAGTTCCTGCAGGAACATTGACATGGTATTGTTGAGAGAACTGACCTGTAAAATTACTGTATGCATTACTCATACAAGTTTGCCCGGCAGCATTAATCAATTCAACACTCACATTCGTTTTAGTATTCACAGTGAAACTAACATTGAATGTCCCTGCATTTGGATTGGGAGATGTTTGTAAGGTAATATCACTGTTGCTTGCATTCACAACTGCAGTCACAACATAACTAAAGGCGTTAGATGATCGCTGACAACCAAATGCATCTGTTACCGTAATATAATAAGTTCCTGCCGCTGTTGGGGTGTAAGTACTGGATGTTGCACCGCTAATAGAAGTACCGCTGCCTGTGTACCATTGATAACTTGCTGCATTGGTAACACTGCTTACCAAACTGCTACCCGATTGTGTGACTACAGGTGTTGGTGCTGTTGATGCATTAATGGTTAATACATCACTTACAGGGTCTGGTGTACTAATGCGCATATCATAAAAGAAATAATAATAGTTTTGAAAATTACTGGGTGATTGTACACTATTACCGGTAATAGAAAATACATTAGGAATAGTAATTGGATAGGGATTTGATGTTACAGCATTATTTCTGAAAATAGTAGCTGTTGGTGTAGTATTTGGATTAATGATAATAGCATAACTACCCGGTGAACTGATTGGTAAATTCAAATAATAATAGGCACCTGAATCTTTCGGATCATCCGGATTAGCAGTACTTCCATTTGCAGGCGTTGAAGTGGATGCTGTTGTGTACGCATTGATCGTTGTTGAAGAAACAGGCAGATAACTATAACTGGTACTGGTAACATTTGATAACTGCGCAACTATAAACGTAATAGGTCCGGGATTACCGATATATAGTTTTGCATAATTAATAGTAAGCGGAACATTTGTAGTTATGTTTACATAATTTCCTGCAAAATTATTGTACCCACCACCACCTGCGAATGTGGTTTTATTTAACGGACCAATACTTCCATTATATCCGGATGAAAGATAATATACCTTATTAGATGTAATAGTAGAGGTTGATGTTGATGATCCTACGGCAATGGATGATCCGGGTGAGGATGAATACCAGAAATAATTAGATGTTGAAACAGGATTGCTAACATTTAATAACACACTGCTGCCGCATATATCTGCTGTACCTGTATTAACGGGCTTATTAGCTACTGTAATAGTTTGTGTCAACGTATCATTACTTCTGTTTTGATCATTTGATAAGTTAGTATAAACAGAAATGGTATAGGTTGTTCCCGCAACTGCATTGAATGGAGTTTGAAAAGTATAATTCACATTGGTACCGCTCAATAAATTGATCGGATAATTTCCATTGATGGTTGCAACAGTGGTTGTTCCATTTTTTACAACAGCCACCATTGGAACACTTGTTTGGTCATTGTTGCCAATGTTTTTAACATTCACTGTTATAAATTGAGAAGTGTTGGCATTAGGACTAAGTGTTGGATCTACTAATATGGACATAGCAACATCATTATCAGCAGCAACTACTTTATATCTGTAATCCTGTGTTTCACCATTGGCATAAGTTCCGCATGGACCAACGGTTGCAGTTCCGCCAACACTATCTTGCAATACAATTCTTATCACTCCATAATTTCCAAGTGTTAATCCATTCGGTGTGGTAATGTTTGCAGTAAAAATTCCACCCGTTCCGCTGATAGAACTTATACTTGAAGTATTTGATGCAACAAGTTCTCCGGCATCAGTAAAATTTCCATTATCATTATAATCAATATATACTTTCACTACTCTGTTCGCACTGCTTCCATCACTGCTATTTACTTTTATTGATATCGGTATCGTTTGATTGGCTTCGATATTTGCGGTTAAGTTGGTGAAGTTAGAATAGCTGCTATGCCCCGCTGCATTTTTATTGGTGATATTACTGAAGGAGACGCTATCTATTCTTGAACCTGAAGTATTGGTTGAAGCTGAGGTACAATAAGCCGTACCTCCAATGCCACTCGCTATTAAAGAGAAAGCCTGAGGCCCTCTTGCCAATGTTCCTTTATTAGAAACAGTGATGCTATAGGTTTTACCAGGCACAACACTGTCAATTTGAACTTGTTCAATATTATTGATATGATCATCACCTTTTGTTGCAGCAGCAGTTGGACTACTTGCATTTAATATCCATGGATAATACGTTGATGCGCCGCTGGTAATTCTCAAATCAAGATCATTTACTAAAACAGGTGTTGAAGCAAGATAGGTTGGATCGATAATTCCTTTTGGATCAGTCCAAACGATGGTTGCTTTCAATGGACCATTTCCGGATGCCACAATATTAAATGTGTATGGTGTTCCGCTTACCAAACTATTTTCAATGATGGTATCTGTCTTTTGATTGTAAGAAGAAGTAATAACATTAGAAGCTCTTAATACATTTAACAGTCCATAACCATAAACATAATTAGGACCGGGGTTACTTCCTGCAGCATCTGTTGTATGAACAGCCAATGCTTTTAATGTAGCAGCACGCATAAATTTTCCATGCTTCTGATTATAATATTCCTGTAATAGAAGCAGAGAGCCCGTTGTATTAGGTGTTGCCATGGAAGTTCCGCTTTCTGTAATATAAGATGTTGTACTGGCAGAACCGGTTGAAGTAACATTTACACCATCTGCAACAACATCGGGTTTTATTCTTCCATCATTTGTTGGGCCCCATGAACTGAATGAGGCTATTTGAACATCAGCCGGACTGTTATATCCACCGGGTATTCCATTTACCGCACCAACTACCAAAATATTTTTTGCAGTCTGCCCGCCTGATACTGAACCATAGGTTGGGTTATTAGGAATGTTGGCTGTTTGTGTTCTGGATGTAACATCATTATATAAATATTTTTGACCTATGCCTGGTCCTTGACCGTTAGGATCATTGCCATTAGAATTACCTGCTGCGAATACCATTAAATAGTTAGGGGCATTGTATGCAATAGAATCATAATTCTGTGCAGGGTTTCCATACCAACCGCATAAATATGATTTTGCGGTACTGACAGTGGTATCGCCGTTCCAATAATAATTCGTTCCGTCATAACCCCAACCACCGGTAATTCCATAAGAATGATTAGACACTAAAAGATTAGGGGCTTGTGTGGTAATATTTGAAATCTCATTATTTACAAAAGTGTATGCGATTAATTGTTGAATACCAAATGCCATTCCTTTTGCGATCGGATTAACCCCTGCTGCGATCATTGTTCCGCTTGTATGTGTTGCATGATCACTTAATGCGCCTGCTGTTGCTGAATCTAATTGAAGTATGCGGCTTCCACCTGTTGATGGAACAAATTCAACATGATTTTTTAAAATTAAACCGCCATCCCAAGTTCCTAACTTTCCTTTTACCGAATTCGAAGATCCGGATAAATTTAATCCCGAGCTTCCACCCGGCCATAATTGATTGGCCCTGGTTGTTGCCGCAGCAATGGTATTATTAAATGTATTGTAATAAACAGGGTTCCCTAATTGATCGATATACTGCAAAGCATGCACTGTTCCATTTTTATCTACTTGATAAATTGGCCATCCTTTTGCTTTTGCCATCGCCACAGCTTTTGCATGTTCTGCATCCTCAAAAATTCTATATTGCTTTGCAAAATTCTGCAACACTTGAACATTGGTTGTTTCTTGAGAGATTGCATAAAAACTAACTCCAAAAGTTAAAAGCAATACAAGATTTTTTCTAAGCATAGTATAATGTTATATCCGGTATGATAATAGCTCTAAATTAGATACTTTAGCTATTCAAATCGCGGTATGTCAAAAATTCTTTTTATAACAGTTTTCATAGTTTTAACAATCGTATCCTGCTCATCGATAAAAAAACAACCATTATCAACTCAAACTCAACAGGGCATTGATGGTTATGTGTATAAAATTTCCGGTAATCAAATGCCGGGACCAGGCATTACTCAAGCCAAACCTCAGGGTATTGCCACCATTGTTTACATTTACGAATCTACCAATTTAAAAGATGTTGCTCGTATTGGTAATTCTTCATCCTATCGCAGCATTAACAAAAAACTTATTACCACTGTTCAATCTGACAGCACGGGTCATTTTTTTGTTGCATTGCCTGTAGGCTCTTATTCATTATTTATTAAAGTCAATGATCTTTTCTACGCCAATTCTTTTGATGTTGCGAATAATATTATGCTTTATAAAGTGACGGAAAAAAATATTACGAATGTGGTAATTAATCAATCTATATCTGCTGTTTTTTAAATTCATTCCCTAAAAGCAGTTGATGCGGTTTATATTTGCGCCGCAGATATGAATTTAAGTGCGTTGATAGATAAGTATCAAAATGATACCCGCCTTTTTCAATTGGCGGACAAGCTTTCTTTTGCCGATTCTCAAAAAATCTTTCTCAAAAATTTACAGGGCAGCAGTGCAGAATTTATAGTGTGTGCAGTTTTTATGCATCCCGATACAACTAAATTGAATCATTTGATTGTATTGAACGATGCAGAAGAAGCTGCCTATTTTCATAACACTTTAGAAAATTTAACCTCGGCATTAGATCTTTTTTATTTTCCCTCTTCTTTTAAAAACAGAAAAAACTTTAGTCTGCTCAATACTTCGCATGTCATGTTGCGAACAGAAATGCTCACTAAACTTTCTGTTGGTGGAAATAAAAAAATTATTGTTACCTATCCGGAAGCATTGTTTGAAAAAGTTGTACTGCCCAAAACACTAAGCAGTAACATCATTCAAATAAAAACCAACGAGACCATTAATTTAAACAGCTTAATGGAATTGTTTGTGATGTATGGTTTTACCAGAACTGATTTTGTTTACGAACCCGGTCAGTTTGCATTACGTGGCGGTATTTTGGATATTTATTCTTTTGGAAATGAAAAGCCTTATCGTGTTGAATTATTCGGGAATGATGTGGACAGTATTCGCATATTCGATCCGGAAACACAATTAAGTGAAAGAAAATTATTACAGGTCTCCATTATCCCCAACGTAGAAACACAATTTGATAGCGGGGAAAAAGTAACACTGTTTGAATTTCTTCCGGAGAATACGATTGTTTGGTTGAAAGACTGGGATGTGATCAAAGAAAAAATAGAAGTACAGGAAGAAGATTTGGGGTTGTTTTTAAAAAGACAAGCAGAAGGATTAACCCATCATGCCGAAGATGACGATGAAGATGAAACAAAAATCTTAAAAGAAGTTTCTTTAAACGATTTTGTTCCTGCTGCAACAATCGAAAGACAAATTCAATCAAAGCATATTGTTGAATTCGGATACAAACCACATCTTACAAATTTTGAAATTGAATTTAATACCAAAGCGCAACCCTCTTTCAATCGCAAATTCGATTTACTGATCAAAGACCTGAAAACCCATGAGGATAAAGGTTTCAGCATTTTTATTTTTGCAGAACAAGCTCGCCAGCTAGAAAGATTGAACAGCATTTTCAGTGATTTAAATACATCCATCCAATTTATTCCGGTTGCCACTTCTATTCACGAAGGTTTTATTGATAATGATCTGAAGATTATTTGCTACACCGATCATCAGATATTTCAACGCTATCATAAATACAGAGTTAAACAAGCTTTCAGTAAGAACAAAGCATTAACATTAAAAATGCTTCGCGATTTGCAACCGGGAGATTTTGTAACACATATCGATCATGGTGTAGGAAGATATAGTGGCTTACAGAAATTAGAAGTGAATGGAAAAATGCAGGAAGCTGTCAGAATTATTTATAAAGACAGTGATATTCTATACGTGAATATTAATTCGCTGCATAAAATTTCTAAATACACAGGCAAAGAAGGGAGTGTACCGAAAATAAATAAACTGGGCAGTGATGTTTGGAATAAATTAAAAGAGAAGACAAAAATTAAAGTAAAAGAAATTGCTTTTGATTTAATAAAGCTATACGCTCAGCGCAAAGCAGAACAAGGGTTTCAGCACATGCCCGATAATTACATGCAAACAGAATTGGAAGCGAGTTTTATTTATGAAGACACACCTGACCAAAGTAAAGCCACAGCTGACGTAAAAAAAGACATGGAATCTCCATCACCCATGGATCGTTTGGTTTGCGGTGATGTTGGTTTTGGTAAAACTGAAATTGCCATTCGTGCTGCATTTAAAACTTGTTGTGATGGTAAGCAGGCTGCCGTCCTTGTTCCAACAACCATTCTTGCGTTTCAGCATTATAAAACTTTTAAGGATCGATTAAAAGATTTTCCTGTAACAGTTGATTTTGTGAATCGTTTCAAATCTGCGAAAGAGAAAAAAGAAACCTTTAAAAAATTAGCAGAAGGAAAAATTGATATCATCATCGGCACACATGGCTTATTGGGAAAAGATGCAAAGTTTAAAGACCTCGGATTGATGGTGATTGATGAAGAACAAAAATTTGGAGTCGGTCATAAAGAAAAACTAAAGCTGTTAAAAACCAATGTAGATAGCTTAACGCTTACGGCTACGCCCATTCCACGCACATTGCAATTTAGTTTGATGGGTGCAAGAGATCTGAGTATCATCAATACACCGCCACCCAATCGTCAACCAATACAAACAGAAGTACAAGTATTTAATGATGATTTTATTCGGGATGCGATTTATTATGAAACAGAAAGAGGCGGGCAAGTTTTCTTCATTCATAATCGGGTACAGGGACTACCTGAAATGTGTTCGATGATACAAGGTTTATGTCCGGATTTAAGCATTGGATTTGCACACGGACAAATGGAAGGCGATACGTTAGAAGAAAGAATTTTAGATTTTATTGATCGGAAATATGATGTACTGGTTTGTACCAACATTGTAGAAAGCGGAGTAGATATTCCGAATGTAAATACCATTATCGTTAACAATGCACACCAATTCGGATTGAGCGATTTGCATCAATTACGCGGCCGCGTAGGCAGAAGCAATAAAAAGGCATTTTGTTATTTAGTTGCTCCTCCATTGAGTACTTTGCCAACTGATTCCAGAAAAAGATTACAAACATTAGAACAATTCAGTGACTTGGGAAGTGGCTTCCAGATTGCCATGCGTGATTTAGATATTCGTGGTGCAGGCAATATGCTGGGAGGGGAACAAAGCGGTTTTATGGCAGAGATTGGTTTTGAAATGTATCAGAAAATTTTAGATGAAGCCATTCGTGAATTAAAGCGAACATCATTTAAAGAATTATTCAAAGAAGAAATATCTCAGCAAGATGATTTTGTAACGGATTGTACCATAGATACTGATCTCGAAATTTTAATTCCGGATAGTTATGTTGAAAATATCACCGAACGTTTATCGCTTTATTCAAGATTGGATAATTGTGATAAAGAAGAAGAACTTCAGGATTTTTATCATGAGATGACCGACCGATTCGGCACCATGCCTAAAGAAGTGGAAGATCTGTTTACCACTGTTCGATGCAGATGGTTGGCAGTAGATATGGGTTTTGAAAAAATGAGTTTAAAAAGCGAAACTCTGCGTTGTTATTTCATCAATAAAAATGATTCTCCTTTTTTTGAGTCGGATACTTTTAAAAATATTCTGCAATTCTTACAAACAGGTACCAATAAAGCACGATTAAAGCAAGTGGCTAAAAACTTTTTATTGGTGGTAGACGATATAAAAGAAATGAATGCCATGCATCGCTTTCTTCAGCAAATGCATGCTGCATCCGTAAAAAAGAATGCATAAATGCAATGAAATATCTGCTAATTAGATTACTTTCAAATTAAAATTATTGTATGGCAGATTTATTGGGAACAGATTCACTTCCCGAAATTGTTCCAACACAAGATGAAAGAAATCTTGCATTGCTCTCGCATATCTTAACTTTCATAGCACCAATACTCGGGCCATTGGTGATTTATGTAATTAAAAAAAATGAATCTGCATTTGTCGCTGCACATGCAAAAGCCTCTTTTAATTTTCAAATTACGTTGGTATTAGTGTGTATTGGTTTAGTCATCACCATTATTGGAATATTGCTGCTTTGGGTGGCAGGTATTTATTCTACCATTTTAGTGATCGTTGCTGCCATCAGGGCCAATGAAGGAAGATTATACAAATATCCTTTCTCTATTAATTTTATCAGTTAAGGCTAATTCGTTTCAATAAAAAATCCGGAGCAAAAACTCCGGATTTTTATTTTCAAAAAAGATAAGAACGTTAATTAAAATCCTTTTTTAGCAACACCATCAGCGATGGCCTGTAAAGCTTTTGCTTCGCTTAAAATAGCCGCCATTTTATTGCCTTTTCCGTCATGGCCTGCAGCCATATAACCGCCTTTGGCAGTTTTATTGATAACAGCATCCTGCATCGGAACATTCTTTTCCTTTGTTTTTAAACAATATGCTTTAATCATTTTTGAAGTGTCCATTGTAATTGAATTAATTGGTTAGTTAAACAGTTTAAAGCAGAAAAGTACAATCTTTTCATCACATATAAGAGTGATGTGGAAAATTATGAATTTGAAAGAAAGTTACCCGACCAACCCCAATTTTATTTTTTGTTCAATTTTTTTTAGCTTTTCTCTTGGTTTCCAAAGACTTAACCCTACTATTTTGGTGAGTTATTAACGAAAATAAATAAACAGAGATAGAAAAATTTAGCTTTCTAAACAAAGAGAGAATTTTTATAACTATAATTAAAACGAACATTTCATTTTATACTGTTCAGTTTATGGGGTTTAAAAATTGTTACCTGAAAGCTTAAAAAAAGATGGAGTAGCGTAATTGTAGACCATGACTAAAGAGGCGAAAGCCCTCTTTTTATTTCAATTAAAATAAGCAATAGCAGCTAATCCATTTTGCAGAGAAAAAAGAGTTCATGCCTGGCGGTTATGTAAATTTAATTTTTTTCAAACTCTATCATAATAGGTTTGAATCGTTTTGGTTTACACTGACATGGTAGCAGTAATTTGTTCATAAGATAAAGTAGTAGCATTAAACATTATAAAAAGTTCGTCCTCGTTTCGTAAGTTCAAAAATATTTATATACTCCAATATTTCTTTTCGCTTAATGAATATACCTTTCATTTGTTGTTCTAAGCCTAAACGTTTATCAATGAATATTTCATTTTGATGAATTACATTTAATGCTTCATGCAAAACATCTTCTGCATTAGCTTTTAAAATATAACCATCCGCACCACTCAAAATTATATTTTCATATTGTTCTCTTCATTATAACCCGAAAGACCAATCAATTTTATAGCATGATAATGATTTGATTTCGAATTAACCAAATTACACAAACGGCAGTTGATGTAAGCCCGCCTCATAGTATTTTACTATACATTTAAAAAAAATATATCTATGAAACAATTTTTATTAACCACATTTACAGTTTTATTTATTTCTCTTTTCGCAAACAGCCAAATAACTCAAGGTAATTGGTTGGTAGGAGGCAATGCAAGCTTTACTTCTACTGAATATAATAGTAGTGCAAGTACAAAACAAAAATTTACTACTTTACTAATATCTCCCGCAATTGGATATTTTATTGCAGATAAATTTGCAGCAGGATTAAAACTGTCTTTCAATAGTGTCGATCAAATTACTTTTTCAACCTTAAACAGCAGTATTTTAGCGTTGGCCCTTATTGCAGATATTATTTCCTGCCAACAGAAAAACAAGCCAATTTATTTGTAGAGGGAAATTATCAATATGCTATAAATATTAGTCCATCTGTACCAAATCAAAGCTCAAGCATATATTCATTTTCAAGTGGGGCAGCAGTATTTTTTAATTCAAGCGTTGCAATTGAATTTACTATTGGTTATTCTGCAATTTCTTTTCATGGATATTCAGGTGTTAATTCAAGTTTAATTGCTGGAATTGGCTTTCAATTTCATTTGCACAAATAGAGAGCTATTTAAAATTATTAAATAAATTTTATTAACCATATCTACAGTTTTATTTAAATCAAAGTATTGGGACAGAATTTACAATAGGTAATTCACTAACAAAATATATTACCAATACTAATGTAACAGGAGCAAACAGCAATGTTATTCAAATTGGTATTGGGCTCCAGGTACATTTAGAAAAGTTAATTATAAAACTGTTTTTTATTTTAAAATAAAAATGCGGCTTTTTTATTTTTTAATACATATTCATTAGAGAATAAGAAAGAGGAGTTTTTTCACAATTCCTTTAATTATAGACCCTACTATAAATAAAAAGCCACGAAACGTTTATCTATCATGGCTTTAAATGTGATTTTCAGAGTTACCCGACTAGGATTCGAACCTAGACAATCAGAACCAGAATCTGAGGTACTACCGTTATACTATCGGGCAATACAATAAATTTCAGTCAAAAATAAGTATTAAAACTTACACATCTATTCTTGCATATTTGGCATGGGTTTCAATAAATTCTCTTCTTGGTGCAACCTCATCTCCCATTAACATGCTAAAAATCCTATCTGCTTCCGCAGCACTTTCTATGGTTACCTGCTTTAATGTTCTTCTGGCAGGATCCATGGTGGTTTCCCATAATTGATCGGCATTCATCTCACCTAACCCTTTGTAGCGTTGGGTTGTAACGCTGTCTTCTTTTCCTGCACCGATTTTCTCTATCAATAATTTTCTTTGCTCTTCGTTATAAGCATAGGCTTGTTCTTTTCCTTTCTTCACCAAATACAAGGGCGGCTGCGCCAAATACACACAACCTTGCTCTACCAATTCTTTCATGTATCTGAAAATGAATGTTAGAATTAAAGTAGCAATATGCGAACCATCCACATCTGCATCAGTCATGATGATCAATTTATGATAGCGCAGCTTAGAAGTATTCAATGCTTTGGGGTCATCCGGTGTTCCAATGGTAACACCCATGGCTGTGAATATGTTTCTGATTTCTTCGTTTTCATAGATCTTATGCTCCATCGCTTTTTCCACGTTCAATATCTTACCCCGCAAAGGAAGGATGGCCTGATAACCTCTGTCGCGGCCTTGTTTTGCAGTCCCGCCTGCACTATCTCCTTCTACCAAATACAATTCACATTTTTCTGCATTGCGTTCACTGCAATCTGCTAATTTACCCGGCAATCCGCCGCCACTCAATACTGTTTTTCTTTGAACTAACTCTCTTGCTTTTTTTGCCGCCACACGAGCTTGTGCAGCCAATACTATTTTAGAAATTACATTCTTTGCTTCTCTTGGATTTTCTTCCAGATAAGCTTGTAATGCTTTACTCACCGTTGTTTGAACCGTTCCTGCTACATCACTGTTTCCTAATTTTGTTTTTGTTTGTCCTTCAAATTGAGGTTCCGGGACTTTCACCGAAATAATTGCACTTAATCCTTCTCTGAAATCATCTCCTTCTACTTCTACTTTAGCCCTTTCAAATAAGCCTTCTTTATCACCATATGATTTAAATACCCTTGTTAATGCCTGCCTGAATCCCGTTACATGTGTTCCGCCTTCAATGGTATTGATATTATTAACGTACGAAAAAATATGTTCTTTAAAATCATCATTGTAAGTCATCGCCACTTCTACCGCAACGTTGCTTGCTTCATCTAATCCTTCAAAATATAAAGTAGA
>Ga0316218_1001252_pt1 | contig 28516 bp, 30 predicted proteins | sample TBH18003metaG_FD_203634 | JGI IMG/M metagenome (GOLD analysis project Ga0316218, IMG submission 203634) | Freshwater microbial communities from Trout Bog Lake, Wisconsin, USA - TBH18003 | ecosystem: Environmental > Aquatic > Freshwater > Lake > Hypolimnion/Profundal zone | place: USA: Wisconsin...
AGCCTTGCTATAATGATGGTGGCTATGCTGTGGGCCAGTAAAGACTTTGGTATCACCGGTGACGAGATCACGCAGAATACCTATGGCGAGAAGGTATATAGCTATTATGCTACAGGTGGAAAGGACAAGTCCTGCCTCGAAGCGTTCGGGCGTATATCCAATGCGTTTTATTATGGTGGCTTTTATGACCTGCTGTGTGTTACGGTCAATAAGTTCTCTCCTTTTGACCCCTTTAATACCCGCCACTTTATCAATGCCATCTTTGGTTTCCTCATCATAGTCTTTGGTGTGCGGTATGCGCGTTTTTTACGAGGGTGGGATGCCGCCTTTCTCGTGGCGTGGTTCATGTTCCTGTCCCCCCGTTTTTTTGGCGAGAGCATGAATAACCCCAAGGATGTGCCTTATGCGCTGGGTATGCTCATGGGCGCATACTATATCAGCAGGCTGGTTGCTGCTTTTCCAAAGATCACCTGGAAGGATGTGGCAGGCGTAGCTGTAGCCATTGGCCTGGCCATCAGCATACGTGTGGGAGGCCTTTTGCTGATACCCTTCCTCGCTATGGCAGTGTTTTTTCAGTATGTATTCACCTGGCGCAAGGAGTATAAGATAGGGTCGCCGGAGATAAAGAAACTGGTATTGTATTGTGTTATTGCCAGTGTGGTTGGTTATGCCATCGGCCTCGTCTTCTGGCCCTATGCCCTGCAAGATCCGCTGAGCAATCCGTTTACTGCATTGCATGAAATGACACAGTTCTCCACCAGTATAGGCATGCTGTTCAATGACAATAAGATACTGAGCTACAATGTGCCGTGGTATTATATACCTAAGTGGCTTTCTATCACCACGCCGGTCATCATACTGGCCGGCATAGTGCTATCGCCCTACCTGTTTGTTAGCAAAGAATATAAGCCCGCGCAAATATCTTTCCTGTTCTTTGTGGCGCTGTTTCCGCTGTTTTATGTGATCTTTAAGAAGTCGCCGCTGTACGATGGCTGGAGGCATTTATTCTTTATCTACCCGCCGTTGGTGATCATGAGCGGGCTGGCGTTCATTACCCTCATTGGTAAGGTCAAGAACCAATATGGCAAGTATGCTTTTGCTGCTGTTATTTTCATTGGCCTGGCGTTGCCGGCTAAGTGGTGCCTGGCCAATTATCCCAACGAGATCGTGTACTTCAATGAGCTGGAAGGCGGGGTGAATGGCGCTTACGGCTATTACGAAACAGACTATTACATGAACAGCCTGAAACAAGGCACTTACAAGCTGGCCGAAATGAAAGGCCTCTTCACTACCAAAGACAGCCTGCAGATAGCCACCAATGCCGCAGAGCCTGTGGTGGAATATTTTAAAAGGATAAACCCACGCATATCGGTAATTTATGTGCGCTACCCGCAGCGGTACGAAAGGAAGTGGGACTATGCCCTCTTTTATACGCGCTTTATGGATAAGGAGTTGTTGCAGAATGGATTCTTCCCCCCGGCCAATTGCATATATACTGTGAAGGCTGATAACGCACCGCTGTGCGCCGTATTAAAGGCAGACCCGGAAATGCTGGCCTATAAAGCGAGCCAGTTCCTGAAAGCGAATAACTTTGACAGCGCCATTGTCTATTATGAGCAGCACCTGAAGCAAGATCCTAATGATGAGTCGTCTTACGACAATTATGCCATAGCCCTCGCCAGCAAAAGCCGTATACCTGAAGCTATTGCTGCATTGCAAAAGAAATTGAAAATGGACGCGGAAGACCTCTCCAGTTACCAGGTACTTATCAACATCTATAGGCATATTGGAGATAAGCAACATGAGCAGGAGGCAGCCAGCACAGCACAGGCCATACAGGAGAAACAACAGGGGCCGGTAGAGTAGGGCTTTTAAAAATTTAAAATTAAAGGTTAAGGCAATGTACTGAAAAATGGTTGGTGAGTTTTTAGATTATTCTTCCTATAATGCGGTTGTTAGCACGAAGAGGAAGTGAGCTCTGCTGAGGAGCAACTCACCAGCAATAGTGTTGATGCCATTACAATAGAACTGAGGGGCTGAGTGATCAGCCTCTTTGTTACTTTATTGGGTGGCCAGATGGCTAAAAAAACCTATTTCTCATTGGATAGGTAAACGTACCATTTTATAAATGCGATCCTGTGTTTCACAGTAAGACCGCGATGTAGATCCAAATGGTTCTTTAAATGACTAAAGAAACCTTCGATGCCATTTGTCGTAGCGGGTATTTTAGGATCTGATAGATAATGAAACATATTGGGTAAAGCTCGCTTAATTGTATAATAGGATCTTCTAGTGAGTCGATGCTTGTACCAGTATCTGCCGGTATCCTCGTTGTAGGTTTTCTCCTTTAGATATTCTTTATGCCTCTGTTGCCACTGCTTCAATTCAGCTATCCAATAAAGTTTGTCGTTATCTGTTCTGATCTTGAATAACAGCAGCACTAACCGCTTCAATTCAACACCTGCAATGTGTTTGGGAAACCTTGTCAGCCATAGCATACACATCCTTTGTATATGCACCAGGCAACGTTGTACTATTATATCGGGTAAGGCTTTTTTTATGGCTTTTAAAATACTCTTGTGTCCATCCGTAGTGATGCTCTCTATTTGTACCCCCAGCTTAATAAGATTATCCAGATCTTCTTTGATCTCTGTATAATGCTCACCGTCAGTAAAACGGATAAGTTGAGTGTAGCCATCATCATTATCTTGATAGCACATCATACAAAACTGATCAAAATAAGTTGCATCTATCCGAAGATGAACATTGGTGCGTTTGATGATCTGAACAGTAGGAAATTGTTCTAGATATTGATAAAAAGTCCGCTGTAGTGTATCTATAGAAAGTCCACTATCCCTGCTCAGCGTTTTAAAGGTCTGACGTTCTAATATCCATTTTCTGAACCAAACAAACCTGTTTTCTATGCGTTGTTCAGGATCATTTATAGTAAACAGAATATCACAGTTCTTGCATTTAAACCGCTGATGCCCACTCCTTGTTCCCCATTTTATTACATCCAAACTACCGCATGCCCAACAACGTTTTTTTTAGTCTTTGCCATTCACAAAAAAAGTTTAGTGAAACGACTTTCACTAAACTTCTTGTAAATCCTTTACTGTACTACTTCTTAGCACTTTTTACCAACCATTTTTCAGTAATATGCCAAGGTTAAAGATCACTCTACTACCACTTTTACAACCTGCTTATTGCCATTGGCGGTTGCAGATACTGTATAAACACCGGCAGGCACATTCAGTTTTATGTCCGTGGCTTTGGTGATGCTCATTTCTTTTACAATACTACCCACCGCATTGGTGATAACTATTTTGGTAGCTATGCCCGAAGCAGATGGCTGTATAGTGAATGTACCTTCATTAGGGTTTGGGAACACCTTTACGGCCTCGGTGGGCTGCAGCGTATTTGTAGCGCCCAGCGAGCAGTTGCTTACTGCTACATAAATAGTGGTTGTGTATACCGAATAGCCATCATCAACTCTTACAGTAAATGTATCGTTGCCGGTATAGCCTGCAGCGGCAGTATAAGACAGACCTATAGGGTATACTGAACTGCCCGAAGACGATGTTGTATAAGCGGCTGCCGAAGTTCCGTGATATGGCCCTGCCATTAATGTCCAGGTCAACGGTTGCCCTGCGTCGGCATCCATTGTTTTGAGCAATGTGTCTATCGATATTGCAGTGCCTGCACAGGCTGATAGTGCTTGTGCATGGCCACCCCGGATTGCCGGTAAATGGTTGCCGTTTACGATCTCCCGGATATAGTTACTGCCTACTTCGGTAATATATACATCACCGAAAATATCTACAGCTAACCCACGTGGATTGTTGAATTCTGCCGCGGTTGCAGGGCCACCATCACCTGAATGACCCGTTGCTCCAGTGCCCGCGATTGTATTGATAATACCATAGCGGTCTATTTTGCGGACCACATTAGTATTGCCATCGGTAAGGTATATGTTGCCAATACTGTCAGCAATCACGCAACCCAGGAATTCGAAAGTGGCCGCAGTGGCCGGGCCGCCATCTCCTGTGCTGCTGTACACGCCTGTGCCGGCTATAGTATGGATGATGCCATCTGTACCTACCATTCGTGCCCTGCCATTGCCATCTGTAATATAAACATTGCCCGCCGCATCTATAGCAACCTGAGATGAATGATTGATTTCTTCTACAGTGGCAGCAAGGCCATCGCCTGTATACCCTGCCGTGCCTGTGCCTGCAAATGTAGTGATGATGCCGGTAGCATCTATTTTACGTATACGATCATTGGCATGGTCGGCAACATATATATTACCGGCGTTGTCTGCTGCAAGGCCGTCAGGCACGTTCAGTTGCGCTACAGTAGCAGCGATGCCATCGCCGCTATATCCCGCAATGCCGGTACCAGAAATTGTATTGATAATACCATCCGGACCTATTTTGCGTACTCTGTTATTTCCTTGATCACCTATATAAACATTGCCCCAAAGATCTACTGCTATGCCATAAGGATTGAACAATTCTGATGCTGTAGCTGCTATTCCATCTGTCGTATAACCACCAGTACCCGTTCCTGCTATAGTATATATTATCCCATCAGTACCTATTTTTCTTATGCGGTGGTTGTACTCATCCGCAATATATATATTGTTGCTGCTATCTATAGCTATAATATTGGGTGTGTGAAGTTGCGCTGTTGTTGCAGGAATTGCATCCCCATTATATCCTGAGCTGCCTGTGCCTGCAATGGTGATGATTGTTTGTGCTTTTATGTGCGCGGCAAAGAAAAATAAAAAGGCAAAAAATATAAATTTATTCTTCATAAAGACATTTTTTTTTTTTATAATTCTAAAGATAAACAATTATATTTGACTGACAATTATTTTTCACAAAAAAATATGAAAATATGAAAGTAAAAATAGCAACATTTTTATTAATCACGCTACTGTCGTGTAGTAGGACATTTTCCCAGGTATTGTATCTTAATAATAATTCATCAATAGCGCTTACAATAATTGTTTATGCTCGTGAAACATCTGGATCATGTCGTGATAATATTTCTGACCTAATTACTGTCCCCGCAAACACCCATGTTAGTGTTAATTTGATAACAGATTTTAATTCATGCAGCCCTGTTTGCTGGGTTGTTGGTCCATCTGTGAGTTCAAGTGCAGTGTATGACCAGGTCAAAGTTATTGCCGGTTCATGGGTTGGCATCGTTGGCGACCCGTCTTCTCCATGCTCGCCTTCTTATAGTATTACATCCCCAACTACAGTGTACCCGCCTCTCGGCCTGAATTGTAATTGGAGTACTTCTCTCGGAGATACCTACTTTATTTTTCAATGAGGATGCGATATGAATACATGCAGGTAGAGTAGCTGTATTTTCTAATTCAGAATTTCGGGAAGAAAAAAAAGGGTACTGACCACAAAATCAGTACCCTTTTTCAATATGCTAAACGAAATCAGTTATATCCTCTTCTTCCGCCACGTGCGCCACCGCCGTTCCTTCTTTGTTCCAGGCGTTTCATCAGTAGTTGTTTGAATTCGCGCTCGGCTTTGTACATATCGGCCAGTTGTGTGGGTGATATTATCTTCAGGAACTGGTCGTTGTATTTGCGCTTTATGCCTATTACATCCTGCTGGTAGTCCAGGTTATCGTCTACGGCCTGGCGGGCTGTTGCATCATCGGTATCAGAAGGAGAATTCAGCCTGTATTTTTGCCTTGTGGTGCGTATTTCCTGCTCATAAGTGTTGTAGAGCGGCACAAACCGCATAGACTGGTCGGAGGTAAGGTGCAGCCTGTCGGTGATGTACACCATCTTGGCGGCGTGAATCTGCTCCATGTATTGCCCGTGCTGCGCCCATACACCCGTAGTGGCAACCAATAGTATTAAAATGACCTGAACTAACTTTTTCATAAAATTTTCACTTACCTGCTTCTTCAATTATTACTCGGTAATATCCCAGCCTGTTTCGTTGAGGTATTGCACGATCTCTTTATTATCCACCTGCATATTATTAATGTCGGTATTGCTTATGATCCTGTCCACATCCAGCCGGTAAGACTGTTGCAGGTAATCATGTATATCGTTGTTGGATACCGATGCCAATATGTTGTCTGGCGCGTTTTGCTGCTGGTTAGAGAATTCATAAGCGCCTATGCCAATGCTCAGGATCACCATGGCAGCGGCAGCCCATCTTATATTCCTGAAAGATAATTTTTGTTGTTTCGGTAGTTCTGTTGCTTTGGCTGCGTGCAGCATTTTGGCGGGTAGGGCATCAAAATATCCTGCTGGCGCGGCCAGCGGCATAGCCTTTGGCAGCGCTGTTGCTATGCCTTCGCCCATGGCCATGAGGGCCATATCGGTAGCTGCTGTTTCAAAGTAGCCCTGCGGCACCTCGAAAGGCATTGTTTTGCCCCATACCAGCGCATCATCTGCGGTGTTTATGTCATTGATCAGGCGGGTAGTATTATTTGCAAACTGCTCAAAATAGCCGCCAGGCAGGGTATAAGGCATGGCACGGGACATTCCTGCCAGCTGGCTACCCATGCTGTTCAGTTCTTCCGTTATGTCGTTTACCTGTTTCATACTATTATTAAGACATTTAATGTGCTATAAGGTTTAATTACCCGTAAGGAAAGCCTCCACCTTCTTTACGGCATGGTGGTAAGATGCCTTGAGCGCCCCTGCCGATGTACCTAATACACTCGACATTTCATCGTAAGGCATTTCGTCATAATACCGCAGGTTGAAGACGATCCTTTGTTTCTCCGGCAGTGTTTGTATGGCCTGTTGTAGCTTCCACTCTATTTTATTGGGGTCAAAATCTTTTTGTGCCGTCAGTTTTTCAGAGAAAATATCCTCATTATCGCTGATGGATACCGATGAGCGGCGTTTTTTCTGGTCTATCCACGTCAGTGCTTCATTGGTGCTGATGCGGTATAGCCAGGTAAACAGGTTGGATTCTTCCCTGAATTCGCCGAGGTTTTTCCACACCTTTATAAATACATTTTGCAATATATCGTTGGTGTCCTCATGCTCCATCACCATGCGTCGGATATGCCAATACAGCCGCTCCTGGTATTTGCGCACCAGTTGGGTAAAAGCGGTTTCTTTCAGCTTCTCATTTCTGAAAGAGGCAATAAGTATATGATCGCTCGAGGGATCATTCGCTTCAGGCATTTTATCTTTTCCTTTTATACTGGACAATATTAAGAAAGTATAGTTTAATTCTTAGAGGATAACTGTTTATGTTTTGCAAATATTTTTATAGAACCGCACTTCTTTTTAAATTTGGCTTCATCTATTGGTGATTTAGCGTGCATACAGGTATTGAAGAAAAAGGCGGGTTGGGTACGGTCTTTCCTGCATGGGTAGGCAACTTTAGGGTGCAGGCTGTGATCGTGGCTGTGTTGGCCATAGCGCTGTATGCCAATACCTTCAAAAATGAATATGCCTTTGACGACAGCCTGGTGATCGTGCGCAATGAATTTGTGCACCGGGGCCTTGCCGGGATACCTGATATTTTTTCAAAAGACAGCTATTATAGCTACTATAAGCAATTGAACAGTAACGACCAGCTTTCGGGTGGCCGTTACCGCCCGCTCTCTATTGCCACCTTTGCCTTAGAGCAGCAATTGCTGGGCGCGGTGGGTAGTAATGATGTGGATAGCGTCATTCAATTCGGCCTCTCCTATGACATGAAGGCCCCTTACGAGCAAAAGTTCCTGCACGATATGCACGTACGTCACGTGGTCAATGTGCTGTTGTTTGCGCTGTCTATGGTGGTGCTGCTGTATTTTCTGCGCTACATTATCTTTAAGAACGATCCGCTGGTTGCGTTCATTGCCACTCTGCTGTTTACCCTTCATCCCATTCATACCGATGTGGTGGCCAATGTAAAAAGCAGGGATGAGATATTATCGCTGCTGTTCATTTGCTGCACCTTTATCTTTGCGTTCCGCTACCGCGAAACAAAGAAGACCTTGCACCTCGCTGCTGCGCTCGCCAGCTATTTCCTCGCTTTCCTGGCCAAGGAGTATGCGATAACGCTGGTGGTGTTACTGCCACTCTCGTTTTATATTTTTAACAAGGAGACACTGGCAAAAAGCATGAAAGCTACGCTCCCATACCTGGCTGTGGCTGTTGTGTACCTGCTCATCAGGTGGCAGATAACTGGCCCGCGCAACGAGCTGTCGGATAATGACATACAGATCAATCCCTATGCCCTGGCATCGCCTGCTGAGAAGCTGGCCACGGAGATCGCTACATCGCTTAACTATATAAAATTGCTCCTGTTCCCGCACCCGCTGTCATCAGATTATTCTTACAACCAGATACCGTATAAAGACTTTTCGGCTTTTGCGGTATGGTTTTCTGCATTTGTGCATTTGGCCCTGGCCGGGCTATTTGTTTATTTTTTCAGGCGGCGCAGTGTGCTGTGTTTTGCTATAGGCTTCTACCTGCTGAACCTGCTGATGGTGAACAATTTTATCTTCGATATAGGGGCTACGATGGGGGAGCGGCTAATTTATCATGCTTCGGTTGGGTTTGTTATTGCGGTAGCTTATTTACTATTGGCCTTTGTGGGGAAAATACCGGCAGTGCCTGTGCGTAAGTTCAGTCTTACAGCGCTTTTGGCGGTTGTTGTAGTATTGTGTGGCTTTGCCACCATTGCCCGAAACACTGATTGGAAGAATGATGATACCCTATGTTCCAAAGACATCAACACATGCCCGAATAGCTTCCTGCTCAATGCGAATGTGGCCTGTATGCTGGTCAATAAATCGGATGATGAGCGGGATGGCCCCGTGAAGACGGCGCACCTGCAACGCAGTGTGGCCCTGTACACTAAGGTAATAGGCATGCAAAAGAACTATGTGCCGGGCTACATGAACCGCAGCGCGGCCTACTTTAAGCTGAACGAACCCGATAATATGCTCGCCGACCTGGATACAGTTTACTCGATATATCCGATACACCCGCAGTTGCCGGCCATGTATTACCATGCCGGCATATTGTACCTGGACAAGAAGCAATTTAACAAAGCTGAAATAGTGATGCAGCAGGCATTGAAGCTTAACCCCAATAGCGCAGAAGCCCGCAATGCACTTGGATATGCCCGGCAAATGCAACAGGTGCCACAAATGAAATAGGCGGGGGTATTGATAATAAACAGATAAACGATTACATTTGGCTATCACTTATTAAATAAATGGCAAAGAAAAATATTAATGCAACCTCCAGGCCTGTGCAGCCGGTGGCAAAGAAACCGCAGGCAGAAGCAATAGAGACCCCTATAAAAGACTCCATGATACCCGCATGGCTCTATGACTTTAAGATACAGGCCATTATTGTGGTTGTACTGGCTTTTGCTATGTACTGCAACACCATCAAAAATGAATACGCCCTTGATGATACTATTGTGATCGTTAAGAACGAATACGTTTACGAAGGCTTCGCCGGCCTGAAAAGCATTATGACCAAGGATGCCTTCGACAGTTACTACAAGCAGTTCAACTCGTCCAACCAGCTTTCCGGTGGCCGCTACCGTCCGTTGTCTATTGCTACATTCGCCATTGAGCAGCAGTTCCTCGGGCCCGTTTCCCCTAATAAAGTGGATAGCGTGATCATGCACGCAGGCGAACACGGCCCGCAGGAGGTGAAGTTGATGCACGATATGCACGTGCGCCACTTCTTCAATGTGATATGGTTCATGCTGTCTATGTTGGCCCTGTTGTATTTTTTGCGCTTTGTGGTGTTTAAGAACAATACGCTGCTGGCGCTTATTGCCACGGTGCTGTTCGTCATTCACCCCATGCATACCGAGGTGGTGGCCAATGTAAAAAGCCGTGACGAGATCATGTCGCTGCTGTTCATCAGCCTCACCTTTATACTCGCGTTCAAGTACGAGGAGCAGAAAGATAAAAAGTCGCTGCTGGTGTTTGGTATCGTAAGTTATGTGCTGGCATTCCTGTCTAAGGAGTATGCTATTGCGCTGGCCTTCCTGTTGCCATTGTCTTTCTACATCTTCAAGAAATACTCCTTAGTGGATAGTATAAAGGCCGCGCTGCCATACCTTGCCGTAGTGGCCATATACCTGTTCATCAGGTTACAGATCGTAGCCTCTATGAGCCCCGATTCAGAGAATGACATTCTTAACAATCCATACGCGCTAGCCAATGATGCCGAAAAGCTGGGTACCAAGATAGCCACCTGCCTTAGTTACCTGCGGCTGTTGGTGTTCCCATACCCCCTGTCTGCCGATTATTCTTACAACAGCATACCTTACAAAGACTTCACCAACCTGCTGGTATGGCTGTCGCTGGCTGTGCATGTAGTCATCATCAGGTACTTTTTTGTGTTCCTCAAACAGAGAAATGTTATCGCTTTTGCCATCGCTTTTTATATGACCAATATGTTACTCATCTGTAACATCATCTTCAACATTGGCGGCACTATGGGCGAGCGCCTTATTTATCATTCGTCAGTTGGCTTCTGCATAGCAGCTGCTTATTTCCTGTATAAAGGAATGGAAAAGATACAGCCCGCACTTACCGGCAGGCGTGTGCTGGCCGGGGTTATGGTATTGCTCATTATTGTGTGCGGCTATCGCACCATAGCGCGCAATGCCGACTGGAAGAATGACCAGACGCTCTTTTTCAAAGACATCGAATCAACGCCCAACAGCATTCTTGTAAATGCCGATGTGGCATCTTCGTACATCAATATGGCTGATGCAGAGAAGGATTCGGTAAAGAGGGTAGAGGACATTCATAAGGGCCTGGGCTATTTTGATAAAGCTATAGAGATTGACCCGGTATTTGTGCAGGGCTTCCTCAACCGCAGCATGGCTTACTTCAAACTGAAGCGTGCCGACAGCTCTATGATGAACCTGGATATGGTACGCAAGCTATATCCTCGCTATCCTAAGCTGGACGAGATGTATTACAACATAGGAGTCAACTTCTACGTGGAGAAGCAATACCAGATGGCCATCAATGCCTGGCAGGTAACCTTGCAGCTGAATCCCAATTACGCATTGGCACGCAACGCCCTTGTAGTGATACAAAGAGAGATACAGCAGGCCCAGCAACAGCAGGCGCAAGTAAAGCCTGCGCAAGTGCAGAAGAAATAAAACACGATGTAATATGCAAACGAAATATTATCTACTACTTGCTGTATTGATATTGCACCTTTATATTGCTATAAAGGTCATAATCACAATCAGTAAAACGCCAATCCTATCGAAAAAGCAAAAGCTACTAAATAGTATTGGTGTTGTATTAGTGCCGTTCATATGGGCAATCTTTTTGCATGGGGCAATTAAAGATACTCCGGGATATCGTGATGCACCAGAGGAAATTCATATTGCTGATACCAGTACGCCAGAGGAAATACTTTGGTAGTGTATCGGTTTAGGAAATAAAGGGTTATGGTTCAGAAATGGATTTATTAAAGCAAGCTATAAAAGTTATACTTAATCTCGCAAGGATTATTTTACTAACAAGCGTTTCTGTTATTGTTGCTATAATGATTTTTGGGCTAATCTATGATCTCTTTAATCCAGACACAAAAGGTTTAAGTCTGGTTGATTACTTCGATCTCGGGAAAATACTTTTGATATGTACATCACTTTTAGTTATTTTTCATATCGTGTATAAATTTTCAATAAAAAAAATTGCATAAAAATCAGACTCAATAAGCCATGGGTCATTAAGCAATTCAGCAATTATTAATTCTACCTTTGCCCCGCATGAAGCCCTTTGAACAATTAAGGATCGTTTTCTTTGGTACACCCGACTTTGCAGTTGCATCTCTGGATGCGCTGGTGCAGGCCGGTGCAAATATTGTAGCCGTAGTAACAGCGCCTGATAAGCCCGCAGGGCGGGGTATGCAGTTGCATGCATCTGCCGTAAAACAGTATGCAGTATCCCATAACCTGCCTGTGCTGCAACCTGAGAAAATGAAAGCTCCTTCATTCATAGAGGAGCTTAAAGCCCTTAATGCGGACCTGCAGGTGGTGGTAGCCTTTCGCATGATGCCGGAAGTGGTGTGGAGTATGCCGCCTATGGGTACGATAAATGTGCATGGTTCCTTGCTGCCGCAATACCGTGGTGCTGCGCCCATCAACTGGGCCATCATTAACGGAGAGGCCGAAACTGGCGTTACCACTTTTAAGCTACAACACCAGATAGATACCGGCGATATTTTGCTGCAACAGCATGTGCCCATCACGCCCGAAGACAATGCAGGTACCATGCACGATAAGCTGATGGCCGCAGGAGCATCATTGCTCGTTACTACAGTTAAGGGCCTTGCGACAAACAGTCTGCAAGAGATACCACAGCAGGTAGACCACCACGCCAAGCACGCTCCCAAAATATTCAAAAACGATACCATCATTGCCTGGAACAAGCCTGCCGCAGCAGTACAGGATTTCATCCGGGGCATGGCACCGTACCCGGCTGCCTGCACAGTGTTGGGTGATAAGTCGATCAAGATATATTCCACCTCCTTCATCACCGAACACCACGTTTCTGATCCCGGTACTTTTGAAACCGACCATGCTACTTTCCTTCGCTTCGCAGCACAAGACGGCTGGCTCTACATAAAAGAGCTACAGCAGGAAGGTAAGAAAAGGATGGACATTGTCTCGTTCTTAAGAGGCTTCAGAGGGTAGGCCACACACCTTAAGGTTTTAACTTTTGACATTTCACTTAGAGAGAAAATACTGCACCGCCAGCGCATACCCTTCCATACCCAATCCACTTATAGAGCCCACACACTTGGCTGCTATAAAAGATGTTTTGCGGTAGTCTTCCCGCGCCAGCACATTAGATATGTGCACCTCCACTACAGGTATGCCGATGGCTGCTATGGCATCGGCAAGGGCTATGCTGGTATGTGTATATGCGCCCGCATTAAGGATAATGCCCTCTACCTTGCCTATGCAACTGTGCAGGTAGTTGATCAGTTCGCCCTCCACATTGTTTTGATAGTATTGCAGTCCCGCCTGTGGATAGCGTTCCTTTAGCCCTGCAAAATATTGCTCAAAACTTTGGTCGCCATATATATGAGGTTCGCGGGTACCCAACAGATTAAGGTTGGGGCCATTAACGATAGCCAGTTGTAGCATACCGCAAGATACTAAAACAACCCCAAACGAAAACCCCAAACCCCTAAAGGGGCTTCCCTCATTTCTTAGTTCATGTTCACAAGAAAGGATTAGCTATTTTTGTTGCTCAATAAGGCATTTCCCCTTTAGGGTTAGGGGTTTGGATACCCCTTTAGGGGGCAGGTGTTTCAGTTTTTTATGTGGCAGGCATACCTAAAAGGATTTAAGGCATACTTACAGTTGGAGCGCTCCATGTCCGACAACACCATTGAAGCATACCTGCACGATGTGGCTATGCTGCGCGATCATGTGACCGATGTTTTTCCGGGCGTGGCCGTAGAATCCCTGCAACTGGAGCACCTGCAATCCTTGCTTGCTGCCATCAATGAGCTGGAGCTTTCGGTGGCTACCCAGGCGCGCGTATTGAGTGGGGTTAAGTCTTTCTTCCGTTACCTGCTGCTGGAAGAGGTTATCAAAAGAGACCCTACAGAATTGCTGGATGCACCTAAATTGCGACGTGCCTTGCCACATGTACTCAGCTTGGCCGAGATAGACCTGCTCTTCGCCGCCATAGACCACAGCAAGCCCGAAGGGGTACGCAACCATGCCATGCTGGAAACTATGTATAGCTGCGGGCTGCGGGTGAGCGAGCTCATCAGTCTGCATATCTCTAACCTGTATCTCGATGTCGGTTTTGTGAAAGTGATAGGTAAGGGTAACAAAGAGCGGCTGGTGCCTATAGGGGAGGAGGCGGTAAAGCACATCAACCTGTACCGGGATAACATCAGGGTAATGATGGATATTAAAAAAGGCCACGAGGATATATTGTTCCTCAACCGGAGGGGGACTATGCTCACAAGGGTGATGGTATTTACCATCCTTAAGCAGCTTGCGCTGAAGATAGGGATTAAGCAAAAAGTGCACCCGCATACGCTTCGGCATTCATTCGCTACACACCTCGTGGAGGGTGGAGCTGATCTTAGAGCAGTACAGGAGATGATGGGTCATAAAAGCATCACAACCACGGAGATATACACGCATCTTGACCGTACTTACCTTCGCCAAACGCTTGAAAAGTACCATCCACGGTTCAGATAAAAGTAAATGTGAGAATAACTACTTGAATATCAATTCTTTGCTTTTCCATTTTTGGAAAATATCTTCCCGAAATTAGAATTAAATAGAAAATATATACTCGTATTTAATTGAAAATCAATTAATTGTGAAACTGGCATCAAATTTGATTATTGGTAATTAACAAACGGATAACCAGATGGAATACAAAGTTACTTTCGAAGATAACAGGCCGGTATCGGCCATGCTGCTAAATTCTATTTCCAGCGAAAAACTGATCGACCTTACCCGCCGTGGCAACAAGCGCTTAATGAACTGGCTGGTGGTAGTGGGCGACGATGAAAAGGATGCTATACATATGGCTGATAGTATAGTGAAAGAATACTGGCTCAAATACCTCAACAAAATATTTGCCTGATTTTCAAACCAATATAACAATAAAATGCCCCGCAATTGCGGGGCATTTTATTGTTATATAAGGTCTTGTATTTTTACTTAGCTATAGGAGCCACTGTACTTGTACCCGCTGCTACTTCTATCTTTACAGGGGTGTTGGTTGCCTGCTTTGTATCCTTGCTGTGCATGTGCGCAATGGTCGGCGCAATTACAAGGGCTACAATGGACATCAACTTGATGAGGATGTTCATAGAAGGGCCTGATGTATCCTTGAACGGATCGCCAACAGTATCACCGGTTACAGATGCCTTGTGTGGTTCAGATTTCTTGTAGAATATCTCACCATTGATCTCTACACCCTTTTCAAATGATTTCTTGGCATTATCCCATGCGCCACCTGCGTTGTTCTGGAACATGCCCATCAATACGCCGCTCACAGTAGCGCCTGCCAGGAAACCACCCAGTACTTCTGGGCCCATTATGAAGCCTACCAACAATGGAGATATAATAGTAATAGCGCCGGGAAGAACCATTTTCTTCAATGAAGCATTAGTGGAGATAGCCACACATTTATCGTACTCAGGCTTGCCTGTACCTTCCATAATGCCCGGAATGGTACGGAACTGGCGGCGAACTTCTTCCACCATGGCCATTGCTGCTTCGCCTACAGCGCGGATGGCCAAAGAAGAGAATATGAATGGTATCATAGCGCCTACAAATAAACCGGCAAGCACATCGGCATGGTATATGTTGATCGCATTGTGCAGGTCAAAACCATTTTTCTCAACCACACCTACATAAGCCGCAAACAGGGCCAGCGATGTAAGGGCCGCAGAAGCGATCGCGAAACCTTTACCGGTAGCAGCAGTAGTATTGCCTACTGCATCGAGGATATCTGTTTTTTCACGTACTTCTTTAGGCAATTCGCTCATTTCGGCAATACCACCCGCGTTATCTGCAATAGGGCCGAAGGCATCAATAGCCAGCTGCATGGCAGTAGTAGCCATCATACCCGCTGCTGCTATAGCCACACCGTAAAGGCCTGCACAGGCATGAGCGCCATAGATACCGGCTGCCAATACCAATATAGGTAAGAAAGTGCTTTCCATGCCTACTGCAAGGCCGCCGATGATGTTGGTAGCGCTGCCTGTAGACGACTGGCGTATGATGCTCAGCACCGGGCGTTTGCCCATTGCGGTATAGTATTCAGTGATCATACTCATTAAAGTACCAACCGCAAGACCTACCATTATGGCGCCGATCACCCCGTTCTTAGAAAAATGAATATCCCTGAGTACCATGTCATCCGGCATCAGGTAGGTAACGAGGAAATAAGCAGTAATAGCAGTGAGGACGATAGAACCCCAGTTGCCCATATTCAGTGCATTCTGTACAGCCTTTGTGCTTAAGCCTGCACTTTCAGATATTCTTACAAACAGGGTGCCTATTATTGATAATAATATGCCCGTACCTGCGATCATCATAGGTAAAAGTATAGGAGCGAAACCATTGAAATTATCTACGGATATTGTTTCCTGGCCCAGAACCATTGTAGCCAGTACGGTAGCCACATAAGAGCCAAAAAGATCGGCGCCCATGCCTGCTACGTCACCTACGTTATCACCTACGTTATCGGCAATGGTAGCGGGGTTGCGGGGATCATCTTCCGGTATTCCTGCTTCTACTTTACCTACGAGGTCAGCGCCTACGTCGGCAGCTTTGGTGTAGATACCACCGCCCACACGCGCAAAAAGAGCGATGCTCTCGGCGCCCAGCGAAAAGCCGGTCAATACTTCAATAGCCAATTTTACATTATCTCCATTTGCAACACCGGTAGTAGCAGTGAAAACACCCGGAGCAAACACATGCAACAGGATGATGAACAATCCGCCCAATCCTAATACTGCAAGGCCGGCAACACCAAGGCCCATTACTGAGCCGCCGCCAAACGATACTGCAAGGGCTTTGCTGAGGCTGGTTCTTGCCGCATGTGCCGTACGAACGTTTGCTTTTGTTGCAATGCGCATACCGATAAAACCTGCCAAAGCACTAAAGAACGCACCAATAACAAATGCCACAGCAATAAGCCAACGGGAGCTGCTTGCACCCATAACGCCCAGTAAAATAGCTGCGATCACAACAAAGTAGGCCAGCACTTTATACTCGGCTTTCAGAAAGGCCATTGCGCCTTCGGCTATGTAGGTGGAGATTTCTTTCATCCGGTCGTTGCCGGCATCTTGCTTGGTCACCCAGGCGCTCTTAACGAATGTGTACAATAACGCCAGAATACCGAAGCACGGTACGAGGTAAAAAAGATTCATAATTCTATTTGTATTGTTTAAAAAAATTAAGTGTGCAAATATAGTCGTTTGATCGGTAAAAACATAAGGGGAAAGGTATTGTTTTGCACACAGCGTTCATTTTTTACAGCCTGCATATTGCCCGCTATTGAGTACCTTAGCACTCATTTCGCACACTATAATATGTTAGGCCGCATTTTGCGTATTGGTATAGTTGTTCTGCTATTGCTGGTGATCTCAGTCATAGCCTGGGCTAATTATACTGTAACGTATACTACGGAAAAGCAACTGTATAACGATGTGAACACCATCCCGAAGAACAAAGTAGGACTGCTGCTGGGAACAGCCAAGTACCAGGATAAGGCCCGCCACATGGTCAACCCCTATTACCAGAACCGTATTGATGCCACCGTAGCGCTATACATGGCCGGTAAAATTGACTACATCATAGTGAGTGGCGACAGCACAGCCTTTTATAATGAGCCGGTGCTGATGAAAGAGGACCTGGTAGCCCATGGCATACCGGCAACTCGTATATATATGGATGTGGCCGGCTACCGCACACTCGACAGCATATTGAGGTGCAGGGATATTTTCGGGCTGAGCCAGTTTACCATTATTTCGCAGCCTTTTCATAATGAGCGTGCCCTGTACATTAGCAATCACAAGCAGATAAACGCCATTGCCTTCAATGCCAGCAATGGCAACTCCTTATGGGACCAGATCTTCCGCGAAAAAATGGCCCGCGTGCGTATGATGTACGACTTGCTCTTCAATACCCAGGCAAGATACTATGGCGAGCGGGTGCAGATACGGTAATGATTGTGTGGAAATTCGCAAATTTGAAGTATGAAGAAAGAACATCCGATCTTTAATAAGCGTATTTTATGGGATGTTAACTTTGATACGCTGGACTATGACGGAAAGGCTGCCTTCATCATAGAGCGTGTATTTGTGCGTGGCGATGTGCCCGATATTCGCGCCTGCCGCAGCTACTATGGCGATGATGCCATAAGAAAGGTTTTGGTGGGTATTAACTAGCTGCCTAAGCCTACTTTATCTCGCATCGGCAGTACTTGGAAATGAACTAACTGATTATAAATGTTACAATATAGCACAGTTGAACAGGCACATTGGTTATTGCCGTAGCACACAACGATTACTCCCTTATTCTACAACACAACAAACGCCACCAACAGACCATTGATAAACCACGCCAACATGTTCATACCCAGTATGGCAAGGCCGTGCCTGATAGTGCGGTTATCGAAGGTAGAAATACGCCGGCCATCGGGTAGGGTGGTCTTGGAAACAATGATCACAGCGCCTATAAGCACGCCAAAGAGGCCGGGGAAATACCATACAGGTATCACCTTCGAGCTATTATAGTAGTGCAGCCCGTTCAGCAGGAAGGGTATGAGCGCACAGGCGTAGCCCAGCAGCAGCACATAGCTGGATATGGGCTTTCGCTCAGACAGCGTATTGATGCGTTCTTCCTCCAATTGCGCCAGTTGTGTGGTGGATATACTGATTCCCCTGCTCTTGAGCAGCGCCATCGCCACACTATAGTTCTCCGGCCCCCATTCATCGGGCTTGGACACAATATCCTTTAGTTCCTCATCAGTCATTGCATACAGCGGGTGGCTGGTATCTATATTACCCATATCCACTACAGCATCGCTGTACAGTATTTTATTGGCCCGCACAAAGCTCTCTTGTGGTATCTGTAGCTCATACTGCTCTGTGTATTCAGTGCCTATATATACCGCAGCCAGCCTGGCCTGTAGCTTCACCACCTCGCACGTAATACCCTCCGCGCGCAGTAGTTCTGCAACACGCTCTGCATCTTCGGCAGTAGGGAATTTCTGGTAGGCTATGAGATTAACGGACATGATGCTAATGTAAAACTTATTGCTGGCGATTGCAAACCGTATGTGTTAGCAACAAAATGGAAGTAGTAGATAAAAACTACTCCCAGCTAAGATTTTACTATTTTTGAGTGTATTGGAAGGTGGAAAAATCGGGTTCTGTAATAAGCTATTATTAAGAACACGTAAAACGGTAAAAAATAAAATCTAATGACCAACAGGCATAAACTCTTTGCTTTCTTCCTATTATGTCAATCTTGTCAAGGAACCGAAAACTTCCCCAAAGATCCTGTTCGCTATCCATCAATAAGCAAAGCATATCTAAGAGATTCAATTTACCTGGCATACACAGTTAGGCAGTTTATTGATAGGGATGTGCAGGGATATGGTAGTGTAAGAAAGGAGGATTATTTACGTGTGGATATTGATACCATATTGTATAGCGCTGACAGGCTTAAACTCTTTTCGTTTGATATCACTTACCTTAAAGATGACAATGACAAAGAACAGCCGTATTGTTATTTCGGCCAAACGTTAATTGGCTATCGAATGGATACCCAAACGGCTTGGACCATATATCCCGGCCATACATTTGCTGAATTTGTAGGATATGCTAATTACAATAAAGTAAAGAATAGGCTAAGGTTGGAATTTTTTCATAAATTCAAAGATGAATCGCGTTGGTATTGGAATAATGAGCAACACGAAAGGCAGCAATTCTACTATAAATATAATGTCAATGACCTAAGTTTTTGGGATAGTTGTTATATTTGGAAGAAAGGAGTAAGTATACCGGAACTCTATATATTTCAACAAAAAGGGAATGTTAAACCTGATGGAGATGATATTATTTTTACGCTTCCAACTATACGATATCCGGATAGCTTATTGAGATCTTACTCACTCTAAAGCAGTTAGATAATGAAAAAAATACTTTTACTGCAACTTCTTTTATGCCCTATCCTTAGCTTTTCGCAATCAAAAGGTAAGGTGAGTTACTACGATAAGGTTTTACAAGGTATCTATGATTCTTTATCTGCGAATAATGTAGACACCATCCTTATTTATGAAAAAAAATGCCACGGATGTATTGAAAACTGGGAGCCGTCTTGTTATATATTTTGGCAGCAAAGAGGGTATACTTATGGATCGCTTTTTGACGGTTATGGTCAAAGGAATAGAATAGCTGAGGCATCAAATGTATTCGACTACTTTCTCGAACATTCCAACTTAATTCAAAAAGAAAAACTGGACTCAACGGTATATATAAGCGATTTTAAATATTCAAAAATCTCATTCTTTACAGACGGGAAACCATATGGCTGTGAAATTCCGGATTATTATTTTTTATCCAATAAAAACAGTTATATCGTTAATTTTCTCTACCGTGTAGAATACATAATTTGTCATGGGTGAGCGATTCCACATGTCATTGTATAGAGAGCAAAGAAATATTTTTTAGGTAATTGTTGTAGCAGATAATGGAAAACATTTTTGAACAAATAACGCTGATCAAAACACTGATGGAGCAAGCCGGGTATAAAGCCCTGGCTGATGATATACTCGACCAACAATTATCCGGCGGAACAGCAGGTGAAGTTCTCATGCTGGTCTGTGCGCGCCTTTTAGGGGTCAAGGAGAAGTATACGAACGCATATTCCGTTGTTGAGTCTGAAGCTAATAGCCTGATAAAATACTGTAGAGGTATTGGTATGTTTCCTTTTCCTAGTTATCCAAGACAGGATCAGCATGAAACACCCCAATGAATGAATAAACGAGTCCTAACCACCGATAATCCCATCCAATCACCGCCATTATACACACACTTACCGACTAATGATATGATATTCACCACGCTTAGTGTACTTTTGATAAAAATTTAAACCAAATGAAAGGATTATTAATTGCCCTCGGTATCATAGTGCTGATCGTATGTATCGGCGGATGCGGGTATAACGGTATAAATACAGCCCGTGTGGGCGTAGACCAGAAATGGGCTAATGTACAGAGCAGCTATCAGCGCCGGTCGGACCTGATACCCAACCTCGTATCTGTAGTAAAGGGTGTGGCCAATTTTGAGACCACCACGCTTACGCAGGTGATACAGGCGCGCGCCTCTGCCACCCAGATTAAGGTAGATGCCTCTACACTTACCCCCGAAAAACTGCAGCAGTTCCAGGCATCGCAGGGCCAGTTGAGCCAGGCGCTGGGCCGCCTCATGGTGGTATCAGAGCAGTATCCGCAACTGAAAGCCAACGAGAACTTCAAACAATTGCAGGATCAACTGGAAGGCACGGAGAACCGCATCAAGTTCGCACGCGATGAGTTTAATGCGGCGGTAACTGATTACAACATCCAGGTCACCAACTTCCCTAAGAATATACTCGCGGGTATGTTCGGCTTCAAAGAAAAGCCTATGTTCAAGGCAGATGATGATGCGCAAAAGGCACCTAAAATAGCGCCCGACGCTTTTAAAAACTAACTATGTTCTCCTTCTTCCGTAAAAGGCCCATGCTCAGCGATGATGCTAACCACCGAATAGTGGCGAGCATCAAAGAGGCTGAAAGCAAGACCAGTGGCGAGATCCGCGTGTTCATAGAGCACCACTGCGAGTATATGGACCCGCTGCACAGGGCGCAGGAGCTATTCCTGAACCTGGGTATGGACAAGACCGTAGCCCGCAATGCCATCATAGTATATGTGGCGCTCACCGACAGGCAGTTTGCGCTGTTTGGCGATAAGGCCATTTATGAAAAAGCAGGCGGGGCGACCTTCTGGAAGGGCGCAGCAGAAAAACTGACCGGGCACCTGAGAAGGAAGGAAGTGACAGAAGGACTGTGCAATTGCATACACGAACTGGGCACTGCGCTGGCTACCCATTTCCCTTACGACCCCGCGATAAAGAAAAATGAATTACCTGACGAAATAGTATTTGGGAAATGATAGGCCATACAAAATATATACTGCGACTCCTGGGGCTTTCCTTGTTGCTGCTTATCGGCGGGCTGCATGCCTCTGCCGATGACAGCCGCTACCCTGCAAAGCCCAACCCGCCAAGGCTGGTCAATGACTTTGCCGGTATACTGAAAGGTAATGAAGCTAACGAACTGGAACAAAAGCTGGATGAATTTTCCCGGTCTACCTCTAACCAGATCACCATCATCACAGTCAAAGACCTGGGTGGGCAGGACGTGGAAGAGTTTACGCTGGAGGTGTTCAACCGCTGGGGCATAGGCGCCGATGGCAAGAACAACGGTGTGCTATTACTTGTATCCATCATCGACCGTAAGGCGTGGATAACCGTGGGCCGTGGCCTGCAGGGTGTAATGACCGATGCCAAGTCGGGCGAGATATTCAGGAACCAAATAGTGCCTGCCTTTAAAGAAGGGAATTATTACCAGGGGCTATCGGATGCGGCTGATGCCATCATAGCAGTAACCAAGGGCGAATACAAAGGCGACGATGCGCAGCCCCGCCAGAAACATGTGCCCATTACAGCGATCATCATACTTGTCATTTTCATTGTGTTCATCATCCGTATGTTCAGGGGTGGTGGCGGCGGAGGTGGCAACTACATGAGCGGTGGTGGCCTCGGCAACTTTATGACCGGCATGTTCCTCGGTAATATGCTGGGCGGCGGCTTCGGCCGTGGAGAAGGCGGCGGCGATAGTGGCGGCTGGGGTGGCGGAGACGGCGGCGGTGGTTTCGGCGGATTTGGCGGCGGCAGCAGCGATGGCGGGGGTGCCGGTGGGGGATGGTAAGTTGATTAGCTGATTTGGTAATTAGCTGATTAGCTAATTGCGTTTATAAGATATAATACGCTGCAATCAAAAAATCCCACATTGCGGTCTTCGGGCTTTAGGCTTGCGATGGGCATTTCCCTTTTTATCTGCCATAGGTTTAGCAACGGAAGATGTAGCGCAGGCTTTTGGGTTGGCGAAGGGGGGAGGGTGATGTTTAAGTCTTTACACCTTCACTCGCCATCAGCTAATTATCAAATCAGCTAATTAGCTAATCAAAAAAAGTTCCCTCCGGGTAAACGATCTCTTCGAGGTAAAGCCCGTGGCCAGCTACGTTGAAGAACGCTTTGGTGCAGTTTTTGGCCTCTATTATTTCCCTTAGTTCATCGGCGGTGCCTTTGTTTTTGGCAATGCGGAGTTGGGTGGCTACCAGGCCACGCACCATGCCGCGCAGGAAGCGGTTGGCCTCTACAATATAGTGCAGCTCATCACCTTTCTGCTCCCAGTACGATTGCTTTATTTTGCAAATGAAGGTCTGCGTCTGCGTATTGCGCTTGGCAAAGCTTTCGAAATGCTCATATTCCTTTATTGCAGCCGCGGTAGCATCAAGTATAGTCCTATCTAAGGGGAAGGGGTAGAAGAGCGCCCTGCCTACCAGGAAGGGGTTTTTATGGGCATGTACCCTGTACCTGTACCTGCGGGCTATGGCATCAAAGCGGCAGTTGAACTCGGGGTTGGTGGGCCGCAGTAGGCGGTTTACGGCTATGCCTTGGGGCAGTATGGCGTTGCATCTGTATTGGAGATCACCGGTAATTGGCTCTGCTACATCAAAGTGGTAGTAGTTGCACAGGGCATGTACGCCTTCATCGGTGCGGCTGGCGCCATAGGTGGCAGTAGGTGTGCGCAGCAGGGTACTGAGGGCCTTGTTCAGTTCCAGTTGCACAGTAGGGGTATCTCCCTGGATCTGTGATCCATGAAACTTGGTGCCATCATACATTACCTCCAGTGCGTAGCGCATTCGTTTTAGTCGTTAGTCGTTAGTCGTTAGTCGTTGGTCGAAAGTCGAAAGTCGTTAGTCGTTAGTCGTTGGTCGAAAGTCGAAAGTCGAAAGTCGAAAGTCGAAAGTCGAAAGTCGAAACAGTTTAATGGGGGCAAAAATAGTGGAATTATTTTGTGGAGGTCGTGCGAATTTTCCGTTCCAGCCACCAGCCCAGGAAGCCAAAGGTGATGGCCAGTACCAGGAAGAAAATGCCTTTATTCATCGTATCCCAGAAATACTCGAAGTAGCGGGTGTACAGGTTAATGAGCAGGAAGAGTACACCCATATCGCGTGCTACCTCGTCCTTATAGCGCACACCGAGGTAAAAGCTAAGTGCCGCAGCTGCCGCAAAGACTATAGAGTAGGCCAGCACATGTATCTGCCGCACTTGTTGCCACAATGCCAGCGAGCCATAGTTGCCGAAGATGGACACGCCCCACAGCCCGGTGAAGACCGCTATTAGCCCTGTGATGTACGTAATACGCCACGCAAACGATATGGCCCGCACCTGCTGCTGTGCAAAGGCAAGGGCCAGCAACACCAGCCCAAAGGCAGTATAGCGCATAGGATAGTTCATGCCCAGGAATAGGTTGTCCATACTCTGCCAGGTGCTGATGGAGCCAAACCAGATAATGGCCGTACCTATAGCGCCTATCCACAAGGCGCGGGACCTGAATACATGCGCCAGTATGGCAAGCAACGGCATCGCTACACCCAGGAAGGCAGTATATGTCTTATCAACGCCCAACTCCTTGCACCAATATACCAGCGAGGTAAGCACCGATAGCCCGCCCAGCACCATGTATACCTCATACGCAGCCTCGCTGATGTGCTTTCTTTTGCGGCTAATGTACCAGAACCACAGTACGGACAGCACAGTGGTGATGAGGGCAATGATCATATCGCTCCACGAGAAGTAGAGCTTTATCTTTTCCAGCAGTTTTTCATTGAGGAAGATGGCTGCAAATGCCAGTAGGGTGCAGAAAAGGGCTATGAAGAAAAAGTATTGCGCTATCTGCTGCCTTGGCGATTGCTTCAGCTCTATGCTGCGGCGCAGGTCGGCGGCCTGCTCAGGGCTTATCTTGCCGGTATGCTCCCATTCGGCAATGGCACTGAGTATTATATCCGCTTCGCTTTTGCCCGCTTCCATTATCGCTTATTTGCGGTAATGAAGTTAGGGAAAAACTGAAGAAGTCTTTGAAAGAAAAACCCCGGCATAGCCAGGGTTTTCAAAATATAGTGGAGCGGGGATTAAGCTAAAGCGTTAATTCTCTTTACGATACCGGATTTGATATTGCTTGCTTTGTTTCTGTGGATCACATTGCGTTTTGCGAGCTTATCTATCATAGATACTACTTTGCTCAGGCTTTCCTGGGCAGTAGCCTTATCAGGAGTAGCTAACAGGGTACGGATAGCATTACGGGTTGTTTTGCCGTAATAACGATTACGTTCACGGCGCGTTTCACTCTGGCGAATATCTTTTTTGGTTGCTTTATGGTTTGCCATTAAGTTTTGATTTTATTATTTTAAGGACTGCAAAGGTATGATATATAAAGTATTTGACAAAAACTTTTTTCAAAGCTATTTATTCGTCAGGAAAAGGGCTTTTGATTTCTTGGTCAGTTGCTCTTTTTTCTGTAGGAAAAGGTCTGATTTATCCTTGGGCAGGCGCAGGTTGTAGAACGGGGTAGGGTAGGTGTTGTAGGTAAACAGCTCGTAATCACTGTTCCACCGCTGCAACAGCTTTTTATCCACCCCCAGTTCCTGCGACAGCAGGTTCATATCTATCGGGTCTTTTATGCGCACTATGCTCATATTTTTGAGCTCTTCATCAGTAAAAGGCGATTTTTTTGCTACCATACTACCCGGCGCAGCTGTAGTTTTTGTATTTGCCCCGGGCTTGGCGGGGGGCAAGGGGGCTACTGTAGCAACAACCGGCTCTTCTTCTTTACCAAACTGGAAATCAACAGGGACACTGCCCAGGCTGATAAATTTATTAAGGTTCTCAAATATGCTTGCGGTGGCTATAAACGCCAGTACTTCACCCTGTGTTTCGCGGGGCAGGTACTCCTTAATATCCCAGAAGTTGTGGCTGCCGGTGCGCTCTATGGCGCGCTGCACGGGCACCGGGCCGCTGTTGTAGGCGGCTATCACCAGCAGCCAGTCATTGAGCTGGCTATACAGCAGCTCCAGGTACTTGGTGGCTGCGGCGGTAGATTTATAAAGATCGCGGCGGTCGTCCTGGCGGTGTGTCACCGATAGGCCCATCATCTTGGCAGTAGTAGCCATCAGTTGCCAGGTACCCACAGCGCCGGCATGAGATACCGCATTGTGGTTAAGCGCCGATTCTATCACGGCCAGGTATTTCAGTTCCTTAGGCAGGTTCTTCTGCTTCAGTATATCATCTATTACCGAGAAGGGCTGTGTGCTGTTGTTCTGCAAGTTGGCCAGTGTTTTATTGTGCAGGTCCAGGTATTTGCGCACAAAATCGTTCACATATTCATTCTTATCGCCGAAGTAGGATTTTTCGCCTGCAAGCGGTACGTGGTTGTATCCTTTTTTGCCATCCTTAGCGGTTGGCGTATTGCTGGCCAGTACCGGGTTTGCGGATCTGGAATCGGGCTTTGCTTTAACGATAATGGTAGTGTCGGTCTTGGCAACACGCGCATGGCCTGCTGTGGCGCTGCCATGCTGCTGCGCCTGTGAAGGCGCTGCTGCCGCAATAACCAGTAAGGAGGACAAAATAATCTTTAACCGCATGTTTTAATTGATTTAAAAACTGCCAATCATGCAACGAAGTGCATGGCTACAATAATCATAAGTGGGTAAACAGAAGAACAATAACGCAGCTTATGCGTTATTAGCCGGGGGAGTAGATGTGCCGGTTGGCTGTATCTTGTCTTTTTCCTTCATGTTGTTCTCTATCTCGTTCTTAATGCCGTCTTTAGCGTCATTAAACTCGCGGATGCCTTTGCCAAGGCCCTTTGCCAGCTCGGGGATCTTCTTACCACCGAACAACAAAAGAACTACGATCAGCAAGTAGACCATATGTGAGCCTGAAAAAAGGTCCAGGTACAAAGGATGAACGTTTAATAAAAGCATAACAAGTTATTTTAAAAAGTTATTAATTGAATTCGATAGGGTGAGGGCAAAGATAACGTATATACCCTAATGTTTGTCACTTTTAAGTGATTTTAACAGGTGTTTGGTTTTTGTTATTTGTAGTGATGGAGCTCATTTATATATAGGATCGAATTGCCTGGGCATTTGTTTTGGTTAATATAATCTTATCTTTATTATCCAATTTTCAAAAAAAAGATGAAAAAAATCGCGACCATCCTTCTACTGCTCGTAACCACACTTTGCCTTGCCCGGCAAGTAGCATCAAAGGGTATTGTGAGCATCATAGATGTGCGGAAAGCAGGCGAACAGGAACCCGACCCTGCAAAACACAAGCAGCATGATGTAGTGGTGTGCCGCACTGAGGATAGGGCTTATACTGTTTATTTCTTCCGTACAGAAGGTGATACGGTACAGCGCTTCCAGGCCACCTGGGGTAGTGATGATGATCTGAACAAAGCATCCTATAGTTGGCTCGATGATACGCTTGTCTCTATAAGGCTGTACAGCACTACATCAAAGAAACAAGCTGCCTTCAAAGTATTCGGCAGGTATCTGCCGGATGGCTCCAAACGCACGGGTATTACCCGGAATGATTAAATATGTACATTTATAGTGCAAACTACTTTCATGAAAATAAAAGCAATAGCAATTCAATCAATATTTTATACGGTCAGCATGTTCCTGACTGGGCAGTTTGTTTTAAATCCCGACAAGACAGTAATGCACAACATAGTTTTTGCGGTACTCTCCGGTGCCTTGTTCACAGTGCTGATGGCGTTATTCTATCGCTTTTACAAGCCGGGGAATGCTGATGGGAAAAAGGAGGCCGTTTGATTTGCTAACCCTTACGTTGCGTGGGGCTTTGTTTTCTTATGCAGGCGATAACCCAGGATCACTTTAAAAATATCGTTGTCGGTTGCGTTAGTGAAGCCCAGGCCATACCCGGCATTAAATTCCCAGTCGGGGTTCCAGTCGAGGTCTATAACTGCAAATAGCTGGTGTTGCTGCTGCTGGTAGGTGTCGGGCATATTGATCTTGCCTATTGCCCCGTAATATTCAAAGCCTGCTGCTATCACTTTAGTTATGTTGTAGCTGGCCTTTACATTGGGCGAAAAGTTGAAGCCATTGTGTTCATTCAGCCCATGCAACGATTTGTCAAATACGGGGTTGAAGGCAAAATAAAATTTCTTCCAGGTCTTGTCCACTATCGGGCGTAGTTCCAGCGTCCAGTCGTCGGGGCTGTATTGTGGTTTCTGGTAGCCCACCTCAGCGCTCATGCTCACGCCTACCGGCCATTGCCAGCTTAGTGGCGCCATTACCCTCGGCCGTATGTGGCTGCCCACATAGGTAGTTCGGTTATCTGATCCTATGGCATTAAAAAAATAGAACCCCGTTTCAAACCAGTCATTAAATCCGTGGGTGATCTCGACTGTTTCGTGTATGATGTTGTGCGTTGGCAATACGTCATCTTGCGCATACACCTGCCCGCCAAAGGTGAAGTTGCTGTGCAGTTCCACCATGGTTGCATCTTTGGCAACCGTCTGTGCGCCGTAGACTTGTATCTCATAGTTGTCCTGCGCAGTTACGCATTGATGCGCCAACAGGCATAGGCAAAAAAACAGCTTTCTCACAGGAAGCAAAGGTACAACATCAAATGAAGAAGCCCCTCGAAAGGGGCCTCAATTAATATTATCAAATAGTTGCTGGTTAAACGAGCATCGTCACCGGGTTCTCCAAATATGCTTTCAGTGTGTTCAGGAAGCGGGAGCCTACTGCGCCATCTACCGAGCGGTGGTCGCAGCTTAGTGTCAGTTTCAGCAACTGGCGCACTTCTACTTTGCCATTCTCTACTACAGGC
>Ga0316218_1001265_pt1 | contig 28230 bp, 22 predicted proteins | sample TBH18003metaG_FD_203634 | JGI IMG/M metagenome (GOLD analysis project Ga0316218, IMG submission 203634) | Freshwater microbial communities from Trout Bog Lake, Wisconsin, USA - TBH18003 | ecosystem: Environmental > Aquatic > Freshwater > Lake > Hypolimnion/Profundal zone | place: USA: Wisconsin...
TGAATTCATCCACCCTGACCGTAGCGGGCCGGGGCGGTTTGTCTAGCGTTTTTCTCTCGCGATGTCGTATCCAGCTTCCCTGCCTTCAAAGGAAAATGCCTTGTTCATACTCCGGGGATACGTACGTTTCGGCGGGAACTGGCACGGGTTATTTTCAACTGGGAGCAGCGGGGGTGATTCCCAATGGCCCAGGCAAGGGCAATTTGGTTCTCGTGAATGGCGGCGGGACCGCTGGCCTGGACATGAACGGGTTCAACCAGACGATCAACGGCCTCTCCAACTACAATGGGACCACGTATTCGACTGACAGCATTGTGGATAACCTTGCCGCGAGCAGCATGGCGACGCTGACCGTCGGCAACAACGATGCGACGAGCACGTTTAGCGGCGTCATCAGAAACAGCGGTTCCAATGCCGTCCTGGCGCTGGCCAAGACCGGCACGGGCACGCTGACCCTCTCAAACGCAAACAGCTACTCGGGCGGAACGACGGTCAACGGCGGCACGTTGCGGATCAGCAACGCCACCGCGCTTGGCTCCGGCGGATTGACCGTCAATGGCGGCACGCTGGACCTGAATGGCATCAATGTCACAGTTCCGGCATTCAGCGGTTCCGGCGGAAAGGTGACGAACACGCTAACTGGCACGAGCACACTGACGGCAGCCGTGTCTGGCGCTCCGTCCACCTACGCCGGTGATATTGCCGACGGGGCCGGAGCGGTCGTTCTCATTAAGTCAGGCACAGGCACGCTGATTCTGAGCGGATCACTGACAATGGCCGGACTCAACGCCAACGGCGGGGTTACGCAGTTGGCGCAATCTGGCTCAATTGGAGCAGTGAGCATCGCTGACGGAGCGACTCTGACGTTGTCGGCGCAAACCGGAGGCAGTCGCAGCGTCCTGGAGGTATCGTCACTGACGATTTCCGGGTTCTCGAGCAACCTTGCCGCCCTAGGCCAGGTGCCTGCGCAAGTGACTGGCTTTAGCGGATTCAACCTGGATAGTCTGACCAACGCGACCGAGTATACCTGGGTTGAAGCCTCGGCGTCCAGCCAGGCCCTTGGGATCCTCGCGGGTGCACAAGCGAAGGGCATGGTGGCACAAGCATCCAATGCCGTCGCTGATACTGCCGCCCTTAATAGCTCGCCAGAAAGTGTTCCAGAGCCGGGATCTTTTTCCCTGCTGTTCTCAGCCGCTCTCGGTTTGCTTGGGCTCCGGCGCTACGGAAACCGCAAGACTCGGGCGTGAGAAGTCGGGTATTGATCGATTTGGGGGAGATTGCGTATCCTGGCGCTGGGGGCGCCGTAGGGGGGATGCGCAATTAAGAGCGAGCCGCCGCGGGTTTAGGGGCCTGCGGCGGCTCCACCAATCAGACTAGAACCTATTTCTACTTTCGATGCGCTTTTGCTTCGAGGAGAACGTAATCATGTATATTCATCTAATCGCCAACGCTCATCTCGATCCAGTCTGGTTGTGGGACTGGCGGGAAGGGCTGAACGAAGCGCGAACGACCGTTAAGACGATTCTCGACCTGATGGATGAAGCTCCCGAGCTTACGTTTACCCGTGGCGAGGCGCTTATTTACGAGCATATCGAGGAGGTTGATCCGGCATTATTCCGGAGAATGCGCGCGATGATTGAAGCGGGGCGATGGGAGGTTGTTGGAGGCACGTATGTGCAGCCAGACACAAACCTCCCCGGAGCGGAAGCCCTGGCTCGTCAGTTCACGCGGGGGCAACGCTATTTTCGTTCCCGGTTCGGATACTGTCCCAGAGTGGCCTGGCAGGCCGATTCTTTCGGACATACGGCGGGACTTCCCGAAATTCTTGCCGCCGCCGGAATCGAGGCTTTTGCCTTTACTCGACCGGATTCAGCAACGCTGCCCTTTGCCGAACCGGCCTTCTGGTGGGAGGGACAGGGCGGAGCGCGCATTCTGGCCTATCGTCCTTTAACGGGTTGGTACGGTTCGGACCGGGACGAAATCCCACGAAGACTGGACGGTCTGCTGGAGGCTGGTTGCCGTTCCCGTCTGAAACAGGTCGCGTGTTTTTATGGGCTTGGCAATCACGGGGGAGGCCCCTCGCGAAGGCATTTGGCCGAGATCAGGCAATGGGCCGAAAAGCATCCCGAGGTCACCGTGATTCACTCAACCCTGCAACGGTTCTTTGATTCATTGACCTCCGATCTCGCGCGCGACGACGATTTCCTGCCAGTTCATCGCGGTGAACTCAATTATTGCCTGCGGGGGTGCTATGCTTCCGCCGCGAAGCTGAAATTTCTCTATCGACATAGTGAGGGGATGCTCAACCGCGCGGAGAAGACCGATGCTGTCGTTGCCGCCAAGATCGGACGGCCGGGAACGGACCTGTCCCAGGCGTGGGATGGTGTGTTGTTCAACACGTTTCACGACATTCTGCCGGGCACAAGTATCGAACGCGCTCTCGAAGACCAGATTCGCTGGTTGGGCGGCGTCGTGCATGCGGCACAATCCGCCGAATTCAGAGCGTTAAACGAGTTGTCCGCTTTGGTGGACACAACTGTCCAACCAGTTCCCACAGATCACCCAACGGGCGTTGCGGCATTTGTCTGGAACCCCCATCCTTATGTGTTCCGAGGCCATGTCGAATTGGAAGCCTGTGTCGACTATCGTCCGGCGCACGCGTACAAAGACCGTCCGGGCGAACTTCCGCTCAGGGTGTTGAGCGCGGTGGGAAACGCGCTTCCATTCCAGGAGATAACGACAGAAAGCAAAGTCATGACCGACTTGCCTTGGAGGAAGCGGGTTCTCGTGCGGGTCTCCTTGCCAGCCTTGGGATGGCAGGTGCTGGAGATGGCATGGGTGGAGGGCGCGCGGAATCTAGAAATTAGTGATCCCGTAAGGACGGGGGACACCTGGATCGAGAACGCAACTTACCGAGTCGAAGCGCAAATTGGGTACACCGGGGTATGCGTTCTTTACCGAGGGAAACCGGTATTTGAAAAGAATGGGCTGGGAGCTTTTGTCGTCGAAGATCCCTGGGGAACTTGGGGCGGGATGCAGGAACAGAAGGAGTCGCTCCGCCATAACAAGATTCGAGAGACATGGAAAATTTTAGACGTGCGAATCCTTGAAGCCGGTCCCGAACGTGGCAAACTCTGGGTTCGCTTTTCCGGGGCGAACTCCCGGATCGATTTGACCTTTTCACTTTGCCGGGATCGCGGGGCAGTGGATGTTTCGGCAAGGGTGTTATGGGTGGAGTGTAGCGCACGGCTGAAGCTGGATTTACCCGTTCAAGGGGAAGCTGAATTCGAAGTGCCGGGGGCGGTGGTAAGGCGCGATGAAACGGGCGACGTTCCCGGCGGCAGATGGCTGCGCATTCTTTCTGACAAGGGTGATTTTGGTTTCGCCAGCGACGCTTTGTATAGCTTTAGCAGAAGCAGCGACGGCTTGCAGGCGACCGTGGTTCGTGGAACGCGATATGCCGATGAAACGCGAGCGGAAGCCTGGGAAGAACCCTGGCGTCCCACCCTGGATACGGGCGAACTCTCTTTTCGCTTTCTGATGACCGTAGGGAACGCCGATCTTCCCAGATTGGCCCGTGAATTGGAACAGCCCCCAGTCGTACTTTTGGTTCCTCCTGGTCCAGGCCCACTGCCGCGGGCAGGGTCGCTGGCTTCGCTCCAGCCTGAATCCCTGGAATTGCTGGCGATCAAACCGGCCGAGGACGGGAATGGCTTTGTAATCCGTGTGCTGGCACCGGCCGGGAGTTGTGTCCAGGGTCGGTTGAGCTGGATGGGGCAACAGACCGACCTCGGGGCGATCGCCGGCGGTAAGCTGCATTCGTGGAAATTGACCTCTTCACCAACCGGATGGCACGCCTGTCCAATCGATCTTATTGAGGCACCGACGGGCGCTGATGTTTGCCCTGAACCCAAAGCACTCAAGCAGCGGAAGCTCACAACTAGAAAAGGCGCCCCACTTCGCACTGCATTGCTTGGAGTCGGCCAATAAGGAATAAAATGACTACACCCAAAATATTTCACGTTATCTGCGGAACCCACTGGGATCGGGAATGGCGATTCACCGCCGAGCAATCCCTTTTGCGATTGGCCGAACTCGTCGATGAACTGCTCGTCGTTCTTGAAAGCGACCCCAAATACCGGTGTTTTCTCCTCGATGGGGGCACGGTCATTTTGGAAGACTACCTCAGCATCCGCCCGGAGAATGCGCAACGAATGCGGCGGCAGATGGAAGCCGGTCGAATCCAGAGCGTGATGTGGTATACGCTTCCTGAAATGTCCACGGTGGCGCCCGAAGCGCTCATCCGAAACCTGCTCATCGGAAAGCGGCTTGGGGCAAGTCATGGAGGCGGCCTGGTGAATGCGGGATACACCGCAACGTCCTACGGTCAAATTTCGCAACTGGCGCAGATCTATGCCGGGTTCGGGATGAAATCAGCGCTCAGCTATCGCGGCACCAACAAGCATCAAGTGCCGCCCATCTGTAAGCTGGAAAGCCCGGATGGCACTCAGATTTTTCACTTCCGCTGTTTTGACGAGGTCACCCGCACCAACTGGTTCTTCTTCCCTCACTATCTGCTTGTCCTTGACAAGCACCCGCGCGACCTGAGCACCAAATGGAAGCCGGAGGACTGGCCGGTCCACATGGCGGACGCCGGACTCTATGAGACGGCGTTCCAGATGAAAAACGAAAGCGAGGAGTTCAACTCCGAGCCGGAGCAAGTCCGCAAAGCCATCCGCATGCTGGCCGCCCAAGCGGAACCGCAAATGATCAATCGCCAGTTGCTGGCGCTTGATATGGAAGACAATGCGGTTCCCTATCGAAAGCTGCCTGAACTGTTGGAAACGTGCAATGCGGCGCAGAGCGAATATCAGATACGTCAGTCCAGCATCGATGAATATGTGGACGCCTGCCTGGATGGGCTGAATCCGGACGATCTCCCCGTCCTCAAGGGCGAAATGCGCTATACTTTGGTAGAAGCCGGCTTTAACGGACTGCTTGGCGCCACGCATTCCTCGCGGGTGGATTTGAAACTGGCCAACGACCTGGCGGAACGTGAACTGATCGCCGTCTCCGAGCCGCTTTCGGCGATGAGCGCATTGCTCGGCGGCGGATACGAAGCTACTCTCTTTGACCGCGCCTGGCGCTACCTTCTCAAGAACCACGCTCATGACAGCATTTGCGGTGCGGCAATCACTCACGCGCACATGGACAACCCATTCCGCTTCAGGGCGGCTGTCTCTCTGGCGCGCGAATGCTCCCGCAAAGCTTGTGAGGAGATATGGTGCCAACTGGACACGAGCGGCTCCTTCGAGAAAGGCGATCTCACGCTAACGTTTTTCAATACCCTTCCGGTTTTTCGAACCCGCGTCGAGTCGATCGTCGTCGACACGCCGCGGCCCAATTTCGGCAGCTTCAAGGTGGAGACCTGCACCGGGGTCGGCCCCATCGTGGAAGGCTTCGAACCGGACAAAGTGCTCACCTTCCAATATTTCGACATCGTCGACGAGCAAGGGAGCAAAGTCCCCTTCTCCATCCTCGAACGCGAGGACATTGACTTGGAGGTGGAACGAAAGCTCGATGCCAATGCAGCCGTTTACGACATCTTGCGCAACCGCATCCTGATTCAGGTTGAGCTTCCGCCCATGGGCTACCGCACCTATGCCGTGCGCCCGCGTCTGCGGGAATATAACTTCGATCCCCAGCCAAATGGCGAGCGCGGACTGATCGCCGGCTATGGTGGCACCCTGGAGAACGAGTTCCTGATGGTCTCCATCAAACCGAACGGCACCTTTGATCTCAGCAACAAAGAAACCGGGCAGAAATTCCGCGGACTGCACGCCTTTACGGACGACGCCAGCACCGGTAATGCGCACAAACATAAAGGAACCTTGCGCGACTTTGCCGTGACGAGCCTGTGCAACTCCGCCCGCCTGACTCTCAAAGAAAACACACCGCTGCGCGCCGTCTGGCAGATCGACCTGGAAATGCTCGTACCAGACCGCGCCGAACATAACAGCAAGGATCGTTCGCTTAACTCCGTCACTCTGCCCATTTCCACCTGCGTCACTCTTGCCAAAGGGAGCCGCGTCCTGGAACTGAAAACAGTGATCGACAATAAGGCCAGGGACCATCGGTTGCGCGTCCTCTTTCCGACCGACATCCCGACTGACTTTGCTTTTGCTGACAGCGCCTTCGATGTTGTCCAACGCAATACCCTTTGGAATGACGTGAAAGATAATATGGAAGAACACCATCCCTTCCAGCCGATGAAGCGATTCGTCACCGTCAGCGACGGAAACCAGGGCTTTTCATTCTTGAGCAATGGCTTGGGGGAATACGAGGTGATGGACGATGGACGGCGCACCCTGGCGATCACCCTAATGCGCACCAATCGCGCTTACATGAAGGCCAATCGTGGCCAGATGACGCCGGAGGAACTCGCCGACAACATCGGACACCACTGTCCGGGAAGGCTGGAATTCGACTATGCTATCGCCGCCCACCAGGGCGGATGGCGCGAAGGAGGGATTCATCTCGCGGCGGACGATTACCGCACCCCCGTGCGCGTCATCCAGGGCGTGCCGAAAACAGGAACGTTTCCTCCCTCCTCTTCGCTGGTAACCATCGAGGCAACCCAGGCGCTGCAAGTATCAGCCTTCTACAAGAGCGTGGAGGCCGGCGGCTACGTGCTCCGGCTATGGAATTGCTCGGATCAAACCGTCGTTTCCAATGTGCATCTCGGTATTCCAATCCGCTCTGTGGAAGCCGTCTCGCTGGATGAAGAGCGCGTCGAACAGAGCTTGCCGGTCGCCGACAATAGCGTTCGTGTTGAGTTGGCGAAGGCGCGCATTCTCACTCTGCTGATTAAGCCATAGGTCAAATCGTCCCACACCGGTATGCAATCTCGTTTGGGAATGAATTTCTCCGTGGAAATGCGGTTCCTAATCGATCGACAACGGTCGCGTTCCACCGGGGGTATAATCTCGCATTCACTTCCTGACAGCGCCTCCGGGGGAGGTCCAGAGCCAGGGAGACGTGCTGAGTTGACTGCCGAATCGAGTGGTTCCGTTGTCCTCGCATTTGATTCAATCCATGGCGTCAAAGGCGAGACGCACACCGCCACCCTCGTCTTGAAGACGTTCGCGAAGAGTGCGCACGACCTTAAAACGCTCTTACCAATCCTTGCGGGCGAAAAGAAACTCTCGGGCTTGCCGACGAGCGGACGTGGTCATTGCAAGCGCGTGTTCGTGGCAATTACCCGCCCGCGTGAACTCCTTTGCTTGGCTGTGCTCCGTGACCATATCTCCGATAGCCAAATCGCCGCCCTCCGGACACAAGGGTGGGCCGTGGAGTGCCTTAACGAACAACCTGTTCGCGACTGATTCAAACGCACGAACGATCATCCGACCAATGGTTTGGGGATTGCAAAACGTCTGCGTGAACAACCACCGCCCGTAAGCATTGCCTGTAGCCGACTCTGTCGATAGACATTTAGGCGAAAGGACTGTTAGCGAGGATTTTCACTCACTTCGAAACGGAATGCACCTAGGGGTCTCCCCGCGTGGGGAGCGGTTTCGAAGTTGCTGAAAATCCGGAAAATTCGGTCGGTGCTCATGAATAGACATGAATGCACTGGTGTGGACAAGAACATGCATCGAAACGCAGGCACGCCTCGCAGCAGGTCCTAATAGACGCGGAGCCTCCCGGTGTGCACCTCGCTCAATTTACCGGGCATGCAGGCCGAGCTAATGGAGGAACGTGTTGCACTGCCACTCCACACAGCTTCTTCCGCATATTCCGGAACCTCGACCGCCACCGATCATCGGGACTGAGGCGACGTCTGAGGAAGCCTTCCAAAATTGCACCGTTCCACGGCTCTCCCAAATTCCCACCAAGGCCATTGCCAACAACCGAATTACACCCCGTTCTCACGCACTTGACCCGAAACGCATTGGCTCCTAAAGCCCCTCTTGTGCGACGTAACAATAATTATTCTCTCGAAGAAAAGCGCGAACTGGGGTACCGCGTCGCGCAAGCTCGTGCGTCGGGAATGACTATCGAGTCGTTCATGACCGCTGAGGCCGCAGCGGGCCGGCCGCTCCAGGTGAGTGACACGAGGCTCTACGAGTGGTCCATCGAATTTGGTCCGCCGCTCGAACAGAAACCGGTTCCCGCGCGTTTTTGGCTTTGCGTGGTGTACGTCGTTCTTGGCTTCCTCCGTTTCGTCGTGAACGCTCCAGTGCGTGATCGAAAGACCGGAATCAAGAGAACACACAATTACGCAACAGCCAAAACAGCGGCTAATCTGAAGCGCGCTGAGTGGCCAAATCAGGTGTCCTACAACTATCTCCAAGTGTATCGTCTTTTGAAAAACACTCCCTCATTGATCAACAACCTACCACGCGCGGTATACGAAAACATCTGCGATAAGCTGACGAAATACCGCGACTACCCCCCGAAGCACCCCCAGGTGCTTTACGCAATTGACGCAACTCGAATCAAAATTCGCGCTACAGACGGCTTTACAATTGGAGATTACTACTGGCTCACCGTTGTTATCGATGTGCACTCCCGGTTGATCGTCGGCTGGATAGTGACTCTTGGTTGCCCGGATTCCTTTTCGACCACATTAGCTGTATTTCGGGCATTCCAGACAAAATCTGAATTGACAATGGTGTCGCATGGCCGCTGCTGGATTCTGCAGCATGACCACCACCCGCAATTCGCTGGAATTCTCGATGAATATCTATTCCGCCAGCGCGTCTTCCATCGTCACACGACTCGGGGGAAGCCAACGACCAATCCGCACATGGAGCGCTCGATCGGAGTGATAAAACACTTCCATATCGACTCTGAGTTGCTGGCGGAACTGATAAGGAGCTTCATGCCAAAATCGTGGTCCCCCAAGGAAACTGTCTTACCGCCCGATATGGTGTCGCAGAGCATAAACCCGGTGATTATAAAATACAATATCCACCAGCATCGCGGTATCAATGATCGTGTAATTGTCAAATACAACAGTGACTTGCGGCACTCGCTTCCGCACCCTCTTCCGAGTGCGAATGCTAACGAGTGCCTCGATTTCACGGTCACATTCACGGGCAAAGTGTGGGTGGAAAACTACCGTAATTTCCAAAATCTCCGCAACGCTCTGGGCGGCTGCCTCAATGAAGATGTGGCCGCCCGTTACCGGGCGAATGGGACCGTCGAAACCGTTGAGTTCCGGCTTAGCGGAGTTTGTCTCGCAAAGTACATGCGCGATTACTTGCACCCCAATCTTGATCCCGAGAAGTCCTCGTGGATCGCTGTGAGGACTTAGCATGAGCAATGATTTCATCACTGTTCCCACTTTTATTGGAACGCCTTTGTTCGAGCAAATCTTATCGGATGTGGAAACGCACTCCGAGGGTGGCTTCTCGTTCATCGAGACAACCTCGACCGCGGCGCTGGATGATATCGCAGCCGGGTTGGAAGCACGCCTCAACCAGAAGTCCGCATTGTCAAGGAACTTGTCCTTCATTCGGGCTGAGTGGACCGCAAATTCGGACCTATTAGCCGCGATCTGTTCCGGCGTCACTGATGCCCACGAGCAATGGCTTCCTAATTATTCTGCTCCTAACTACAACTCATGCACAACTTTGGCCGCAATGGTTCGAGTGTTGGCCAGTCACGAAATCGGCGTAATCTGGACCGATATTCTTTCGTCCCCAAGTCCGCGCGTGCTACACACGGCGGAGCGTTTGCAGTCGTATGCTAGCGCACGCGGCCACAGGCTGACTGTTTGCTTTGGAACGGTTCGAAAGAGCGAAAACCTGATCGCCCGATGCGTGTCGCTGCATGATAAGGGTCGCCGCTATACCTTTGAGCCATTCAATCTGGATATCGCGAAAGGACTGCTTGCAAAAGCAGGATTTGTTTTTGCCCGTTTTTTCGATAATGAGGTGTTACAGTGCCTTGAAGGTCTCGATACGCTCGGAAAGCTCCAAGCATTCGCCCGAGCGGTGTTCCGTATCGAAAAATCGAGGACCATTACGCCGATGTCAGCCATTACCGCCAAGTCTCAATTGCTGAGAATCGACGACGTTTAGCGCAATGCTTAATTAGGCTTTTTTTCATCTTTGCACCGTAAATTCGGCGGAAATGAGGTTTGAAGCGGCAGCCTCCGCCGGGGTTTGAAGATGGAGTGCAAACCAATCTTCAAAACCTCTACCGAAGCGAAGGCTCGGAAACCCTCGATGCGACGATCTTTTCCGGCGGCGACCGCGAGGTGACAGGGGTGTTGTATGTCGCCGACTTGCGCATTTTCCGCACGCGCGCGGATGGATCCCGGACGCCGGTGGCGGACTTCAGCGTGAAGACGGCGGCGGGAGCAACCACCGGGAGCGGCATCGTGCCCGAGAACTGGAAGGCGATGGACGGCGATACGTCGTTCGCCGTTGCGGAACGCTTGCACGGAACCAATGCGCTGGGGTTGCGGGATGGTTCAATCAATCAGTTCACGACTTGGAAAGTGTATTCTTCACGTAACCTTGTACCGGTAACACCGGGCGAGTCTTACGAGGCAGAATGGCAGGCGCTTTATTCCATCGGCACCAGCGGCCCCGGCCAGGTGAAGTATTCAATTTCAGAACCGGGCAAATATCGGTTGCGCATTGCTGCGGCGAATATGGAAGGCATCCCGACCGGCCAGGAAGCGACCCTGGAGATTGTCGTCCCGCCGCCGTTTACGCAGCGCCCCTTGTTTTGGCTGGTTTGCGGCGGCGGTGTGGCGGCCGCGGTTTTTGGGGCATGGCGCTATGTCGAAATGAACAAGGCCGCTTGAAACTTGCGTTCGCGCAGCAGCAGCATGCGGTCGAACAGAAGCGGGTGCGCATCGCCCGCGACATCCATGACGATCTGGGGGTGACTCTCACCCAAATCGCGCATCGGTGCGAGTTATTGAAAGACGAACTCGCGCAGCCGGAGCGGATGCGCCCTCATTTGACCGAGTTGTCCCGTAGCGCAAGATCTCTTTCGAGATCAGTGGACGAGATCGTATGGGCGGTGAATCCCAGCAACGATACCGCCGAGAAGTTTACTTCGTTTATGGGGCAATTTGTCGATAACACCGTACGCGCCGCCAGTCTCATATGCCGGTTGGCTTTACCGGATGAGATGCCGGCGATTGCGATGCCGACCGTCGTGCGACACAAACTCTTTCTGATCGTCAAGGAGGCGCTCAATACTGCCATACGCCATTCCGGGGCGCGCACGGTTCGTTTTTTTTTGCGGCTCGACGATCGGCGATTGAATTTGGCGGTCGCGGATGACGGTTGCGGTTTCGACCCCGAAACGGCACAGAGCGGACGGGCTGGCGGCGGTAATGGCCTGTCCAACATGCAAAAGAGGGCGGCGGCGCAGGGCGGAAAATGGCGACTCGAAAGCCAGCCCGGTGTTGGAACGACCGTCACCGTCGAGGTAACCCTATGACAACGAACCCATTGAACACGACCGATCCGATCACCGTAGCCATTGACGAGGATGACAGCGAGGTGCGGAAGACCCTCGCTGCGTTCATTCGAGGCGCGCCCGGCTGCGCCTGTGTGGGCGAGTATGCCAACGGCGAAGCTGCGTTGGCCGGTCTGAAACGGAATCCCGTTCATATCGTGCTGCTCGATGTCAATCTGCCGGGCATCGACGGCGTCGAGTGCGTCCGGCAACGTGCCGAACTGCTCCCCCAAGCGCAAAAGGTGATGTTGACTGTCCATCAAGACACCGACACGATTTTCCAGGCGTTGGAGGCGGGGGCCAGCGGTTATCTGCTCAAGCCCGTGAAAAAGGCCGAACTGCTTCAGGCCGTGCAGGATGTGGTGCGCGGCGGTTCTCCGATGACCAGCAGCATCGCTCGAAAAGTGGTGCAGTCTTTTCGCAAACAGCCGGCAACGACCGGCGATTCGCTTTCCGGGCTCAGCCCGCGCGAACGCGCCGTGTTGAAGCTCCTGGCCGAGGGCTATATTTATAAGGAAATCGCCGATCAACTCGGTGTCAGCCTTTGGACCGTCAGCACCTACGCTTATCGCATTTACGAAAAACTGCATGTTCGCTCCCGTTCCGAGGCGCTCGTTAAGTACCGCGAGAGCGCGCCGCGATAGCAACGACTGCGCGACTGGGCGAAACATCTCTATTTTTGACGCCCGCTCACGGCGCCGTGTCACAATTATTGTGACGCCTCTTTCAGCTTTCCAAGGCGGGCTCTTATTCAGGTCCTCGTGCTCCCTGGAACCAACGCCGCAGTTTTCGAATAGCTCAAATTGGAAGGGGAGGCGCGGAGGGATTCCCCCCGTCGCCCTAGCAGCATGCCGGAAAACCGGAGATGGTGGCGGTGGGACGTTCCCCCAATGGCGAGGAGTAACTCAGACCGTTTTCCAAGCCACCGGCTGAGATAGCGGGAACAGCGAAAGGTTCGCGGCCTTCCCTCTTTCAACTTTCCAAGACGGGTGTAGGCCCGCCTTTCCACTGTTCGGTCTGCGATCCGGAACGACTTCCCTTTTGATTTGATTGGCGGCCTAACTCGTAAAATGTTGCAAATCGCGGCGGTTATCCGATCTTTTGTTGTTTTCCAAACGATGTCGCCTTCCGTAAATCGAGATTCGTTGCCCTCTTCCGAAATCGTGGTCTCCACCACGCGGAACCGGGATGCCGTGCATCGCGAGGTGCGAGCAGGACGACTGCGGCTTCTCGCTCCTAAGCTCTACACGCCAAATCTGATCGACGATCCCGAAAAAATCATTTGGCGCAATCGGTGGTCGATTTGCTCCGCTTTTTTCCCCGGCGCCTTGATCGCGGATAGAACCGCCTTGGAAGGCAAGCCCGCGGGCGACGGTTCCATTTTCCTGATAGCCGGGAGGGCGACGGATTTGGGCCTCCCCGGTTTGGTCTTCCGCCCCCGTTCCGGCACCGGCCCCATCGACGGAAGCGACATGCCTTTCATGGGATCGCTCTGGATGGCTTGCCAGGCGCGGGCGTTGCTGGAAAACATGAGACCGTCGCGGGCGCGCTCGCATGTTCGGCGCACTTTCTCGCAGGACGAATTGGAGAAGTGGTTGGACGGCATTCTTCGCAAGGGAGGCGGGGATGAAGCGCTCAATCGATTGCGGTCTCAAGCCAAAGCGCTGGCGGGGACGCTGAGAATGGAAAGCGAAGCCGTGAAGCTCGATGCCATCATTGGGGCTCTGCTGGGTTCTCGGGACGCCGAACTCGTGACGGACGTCGGTGCCGCACGTTCCCGCGGACTGGGGTACGATCCCGAACGGCTGGAACGCTTTGACGAACTCCGGGTGGACTTATCCCAGCATCCCTTCCCTGACCGTCCGAGCCGCCCCGGCCAGACGTTTCTCCCGTTTTTCGAAGCCTATTTCTCCAACTTCATCGAGGGGACGGAGTTTCTGGTGGAGGAAGCGTACGCCATTGTTTACGAAGGCACGACGTCCGCGGAACGCCCGGAGGACGCCCACGATATCCTGGACACCTTTCGCGTGGTGTCCGACTCCCACGAAATGCGGAAAGCCCCTCGTAGCCCTAGCGAGTTTATCGACCTGCTCCGGCGTCGGCACGCGGTGATTCTGGCGGGACGCCCCTCCAAGCGGCCGGGAGAATTCAAGCTCAAGGGCAATCGCGCGGGCGAATCGGTTTTTGTCGCGCCTGAGCTTGTCCGGGGAACGCTCCTGCGGGGATTCGAGCTTTTGAACTCGCTGGAGCATCCGATGGCGAGGGCGATCCTGACGATGTTCCTGGTAACGGAGGTCCACCCGTTCGCGGACGGAAACGGGCGCGTGGCCCGGATCATGATGAACGCCGAACTTTCAAGCAGGGACCATGAACGCGTCATCATTCCGAGCGTTTTCCGAACCGAATACATCCAGTCGTTGAAGACGCTCACTCACAACGGGCGTTCCGATGCGCTGATTCGCACGATGGATTTGGTCCAGAATTACGTTTCCCAAATCGACTTTTCCGATTACTCCCACGCTGAGCGTGTGTTGGACACCACGGGCGCCTTCCGAAAACCCGCCGACGCGTTTGGGGATGGGGCAAGGCTGATACTTCCAAAGTCGATGGATCGAGCGTAATAGGGCTTCGGCTGGCCGCTCTCCCGAGACCGCGCCTCAGTAATGGGGGTGAAAAGCGCTCTTCGAATCGGACTTCCCGGAATCGAGGAAGACAATTGAATTTCGCGTTTTCGGCAGTTCAATTGTTCTGAATGCCCCTCGGCTGGCAGCCACCCTGTGGACAGAGGAATATTCCTCCTGGCATTGCCGATGTTGGGAGAATCGATGTGGGTGCCCCCCCGCGGATCGTTCGGGACTCAACCCTTCGGCGGATTCACTCTTGCCGACAGGGTGTGGTCCCAAATAGGGAACGGGGTTCGGTTTGAGAATCTGTGCGCCGGGGCGCCACCAAAGCGGTCCGTATCTTGCGCCATATGATGACCTCATCGCGAGAGAAAACCATCCTCACCCCGGAACAAGCGAATGCCCGCACGGCAGTGTGGCGTTGCCTTTGGGAGAGCGCCGCCCCGTTATACTGGTGCCCTTGGGAAACGGACGCGGCGCTTAATGGTGCTTGTGCGGACCGACCGGTGAACATTGAGGCTATTGCGCGGTCCGTCGCGGCCGACCCGACCGAACTGCTTACAACGCTTCGCGCGCCTATCCAATCCAGCCCCTTCTGGACTTCGACTGTGCGCCGCCTCGCTATCAAGCACACCGCGCTGTTCGTCGGAAATTTTCCTCATCTGCGGCACGATGCCGAGGAACTTCTGTGGTCGGAGGCGTGCCGTGCGGCCCAGAGCTATGCCCCGGTCGGCAATTGCGCGAATGGGTTTCGTCCGCACTATTTCCACTATTACCTTCGAATTTGTCTTAGGGCCGCCGTTGCTGCAATTCGAGGCCGGATCGATGAGTTGAAAGCAACCACCGAAGTCTCCTCGTGCGAGCGTGTTTGCTGCGAAGGGTCGGACTCGGGCGACATTGACGTGCTCGCTCGCGATTGTGGGGCGGTTCTCGAAACGGCGGTGCAGGCGATCCAACAGTTGCCCGAACTGCGGCGCGCCTATCGACTTTGCGTCGTCGAAGGGCTGACGGTTCGCGGAGCGGCGGCGGCGTGCGGAACAAGCAAGTCGTCGTTCCAGCGCGAAGCGGAAGCGCTTGCATCCGCACTTCAGGACCGTTTCGCGGGCGCCCTGGGGCAGCGACCCCAGGCGAAGCCGGACATCGCCCGCACGTTCAGGGCCATTCGCGACATCCTCCATTGCCAGGAAGTGATTCCCGCATGGGCGAAACCGGCAGGCGCGAAGGCGTCCGCCCAGGTTTAAAGCACGTCCATGGCGGTCTAAACGAGGCATGCCCGAGAGAGAGAGTGTCGATGAATCCTACCGGCTCGACTTCCACCGGTATCTTGCTCTGTGTTCCAGCCGATTAGTCAAGAATTCCCCCGCGACCTGGCGGCGATTGCCCGCCAATTGATGCCGGACACCGACCTCTACTGGTCCTACGTTTCCAAGCTCGCGGAAGCGGAGGGAAATCTCCAACTGTTTCGCCCGATCGGATGGCTGGAAAAAGCCGCCATCTGGAAAGAATACAAGCTGGCGATTAGCAGTCTCGCGCTGGGCCTCCGCAATGCTCAATGCGCCGGGTTTGGCGATGAAATTGCCACGCGGCTTGGCGCGGCTCTGAAAATGCTGCACGCGCTCGCTCACACGGACGACCCGCGAGAGCGCGCGGCGATCAGCAACGTGGCGCGCGCCACCGTCAATGAAGTTATTTTTCAAATCGACTCACAAAAGCTATGTAATGGGATGGCTCAACGGTGGACGTTTGAGGAATTATGTAATTCATTCGAATGGGCCGAAGCGGCGACCTTGGAAGTCTGGCGGGCCGGCCGCGACCTGGCTCTTTCCCAGTTCTTCACAACTCTCTCTTTCTTGGGAAATCGTTATGGGGCGGTGCTTGGCGAAGTGGACGATCGATATTTTTGTAACTATTTTTTGCGGACAGATCGCGAGGAGGATTATTGGGATGCGATGGGAAAGGCAATGATGCTGATCGTTTGCAACGACGCGGACGGCGCAAACCTCGCCCGGATCGCGGAGGAGTGCGGCGTCACGGGTGCGATCGTCGAATACAGATCGCCCCTCGCGCTCGTCCAACTTCGCAAGCCGGACATCGGCGACGAGGTCGATCAGCAGTGGAGTCCTTGGTAAGCGCATCCCGTTCGAAACAGCGGAACGAACTCGGTCCGGTAAGGGAGCGAGCCGCCGGTCAATTGCGCCGGCGTGTATCCGCCGCGGAAAGCTTTTCCTTGGTGACCGCAAGATCGATTTCTAGCTGCCGGGTGCGCTCGCTCCACTCGTTTTTCTCCTTTGCATGCCGCTCGATCACGATCGCGTGGTCCTGAAGAGCGGGAACGACCTTTGCCATCTCGCTGCGGGCGGCCAGCAACTCCGCCCTGGTCTGGTGCAATTTCGCGCGAAGCGCCTCAAGTTCCGCAGCGCTCTCTTCGACTCTCTGCCACAGCGCCAGGTTCTCGGTCTCCAGAAGCTTTTGGCCTTCGACGAGTTCCGTCTTTTCGGCGTCGAACTCTGCGGCAAGTTGCTCGCGTGCCACCCGGACAACTTCAAAAGCGGCATCGTTGAAGAGTTTGGCCACCCCGGAGGGAATGCTCTCCTGTTGTTTCCTCGCTTCGGCCCGCGCCTTCCGGAGGAATTCGGTGAGCCGGGCCGTCGCCACTTCGTTGCCAATTCTGGCACGAAGGGTATCGATAGTGATCTTCTCCCCGGCTTCGACTAGGAAATCGTGCGCCGCCCGGATTTCGGCATCGGTGGTTAGTCGCGGTCTCATGCTTCTCTATTGTGCTCTCTCGATGACTTGTCCCCAAGCGCCTTACGTAAGTTACGAAATGTCCGTTGACTGCCGGCCTGAGCCCAAGTTCATTGCTTTTCCCTCTTGCTCTACGGTAATCGGAAACACCAAGCAATCGCCACCGCTCCAGTGATCCTGCCCGCGTTTATCCTCCAGCGCCAGCAGGGCCGCAGCGTGGCCGGCGAGTTGGAGCGCCATGGACCGGCGCTCGCGCGCCCCTTCAATATTGGTGACGCATATTGGTGAAGCGCAGCATGATTTCTATTCCCAGTTATCCTGCTGGTCGGAAACCGGACGGTAATAACATTGCCCGTCCGCAACCCAGCGGGCGTGGTTGCGGGCCTGCGCCTCCGCCACCAGGCCGAGCGCCGACGCGAACTCGTTTTCAAGCTGGTTTTCCGCATTGGCCAGGGCCGCCTCGTGCAGCCGGCGCGCGACCTCGGGCGACTCGAAGTGCGTTGTCACCCAATACTCTTCGCCCGCCACCAGCACCAACAGGTGCCGCATGACCGGCGCATTGCGGCGCCAGAGCCGCTCAAAGAGCGGACTCAAGAGAGCGAGGTTAAATCGCGGCACCACCACCGTCGGGATGGGCGAGGAAGGGTACCCCAGGCGCTGTTCGTGATAGGCGGCAAGATCGGCGAGCGTGCAAATCTGGTCAGGCTGGATGAGATCGATAGCGCGAGTGTGCATACAGTAGCCGTATTGGCGGAGGCGCTTCGCTTGTCCCGTCAATTCCGTTCGTGCCGCAATAGGGATCGCCATGGCCCGCCCCTGCCCTCGTGAAGAACGTTATCGAATTGCTGATTTGTAAATTTGGAATTATTAAGGATCATGTTGATGTAGTTGGTTGGTTTGATTAAAGAGGTTCTTCGGCTTCGTGTGTTCGCCGCTCACTGCCGCTCTTCTCCGAAAAGCCTTTTGGGGCTCCCAGGAAAGAGCGGAATCCCCACCTACGCCCGAGTTTTGGGGAGTCTGCCGACGTGGAGCGGGAATCCAAGCGGGAGTTCTTGGGCGGGCTGGGCCGATTCGGGGACATGCCGCACTCAAGGGTTTCGATAGTGATCTTCTCCCCGGCTTCGATAAGGGAATCGTGCGCCGTCCCAATTTCGGCATCGGTGGTTAGTCTCGGTTCAATGCTCCTCTATTGTGTTCACGCGATAACTTGTCCCCCAGCGCCTTACGTAAGTTACGAAACGCCCATCACGTAATCGATTCCGTCTGAAACGCCCTTTACCAAACCTTACCTCGTTCTATCCCGCGCTCGTGCGCCTTGCGGGGAAGCTCGGTATGGATGCGCGTTCAATAGCAGGCAAAGCCGCGAACGCAATGTTTTAGGTAAAGTCTTGCGTTCGAAAAAAGCCCCGGAACCGCCTCCGTATCTTGGCCGTATATGAGAGGTTGCCGTTCCCTGACTGATAGCGAAGTTGTCGCCGCCCTTTCCGCAATCGACGGCCCGCACGCCCGCCGGGACAAGGCTCTGTTTTTGGTGTGCGTACGCGCCGGGTTGCGGATCGAGGAGGCTCTCGGATTGCGAATTCGCGATGCATGGGATGGCGCCCCGCTGCCGCGCATTCATCTTCCCCGGCGCATAACCAAAGGCAAATGGAAAGGGGGCTCGCTGCCGCTTCACCGCGAGGCCGCCGCAGCGATCGACGCCTATCTCAATACCGAGCGCCCCGGCGCCCGCGCCGACGAACCGCTCTTTCTCTCCCGCAAATCACGATCGATGGCCCCGATGGCCCCGAGGGCCCCGATGGCCCCGATGGCCCCGATGGCCCCGATGGCCCCGATGGACCCGTCGGCGGGATGGCGGCGCTTCAAGCGGATTTTCTCCAAAGCAGGAATCCGCGGCGGGACTCTTGCCACCCACAGCGGCCGAAAGACATTTTGCCGGCGCGTCCACGACCTCACCGGCCACGATTTGATTGCGACTGCAGCGGCCATGCGCAGTACGGTGGGTTCCGTGATATCCTACCTGCAAGCCGACTCGGCGCGCGTGGAATCGGCAATCCTCGCGTAGAAAATGAGAATTGTCGTGAGATCGGCTCAAGGTGATGCGCCGGAGTTTTCCTCGAATAAACTCCACGCCCACAAACGTAAGGTCCGAGCCGTCAACGCTGATGGTGTTACCGGTGCGATCCTCAGCCCAATATTTCTCGGGACCGGAGTTCAAAACGCAGCCTAGCATTTCCATCCGCGCACCATTAACCAGTTCCAGATAAGGGCCATGAATTCCTCCCAGCTTCGCTCCCAGGCACCAGGCTTGTGCATGGTCGAGGCGGATGCGGGCATATAATCTTCGGGGTTCCAGTTGCGAGCCCAGACATGTTGGTTGCGGATCAGCCATCCGCATCGCGGCGTGGAGGGTACGACGGCGTCAACACCCCGGAGAAAGTCGTTTCTGGCTCCCTTTCGGTCGCCCGATGACGATAAGGAGCTTTTTTCTTTTGTCAGTTGAGGAAATGACAGGGTCACCAAATTTTGGAATTCCAGTCTGCTCTCCCCGGCTTTCAATATAACGAGCAGGTATTCCAATTCTTAGTCGTGCAACTGGCAAACTTCGACACGGCGGTCGTCAGCAGTGCGAACCGAGACTCCTTTGCGCTGGTGCGTGAGGCGCAGGAAAAAGTGGCGCAAACGGTGCCCAACTGCGGGATTGCAACGGCAGTGGACATCGGCATGGCGGGCAACATCCACCCCCGAACAAGCAGGAAGTCGGGCGCTGGCTCGCGCAGGTGGCGCTCAAGCAGGTCTATGGCAAGAAGGTGGCGGTCAGCGGGCTACTCTACGCGGGCGCTCAGTTTGAAGGCGGCAAGGGCCGTCGTCCGTTTTGCGGAGGGCTCGGAGCCGTTGGTTTTGAAGGGGAACGGCAGCTTTAAAATCGCGGTGGAAGACAGGAAATTCGTTTTCGCGACCGCCATTCTGAAAGGCGATGCCGTCGAGGTTTCCGCACCGTCCTTCGCACAACCTGTCGCAGTGCGCTACGCATTCCTGAACGCGCCGGAGATGTCGCTCTTCGATGCGGAGGGCGGGCGGAAGGCTGACGTTACACGCGAGGAGTAGTCCATGCGGCATCGATGAGGACTGTATGCGGGATGGCGGGGCTGCCGCGTTCGTTCCGGTGAATCTGCGCCACGACCATGTCCACGGCGGCGCGACCGAGTTGTTCCGGTTGGTGATCGAGACCTCCCAATCCTCTCAAGCCGCGCTGGCGCATCAGCCAGGCAACGTGCGCTTGGTCGAACGGGCGCCTGTTCAGGACGTTGGCCTGCTGCCAGGGAAATTGCTCCGCGACCAGAATGGCTTCGGGGGTTTCGCGACGCAACCAGCGTGCAACGGCGGCGTGGTTACCGGGAGCAGCGAGCAGCGGGGCCACGCGCTCGCGCTTGGGAAGTTGCTGCTGGCAGGCCAGGAAGGCTCCGAGCCATTTGCTTTCCACGCGCAGGTTCATCTCCGGCGAAAGGACGAGGCCGATGCGGTGAAAGCCCATGGCTCGCAGTTGAGTCCACGCAAGGATACAACCTTGATAGTGATTTGGCGAGACGCGGTGCAGCACGGGTTCGTGAAGGCTGGTGCCGATGGTAACACCCGTGAGACCGTTTAAATCCAGCGGAAACTTAATGGCTGATTCGGGCACGGGTGGAATGATCAGCCCCCACTGCCCTCGTGCGGCCAGTGTGAGGCGCAGGCGCTCCGGCGACATTCGTTCCGTGCCGACGGGATAGACTTCCAAGCCATAGCCCAGTTCTTGCGCCCGGGCGCGCGCCCCGCTCAAGAGAGGGGCGGAATCCATGACTGCGGCGCAGTTTTCCCTGGCGGGCCAGAGATCGATCCAGGCGACGTTGGGCGGATCGCTGCGGCGACGATGGTGATGCATCTGGGCCATCAGAGCCGAGATCATCGGATGTGGACGATAGCCAAGTTTCCGGGCGCTTTCCTGGATAGCCTGGCAACGTTTCAGCGGGATGGAAGGGTCGTTCCGCAAGGCTTTGGAAACTGTCGAAACGGAGACGCCGGCGGCATCGGCGACGTGTCGCATGGTCACGGGTTGGGGCGGGCTCACGAAACGATATTCGTAAAACACCACTCGCCTGGCAAGGGTGAATCCTTTTAGGTTGCCTCCTATGCCCCTCTGTCAATCCGACATTGAACTCTTTGATCAAATCAAGACCCGCCTTTACACACCGGTGGTTGGCGACATTCTCGACCAGCTTGGGTTCACTCATCAGTTCCTGCCCCAGGCTATCCGCCCGTTGCTTCCGGAAATGAAGCTGGCCGGGCGCGCGATGCCCGTTCTCATGATCGATGTGTTTGGTCCCCAGAAGAAGCCCTTTGGCAAGCTCACCGAAGCCCTTGACCAGTTGCAACCGGGAGAAATCTATCTGGCCAGCGGTGGCGACATGCGGTGCGCCTACTGGGGCGAGATCCTTACTGCTACGGCTCGGATGCGCGGTGTGGCCGGCGCGGTGGTGAACGGTTTTCACCGGGACACGCCCCGGGTGTTGGAACAGAACTGGCCGGTTTTCAGCTGCGGAGCATTCGCGCAGGATTCGGCGGTCCGCACCAAGGTCGTCGATTATCGCTGCCCGATGGAAGTCGGCCAGGTCCAGGTCGAGCCGGGCGACTTGGTATTCGGCGACGTCGACGGGGTTGTTATCGTGCCCCGGCGCGTGGAGCAGGAAGTCATTTCTGGGGCCCTCAAGAAAGCCTCGGGTGAAAATTTGGTTCGCAAGGAAATTGAGAACGGCATGTCCAGCACCGCAGCCTTTGAAAAATATGGAATACTCTAATCAAATGCCCGCACCGTTTCGGCTGGACGGTGAAGTCGCCATTATCACCGGTGGCGCGACTGGACTTGGCTTCGGAATGGCCCGGTGTCTCGTCGCCTCTGGCGCGAAAGTGGTGCTCGCAGGCAGGCGCGAGGAGGAACTGCAAAAAGCCGCAACCGCGCTGGGTGCGGCAGCCAGCTATGTTCGGCACGACGTGACGGAACATGCCGCGGCAGGAAAACTGGTTGAAGCCGCCACACACGCTGCAGGATCGCCCCCCGGTATCCTGATCAACAACGCTGGAATTCATCTCAAGAAACCCGCCGTGGAAACAACGCCGGAAGAGTTCCTAAGCGTGCTCAACACTCATGTCATCGGTGCCCACGCGCTCACCAGAGCCGTTTTGCCGGGGATGATCGAACGCAAACATGGCAATGTGATTTTCATCGCTTCAATGGCTTCGCTCTTTGGGCTTCCCAAGGTAATCGCCTATTCCGCTGCCAAAAGCGCCTATCTGGGCATGGTGCGGACGCTGGCCTCGGAAGTGTCCACGCATGGGGTCCGAGTCAACGCCATCGCACCGGGTTGGATTGACTCCGAGATGATGCGCACCGCGCTCGATGGCGATCCTGCTCGACGCGACAAAATTCTGGGCCGCACACCGATGGGGCGATTTGGAGAGGCGGACGACATTGGTTGGGCAGCGGTGTATCTCTGTTCACCGGCGGCGAAGTTCGTCACGGGAGCGGTTATGCCGGTGGATGGCGGTATTAGCATTGGCTTCTGAAGCATATGAAACTTGGATTTGGCTTGTACCGGCATCAGCTTCACGCGGACTACTACCGCTTTGCGAGGCAATGCGGAGCGACGCATCTTGTTGTGCATTGGGTGGATTACTTTCGCTCCTCGCGAAGCAATTCACCGGGTGACCAGCCCATCGGCGACGATTCCGGCTGGGGGCTGGCCGGCGATCCCGATCGGCTCTGGTCGTTCGAGGAACTTTCGGCGATGAAGGCGGAAGCCGCGGCACACGGGTTGCAAATCGAGGCCATCGAAAACTTCGATCCGGCCCACTGGCACGACGTGCTGCTTGACGGACCGAAAAGGGAATCCCAACTGGAGAACCTTAAGACTATCGTTCGCACGGTCGGTCGTCTTGGAATCCCGATTATCGGTTACAATTTCTCGCTGGCCGGCGTGGCGGGACGCGTCAAAGGTCCATGGGGGCGTGGCGGAGCCGAAGTGGTGGCGATGGACGGCTTCTACGACCGACCAATTCCAAACGGGATGGTTTGGAACATGGTCTATGACCGGAGCGCGCCGCATGGCGAACTCGCGCCTATCACGCATGAGGAATTGTGGCGGCGGCTCGGCGACTTTCTCGACGCCGTGGTGCCCGTGGCCGAGGAAGCGGGCGTAACGCTCGCGGCGCATCCCGACGACCCACCGACACTGACTGTCCGCGGTCAGCCACGGTTGGTGAATCAACCACAGCTTTACCGACGGCTCATCGACCGCCGACCCAGCCCGAGCAATGCGCTGGAGTTCTGTCTTGGCACGCTAGCCGAGATGACGGACGGGGATATCTATGAGGCGGTCGAAACCTACAGCCGCCAGCAAAAAATCGCCTATATCCACTTCCGAAATGTTCGCGGCAAGGCGCCTCATTACAAAGAAACTTTCGTGGACGAGGGCGACATCGACATGCTGCGCGTGCTGCGGATTCTCAAGGAGAATAGCTTCGACGGAGTGCTGATTCCCGACCACGCGCCGCAGATGACCTGTGACGCTCCCTGGCATGCCGGCATGGCTTATGCATGTGGTTGGATGAAAGCGGCACTTGCGGCAGTGGACTGTGATTCATGAGCACGCCGCGGAACATGCACGGTTATCGCTGGACGGTTTGCGCGCTTCTTTTCGCGGCCACGACCTTGAACTACATGGACCGGCAGATCCTGGGGATCCTCGCGCCAACTTTGCAGAAGTCGCTTGGCTGGAACGAAATCCATTACAGCCACATCGTCATGGCGTTCCAAGCCGCCTATGCGCTCGGCCTTTTGGGCTTCGGTCGACTGATCGATGCGATCGGCACGCGACATGGTTATGCCATCTCCGTGTTTGCCTGGAGCGTTGCGGCGATGGCACATGCGCTCGCACGCGGCGTTTTTGGATTTGGAGTGGCCCGGTTTGGTCTGGGGCTTAGCGAAGCGGGCAACTTTCCAGCCGCCATCAAGACTGTGGCCGAGTGGTTCCCCGTGAAGGAACGCGCGTTGGCGACGGGCCTGTTTAACTCGGGCTCCAATGTCGGCGCCATTCTTGCTCCGCTCCTTGTTCCGTGGCTAACGCTGCATTACGGCTGGCAGATGTCCTTTCTGGCGCTTGGCGCCACTGGGTTTGCGTGGCTGCTCTTTTGGTACTGGCTCTATGCGGAGCCCAACCGATCTTCCCGTGTCTCAAAGGAGGAACTGTCGCATATCAATAGCAATCCACCCGATCCGCCGATGGAGAAAGTTTCGTGGCAAAAGCTTCTGCGCTTCCGGCAAACCTGGGCTTTTGTCATTGGCATTTCGTTCACTGCGCCGATCTGGTGGTTCTTTCTCTACTGGCTGCCGAAATTCCTGCACCAGAAGCATGGCCTGGATCTGGGCAGCCTCGGCCCGCCCCTGGTAGTTATCTATACAATGACCTCCGTCGGCAGCATCGCAGCGGGATGGTTCTCGGGTTTTCTGATGAAGCGCGGATGGTCGCGCAACGCGGGTCGCAAGACCGGCCTGCTCATCTGCGCGCTGGCTGTGGTGCCGGTGATCTTTGCCGCTTACGTGTCGAATCTCTGGGCGGCCACGTTCCTCATCGGCCTTGCGGCCTCGGCCCATCAAGGTTGGGCGGCGAACCTCTTTACGCTCGTCTCGGACCTCTTCCCAAAAGAAACGGTCGCCACAGTGGTGGGGCTTGGATCGATGTTCGGTTCGCTAACCGCAATCGGTTTTTCCCAAATCACCGGGTTGGTTCTTCAAGCGACCGGAAGTTATTGGCCGCTGTTCGTCATCGCCGGCAGCGCCTACTTAATAGCGCTTGGCATCATGCAGCTATTGATACCGGATATGAAACCAGCCGAGTTAGACTCCTCCATCCCATGATACAGCCGGAAAGACTCACAAATCAGTAACTATGAAAACGCAATCGATTCATCTTATTCTTTCCGGCTTGTGTCTGATGCTAATTGCCATGGCCGCGCGAGCGGCAGAGGTGCCTGTGGTCCTTGCCCCGGACGCTTCGCAGGTCGAACGACTCGCGGCGCAGGACCTGACCGATAATCTGGCCCGACTTTATCCCCGTGACCGGTTTATCCTTGGCGCGAACCTGCCCGCCACAGGCAAGGCTATTGTGCTCGGCAAGATTTCCGATGCGCGGGTGCGCGCTCATTTGCCAGGAGAGGTTCCGATCGCTCCAGAAGGATATTGCATACGCGCCGAGAATGCCGGCGGCCTGGAGTTGGGCGTCATTGCCGGGGCGGACGCCTATGGCGTGGCCTATGGTGTTTACGGATTGCTGGAGAAACTCGGTTGCGGGTTCTATCTTTCGGGGGACATCGTTCCGGCGGCACGGAACGAATCTCTGTCGTTCAAGAATTGGGATCTCGCGGACAAACCGCTCGTGCAGGATCGGCTCGTATTCGATTGGCACAATTTCCTAAGCGGTTGCTCGACGTGGAATCTGCCGGACTGGCGGCGTTGGACAGCGCAGTCACAGAAGATGGGTTACAACGCGATCATGGTCCACGCCTACGGCAACAATCCAATGGTTAGTTTCGATTTCAACGGAAAAACCAAGCCGGTTGGGTATCTCTCGACGACGGTCAAAGGACGGGACTGGTCAACGATGCATGTTAACGACGTGCGCCGGCTCTTCGGCGGGGCCGTTTTCGACAGCCCCGTGTTCGGTGCGGACGCGGCGCAGGTGCCGGAGGGAAAGCGGGCTGAGGCTGCGCGGAAGCTGATGCAAGGTGTATTTGCCCACGCCGCCGAACGGGGAATGAACGTGTTTTTTGCCGATGACGTGGACACGATCTCTGCGAACCCTCAGGAATTGATAGCATCGTTGCCCGCCAGCGCGCGGTTCGCCACCGGTTCAAACGGCGCGATCTGGCTCGCCAACCCCGACACACAAGAAGGCTATCGATATTATAAAGCGCAGGTCGTCACATTGCTGTCGGATTACCCACAAATCACGTCTCTGGTGGCCTGGTTCCGCAACGGCGGCACGCCGTGGCTGGACTTGAAAGCTGCCGAAATGCCTGCCGCATGGCAGGAGGAATACAAAGCCGCCATCACACGCCGGCCTGAAGTGGCGAAGTTCCCGAATTCAGTCAGCATGTTTGCCATTGGAAAAATCGTGGGTGCGTTCGAGCGGGCGTTAAAGGAACTCGGTCATGACCGAGTTCGACTCGCCGCCGGCACCTGGAACTTTGCCTTTTTGCAGAGCGCAGACGTGTTCTTCCCGTCTGGCATCCCGCTTATCGGCCTCGATTACGGCACGCTCTTCAACAAGTCGAATCTCGCTACACCGGAGAGTCGCCAGAAACTCGCCGAAGTCGGCGCGCATCGTCCAGTCATTCCGGTCATCTGGGCGCACCACGATGACGGCGCTTACATCGGACGACCGTTCATTCCGTTTGCCGATTTCAACACGAAACTCACCGAGGCCAAGGCGGGCGGGTTCGGCATCATTCACTGGACAACGCGTCCGCTTGACCTGTTCTTCTCCAGCCACATCCGCCAAGTCTGGGAGCGCACGCAAAACGAACCGTTGCGGGGCGCCTGCGATGAAATGGCGGCGCGTGCTCTCGGCGATATCCGGTTGGGCGAGTATCTTGAGCGCTGGGCGACCGGTGCGCCGATCTTTGGGCGGGAGACCAGCGATGATTTCATCGACCGCCCGCTGTTGGACGTCGACGCGGTGGTCAGCGGTTGCCGCGAACGGATCGCATTGCTTGGTTCAGCGGAAAACGACCGTGCCAACTACTTCCGAGGACTGGAGCAATTCATCGCGGCGTTTCACGAGACGCACGGGCTTTTGCAGCGTTCGCAGGCAGCGCTCAAGAGCAAGAACCTCGACGAGGCCCGCCGAATCATGGCGCAGTGCCATCCCGAAGCCGTAATCGAGCAGTTCGCAAAACTCGCTTCCTCCGGAATCACACGGGGAGAACAGGGGCTGATCGTCACTCTGAACACGCGTTGGCTGGTTTATTATATCCGCCAGCGCCAGATGCTCGGAATGGAGCCGATCCGGTACAACTTTGGCCCGACCTCGCACGATAAGCTGGCTCAGGCCCCCGGCCACTTTACCTATTTCTTCGACGTCGGCCAGAAGGTATGGCAGACTCTCGGCGAGGAGGAAACTGGCGCATCGATTTTCACCGCAGCGTCGGCCAGCGACGAAATCGCCCGGCACGGCGTTGAGAGCGACAAGCCATTCACGTTTACGTTACGCCCGATCGTTCGCAAGGCAGCTTTGCCGGCCGCGCACTACCAGGTGCGCCTTTTGCTGTTCGACCCCGACTCCACCGCCGAGGGGCAACGCGTGTTTACGGTCTCGGTCGGCGCCACGTCCAGCGCCGTGGATATCTTCAAAGAAGCCGGCGGCGCCAAACGGATGCTGGAGAAAACCTACCCAGTCACATTGCGCGCTTCCGGAGAGATTGCCGTCACATTGACCCCTGTGGAAGGCAAAGCCGTCATTTCCGGGGCTGTGTTGGAACGAAAGTGAAAGGCGAATAGCCAATGTAATGCGTTGCTTGTCACCGGTCTCGCGGGTCGGATGATTTTGATGTCGGATGATTTGGATTGATTCTCGTTCGTTCGCGGCGCAGGCTTCCCACCTTGTCAAAACCCACGCACCGCCAATCGTCAAACAGCAAGCGCCAAGCAAGCCTGGCCGACATCGCGGCCAGGGCGGAGGTGTCCGTGTCTGCCGTTTCTCGAATTCTGGCTGGAAAAAACCTCAACCACTTCACCGCAGCCAACATTGAGCGTGTGCGCGCAATCGCCAGCGAACTGCGCTATCGCCCAAATCGTCTGATCCGGGGCATCCAAACCGGTAAGACCGGACTGGTGGGTGTGGTGGGGCTTTCTCATTCGCGTGGCGATTTTTATGGGGACGTGCTGGCCGGCATTCACGATGAGCTGATTTCCGAGGACCGGTTGCCGGTGGTGATCTGGAGCAATGTCGATTCTCCGTTGGAGAGGGGGCGTAGTGAGATTGAGCAGATCCACGCGCTGGTGGACCTCCGGGTCGAGGGGATCATTCTTAGTCCGGTCGTCTATGGGGCAACCGATCTTTATTTTAAGGAAATTCTGGAGCGAAATATTCCGCTCGTGACCGTGGATCGGGCTTTGCCCCGGACCCATTGCTGCTTTGTCGGTTCTGATGACGAGGCCGGCATGCTGGCGGTCCTGGATCACTTGAAAGCGCTCAATCATCGACGCATCTGTTTCTTTGGTGCGGATGACGCAGTGAGCACGGGGTTGCACCGGCTACAGGCCTTTCGCAACTTCGTT
>Ga0316218_1001271_pt1 | contig 28097 bp, 15 predicted proteins | sample TBH18003metaG_FD_203634 | JGI IMG/M metagenome (GOLD analysis project Ga0316218, IMG submission 203634) | Freshwater microbial communities from Trout Bog Lake, Wisconsin, USA - TBH18003 | ecosystem: Environmental > Aquatic > Freshwater > Lake > Hypolimnion/Profundal zone | place: USA: Wisconsin...
TAGTGTCAACCTATTTCAGGACAAGACAGTAGTTTACAATTTTTGTGGTGTTACTTGCCGGTATTGCGAGGTGCGAAGCCCGCCTGACGTAAGGGTAGGCAATCTGACGGTATGAGGGCATTTAACTAAACGGTTTTGTTAGCGCTCCTTACCGCTTACTTCTTTCTTTGCAACAGCTCAAAGAAAGAAGCAAAGAAAGAGCCGGCGAAAAAAAACGCCCCACCGCACATTGCCCACGCGAGCCGCCGTTTTTTCGCTGGCTAAGCTTCTCTACTTGCCGCTTACTAATCTTCTCTACTGCTTTTTTTTGCATTGCCCGATGGCTGTAAAAAACAGAAATCGGGCAATGGTTGTTTGTGGGGTGGGTGGTAATTAACTGGTTTTTAGCTGTTTACCATCCATGATCCGCGTTTTGGGCATTGCCCGATTATGCCTTGTGAACCGGGCAATCGGGCAATGCACTTTACAATTTTCGTTGTCTTGCTTGTGTTGGATTTTTGGGATTAAAGATTGTATAGCCTTGTTGCCTTGCTAAAGTTAGAATGCCCATGAGCACCCACCAAAACGGATCTGCATGATGACGTTAATTGCGGTGCATGATGACGGGAATGGGTGTTATGATGCGGATCCGTTTGTTACGTGTTGCAAGTCAAAAAGACTTGCTGGATGTGAGGCACAAGTGAAAAACACTTGCGCCAATTGGGTCCTCATGCATAAGCGTACCAGGTGCATCGCCGCCATTGTTTTTTTTGCCGCCAAATAAATTCTGTATAAATCCCATATTTCAAAAATAGTACTTAGCAGAAATAAAAATCACGGCTATCTCATTTGCCCTTGCATTGCTTATAATAAAATAACTTGTATGCCGGAGAAGCAACAGTTTATTGCGAGGTTGCTTCTCTCTCAACCCTGCGGGAAGGTCATCGCAATGCCCCGGTTTTTGTGATTCTGCGGAACTCATCATAACAGACGATTGTGCATAACTAATCCCCATTTTTTTTCGCAGTTAAATCCATACCTTTGTTTGACCGCTTTTTGCTGCTCCCGTATTAATTTATTATTAAGCTGAGTTGCACGGTCTTGTAAAACAAGAGCGTTATGACCAAGTACATTTTTGTAACCGGTGGTGTTACATCTTCCCTGGGTAAGGGAATTATTGCCGCCTCGCTGGCCAAGTTGCTGCAGGCACGTGGATTCCGGACCACCATTCAGAAATTTGACCCCTACATTAACGTGGATCCGGGTACGCTGAACCCGTACGAACATGGCGAGTGCTATGTGACGGAGGATGGCGCAGAGACCGACCTGGACCTGGGCCATTATGAGCGCTACCTGAATACGCATACGTCGCAGGCCAACAATGTGACCACGGGCCGCATTTACCAGCATGTGATCAACAAGGAGCGCGAGGGCGCTTACCTTGGGAAAACGGTGCAGGTGATACCGCACATTACCGACGAGATAAAGCGCCGCATGCTGCTGCTGGGCGAGAACAACCAGTTTGACATTGTGATCACCGAGCTGGGTGGCACGGTGGGCGACATAGAATCCTTACCGTATATAGAGGCGGTGCGCCAGTTGAAGTGGGAGATGGGCAACGACTGCATGGTGGTGCACCTGACACTGATACCTTACCTGCGCGCGGCCAAGGAGCTGAAGACGAAGCCTACGCAGCACAGCGTGAAGCTGATGAGCGAACACGGCCTGAGTCCGGATGTGCTGGTTTGCCGCACGGAAGAGCCGCTGTATAAAGACCTGAAACGCAAGATAGCCCTGTTCTGCAACGTGACGCAGGATGCGGTGATAGAGGCGCTGGATGCCGACACGATATATAGCGTGCCGCTGGAGATGATGCGCGAAAGGCTGGACGTGACCTGCCTGAACAAGCTGGGTCTGCCGCTGGGCAAGGAGCCTGACCTGGGCAAATGGAAAGAATTTCTGAACAAGCTGCGCTACCCGAAGAGCAAGGTGACGGTGGGCCTGATAGGCAAATATGTGGAGCTGCAGGATGCGTATAAGTCGATACTGGAAGCACTGATACACGCCGGCGCCATGAACGAGTGCAAGGTGGAGGTGCGCAATATACACAGCGAATACCTGACACGCGAGAATGCCCGCGAAAAGCTGGCTAACCTGGATGCGATATTGGTAGCACCGGGCTTTGGCAGCAGGGGTATTGAGGGCAAGATAGATGCCATACGCTATGCGCGCACCAACAAGGTGCCGTTCTTTGGGATATGCTTAGGCATGCAGATGGCCTGTGTGGAGTTTGCGCGCAATGTGCTGAACCAGCCCAACGCCCACAGCACGGAGATGGACCCGGATACGAACCAGGGTGTCATCAGCATGATGGAGGAGCAAAAGAACATTACGCAGATGGGCGGCACTATGCGCTTAGGCAGCTACGACTGCTCGCTGAGGCCAGAATCGAAGGTAGCAGAGATCTATGGGTCGGCCACAATAGCAGAACGGCACAGGCACCGCTATGAGTTCAACAACGAATACCTGGATGCCTTTGAGCAGAACGGCTTTGTGCCGGTGGGTACCAACCCCAAGACCAACCTGGTAGAGGTGGTGGAGCTGAAGGATCATCCGTTCTACATAGGGGTACAGTTTCACCCGGAATATAAGAGCACGGTGGAGAATCCGCACCCGCTGTTCGTAGCTTTTGTGAAGGCTGCGAAGGATGCGCAGGAAGCGCGGAATGGCATGAGTTTGAAGGCGAGCGAGGTGATAGCGTAAGCCCCATCCCGGCCTTCCCCGAAGGGGAAGGAGCGTCGATGTCCGCGCTGTTGCGCGGGTTGCTTTGTGCATTGTGATGAGCGTGAGAGCGGAGTGCGAGTGAGGAAGCCTCACCCCGGCCCTCTCCGAAGGAGGCTGCTTCGTGCCTCGCAGTGACGGATCGATGTCCGCGCAGTTGCGCGGAGATGATTTTGGGTTACAGTGATAAGATATACAAAGGGCGCCCTGATAAGAGGCGCCCTTTGATATTTATAAGATATTGTTGTGGCCTATGCTACCAGTGTGTCCAGCACCTGGTTCATGTTGCGCACGGCTTCAGCAGACTTGTTGAAAGCTTCCTGCTCTTCGGCATTCAGTTTATAGTCTATGATCTTTTCCCAGCCGTTGCTGCCTATAACTACAGGCACGCCCAGGCAAATGTCTTTCTGGCCATATTCGCCATCCAGCATCACGCAGCAAGGGAACACTTTCTTCTGGTTGCGAACGATTGACTCAACCAGTGCGGCTCCTGCAGCACCCGGTGCATACCATGCGCTGGTGCCCAGCAGCTTGGTGAGGGTAGCGCCGCCCACCATAGTGTCGGCAGCTATTTGCTTCAGCTTGTCGGCGCTGAGCATGTTAGATACCGGAGTGCCATTGATGGTAGCCAGGCGGGTCAACGGTATCATGGTAGTATCGCCATGGCCGCCGATAACGGTAGCATGCAGATCGTTAGGAGAGCAGCCCAGTTCCTTCTGGATGTAGCATTTGAAACGTGCGCTGTCCAGTATGCCGCCCATACCAATGATGCGGTTCTTAGGCAGGCCGGTAGCCTTGTGTGCCAGGAAGGTCATTGTGTCCATAGGGTTAGAGATCACCACTATGATAACATTTGGCGAGTGCTGCAACAGGTTCTTGCAAACATCTTCAACGATGCGTGCGTTGGTGCCTATGAGCTCTTCACGCGTCATGCCCGGTTTGCGCGGGATGCCGGAAGTGATCACGGCCACGTCTGAATTAGCAGTTTTTGAATAATCGTTGGTCACACCTACCACGCGGGTGTCGAAACCGAGCAGAGAAGCGGTCTGGCTGATATCCAGCGCTTTACCTTCTGCAAAACCTTCCCTGATGTCGAGCAATACCAGCTCTTCAGCCAGTTCCCTGCGGGCGATGTTGTCGGCACATGTTGCGCCTACGGCTCCTGCGCCCACTACAGTAATTTTCATTATGCTATATTTTTAGTTGAGTGAAAAATTTTTGGACGGTGCAAAGATAGATATTTGAAGCATTACCCGCCAATCAAATAGGGAAGGAATGGGATATGATAGTGGTCATTTGGGAGAAAAAGAGGGTGAAGGGAGTTAAATGGTAGCCAGGAAGTCTGAAAGAGACTGCTTATTCTTTTTTGTTTTGAGCTGTTTTACCTCTTCAAATGCTTCTTGCAGATCTGATTTCAGGTGCAGCGCCTGTTCATATTTCTTCAGTTTCGCCAAAACTCTTTTCCACTCACCAACGGGCATTTGTACGGCACTCGTGTTGCCATGTGCGTCGTTGACATATTGCACTGAAACTTTCATGATACGAATTTAAAACTCTTTGGGGAGAGCTAGGCCCCAAACAAAAAAAACGCCGGACGAGCCGGCGTTTCCTGATATAAAAAGAGGTATTACTTGTTTTTGATAGCCGCAATGCCGGGCAGTTCCTTGCCTTCAAAATACTCCAGCATAGCGCCGCCGCCGGTGGACACATAGCTCACCTCATTGGCCAGGTTGAATTTGTTGACCGCTGCAACGCTGTCGCCACCGCCTACCAGGGAGTAAGCGCCTTTGGCAGTAGCCTCTGCCACAGCCTCTGCAATGGCCTTGGTGCCGTGCTGGAACTTCTCCATCTCGAATACGCCCATAGGGCCATTCCATAATATGGTTTTTGCATTACCGATCACTTTTTTGAAGTGCTCAATGGCCATGCCGCTGATATCGAGGCCCATCCAGCCTTCCGGTATCTCGTTGCTGAGTGAGGATGAAGTGTTGGCGTCTGCAGCAAACTTGTCGGCTATGATGCTATCGGCAGGCAGGTGGATGCACACGCCTTTTTCGTCGGCTTTTTTCAGCAGGTCGAGCGCCATCTGCGTGCGGTCGTCCTCGCACAACGAGTTGCCGATGGTGCCGCCTTCGGCCTTATAGAACGTATAAGCCATGCCGCCGCCAATGATGATGTCGGTTGCTTTTTCCAGCAGGTTCTCTATGATGAGTATTTTATCAGAAACCTTGGCGCCGCCGATGATGGCTACGAAAGGTTTTTGGGTATCGTGCATCACTTTTTCTGCGGCAGCAACTTCGCCTTCCATCAGCAGCCCGAACATCTTTTTATCAGCCGGGAAGAAGTCGGCAATAACCGCTGTAGAGGCATGTGCGCGGTGTGCGGTGCCAAAGGCATCGTTCACATATACATCGCCCATTTTTGACAGCTTTTCCGCGAACTCGCGGTCGCCTTTTTCTTCCTGCTTGTAGTAGCGCAGGTTTTCCAGCAACAGCACCTGGCCGGGCTTCAGGTTTTTGGCCTTTTCCTGTGCACCAGTGCTGATGCAGTCGTCGGCAAACTGCACCTCGGTGCCCAGCAGTTTGGAGAGGTGCTCGGCAACTGGCTTCAGCGTAAAGTCGGCCAGTGTGAGGTGTGGTTTCTTTTCAATATCCTTAAGCGGGCGGCCCCAGTGGCTCATGAGCACGATGCTGCCGCCATCGGCCAGCACTTTCTTCAAAGTAGGCAATGCAGCGGTGATGCGCGTATCGTCGGTGATGACGCCATTCTTGATGGGCACATTGAAATCGACGCGGATGAGCGCTTTCTGGTTGGCGAAATTGTGGTTGTTGAAAGTCATATTATAAAGGCAAAAGTTAAAAGGCAAAAGCTAAAAGTGATTTCCAGTCGCAGAAACAACCGGGCAAAAATAATAAAACCCGCACAACTGGTGCGGGTTTTACAATATGATAAATCTATAAAGATTACTTGCTGATGAGGCCCGCAAAGTATTTAACGGTGCGAACGAGCTGGCTTACATAGCTCATTTCGTTGTCGTACCAGCTTACGGTCTTTACCATCTGCGTATCGCCAACGGTGATCACGCGTGTCTGGGTAGCATCGAACAGAGAACCGAAAGAGGTGCCGATGATGTCGCTGCTCACGATCTCGTCTTCGTTGTAGCCGAAGCTTTCGTTAGCGGCAGCCTTCATAGCAGCGTTCACTTCTTCAATAGAGGTCTTTTTGCCCAGTACGGTAACCAGCTCGGTGAGTGAGCCGGTAACTGTAGGCACACGCTGAGCGCCGCCATCCAGTTTGCCCTTCAGGTCAGGTATGACCAGGCCTATTGCCTTTGCAGCACCGGTAGAGTTAGGAACGATGTTCTCAGCAGCAGCACGTGCGCGGCGGAGGTCGCCCTTAGGATGCGGGGCGTCGAGTGTGTTCTGGTCGTTAGTGTAGGCATGCACGGTGGTCATAAGGCCGGTCATGATGCCGAAAGAATCGTTGAGCACCTTAGCCATAGGCGCCAGGCAGTTGGTAGTGCAAGATGCGCAGCTAATAACTGTTTCGCTACCATCCAGTATGCTGTGGTTAACGTTGTAAACAACGGTCTTCATTTCGCCGGTAGCAGGAGCGGAGATCACTACGCGTTTAGCGCCGGCAGTGATATGTGCTTCAGCCTTTTCGCGGTCGGTGAAGAAGCCGGTACATTCCAGAACAACGTCCACATTGTGTGCACCCCATGGGATCTGCGCCGGATCTTTCTGCGCGTATATGGTGATGTTTTTACCGTTTACGGATATGGAGTTGTCGGTGTGTGTAACTTCCTGGTTAAAACGGCCTTGCGCTGTGTCATACTTCAGCAGGTGTGCCAGTACATTTGGTTTGGTAAGGTCGTTGATAGCAACAACTTCGATGCCCTGCATGTTATAGATCTGGCGGAAAGCGAGACGGCCAATACGGCCAAAGCCATTGATGGCTACTTTTACTGTACTCATTGTATTTTTTTAAATTAAAGATCGAATTAAAAGTGGCGCAAAGGTATAAAAATCCGCCATGCAAAAAAAGCGGGCGCTTTTTGAAGGCAAAAGGCAAAGGGGGTAGATAGTATTTAGTATTTAGTATTTAGTACTTAGTAGATAGATCGGTTATAAGTTAAAGCAAAAGTGAAAGCCCAAAAATGTGTTATTGGCGTGGGGGGATTTTAAGCGCACACATGAAGGATGTTTTTGCAATTATTAACCTGCGGAAGGTATTTTTGGAAATAAAGAAAGTGGCATGACACAAGACCGACAGCCTGAACGAGCAATAAAAGTAGCTGCCAACTACCGCTGGATAGAGAACGGACATATATACTTATGGCTAATGAAGGATACCTGCTGGGCCATGGAGTGGCGGCCAGGCGGCATTTTTATGATCGTGCCCACGCTGAGTGTTGCCATCTATATCCTGCTGCGCTCCCGGCACAACCGGGCCGAGTTGTTCCATAACCTGGCCGTGTGCCTTTGGATCAGCGCCAACTCGGTTTGGATGATCGGAGAATTCTTTAAGCTGGAACTGCGGCCCTGGGCAGTAGGCATTTTTGTGACAGGACTACTACTGCTTACTTTTTATTATATATTTTTCTTCAAAACCGACCGCAGGCGCGAGTCCGAGATGGACGAAGCCGCTGGTTTGTGACGGTAATATGGTGGTGCTGCGGCCATACATTTCATATTTTCCACTTAACTTGCATAGACTATGCAGACCATTTTTTTCCAGGACCTGGGTAAGATAGATTATCAAGCAGCGTGGGACTACCAGGAGGGGCTATTGAAGAAAAATCTGGACATAAAAGCAGCACTTTACAATAGCGAGGCACCACAGGCAACTGTTAGTGCGCCAACTACTAACCATTTGCTGTTTTGCGAGCACCCGCATGTATATACACTTGGCAAGAGCGGGCACATGGAAAACCTGCTGGTGAATAATGCCCGACTGCAGGAGCTGGGCGTGACCTTTGTGAAAACCAACCGCGGCGGAGATATTACTTATCACGGCCCGGGGCAGGTGGTAGGTTATCCAATACTGGACCTGGAACACTTTTTTACCGACCTGGGCAAGTATATGCGCAGCCTTGAGGAAGTGATCATCAATACTATTGCGCACTACGGCATAGTGGGTGGCCGGCTGGCCGGCAGCACGGGTGTGTGGCTGGATGCAGATGTGCGAGGAAGAGCCCGAAAAATATGCGCCATGGGCGTGCGCTGCAGCAGGTGGGTGACCATGCATGGCTTTGCGCTGAATGTGAACAGTGATCTTAACTACTTTAATTATATAGTGCCGTGCGGCATCACCGATAAAAGTGTGACCAGCATTCAGAAAGAGCTGGGGCGCGAGGTGGATGAACGAGAGGTAAAGGAAATATTGAGAGCCGAATTTGCGCGTGTGTTTGAAGCAGAGGTAGTGGACGCGCAGCCTGCAATGCAAACAAATTGATGCCCGGTGGCAAAAAAGGAAATAACATATTACTGGGGCAAACGCAGCCTGCTGATCAACCTGGGCAACAGGACGGCCAGTCGCGTGCGCGCACTGTATGTGTTCGAGTTTGTATTCACCGCGGGGCTGGCAACCATATTCTTCATACAGTCCTTACCGCTGAATACCAACTACATTCATTGGGTGGCCACACTTGGCGCGGCCCTGCTGTATTTCCTGGCGGCGCGGAGGTTCCTGATCCGCATTTTCTTCAGCGAGTGCATTATGCTCGACGAGCATTGCATCACTTTCGTGCGCAAAAACATCTTCAGCAGGCAGGTGCGCCGCTACGACTGGCGGTTGCTGGGTGCGCTGCACTATGAGGGCAAAGGCAGTAAAACAGATCACCCGCTGAAGGGCCGCTGTTTCGACTATTTCGGCTTTGAGACGCAGGAGCAGCTTATCCAGACTTTGCACCACGAGGGCAACCTGTATTTTGAGACGGCGCAGGGAAAATTATTTTTCGCGCATGGGGTCTATTCCTGGGATGCTGAAGAAATGGTGCAGATGATGAAAATGTACATCGGCTCCTCGTTGCAGCTGGGGCCTGAATGGGAAGAAATGCTGCAGGCGCCTGAAATGGATGATGCTTAGAAGATGGTGATGAAGCCGTGCTCCAGTTCCAGTACATCTCGCCTGATAACGAATTTATAGGTTCCTTTCTTCTGGAAATTACGTTTATCTAATATCACATTTGCCGTGTTGAGGCGGGGTATCTCCAGTGCCAGTTTATTATTCTTATCGAAGAACTTTACGGAATAGTGATGCGTGGCCACATCATCGGGCAGGGTGATGCCGATATGCCCTGTAACCGGATCTACAGCCACATAGCGTGAGCGCACTTCAGTGGAAATCTTGTCCATTGATTCGTCGGTGAACGAAACAGTGATGTGCGGTTTGGGAGGCGGGGGCGGTGTGGCCCTCACGGAGTCTTTGACTTCTTTAACGGTAATTTTTTTCCTGGTCTCTGCCGGCAGCTTGTCCATGTAGGCACTGGCGTCCACGCTATCGCTGAATGACAGTACGATCTTTTTCTTGCGGTCGGCAGGGCGGGCAGGGCTGGCAGCAAGGTCTTCGCCGGGTTGCATATCGCTGGAGTCAGCGCCATAAGAGATGACCAGTTTTTTCTTTGCGGCCTCGGGCAGTACTTCCATATAGGCGTTCATATCGGCCGCACTATTAAAAGTAAGCTTGATCTTAGGCTGCGGCGGAGTGGAGGCAGTGTCTGTGTGCAGCACCTCCTCATATTTACTGCGGTCGGCTGCAGGTATCTTGCCCCGCTTTTCGGGAGGGGCCGATCGCTGTGCTTTTTCCTCATCGTTCACGATCATCTTCTGCAGGGCATCGTTAGCGGGCAGGCGGTGCTGTTTTACCGCATCTGTTGAGTCGATGGATAGAGTGGCATGATTGCTGTTCCAGGTGAGGCCGGAGTTGAAAACGATAGCCAGTTTATAAAAATTCTTTCCGGGTGCGGGGTGTCCGTCTATGAAAGCCTGGTCGCCTTTGTATATCTTTTTTACGTAGCCGATGGTGGAGTAATTGAAATTGCTGTCGATGGAGCGCATTACAGCGATGGATTTTACGCCATCATACTGGCATGTCCACGACAGCAATACCACGCCCTTTTCCATAGTTGCGGAAATATCGGGCAACACGGGCTGAGCCAGCGACCTGGCTGCGAATAATAAGAGGGAAAGCGATAAGAGAACTTGACGCATGCGCCAGGCCGGTAACATTTTTCAAACGTAGTGCAATTTTCTCATTCAGGCAATCGGTAACGGAGAACGGGGGGCATATTAACAATGTTTGTTTTGTGATGCGGGGCAGCTGTCTTTTCGCGTGTCATTGCGGTTAATTCAGCAAAACCACTATCTTAGCCGTTACGCATTAATTATTTTACATGGGGATTTTTACCAAAAAACCAATTGGCGAGCTGATCATTGATTCATCTGATGGTGAGCATACATTGAAACGGACATTGGGAGCCGGCAATCTGATCGCATTGGGCATTGGCGCTATTATAGGAGCAGGCCTTTTTGTGAGAACGGCAGCCGCTGCTGCAAATAATGCAGGACCTTCTGTGACGATAGGGTTTATTGTTGCTGCGATAGGTTGCGCATTTGCCGGATTGTGTTACGCAGAGTTTGCGTCGATGATCCCGATAGCAGGGAGCGCATATACCTATTCTTATGCAACGATGGGCGAATTGGTTGCGTGGATCATTGGATGGGACCTTGTACTGGAATACGCGGTGGGCGCGGCTACGGTTGGAATAGCATGGAGTGAGTATTTGAATAAGCTGCTTGAGATTTTTGGGTTAAAGGTCCCGTTTCAGTGGTGTCATTCCCCATTTGAAGTTTGCGACGGGGCAGGCATGTTTGCCGGGCAGGCGGGTGTACATGGCATCATGAACCTTCCGGCGTTGTTCATCATATTCATGTTGAGCATGCTGTTGATAAAAGGGACGAAGGAGTCTGCCGTTGTCAATGGGATTATCGTTTTGGCTAAGGTGGCTATCGTTCTGCTGTTTATTGCGCTGGGATGGGGCTACATGCGGCCGGAGAATCATGCAAAGTATATACCTGATGCCACAAAATACATTGACACGCACGGCGTGGCTCACAATTTCGGAGGCATATGGGGTATCCTCGGCGCAGCCGGGGTAGTGTTTTTTGCTTTCATTGGTTTCGATGCTGTGTCAACTGCGGCACAGGAGGCTAAAAACCCGAAAAAGGATATGCCCATAGGCATCCTTGGTTCGTTGGTCGTCTGTACAATACTTTACATACTGTTCGCTCACGTTCTTACCGGTGTAGCTACCGTTGATGACTTCCGTACTCAAGGCAGAGAGGCGTCTGTGACTTTCGCGATCAAAACATACATGACAGGATATGGTTGGTTGGCTAACTTCGTTACGGTAGCCATTCTTTTTGGTTTCAGTTCAGTTATCCTGGTTATGTTGATGGGGCAATCCCGTGTATTTTATTCTATGAGTAAGGACGGACTGGTGCCCAAACTATTCTCTGATCTGCATCCGAAGTTCCATACTCCATACAAATCAAACCTGATATTCTTCTTATTTGTTGGTGGTTTTGCGGCCTTCATACCCGGCGACATTGTTGGTGACATGACGAGCATTGGTACGTTGTTTGCATTTATTCTTGTTTGTGCAGGGGTTTGGATATTGCGAGTAAAGAATCCGGAAATACCTCGCCAATTCAAAGTTCCGGCGGTTCCGGTGGTCTCAACGCTTGGGATAATAGTGTGTGGTGCAATGGTTGCAGGTCTTGGCTGGACAAACTGGGTGCGCCTGGGCGGCTGGCTGATCATAGGGCTCATCATTTATTTTGGCTACAGTATCAAGCGCAGCAAACTTCAATCTAGAAAGTGATCGGCTTAGTATAAATAACAAAGGCGGGCTTTGCCCGCCTTTGTTATTTATGTAGTATCTTATCAGACTACCTGCGATGGCCGCCGCCCGAAGGGGCACGTGATGGAGCCGGGGCAGAGCGCGGTACGGAACTGCGCGGGGCTGGTGCCGAAGGGCGTGGCTGAGCATTTTGCCTGCCCGGTGCTGCAGATGGCGAACCGCCACGCACACCACCATTAGCGCCGCCATTGGAGCGGCCCTCTCCGGAGTAGGAAGGCATTGCTGTATTGGCGGGGGCATAGTTGCTGCGGAATACAGGGGCCGAAGCACCGCTGCGCTGCACTTTCTCCGGCTGGCCCAGGCGCTGTGGCGCCGCCATTACACTTGAAGGCACAGCACGCTCGCCGTCGCGATCGAGCGGCTGCACATGTTCCGGTTTGTAGATGGTGAGTTCATGATAATTCACGGACTCTGGTCCGCGCACGGCGGCCTGCTTTACCTGGTAAACATATACCGGGTTATGGGTTACGTCCTGAACCTGCGATACACGAGGTCCGTACGAGTAGTTCGTATTATCATTTCCTGCAGCATTATTGAGGGGTTGCGTCTCCGCGATGAGCTTGCGCGTATGTGGCGCCCCACGCAGGAAATCGGAACGCCATGAGGCTACATAATTGGATTGATACAGGTGTTTGGGATGCATGAATATCCACCAGTCATCCGGGCAAATGAACACGGCACCGTACACATAATCCGGGTACAAAGGAGCCCAGCCGCAATAGCCGCCACCCCAGCGCCAGGAAACCCAACCTGGTCCCCATTCGCTGCCGGGTACCCATACCCACCCGTAGTAGGCATTATATATCCAGCGGCCATAGTGAAAACATGCCCAACCCCAGGCATAGTCAGAAACCCAGGTATTACCGTACTCTGTCATTAGCCAATGACCATCCGTGAAATAGGGGCGGAAGTCGTTATCAACCGACGGCACAAAAACATATCCATATTGAGGATCATCGATCCACGTGCCGTATGGAGATAAAGATTCATAAAATGATTGGTAGGATACATAAGCATCCTGCGCCCTGCTGACCCTGGCTTGCATTAGCGTTGCAAACAGGCATAAAAACAATAGCTTCTTCATGATATTCTGTCTTTTACAAATGTACGCCAAGTACCCCTTATTCTGTTACATGGTGTGTTTTGTTGCATGAACTACTGACCGAGTGTTCGGGTAGTGGCACTAAGTGCGGGAATATGCAACAGACCTTTTTTGTGGCGGAATGACAGGCTATAAGCGGCCGAATTGTTGATAAACTGTCAAAAGTTGTTTGTTGATTTAAATTTAACAATTAATAATTGTAGTTATTTATATTTTTTTAAAATGTTGATTTACAATTATTTAAAAATAAATTTTTGATTGCAAATGCATTTATTTTAACCGCTGTTAGATATGAATTTAGAAAACAAATAGGCCTATTGATATTATTCCATGCTCATTAACAATCGTTTAAAATTGTATTCATCTGCCCGCTATACCTTTGCGCCGCATTTAAGTACCACCGCAATCTTTAACTAAACAAGCGCAAAACAGGGCAAATTTTGTTTTCTGTATTGCTTCCTGAAAACAACTTCTGCAGCCTTCTGCGGAAGTCCCTATTGCCAATGAGCAATCCATTCTACTGCGGGTGGAATTCGGGCAATTTTATTTTTAAAATTTAAAATTTTTTACAATACAAAATATTGTAATAGGGATATCTATGTCAGTAATGCAAGGTTTTAAGCAATGTGCGGCGGTAATTGCCGGTTTTTTAGCGATAGCAAGCGGTGCGCAGGCACAAACTTCACTCAAATGGTACCAGGACAATGACGGCGACGGTTGGGGGAACCCATTGATCTACTCCATGTCGGCAACGCAACCTACGGGTTATGTGCTGAACAATATGGATTACAATGACAATAACAGCAATACCAGTTCGTGGAACTACATTGGTTCTGCGGGAGCGCTGGCCTCAGCGAGCTATGCATCTGCTACGTACGTGGCGCTGGCCCTGGACTCGTCTAATGTTCCTTACGTGATCACCGACGATAATACCAGTGGTGCGATGGCGTTCAAATATAGCGGCGGTGCATGGGTGCAACTGGGCTCAACGCACTTTACTAGCGGCAACACCTACAATTCCATGGCAGTAAGCAAGAAGAATGGCAACGTTTACTTTGCTTTTCAGGACAATGGCTATAAAGGTGCCGTAAAAGTATATAGTTCGGGCGCCTGGAGCACCCTGGGCGGCTCTGACTTTACACCCAGTACAGCGACCTATACATCTCTGGCTATAGACACTGCCGGCAATGTGTATGTGGCATTTAACGACGCTAACTCATCTAACAAGGCATCTGTAATGAAATACGGATCGTCCTGGGCGCAGGTAGGCACTGCGGGCATCTCTACAGGTGCTGCTACCTATAATTCTATGGCAGTATCAAGGGCCGGAATACCTTATGTTGCTTTTGCAGATGCAGGCAACAGCGGCAAGATCACCGTGAAGAAATACAGCGGAGGCTCATGGGTAACTGTGGGTTCAGCAGGCATTTCCGTGGGTGCAGGTACCTATACATCACTCGCCATAGATAGCACCGGTACGCCTTATGTAGCCTTTTGCGATGCTGGCAGCAGTGGCAAGGCGACAGTGCTGAAATTCAATGGCACATCCTGGGTTGCCGTAGGTTCTTCATCTACTATATCCGCTGGGTCTGCAACCTATACAACGTTATGTGTTGATGCTTCCGGCGTGCCTACCGTTTCGTTCTCAGATGGCAACAGCAGCAGCAAAGCGACCGTGATGAAATTCAACGGTACTTCGTGGTCCAACATTGTATCGGCCGGTTTTACATCCGGTGCGGTAACTTACATGGCGCTGGCACTTTCCACACAGGGTGTGCCTTACATAGCATTTGAAGATGGCTCGGTGACCAGGGCGAGTGCCATGACCGTAGCACCGATCATCAATGCGCCTACGACACCCGTATTGTCTGCATCTCCGGCGTCTTCGTGCACTACTACTTCTGTTACGCTATCGGTAACCAGCGGCACGCTGAACGATGCGACCGCATGGGTATGGTATAGCGGAAGCTGCGGCGGCACTTACGTGGGCACAGGCACATCGATCACCATACCGTCGGTGAGCACTACGACCAACTACTATTGCCGTGGCGAGAACAGCTTCTTCACGACGCAGGGTAACTGTGGATTTGTAAGTGTAAAGGTGCAGACTGCGCCTACATGGTACAGGGATGCCGACGGCGATGGCTGGGGTGATGCTGCTACAAGTGTAGTTTCCTGTTCGCAGCCTACGGGCTATGTTTTGAACAGCGGCGATTGTACGGATGCATCTTACACCGCAACTACCTGGTACAATGTGGGTTCTGCCGGCCTGACCGGCGGCGCGGTGACGTATACTTCAATGGCATTTGATAATAGTAACGTGCCCTATGTGGCGCTAAAGAACAGCAGCAATGCCGGTACGGTCTTCAAATATTCCGGTGGTGCATGGAGCACGGTAGGCTCTGCAGGTTTTGCTTCCGGACCTACTTATATTTCACTGGCGCTCAGCAGCACGGGGACACCATATATGGCATACCGCGATAACGGGTACAAAGCTTCGGTGATGTACTATACAGGCAGCACCTGGAGCTATGTAGGGACTCAGAAGTTCACGGCTGGAGATGCTACTTACACATCGCTGGTACTCGATGCAAGCAATACGCCATACATCGGCTTCTGCGATGCCAACGTTAGCAGCAAGGCATCCGTGATGAGTTATAACGGAGTGGCGTGGAACTATGTAGGTAGCTCTGGTTTTTCAGCCGGCACTACATCTTACAACTGTCTGGCCAGGGATGCTTCGGGCAACCTGTATATGGCTTACGAAGACGGAGCCAACAGCAATAAAGTTACTGTAATGAAATATAACGGCGTATCGTGGAGCACATTGGGCACTGCGGGCTTTACGCCAAATACCTCGACCAACGTAGCACTTGCAGTTGATGGGGCGGGTACGCCTTACGTGGCATATAACGATGCCAGCGTAAGCAACAAAGCTTCCGTGATGAAATACAACGGGTCTGCCTGGGTGCAGGTGGGCACGGCCGGCATTTCAACAGCTGCGGCCACAAGCATCACCCTTTCGATAGATGCAGGCAACAACCCTTATGTCTCTTATGTGGATGCAGGCGTTTCCGGAAAGAATGTAGTGATGAAGGACAGTGCGGGCACATGGGTGCGCGTAGGCAACACAACCGGGTTTACACCCGGTGCCGCAACCTATTCAAGCGTAGCCATTGATGCATCCGGTATTCCATGGGTTTCCTTCAGCGATGCAAATGCAAGCACCAGCGGCGACCTTTCGGTAATGAAGGCAGCACCAACATCGGTTAGCCCTACCACGCCGTCTATCACTGCATCTGCAACTTCTATTACCTGCGGCGGCAGCACGACACTTTCTGTTACATCGGGCACGCTCAATAATGCCACTAACTGGTATTGGTATACGGGTAGCTGCGGCGGCACGTTGGTGGGCACGGGCACATCGCTGGTGGTTCACCCTGTTACTTCGCCTACTACTTATTATGCACGCGGCGAAGGGGCGTGCCTCACTAATCCGGGCACATGCAGCGGCGGTGTTTCCGTAACGGTAAGTGGTGCAGTAACTGTACCCGCTGATATCTCGGGCAGCACCACATCGATTTGTCATGGTGGTACTACTACTTACACGGATGCTACGTCTGGCGGCACCTGGAGCAGCTCCAACACAGCTGTAGCTACCGTGAACAGCAGTGGTGTGATCACCGGCGTATCTGCGGGCACGGCCAACATTTCCTATACTATTACCAATACCTGCGGCAGCAGCACCAAAACCAAGTCGATCACAGTGCAGAATGCACCGGCAGCTATCAGCGGCGCTTCTACCCTTTGTGTGGGCGCCATCGCTACGCTTACCGATACAGTTTCGGGCGGCACATGGAGCAGCACCAGCACCAGCGTGGCTACCATCAATAGCTCGGGCATCGTATCAGCAGCGGGTGCAGGCACTACAACTATATCTTACTCGCTGACCAATGGATGCGGCACAAACGCAGCTACTACAACAATTACTGTGAATGCGGTTCCAACAGCAGGGACTATCGCAGCTTCGACATATAACTATTGCGTGGGTTCGGGTGCAGCTATTACTTTGTCTGAAACAGGCACAGTATCGGGTACCGGCACACTGGCGTCGTATAACTGGAGCGGCCCGCTGGGCTATAGTACAACTACTTCATCGCCATCTGCTACGTTTACACCCACTACATCGCTTTCCGGCGGCACGTACAGTCTTACAGTAACTTATCCGGGCACGGGGTGCACCAGCTCTGCTGTTTCAGCGCCTTACATTACCATGGCATCGGCACCCGCGGCTTTCTCTGTGACAGGTGGTTCCTCTTGCGGCGCTTCCAGCGTTACCATTGGCCTGACAGGCTCGGAAACCGGTGTTACTTACCAGCTTTATAAAAATGGTGTAGCATTTGGAAGCACAGTATCTGGTACAGGATCTGCATTGAGTTTTGGCACTGACACGGCAACCGGCACTTATACAATAATAGGTACAGGTCTTGCCTACTGTACCACAACCATGACGGGCAGCGCGTCGCTGAACCGCAGCGCAACGCAATATAACGTGACCGGCGGCACAGGCTGCACCACCAGCGGTGTTACCGTTGGTTTGTCGAACTCACAGAGTGGTGCCAGTTACCAGCTTTATCGCGGCAGTACGGCTGTGGGCAGCGCGGTCAGTGGTACCGGTTCTGCGCTCAGTTTCGGTCTTCAGAATACAGCAGGAACTTATTTGGTGACGGCTTCCATGTCTGGCGGCTGCACGGATACCATGCTGGGTACGGCCACCGTAATATCTGCCGTGAATACTTACACGGTTACCGGCGGCACCGGCTGTACTTCGCCAGGGCTGGCTATTGGTCTTTCCGGATCACAGAGCGGGGTTAGCTATCAGTTATACAATGGCGCATCAACAGTGGGTAGTCCAGCAACGGGCACAGGCTCCGCCATAAGTTTTGGCACGCTGACCACCTCAGGCACATATACCGTGCAGGTAGGTGCTACCGGCGGATGTGCTGCGACAACCATGAGCGGAAGTGCGACGATCAGCACTACACCGACGGTAATTGTGACACCCGCTTCGGCATCCGTTTGCTCTGGCGCGTCTACATCGCTCACAGCATCCGGCGCTACAACTTATAGCTGGACACCATCCGCTACACTGAGTTCATCAACTGCAGCGGCTGTGACTGCTACGCCAACCACTACGACCACCTACACCGTGACCGGTACAACCGGTAGCTGCACGGCTACAGCAACATCTGCCATCACGGTAAATACTACACCAACAGTAACTGTAACGCCTACTTCGGCATCTATTTGTTCCGGTGCTTCCACATCGCTCACAGCATCAGGCGCTACCACCTATAGCTGGACGCCATCAGCTACATTGAGTTCTTCAACGGCCGCTGCGGTAAATGCTACACCCACCACTACTACTACTTATACGGTGACGGGTACTACAGGTACCTGTACGGCCACCGCAACAGCGGCAGTAACTGTTACGGCCACGCCAACAGTGACCATCACGCCATCGAGCGCAACAATATGTTCAGGTACATCAACGTCACTGACAGCATCAGGCGCTACGACCTATAGCTGGACACCATCGGCGACGCTGAGTTCATCAACCGCGGCAGCAGTTAATGCGACGCCAACAACCACAACAACCTATACTGTGACCGGGACCACCGGTAGCTGCAGCAGCACGGCAACAAGGCTGGTAACAGTGAACGCGACACCAACGGTAACTGTAACGCCAACTTCAGCATCTATCTGTTCCGGTGCTTCCACATCGCTCACAGCATCGGGCGCTACCACCTATAGCTGGACACCATCTGCGACGCTTAGCTCTTCAACGGCCGCTGCGGTAAATGCTACACCCACCACTACTACTACTTATACGGTGACGGGGACTACAGGTACCTGTACGGCCACCGCAACAGCGGCAGTAACAGTTACGGCCACGCCAACGGTTACCATCACGCCATCGAGCGCAACAATATGTTCAGGCGCGTCAACGTCACTGACAGCATCAGGCGCTACGACATATAGCTGGACACCATCGGCGACACTGAGTTCATCAACCGCGGCCGCCGTAAATGCAACGCCAACAACCACAACAACCTATACTGTGACCGGGACCACCGGTAGCTGCAGCAGCACGGCAACAAGACTGGTGACTGTGAACGCGACACCAACCGTGACGGTGACGCCAGTGTCATCTAGTATTTGCGCAGGGTCAACTACGTCTATCACAGCTTCGGGCGGTACCACTTATTCCTGGTCGCCGTCAACGGGTATCAGTTCAAGTACGGGTGCTTCGGTGAATTTCACCGGAACTACGACATCAACATATACAATTACCGGGACCGCTTCGAGCTGTTCCGGCACAAATACGGTAACCGTTACGGTAAACCCAAGGCCGTCTGTGGCCAGCGTTACAGCGTCGCCAACATTTGTAGTAGCTGGAAGCACGCTTACCCTTACTTCGGGCACTGTAACAGCATCCGGTGCGGGTACGCTCACATCTTACAACTGGAGCGGGCCTAACTCTTATGCAGCAACTGGCACAGCAACATCAGCTACCCTTACACCTACTACCACAGCTGCAAGCGGTGCCTATAGTCTTTCGGTGACCTACAGCGATGGTTGTACCAGCTCAACCGTAAGCAGTTCCTCAGTTACAGTGGTTAACCAGGCGCCAAAGATCACGTCTGTTTCGCCGAATGTGGCTGCGCCGGGCACAACGGTTACCATATCCGGTTCTAATTTCAGCGCTACCAATGCCCATAATATTGTGTACTTCGGTGCGGTGAAGGCTACAGTATCGTCTGCTACTGCCAGTTCTATCATAGTGACCGTGCCATCCGGCGCTACCTTTGCCCCTATAACTATACTGAATACGGACATCAGTCTTACTGGTTATGAAGACAGCGCATTTACACCGGTTTATACAAATAGCTATTTCAAGAACGATACCATAAACTTCAAGGGCTATGTTGCATTCAATACTACATCGGGGGCCGCATCGCATCCTTATGGTGCTGCTATCGGCGATATAGATGGAGACGGCAAGCCGGACCTGGTGGTGAATAACCTCGACAGCAGCTCCCTGAGCATATTCATCAATACCGGCAGTGCAGGATCTATTTCGTCATCATCATTTATCCTCGCTAATAAGATAACACTTGCAGGCAAGCCAAATAACATAAAGCTGGCCGATATAGACGGGGATGGTAAGCTGGATATTGTAGCGGCACTCACCAACAGCAACTACGTTGAGGTGGTAAGAAATACAACAACGACCACCGGTACACCTACCTTCGCATCCCGTGTTGACGTATCTGCAGGCACTATTGCTGCGGTTGTCACCGTGACCGACTTCGATGGCGATGGAAAATCTGATCTGGCGGTTACGCTGCCTGGTGGTTACCTTGGGTTCTTCCGGAATACATCATCTGCAGGCTCAGTATCGTTTGGTACAATGACCACTGCTACGCTTGGCTCTGTACCATCGGGTGTTTGCTTTGCAGACCTTGATGGGGATGGAAAACCAGACTTCGCCGCGGTTAACTCTGGTTACACGGGCTCTACCTACACAGGTACAACTGCATCCATGGCACGAAATACATCTACTGCCGGATCTATATCTTTTGGTACGGTTGCCAGCCTTACAACAGGTACCGGCCCGATAGATATTGCGGCGGCCGATATCGACGGTGATGGTAAAAAAGACATCCTGGTCACTAATTTCGTCAGTGGTTCGCTGTCAGTATTCCGAAACGTTGCATCATCTGGCTCGCTTACCGCAGCGTCGTTTAGCGCCAAGGTTGACTTCACACTGAGTGCAGGCGCTATCGGTGTGAATGTTGCCGACATCAACGGCGATGGTAAGATAGATGTGGTAGTGTCCAACTTCGCATCCAATAATATTACCGTACTGCGCAACACCGCGTCGAGTGGTTCTATTTCCACCGGCTCGCTGGCTACCGGCATCTCTTTTGCAACGGGTGCTTCTCCGGTAACGGTTAATATCGGCGACCTTGATGGAGATGGCTACCCTGATGTTGTCGTGGGCAACGGCGGATCTAACAATATTTCTGTTATCAGGAATTATCCGTTGCCTAAAATATTGCCGATCACCGGAACTACCACTGTGTGTGTTGCAGCAAATACAACTCTAAGCAGTGCCACGTCTGGCGGCGCATGGTCGGCGTCAAATGCAACAGCTACTATTAATAGTACCTCTGGTGTGGTCACAGGTGTCGCACAGGGCACAGATACTGTTTACTATCGTGTAGTTGCTGGTGGGGATACTGCCTATGCCAGCACAGTAGTAACTGTTAATCCGCTGCCGTATGCGGGCGCCATCAGCGGACCGGCTATCGCATGCAGCGGAAGTACGATCACATTGACCGACACTGCATCTGGCGGCACATGGATAAGCAGCAATACTTCTGTTGCAACAGTTGCAGGCGGCGTGGTTACGCCGGTTGGTACAGGTGCTACGGTCATTTCCTATTCGGTTACCAATAGCTGTGGCACAGCCGTAGCCACAGATACGATCAGCGTCAACACTACGCCTTCTATTACATTGGGCGGTACACCGTCAGTTTGCCAGGGCGTTACTGCTGCTGCCATTGCCTATACAACTGGTTCCGGAAGCCCTTCTGCTTACAGTGTTACTTATAATGCGGCCGCGCATAGCGCAGGTTTCAGTGATGTGGGTTCATCTGCACTGACAGGCGGCGCCATCAACCTGGCCGTTCCTGCCGCTGCGCCTGCCGCTACTTATAGCGGCACTATTACGGTAACCAACGGGTCATGCACCAGCGCCAGCTATGGCTTCAATATTAATGTGGTTGCCTATCCAACTGCTGCCATTACATCTGCATTGCAGCCTTGTGCAGGCTATAGCACTAACGTGATATTTGCAGGCACAACCGGGGCGGTACTCGACTATGCCATAGACGGATCTGCATCCAGCACAGTTGTTTCGGGCGGTACGTTCACTATCAGTACTGGCTCGGTGACAGCTTCGCATACCTACGAACTTGTGGACATCCATAACGGTACCTGCACCAGCACATACGACACAACGGTTACCATCAATCCGATAGCCATGCAGTGGACCGGCGCTGCCGACACCAACTGGAGCAATACAGCCAACTGGTCTTGCGGCTTTGTGCCGGGTGCAACAGACAATGTGACCATACCTGCTGCTGCTCCGCACCAGCCATCGCTGGCGACTGCGGCCACAGGTACGGTTAAGAACCTTACGGTTAATTCAGGCGCTGTGGTGAGCGTTTATGGCACGGGCGTATTGCATGTGAAGGGAGACTTTGCCAGCGACGGATGGATCGCGGGAACGGGCTCACTCTCTGTCGACGGTACAACAGCTCAGTACATCAGGGGTAAGGGTTACGTGAATAATCTCGCCATCAATAATAGCAATACCGGGGTTACTATCGACACAGGCGCACATCCTGTGGTCAGGGTCGCACTGACACTTTCCGGTGGCACACTGTTCACCAACGACAGTCTCGTGCTGGGTTCTGATTCTGTGATCACAGCGCGCATAGCGCCGGTCACGATAACCGGTGCGGTCATATCAGGTAAGGTGCAGGTGCGTCAATACTTTGAGGGCGGCCACAGGGCATTCCGTTTCTGGGGTACTCCTTTCAGCAATGCCGTATCGCTCAGTCAGATGCAGCAATATGTGGACATAACCGGCACAGACGGTGCAGCCAATGGTTTTACCACCACAACCACCAATGCGCCAAGTGCTTTTTATTATAATCCGCTGCAGGGTAATTCTGCGCTCGGTTACGATCCGGGCTGGAGGCCATTTACTGATATTGAAGGTTCAGCAGACACTAACCAGTTGAACCGCTATGAAGGCATTCGCCTTTTTGTGCGCGGCAGCAAGGGCGAGGGTCTGAATGGCTGGTCTTATACGCCATCTGCGGTAACTGTTGCCATGACAGGTTATGTGAACACAGGCAGCCAAACCATACACCTTAGTAAGGGTACGGGTGCTAACCAGGACTACAACCAGATCAGCAACCCTTACGCATCACCGGTTGATATAGGCACCATTGCCTATAATGCAAAGAACAATGGCCAGATCACCGGTTCTGCTATTTATATGTGGAATCCTTACGCAGGTCCTTCCGGCAACTGGATAGCGGTGCCTATTACTTCAGGTACACCATACTACATGCAGGCATACACTTCCTTCCAGGTGCGCGCAGCAGCCAACAATGACTCGCTGGTATTTGCCGAGACCAACAAGGTGCAGAACGCTACAACATCGGTATTAAGATCGGCAGAAGAATACCTGCGACTGGATGTGTATGATGGTAATTACAACCAGTGGGACATGCTGCGCATTCAGTTCAACGACAAGGCTACTGATGGGGAAGATAATGACTATGATGCGGTGAAACCATCATCTGTTGCAGCAATGGACTTCTATGCACTGTCTGCCGATGGAAAACGCATGGCTATTGATGCGCTGCCGTATCAGGCTGGTAAAGTTATACCGCTGGGCCTTGGCTGTGGCTATACTCAGGACTTTATCATCAAAGCATCTGAAGTAAATGTGCCCATGGGCGGAAAGGTTTACCTGCACGATAAATTCCTCAGCAACTACACAATGCTGCAGCAGGGCACCGAATATCATTTCAGCATTACTGCGGATAAGGCCACACAGGGGGCAGGGCGTTTTGAGCTCAGCCTTGACACGCCTGCCGTGCATGCTGCACAGGCGCTGGAAGTGAGCATGACGCCCAACCCAGCGACAGATGAGGTATCCATCAGCTTTGCAGCAAACAGCATGCAGGCTACAACGGTTCGCATAACAGATATCTCTGGCGTTTGTATTTACGCCAAAGACCTAGGCGCGGCATTAAGCGGCAATATTCACGTTGATCTTTCTGCCTATGCGTCCGGCATCTACATGGTAGAGCTGACCAGCGGCGATCAGAAAGTGATGAAGAAGCTGGTGAAGGAATAAAAAGGTAATAGAAACAATACATTGAAATTCCCGGCCATTCGCCGGGATTTTTTTTTGCCATACGCTGGTGCTTAGCCATTGTATAACATTGCATCGTAGCTATTCTTGTATATTTTTACATGATTAAATCTATCATTGATTGCGCTTTAAATATCTGGCTGTCACCGCTCTATTACTTATAGCCATTTTCTGGTGCGCCTGGTTCGTCTTTCACGATCCCTACCCTGCAAGGTTCTCGGGGGCAAAGGACAAGGCAGTGTGCATCCGATATGAAGATGGAAAATACAATTGGTATCGCAACGGCCAGCCATTTACTATAAAAGGTGCCTCAGGCTATACTGACCTGGCGCAATTGCATGCAGCCGGCGGCAATACCATCCGCACCTGGGACACTACAGGGCTCGATACCATTCTGGCGAATGCAGAGCAAAATGATGTCGTGACCATCGTGGGGCTGCCCATGCCTTACAACAACGACGATATGGATGCCTTCTACAACGATGATGCGCAGGTGCAGGCGTTGTATGATAGTTACGAGCGCCTCATCCGCAAATACAAGGGCAGCAAGGCGGTGCTCTGCTGGTGCCTCGGCAACGAGCTTACTTATCCCGTGAAGCCCAAATACTTCAGGTTCTACAAGGTGTTCAACCGCATCATTGACATGATACACCGGGAAGACCCGGACCACCCGGTAACCACTACGCTTGTGAACTTCGAGGAGCGATACATTGTGAACCTGAAACTTTTCACGCACATTGACTTCATCTCGTTCAATATTTTTGGCGCCATACGGCAGCTCAACGGAGATCTCGCCCGTTTTCAGCGCTGGTGGAAGGGGCCTTACCTTATCACAGAGTGGGGTATTGACGGCCCATGGACCAACCACGATCAAACGGCCTGGAATGCCTACGTAGAGCCGTCCAGCGAAAAGAAGGCGGAGCAGTACCTGGATGTCTATCAGAAGTACATGCCGGTAAAAGATCCCCGTTTTTTGGGTGCGCTTGTTTTTTACTGGGGCCACAAGCAGGAGACAACACCTACGTGGTTCAGCCTGCTCGATAAACAGGGTAACAAATCAGCCGCCGTCAACACCATGCAATACATATGGACCGGCAGTTGGCCGCAGGATGCTGCCCCGCCGCTGAAGCATATGCTGCTGAACGATAAGGGCGCGAAGGATAACATTTTATGCGACCCCGGAGATACGTTGTATGCGCGGGCTTATTTCGAAAAAACCAACGACACCGGCAAGCTACGCTTTGAATGGTTTGTGCAGCCGGAAGATTGGTATTTTGTGCCGCACTATGGTGTGCCCAAAGAAATGTATTCGATAGACAGCAGCACCGTAAGCGCTCACGGCGATCAGTTTGTGTTCCATGCACCTTACGAGGAGGGCGCTTATCGGGTTTTTGTAAAAGTTTATAACAGCAAAGGCTATTTTGCCACGTGCAACACGCCGTTTTATGTTGTAGGCGCTAAATGATATAATAGAAATGATAGCGCCACCTACCAGAAAACAAACGCTTACGCTCAGGATCATGATCCTGATAGGGATATGCTGTATGGCATTTTTTGCCGTCAGCATGCTCGGTGTGTCGCAACGTGGTTACCGGTCGCTATACTGGCTGCTGATGGCCACGTTTGCCTACATGGTGGGGCGCACGTTGTATGAGTGGTATCATTACTGGAACATCAAGATAGACCCTACGCCGGCGCCCGAAAAGCAATACACGGTGGATATATTCACCACCTTCTGCGCGGGCGAACCTTACGAGATGGTAGTAGAAACACTGGAGGCGATACAGAAGATCACCTACCCCCATACTACTTACCTGTGCGACGAGGCCGACGACCCTTATCTGAAAGAGGTGTGCCAGCGGCTGGGCCTCAACCATGTTACCCGCACCGTAAAAAAGGGCGCTAAAGCAGGCAACATCAACAATGCATTGCAGCAGGCCACTGGCGAGATATGCCTGATCATCGATCCGGATCATGTTCCGTTCCCTAATTTTTTAGACCCCATCATCGGGCATTTCAATGATCCGCAGGTGGGCTATGTGCAGGTGGTGCAGGCCTACTACAACCAGGATGAGGGCCTGGTGGCCAAGGGTGCAGCCCAGCAAACCTACCAGTTCTATGGGCCCATGATGATGACGATGAACGCCTACGGTACGGCTCAGGCCATTGGCGCCAACTGCACCTTCCGGCGCGCCGCGCTCGACTCTATTGGCGGGCATGGTGTGGCACTTGCCGAGGATATGTACACCGCCATGCTGCTGCATGCAAAGGGCTGGAAGTCGGTCTATGTGCCGGAGGTACTGGCCCGCGGCCTTGTTCCTGCAACACTCTCAGCATATTTCAAGCAGCAGATCAAATGGTCGAAGGGGTGCTTTGAGCTAATATTTACCGCATACCCCAAGCTCTTCAAAAACTTTACGTGGCGGCAAAAGCTGCACTATGGCCTGGTGCCGCTGTTCTACCTTTCTGGAGTGGTGTACCTGCTTAATTTCATTATTCCGGTCATCTCATTGTTTGCAGATGTATACCCGTTGCAGATGGACTTCTGGCAGTTTGCATTGGTAGCATTGCCTTTCTCTATATCCACGCTGGTCATCCGGCATTATGTGCAGCGCTGGGTGATGGAAGACCAGGAGCGCGGCTTCCACATTGTAGGCGGTCTGCTATTCATAGGCACGTGGTGGATATATGTGCTCAGCACCATTTATACACTCATCGGCAAAAAGGTGCCCTACCTGCCCACGCCAAAAGACAATAAGGAGGAAAAAAGCCTGCTCATCAATCTGCCCAATATCGCCGTGTTAGTCGTTTCCGTCAGCGCTATTGCATATGGCCTTATCAATGATTGGAACCCCTTTACCATAGGCATGGCGGCCATATGCAGCATCAATTGCTGGATCATGGTATTTATGCTGGTGGCGGGGCAGCAGCACAAGATAAAGGCTTATCGCAATCGCTATAAGCGGTGGTCGGCCATCAGCAGCAATATTGGCGAGTGGAAGGGATTGTTCTGGCAACTGCGGCGCAGGATGTATTCGGGTATCCGCAGTGTTAGTTTTATGCTGGTGGTGCTTACGGTATGCACTGTGATCTATGCCAAAACAAGGCCGCACGAAAATCCATCATTGCCTTCTGTGCCCAATAAAAAGAATATGCTGCTCACGGGCATCTTCCAGGCCCCTAAGCCTGATGATGGTGTCACCTGCATGGCCCAGGTGGCTGCATTGCAGCAATCGCAAAAGGCGCATTTCGATATTGTTTCTGTTTACCTGCCGTGGGGCGATGGGCCGCAGTGCTATGTGGCGGTGCCGCTCATGGATAGTATCTATCACAATCATTCTGTGCCCCTGGTGACGTGGGAGCCCTGGCAGGGCCTGTTCAAAAGCGCAGCCGGGCAGAAGGACGAGCATGTGTTTGCGCATATAATAGAAGGCCGCTACGACGACTACATAGGCCGCTTTGCCGACCAGATGCGCGACCTGAACCGGCCAGTATTCCTGCGTTTTGCGCACGAAGCAGACAATCCGTTCTACCCGTGGTCGGAAAGTGGCGATAACACCGCCGAAGATTTTAAGGCAGCCTGGCAGCACGTGCACGACCAGTTTCTGCTGCATGGCGCATGGAATGTGCTGTGGGTTTGGAACCCGTGGAAGGCAAAGGTGGCTGAAGACTATTTCCCCGGAAAGGCCTATGTGGACTGGATAAGTGTTACCGGCCTCAACTATGGCAAGTACAACACCGATGGCAAATCCTATTCCTTCCGCGAGTTGTATATGCCGTTCCATAAGCTGATAGTGCATAACTGGAAGGAGCTGCCGGTGATGGTGGCGGAGATGGGTGCAGCCAAAGACGGGCAGGATCAGAACGCCTGGCTGAGGGCCGGCATCAAAAGCGTGAAGAAAGATTTTCCGGAGGTGAAGGCATTGGTACTCTTCAACACGGCCTACGACAAGAATGTGCCCGACCACCGCGTACCTATGATCAACTGGCAACAGGATAGCCTTGGCACTATCCATGCGCTCACCCAGCGCTATGCATTGCCCGGCTGGCCTGAGGGAACACTCGATCATGCTTATGCGCGGACCATTTCTAAAACGTTCCCGGCAGGCATAAGGGGAGTGGTGTATGGCAAGGCGCAGAACTGGCTGGGCAATAAGTTTGTCATCAGGCGCAAGACCATTCTTACCGACCTTAAAGCCATGCGCAGCGCGGGCATCAACACCATTAAAATATTCGGCCCCACCATTTACGATCATGTTACCTTCCAGGCCGTGCGCGAGACC
>Ga0316218_1001276_pt1 | contig 27999 bp, 25 predicted proteins | sample TBH18003metaG_FD_203634 | JGI IMG/M metagenome (GOLD analysis project Ga0316218, IMG submission 203634) | Freshwater microbial communities from Trout Bog Lake, Wisconsin, USA - TBH18003 | ecosystem: Environmental > Aquatic > Freshwater > Lake > Hypolimnion/Profundal zone | place: USA: Wisconsin...
TGGCCCAACGCGAGGGCCCTGTCGAGTTGCTGGGCCGCGTCATCTGCCAGCAGCACAGCCGGGCGCAGCAGCAGCCAGAGTTCGGCAAAACGGTGCTGGATATAGGGATCCTGGGTGGCGGTTGTGGCGGTGGACAACACCGAGGGGCGCGTGTGATGCCGCAGCTGGGTGCGCGCTTCTTCAAACGCACCCTGGGCAATGCCCACATACAGATTGGTCAACACCAGTTGCGCCACTTGGGTACGCAAGGTGCGCAGGGGAGTAACTACTGTGCCGGGGCGGGTCAGCACTTCGCTGTCGCTGACTGATACCTGGTCAAAGGTCACGGTACCGCTGTCGGTCTGGCGCTGACCGAAGGCATCCCAATCGGCCACAACCGTCACACCGGTACGGTTGGTTGGCAGCACGGCAATCACCAGCGACTGACTGACTTCGTGCCAACCTGACACCAGCATGCGGTCCGAACCGACAGAGCCCGAGCAATAACTTTTGTCGCCATGCAGAACAAAGCCGCCAGGCCTTTCTGTGGCCAGCGTGCGCTTGTCCAGCGGGTTGAGTGCATTGCCCCAGAACAAATTTCCGTCAATGGTTTCCTTCAGCAGACGCTCGGCCTGCGCGGCCGTGCCATACAGGCGAATGCTGGCGATCTGCAAATGGTGAAAGGCAAACACATGGGCCAGCGCGCTGTCCACCTGTGCCAGGCGCCGCACCACCTGGTACACGGTGGCCCAGGGCAGGCCCAGGCCGCCCCAGTCGCGCGGCGTGCCCAGATGCAGCAGGCCACTGGCGCGTATAGCCTCACGCTCGGCTGCGGCATGGCCGCCCTGCTGATCGCGCAGCACGGCAGTCTCGGCGAGACGGGCGACCAGCGTGTCGAGGACGGGGGAAATATCGGCGTCGCGCAAGGCGTTTTGCGCGGCCGGGGTATCAAGTGCGGACATGGAGTGGAGCCTAAGTGGGGAGGGCGTCGAAACCAAGGAAGGGATTCGCGCTTGCTTATGCGAAAGCCGTGCAAGGGGTCGCACTGCAGCGCGCGGCGCAGTCCCCCTTGGCGGGAAAGCGGAATCAGGCGGCCAGCGGCGCCGGTGCGGACTGGCCGAAATAAAACGACTGGATGTCGGTGCGTTGACTCAGCTCTGCGGCGGTGCCGGACAGCACATCGTTGCCGGTATCCAGCACCGTGACGCGGTCGGCGTGGCGCAGGGCCACGGTGGAGTTCTGCTCGGCCACCAGAATCGTCAAGCCTTCTTCCTGGTTCAGGCGCTTGAGCTGCTGGAAGATGTCCTGAACCACCAGCGGTGCCAGGCCCATGGAGGGTTCGTCCAGAACCAACAAGCGCGGGCGCGACATCAGGGCACGGCCAATGGCCGTCATCTGCTGCTCGCCGCCCGAGGTGAGCCCGGCCAGGGAACGCCGGCGCTCGCCCAGCTTGGGGAAGACGCGGTAGACGCGCGCCAGGTCTGCGGCGATCTCAGCGCGCGAGGCACTGCGCCCTAGGCCGCCGGTGATCAGGTTCTCTTCCACCGAGAGATTGCGAAACACATGGCGGCCCTCCAGCACCTGCACCAGCCCCTGGCGCACCAGCGCGGCAGGTGTGGTCTTCTGCACATCCACGCCGTCAAACACAATGCGCCCGGCCGTCACCGCACCCCGCTCAGCAGGCAGCAGGTTGGAGCAGGCCTTGAGCGTGGTGGACTTGCCCGCCCCGTTGGCGCCCAGCAGGGCGTGTATCTCGCCGGGCAGCACCTCCAGACTCACCCCGTGCAGGGCGACGATGGAGTGTTGGTAGACGACTTCAATCGCCTCAATGCGCAGCAGGGGGTGGGTGGACATGGACGTTTCCTTCAGACGGTCAGATCAGTCGTTGATGCTGGTGCGTACCTTGACATTCTTCTCTTTGGCATAGGCCAGGGAAGACTTCTCGATGATGGGGCGCAACAGCTTCCAGTCGGGTGCAATCCAGTCGGAGACCACATTCCACTTGGAGCCATCCCATTGCTGGAAGGCCACACGGCCGTCGCCTTCGTGGTTGTCCCAGGTGACGTTGATGGAGTGGAAAAGACCCTTGGCACCCAGGGCCGTGGCACGGGCCTGGTCAATCTTCAGGTTCTCAAAACCCCAGCGCACTTCGTCGCCGGTGAGGGTGCGCTTGCCGAATTTGGCCTGGGCAATGCGGATGGCTTCCACGTTCAGGATGCCGTTGAGCACGCCGAGGTTGTGGTAGACGCTACCGATGCGTTTCTTGTCTTCGAGGTTGCCCTTGCCCGCGTCATACACAATCTTCTGGATGTCCTGAATCACCGGGTACTGCGCGCCGGCCGCCACCGTGGTGATGGCCACATAGCCCTTGGCTGCGTCGCCCGCAGGGATCACGTCCTCTTCCGAGTTGGACCAGACATTGCCGATGATGTGGTCGACCGGGAAGCCGGTTTTTTGCGCCGTCTTCAAGGCCACCGGGTTCATCACACCCCAGCCGCGCAGCACCACATAGTCGGGCTTTGCGCGGCGGATGGTAAGCCACTGCGATTGCTGTTCATTGCCGGGATGCGGCACTTCAATTTGCTGCACGGTGAAGCCGTATTTCTTGGCCAGCAGCTCATAGATCGGGATGGTTTCCTTGCCGTAGGGTGAGCCGTGGTAGAGCACCACGACCTTCTTGCCCTTGAGCTTTTCCAGACCGCCCTCTTTGCTGCCGATGTAGTTGACGATGCCCGAGCTCTCGCTATAGGGGTTGAGCAGCAGCGGGAAGGCGTACTTGAAGACGCGGCCGTCGGTGGTGTCGGTGCGGCCGTGGTTGATGGTGATCAGCGGAACCTGGTCGGCCGTCACGCGGTCCAGCAGGGCGTAGGCAATGCCCACCGACAGGGGGTTCCAGGCGGCAATGCCGGGCTTTTGCTTGAGGCGCTCATAGACCTCGACGCCGCGCTCCACTTCGTACTGGGTCTCGCCCTCTTCCCAGGTCAGCTTGACGCCGCCAACGCCGCCCTCCTTGGTGTTGACCAGGTTCAGGTAGTCAATAAAACCGCCGAAGAAGCCGGTGCCGCCCGCAGCGTAGGGGCCCACGCGGTAGCTTTGCAGCGGAAAGAATTGCTCGGCCGCCTGTGTGGTCTGCAGCCCGGTGATTGCCAGTGTGGCGGCGACTGCCGCGACGCGAAGGTGTTTGAACCATGCCATGAAAAGAAACTCCAGGTTAAAAAAGAGAAGAGGGAAATGGGAAAGGCGCTGCCTCACGCGACCGAATGGGGCCGCCACGACAGCTTTTTCAGCAAGCGTTGCCAGAGGGCGGCCAATCCCTCGGGCTCCACAATCAGAAAGGAAATGATCAGCACCCCCAGCACCACGCGCTGGCTCATGTCGAGCACGCCGGAGTCGAACCAGCTGCCGAACAGCAGGGCACCCAGGCGCGACAGCAGCAGGGGGAAGACCACGATCAACGCCGCACCGAAGAAGGCGCCGCGTATGGTGGCCAGGCCGCCGATGATGATGATGAACAGAATCTGGAATGAGCGGTCCAGGTTGAAGCCGGCCGGCTCCACGGTGCGCAGGTAAACAAAGGCCCACAGCACCCCGGCAATGCCGGCAATGAACGAGGAGATGGCAAAGGCCAGCAGCTTGGTGCGCAACACCGACACGCCGATGACACGGGCGGCCAGTTCGTTGTCGCGCACGGCAATGAAGTTGTGCCCGGTCTGGGTTCGCACCAAACGTGCCACCAGCGCAGTGATGAGCACGACGATGGTGAGCGCCAGCAGATAGCGACCGGTCGGGTTATCCAGCGACACACCCAGCACTACCAGTGGCGGCGCATCAATGACGCCGGAGGCATTGTTGTTGGTGAACCAGCTGAACTTGGTCAGCGCCCACTGCACAAAGAACTGCGCCGCCAGCGTGGACACCGCCAGATAAAAGCCGCGCAGGCGCAGGCTGGGCAGACCGAAGGCCAGGCCCACCACCGTGGCACTCAGGCCGCCGAGCACAAAGCTGCCCAGCAGTGGCAGGCCGGACACCCGCAGGTTGAAGTTGTAGGCGGCAAAGGCGCCCACGGCCATGAAGGCGGCAGTGCCTAGCGACAACTGACCGGCATAACCGGTGAGCAGATTCAGCCCGACGCCGGCCAGGGCCAGCGCCAGAAACGGGATCAGGATGGCGTCCAGCCAGTAGGGGCTGGCAAAGGCCGGAACCAGGCCATAGGCCGCAAGCAGGACCAGAGCCGTGCCGGTGTATTGGCGCCAGTTGCGACGGGCTTGCGGTACGTTGGCGGCAAGCGGCGCAGCCTGCGGTGCGGAATGCGCCAGGGTTTTGCATGCAAGGGTGCTCATGCGCGCTCCACCAGTTTTTGACCATACAGACCGCCGGGCTTGACCAGCAGAAAGCCCAGGGCCAGCACATAGGCAAACCAGCTTTCGATGCCGCCGCCCACATAGGGGCCCAGATAGACCTCGGCCAACTTTTCACAGGCGCCAATCAGCAGGCCGCCGACGATGGCGCCCAGGATGGAATCAAAGCCGCCTAGCACCAGCACCGGCAGCGCCTTGAGCACCACCAGCGAGAGCGAGAACTGCACGCCCAGGCGCGCACCCCAGAGCAGCCCGGCCGCCAGCGCAATCACACCGGCCGTGGCCCAGACCGTAGCCCAGATGCGCGGCAGACGCAGGCCCACGGTGATGGCGGCAAAGGTGTCGTCGGCCACGGCGCGAAACGCCAGGCCCACATGGGTGTAGCGAAAGAACGCCGACAACAGCCCCACCAGCACGGCCGCGGTGCCGGCTGCAAACAGATCAAACTGCGAGATCAGCACGCCATGGAAGTCAATCGGCTCGTCGGGGATGCCCAGCTCCAGGGCATGCACCTGCGTGCCCCACAGCAGCTGCGCCACCCCCTCGATCACATAGGAGAGGCCCAGTGTGGCCATGAACAGGGTGATGGGCGGCTGGTTCACCAGCGGGCGCAACACCGTGCGCTCAATCGCCAGGCCCAGCAACACCATCACCACAAAGGTCACCAGCAGCGCCAGCGGGAACGGCAGGCCGCGCTCCACCAGACTGACGAAGGTGAGCGCGGCAAACAGCAGCTGCGCGCCCTGGGCAAAATTCAGCACACCGGAGGTCTTGTAGATCAGCACAAAGCCGATCGCCACCAGCGAATACATCACGCCGGAGAGCAGGCCGCCCACCAGCACCTCGATCAGGAAGGCGAAATCAAAATCGGCCATCAGCGGGCTCCCTCTTCTTCTTCATGGGCCACGCCCAGGTAGGCGTCAATCACGGCCGGATCGCGCTGGATCTCCGCCGGTGTGCCGTCGGCAATCTTGCGGCCGTAGTCCAGCACCGCCACGCGGTCGGACAGGCCCAGCACCACGCCGATGTCGTGCTCGATGAGCAGGATGGTGGTGCCATAGGTGTCGCGCGCGGCGCGCACAAAGCCGCTCATCTCGAGCTTTTCTGTGGCCGTCATGCCGGCCATGGGTTCGTCCAGCAGCAGCAGGCGCGGCCGGGCCACCAGGGCACGTGCCAGCTCCACTCGCTTTTGCAAGCCATAGGGCAGCGTGCCGACCAACCGGGAGCTGATGGCAGACAGGCCCAGAAATTCAATGATGGCGTCACTGCGCTGCAGTGCTTCGTGGCGCTCGCGCCGGGCCCGCCCCCAGCCCGCCAGCTGCTCCACCCACAGCGAGCGCGTGGCATCCACCAAACCCATGGCCACGTTGTCGCGCGCCGACAGGCCCTTGAACAGGGCCAGGTTCTGGAAGGTGCGTGCCACACCCAGACGCGCCAGGCGTGGTGTGGGCACCTGGGCAAACTGTTGCGCGCCGTGCCACACGCTGCCACGGTCGGGCTTGTACAGGCCGGTGATGATGTTCACCAGCGAGCTCTTGCCCGCACCGTTGGGGCCGATCACCGCGCGGATTTCTCCGGCGGCAATCGACAGGCTCACATCCGACAGCGCATGTACCCCGCCAAACGAGAGGTCAATCGCATCCATCCGCAGCACGCTGGTCTCAGCTGCCGGGTGGCGTGTGGGTGTGGCCACGGCATGCATCTCAGGCTGCTTCCAGTGCCGGCTCGGCTTGCTCGCCTTGCAGCAGGGCGGCGGCTTCGAGCGCGCGCACCAGCGGCAGCACCTTCTGGCCGAAATACTCCACCTCTTCAATGAAGTGCAAAAAGCCGGTCAGCACCAGGTCCACGCCGACTGCCTTGAGCGCGACGATGCGCTCGGCGATTTGCTGCGGTGTGCCGATCAGGTTGGTCTTGAAGCCGTCGTTGTACTGCACCAGGTCTTCAAACGTGGACTTGGCCCAGTTGCCCTCGCGCTCGGGCGAAGCGGTTCCAGCCTCCTTTACCGCTGCGCCGAAGGCATGCACCGCTTCCACATGGGCGTGCTTGATGATGTCGGCCAGCACGGCCTTGGCTTCTTCCTCGGTGTCGCGGGCAATCACAAAGGCATTCACGCCGATGCGCACCTTGTGGTTGTTGGCCTTGGCCTTGGCCTGGATGTCATCGATCTGGGCCTTGATGCCTTCGACCGTGTTGCCGTTGGTGAAGTACCAGTCCGACACGCTGGCAGCGTTGTCGCGTGCTGCGCGTGAGCTGCCGCCCTGGAAGATTTCCGGATGGGGTTTTTGCACCGGCTTGGGGCTCAGCGTGTAGTCGTTGAAACGGTAGAAGTCGCCCTTGTAAGTGAAGTGGTCCTGGGTCCAGATGCCCTTGAGCACTTCAATGAATTCCTTGGAACGGCGATAGCGTTCGTCATGCTCCAGCCACGGCTCGCCGATGGCGACAAACTCGCCCTTGAACCAGCCGCTCACCACATTGATGGCGATGCGGCCCCGGGAGATGTGGTCGATGGTGGCAATCTGTTTGGCCACTACGGCCGGGTTCCACGGGCCGGGCAGGATGGCGGCCAGCACCTTGAGTTTGGTGGTGGCATGCAAGATGGCCTGGCTGAAGGACACCGACTCGTGCTGGTTGTCGGCACCGTAGCCGGCGGTAAAGCGGATCTGGCTCAGCGCGTATTCAAAGCCGGCCTTCTCGGCAGCCAGTGCCAGACGCTGGTTGTACTCCAGGCTCCAGTCGGTGCGCTGCGGAATGGTGCTGACCACCAGACCGCCACTGACGTTGGGAACCCAGTAGGCGAACTTGACGCCCTGGTCGGTAGATGCTGCTTGGCTCATGCGGTAACTCCTTGTGGTGTTGGAAAAGGTGGGGGTAAAAACGGTGTGCGACTCAGGCGCTGGCCAGCACGGATGCTGGTGCGAGGATGCTTTTGAGATGCGGCACGGCGCGCGCCACGGCCAGGGCAATGCGCTCCTGCAGTGCCGGATCGCTGACGCTGTAGCCGTCAAAGTCTTTCTCGGTGGCATAGACGCCAATCGGCAGCGCATCGGCCTGGAAGAAGGCGAACAGGGGCCGCAATTGGTGGTCGATCACCAGCGCATGGCGCTCGCTGCCGCCGGTGGCGGCCAGCAGCACCGGCACGCCGATCAGCGCCTCGTGGTGCACAAAGTCAAACAGGTGTTTGAAGAGCCCGGTGTAGGAGGCGCGGTACACGGGGCTTGCCACCACCAGCAGGTCGGCGGTCTCTATGGCCTTCAGATCGGCCTCGACGCTCTCGGGCAACTGGCTGCGGTGCACGGCACCGGCGAACTTCGGTGCAATCTCGCCCAACTCAATCAGGCGCACGCTGATGGGAAGCACCTCGCCCAGCGCCACCAGCAGTTCCTCCACCAGCGCCAGCGTGCGCGAGGGCCGCTGCAAGCCGCCCGAGACAGCCACCACATTCAGTTTTTTGGTCATCGTGTTTTCACTCCGTATAGACGCCGCAAACCGGTTGCGGCACACCCTGCTATTCGCGAAACACGTGCCAAGCGCGCTTTCGTTTGAAATCAAGGACTTAGGAAAAAGCGGGGGTAAAGAGAATGCTGACTGGCAGTCAGACTGCGGATGGGTTGCTGCTGGAGCAGCAGTTCATGCCGTTTGAAGCCAAGTCACTTCCGGACTCTGGCTGCCGGAGGGCGTGTGGTGGATGGTGCAATGAGGTAAACGAGTAGCCCGCAGGGCGGGGGGTCACGAATGGCGCCGAGTGCCACCCCGGCCCGAGCCCCGCAATGACTGGATTGAAGCCCTGCACATTCCAGGATGCTAAACAGCCTCCAGCACCGGTCCCAGGTAGCCCAGCACTACCGCGGCGTCCACCGTGCTGTGCAGCGTCTGCAAGGCGTCTTCGAGCGCATCCGGTGGCAAGGCCACACTGAGCAGCCACTCGCCCACGCTGCGCCCCTGTATGCGCTCCACACGGGCCTGCAGCATCTGGCATTCGCCGCCCAGACTGCGCAGCAGCCGATTGAGGTCGGGTGCGTGCTCCTGCCGTCCGTCAAAGCGCAGACTGAGCAGCAGGGTCGCACCCGCCAACGGGGTGCTGCGCAGGCGCGCGCGGATGTCGTCCGGCAGGTTGCTGGCATCGTGGCGCAGCATCTGCCGGGTGACTTCGGTTTGCGGTGCACCGAACACCTGCCAGACCGGCCCCTGCTCGGCCACGCGACCGTGGTCCAGCACCAGCACGCGGTCGCAGATGGAACGGATCACGTCCATCTCGTGCGTGATCAGAATAATGGTCAGTCCCAGCCGGCGGTTGATCTCGCGCAGCAGTTCCAGGATCGACTGTGTCGTCTCCGGGTCGAGGGCTGAGGTGGCCTCGTCGCAGAGCAGAATTTCAGGATCGTTCACCAGCGCACGGGCGATGCCGACGCGCTGCTTCTGCCCGCCGGAGAGCTGTGCCGGGTAAGCGTCATGTTTGCCCTCCAGCCCTACCAGGCGCAGCACATCGCGCACCTTGGCGTCACGCTGCGCAGCGGGCACACCGGCCAGGCGCAGGGGCATAGCCACGTTTTGCCACACCGTCTTGACCGACACCAGGTTGAAGTTCTGGAAGATCATGCCCACGCGCCGGCGCAGTGTCTGCAGCTGCCGCGCATTGAGCAGCGCGATGTCCTGGCCGTCCAGCAGCACCTGGCCGCTGGTCGGCACCTCCAGCCGGTTGAAGAGACGCAGCAGCGTGGACTTGCCCGCGCCGCTGCGCCCAATGACACCGAAAACCTCGCCCCGTGCCACCTCCATGGCCACGTCCTCCAGCGCGGGAAGCGGGCTTCTCGCGTAATGCTTGTGGATGGCGCGCAGGGCCACCAAGGGCTGCGCCACCAACACCGGGGGAGGCAGGGTGCTCATGCTCAGAACGCCGGTGCGATGGTGCCCTTGTAGCGCTTGAGGATGAACTCGCGCACTTCAGGCTGGTTCAGCGCCTTGGCCAGTTTCTGGATTGCGGGCCGGTCTTTGTTGTCGGGCCGCGCCACCAGGTACTCGGCATACAGGTCCTTGCCCTTTTCGGAGATTAGCGCGGAGTTGATGTCGATGCCGGCTTCCAGCGCGTAGTTGGCAAACACAAAGACCAGGTCCGCCTGCTTGAGCGAGCGGGCCAGCATGGCGCCTTCGAGTTCCTTGAACTTGAACTTCTTCGGGTTGGTCGCGATATCGCGGCGGCTGGCGAGTGTGTTCTTGGGGTCCTTCAGCGTGATGAGGCCGGCCTCGTGCAGCAGCACCAGCGAACGCCCGGCGTTGACCGGATCATTGGGGATGGCGATGCTGGCGCCCTCCTTCAACTCGTCCAGGCTTTTGACGCGCGTGGAATAGGCACCGAAGGGCTCGATGTGCACTGGCACCAGGGCCACCAGATCGGTCTTGTGCGACTTGTTGAACTCATCGAGGAAGGGGCGGTACTGGTAGTAATTGGCATCCAGATTCTTCTTGGCCAGTTGCTGGTTGGGTTGGATGAAGTCGTTGAACACCTTCACCTGCAGGTCCACACCGTCCTTGGCCAGGATCGGTTTGAGGTAGTTCAGGATTTCGGCGTGCGGCACCGGCGTGGCGCCCACAATCAGTTTGTCCGCTGCGTGGAGTGACAGGGAAAGGGCGGCCGTGGCGATCAGGGTCAATAGTTTTTTCATGGGGTATCCGTAAGGGTTGGGTTGTGGTCCTGCACAGGCAAGATGAAGAGGGAGATGTCGGGCCGGTCAATGCATAGGCACTCCCGACATGCGTTGCGTGTGCATGGCATCGGTTCCTGTGCTCAGCGGTGGCTGAAGTGCGCCACCAGCCGGTCACCACCGGACTGCAGTGCCTGCGTCAGCACAATCAGCAGCAACACGGTGACCACCATGACATCGGTTTGGAATCGCTGGTAGCCAAAGCGGATGGCCAGGTCGCCCAAGCCACCGCCGCCTACTACTCCGGCCATGGCGGTGTAGTCCACCAGCAGGATGGCGGTGACGGTGATGGCGGCTATCAGCCCGGCGCGGGCCTCGGGCAGCAGCGTGTGCCACACCAGCTGGCGCAGGTTGCCGCCCATGGCCTGGGTGGCTTCGATCAGGCCGCGATCGACTTCGCGCAGGGCGGTTTCGACCAGCCGGCCAAAGAAGGGTGCGGTGCCAGCCACCAGCGGCGGCACGGCACCGCTGATGCCCAGCGTGGTGCCGGTGATCAGGTTGGTCAGCGGCACCATCACGATCAGCAGGATGATGAACGGCATCGAGCGCAACACGTTCACCACCAGCGACAGCAGCCGGTACACCCCCGCATGCGCCTGCAGTTGGCCGCGCCCGGTCAGATACATCAGCAGCCCCAGGGGCAGGCCGATCAGCACGGTAAAACCTAGCGACAGGCCCAACATGGTCAGGGTGTCGAGGCTGGCTTCCAGGATTTCGGCCCAGTCCAGGTTGGTGAACCATTCAGCCATGGTGAACCCGCGCGCTGCACATCAGCATGCCCATCACGACCAGTCGTGCCGCGGTGGCGGCACGGCATTGAGCAGCCAGTTGCCGATGATGTGGTACTTCCAGCGCACCGGGTCGTGCAGGGTGTGCACCCGGGCGTTGCGCCAATGGCGGTCAAAGCCGTACTTCTTCAGCGTCGAGCGCGTTCCACCCAGCTCGAACAGCTTGTTGGTGGCGGCCAGTGCCACTTCGGTGGTCAGCACCTTCGCCTTGGCCACAGCGATGGAGGCGCGGGCAACGCCCTCTTCGTCCGGCGCGGTGCGCACGCTGTCGAGCACCAAGCCCGCCTTTTCCAGCAGCGCATCCGCTGCCTCCAGCCGGATGCCCAACTCGCCGATGGCAATGATCGTCAGCGGGTCGTCGCTGGCGCGCTCCACCCCACTGTCAATCCAGGGCCGCGCATGTTCACGCACAAAGGCAATGGTGTCGCGCAGCGCCGCGTGGGCAATGCCCGCATCAATGGCCGCCGTGGTGATCTGCGCATAAGGGCCTGCCAGCGTCGGGCTCTCGTAGGACCGATAGCTGGGGAACACGTTGAACTCCGGCAGGCGCAATCCTTCGGCCAGCACCGTGCCGCTGGAGGTGGTGCGCTGGCCGATGCTGTCCCAGTCATCCACGATGACCAGCCCCGTGCTGTTGCGCGGTGCAAAAGCCAGTTGGGCGCGCCCCTGTTCGTCCAGCGCCAGCACGCCAATCCAGTGCGCATACAGCGAGCCAGTGCAATAGCCTTTGCGGCCATCAATCACCACCTCCTGACCATCCCGTACCAGCCGGGTCTGGATGTCCTGCACGTTCTTGCCGCCGGTCTCCGACAGGGCGTTGGCGAAGCGGTGGCCCTGCAGCACCAGGCCAAAGAAATGACGCTTCTGCTCCGGCGTGCCCTGCAGCCGGATGTCTTCGAGCAGGCAGTAGTGATTTTGCGGAATCTGCCCCAGCGACGGGTCGGCGGCCGAGATGATGCGGATCACCAGCGCCAGCGTGGCATGCGAAACCTCTGCGCCGCCGAACTCCCGGGGCACCGTAATGCCCCACAGGCCGCTGTCGGAGAACAAGTCGACTACGTCCGCGGGAACTTCGCGCGTGCGGTCGCGCGCGGCATCGTCCACCAGCAAATGCGCGGCCACGCGGTGCGCCACTGCAATGGACTCGGCATCATCGGCAATGACATGCGCGCGGGGCAGGTTGATCTCGAAGGGGGCCGAGGGGTTGGGTAATTTTTTTGACATGCATATCCATAAAGTGTGTGACAGCGCGCGGCGCAATGGCTTCGCATTGCGCCGCCTACGGGTTACGCGAATGCTGTGCCAACGCAGCTTTCTTTTGAAATCAAGGACTTAGGAAAATGCGGGCGAGAACCATGTGCTTCCTAGGAGGCATGTTGCAAACGGACTGCTGCTGGGGCAGCAATATCACGAAGGCACAGGCCCGTGCCGCACTAGAAGGCTCACAGGTCCTTGCTGCAATCGCGTGGCTGCACGTTCTTCTCCTTGGCGTAAGCGAGGGCCTTTTCATCAATCAGGGGACGCAGCGTCTTGCGGTCTGCCTGCACCCAGTCGGTCAACAGCTTCCACTGGTGGCCATCCCACGCCTGCACGCGGGCCGAGCCACCCCCTTCGTGGTCACTGCAGGAGAGCTTGAGCGGCTGCATCAGCCCCAGAAAGCCAATGTCCTTCAGACGCGCGTTGTCCACGTTCAGATGCTCCAGTCCCCAGCGTCCCTCCTCACCCGTCAGTGGGCGGTTGCCAAAGCGCTTTTGTGCCGTACGGATGGCCTCTACCGCAATCGCTGCATTGACCAGGCCCGAGTTGTAGTACACGCTGCCAAAGCTCTTGGGGTCCTTGAGGTCGCTCTTGCCCTTGTCCACGATTGCGGCCTTGATGCGCCGGTGGATGTCGAAGTCGGGGCCTCCGGGATAAGGCGTAAGCGCCAAGTAGCCCTTGGCGGCATCGGCGGCGGGAATCACATCCTCGTTGGAGCTGGCCCAGATGTCGCCAATGATGTGGTCTGCCGGGAAGCCAAAGCGCACGGCGGTTTTGATGGCCACCGGGGTGGAGACGCCCCAGGTGCGCAGAAACACCCAATCCGGTTTGGCCTGGCGCACCTGGCGCCATTGAGCGGCCTGTTCGTTGCCCGGGTCTGCCACGGGAATCTGGATATTTTCAAATCCATACTTCTTGGCCAGCAGTTGCAGCGGGCCCTGTGTCTCCCGGCCGTAGGCCGAGTCGTGGTAGACGGTGGCAATCTTCTTGCCCTTGAGCTTGTCCAGCCCGCCCTCGCGCTGGGCAATGTAGTTGATGAAGACCGACGCTTCGCTGTAGAAGGTCAGCATGACCGGAAAGTTATACGGGAAGACACGGCCGTCGGTTGCCTCAGTGCGCCCGTAACCCAGCGTGATCAGCGGGATCTTGTCGGCCTCGGCCTTCTCGGCCAGGGCGTAGGCGGCAGGTGCGCCGTTCGGATGGTAGAGCGCCACCGGCGCGCCGCCCAGGCCGCCCTTGAATCGCTCATAGCACTCTATGCCCTTCTCGGCGGTCCATTCGGTTTCGCACTCCTGCCAGACCAGCTTGACGCCGTTGATGCCGCCTTCCACTTCATTGACATAGCGCAGGTAGTCGATCATGCCGGCCCAGACCGGGATGCCGCTGGAGGCATAGGCCCCCACGCGGTAGGTGGCAAGGGGAATGAACTGCTGGGGCTCGGCGGCCTGCGCCGACGGAAGGACAAGGTGCGACAGGCTCAGCGTGGTGGTCAGCGCCAGCAGCGCGCGCCGGATGGCGGTTGGGGAGAGTTTCATGGTAAAGGTCCGATAAAAATGGAATGCGAAAGTTAAAAATGCGCCGATTGCTCGGATCTGCGGAGCGGCTCAGGCTGTCACCGCGCCCCCCAGATAGATTTCATGCAGGTCATCGCGCGCCAGCAACTCGCTGGCCGTGCCGCTAAGCACCACGCGGCCGGTCTCCAGAACGTAGGCACGGTGCGCATGGTGCAAAGCCACGTTGATGTTTTGCTCGGCCACCAAAAAGCTCATGCCCTCGTCGCGGTTCAGGCGGGTGATGATGTCGAAGATCTCCTGGACTATGATGGGCGCCAGCCCCATGGAGGGCTCATCCAGCAACACCAGCGCGGGCTCGGTCAGCAGGGCCCGGCCAATCGCCAGCATTTGCTGCTCGCCGCCGGAGGTGAGGCCGGCAAAGGTGCTGCGCTTGGTCTTCAGGCGCGGAAACCAGCTGTAAATGCGCTCCAGCGCCGACTCGGTGGCAGAGCGGCTCAAGCGCCTGGCGAAGGTGCCGCAGCGCAGGTTTTCCTCGACCGTCAGGTGCGCAAACACATGGCGCCCTTCCAGCACATGGACGATGCCCTGGCGCGCCAGCAGATTGGGCGCAACGCCGTCCACCCGCTGGCCGCGCCAGTGCACCACGCCTTGCGTCACCAGGGCCCGGTCGGCCTGCACCAAGCCTGAAATGGCCTTGAAGGTGGTGCTTTTGCCGGCCCCGTTGGAGCCGAGCAGCGCCACCACCTCGCCGGCGTGTACGTCCAGTGAGACATCGGCGACGGCCAGAATGGCGCCGTCGTAGATGACCTCGATCTGGCGCACGGACAGCAGCTCGGCGGTGGTTGATACCGGATCAGGTGTGGCTCGCACCGGGCTATTCCTTGGCGGTGTCACGCGGGGTGATGCCCTTTTCCTTGGCATAGGCGGCGGCCTTGGCATCGATCAGCGGGCGCAGTGTGCCGCGGTCCGCCTGGATCCAGTCGGTCACCAGTTTCCAGCGGCTGCCATCCCATTCCTGCACACGCGCAGCACCGCCACCCTCATGGTCCGCTGCGGTGATCTTCAGCTTTTGCAACAGGCCCTGGAAGCCGATCTGCTTGAGACGCGCCTCGTTGATCTCCAGATGCTCAAAGGCCCAGCGGGCTTCCTCGCCATTGAGGGCGCGGTTGCCAAACTTTTTGTGGCCCACGCGCAGCGCTTCCACCGACAGCACCGCATTGATCAGGCCGATGTTGTAGTACACGCTGCCGAAGAATTTGGTGTCCTTGAGGTCGCTCAGGCCCTTGTCGATGATGCTCTTGCGCAGGCGCTTGTGGATTTCGAAGTCGGTGCCACCGGGGAAGGGCGCCAGCGCCTTGTAGCCCTTGGCTGCGGCGGCAGCCGGAATCACATCGGCCTCGGAGCCCGCCCATACGTCGCCGATGATGTGGTCCACCGGGAAACCAAAGCGCGCCGCGGTCTTGATGGCCACCGGGGTGGACACGCCCCAAGTGCGCAGAAACACCCAGTCGGGTTTGGCTTCGCGCACCTGGCGCCATTGCGGCGACTGTTCGTTGCCGGGATCGGCGACCGGAATCTGGATGTTCTCGAAACCGTACTTCTTGGCCAGCAGTTCGATGGCCGCTTGCGTCTCCCGGCCGTAAGGCGAGTCGTGGTAGACGGTGGCGATTTTCTTGCCCTTGAGCTTGTCAAAGCCCCCCTCCCGTTGGGCAATGAAGTTGATGCCCACCGAGGCCTGGCTGTAGTAGTTCAGCAGCAGCGGGAAGGCATAGGGAAAGACCGCGCCATCGGTCGATTCGGTGCGCCCCCCGGCCGGGTCAATCAGCGGGATTTTGTCGGCGGCTCCTTTTTCAATCAGGGCGTACGAAGCTGGTGTGCTGTGCGTGAAGAAGAAGGCCACGGGCGAGCCGTTCTGGCCGCCTTTCACACGCTCGTAGACCTCGACCACGCGGTCCGTATTCCATTCAGTCTCAAACTCCTTGTAGGCCAGCTTGACGCCGTCCACGCCGCCCTCCACCTCGTTGATGTAGCGGTAGTAGTCCAGCAGCCCGCCCCACCAAGGCAGGCCGCTGGAGGCATAGGGTCCCACACGGTAGGTTGGCAATGGGATGAATTGCTCGTTGGCGGCGGCCTGCGCAGCGCCTGAGAATGCGGCCACGGCTGCGGCAGCAAGAAGCGCCAGGGCGCGACGTTTGTTGGTATGCAACATAAATACTCCAGTAGTAAAAGAAGTGAAAGAGAGGACAGAAAAGGGGAAGGTTCGCAAGCTGGCCGCGTGGGCTGCGCGCCGTGCGTGGTGGCGTCACAAGCGCAGGGGCCACAGCGCCAGGCGCTCCTTGATCGACGACAGGATGCGCACCAGACCGTCCGGCTCCTTGATGAGGAACCAAATGATCAGGCCGCCGAAAATGACTTTCTGGATGTTTTGTAGCAGGCCGGCGTCCACATGCCCGGCAAACAGGTTCTGGCCCAGCGTGTCCAGCAACAGAGGCAGCAGGCTGATGAAGGCCGCGCCGACAAAATTGCCGGCAATGCTGCCCATGCCGCCGATGATGATGATGAAGAGGATCTGGAAGGAGCGCGTGATGCCAAAGCTCTGTGCGCTGGCCGAGCCCAGATAGGCAAAGGCCCACAGTGCGCCGGCAATGCCCAGGTAAAAGGAGCTCACGGCAAAGGCCAGCAGCTTGTAGCGGTACACCGGTATGCCCACCACGGCGGCGGCCGTATCCATGTCGCGAATGGCCATCCAATTGCGGCCAGTCTGGCTGCGCACCAGGTTGACGGCCACCCAGGTCAGTGCCAGCACAAAGACCAGCACCAGGCCGTATTTGCCGGCTGGGGTGTTCAGGTTGAAGCCGGCCACTTCCAGGTGGGGTGCCGAAATGGTCCCCGAGGAACCATAGTTGTAGAACCAGGGAAACTTGGAAAATACCCACTCCAGAAAGAACTGCGCAGCCAAGCTGGTCACCATCAGGTAAAAGCCCTTGATACGCCCGCTGGGCACGCCGAACAACAAGCCCACCGCCGCGGCAATCAGCCCGCCGAGCAGGATGGACACCGGCAGCGGCAGCACCGGCACACGGACCAACAGGGCATAGGTGGCAAACGCACCCACCGCCATGAACCCGGCAGAGCCCACCGAGGTCTGCCCGGTGTAGCCGGTGAGCAGGTTCAATCCCAGGCCTGAGAGCGACAGGATCAGGAACGGAACCAGAATCGCCGATAGCCAGTATTCGTTGGCCACGGTGGGCAGCAGTACCGCCGCCAGCACCAGCGCTACCAGTGGCCCGTGCCAGCGGCGCTGGTGCAGCACGATGGGGGCGGGATGGTTGAGCAGGGCCGACAGGCCGGTGAAGTCCGCAGGAGGAGCAAGGAGTTGCGACATGGTTCAGACCCGATCAATGGTGCGCTCGCCGAACAGGCCAGCGGGGCGTACATAGAGGAAGGCGATGGCCAGAAAGTAGGCGAACCAGGGTGTGATCCCCCCACCAATGTAGGGGCCCAAATAGGCCTCGGCCAGTGTCTCGGAAGCGCCCACGATCAGGCCGCCGGCAATGGCGCCGCCAATCGAGGTGAAGCCGCCAATGATCAGCACCGGCAGTGCCTTGAGCACCACGAATGACAGGGAGAACTGCACCCCCTGGCGCGCGCCCCACAACATGCCCGCGACCAGGCCAACCACGCCGGCAACGGCCCAGACGATTTGCCAGATGCGGTTCAGGTTGATGCCCAATGACAGCGCGGCACGGGTGTCGTCGGCCACCGCCCGCAGCGACACGCCGATGCGCGTCTTGTTGAACAGCAGTGCCAGCACCGTCACCAGCACCGCGGCCGTGGCGGCTGCCACGGCATCAAACTGGCTGAACATCAGACCGCCAATGAACACGGGCACATCGTCAATGCCCAGGTCCAGCGAATGCACCTCGGCTCCCATCAGGCCCTGGGAAATGCCTTCGACCACAAACGAGAGTCCCAGCGTGGCCATGAACAGGGTGATCTGCGTGCGGTTGGCCAGCGGTCGCAAGACCCAGCGCTCAATCAGCAGCGCCGCCGCAATCAACACCACCACAGTGGCCGCAAGCGCCGCCGGAAAGGACAGCCCTTTCTCATGCAGCGTCACAAAGGTGAGCGCAGCAAACAGCAGCAGCGAGCCCTGCGCGTAATTGAAGACTCCACTGGCCTTGTAGATCAGCACAAAGCCGATGGCCACCAGCGAATACATGGTGCCGGCAAGCAGGCCACCAATCAGGGTTTCCAGAAACAGTCCCATGGCTATGTCCTTAATGCACGGTGCCGAGGTAAGCCGCAATCACCTCGGGGTTGTTCTTCACGTCGCTCGGGCTGCCATCGCCCACCTTGCGGCCGTAGTCGAGCACCACCACGTGGGCCGACAGGCTCATGACCACGCCCATGTCGTGTTCGATCAACACCACCGTGGTGCCGAGTTCGCGATTGATGTCGGCAATGAAGGTGCTCATCTCAACCTTCTCATCGGCATTCATTCCGGCCATGGGTTCATCCAGCAGCAAGAGCTGTGGCTCAGCGATCAGTGCACGGCCCAGCTCCACGCGCTTTTGCAGGCCATAGGCCAGCTGACCCACCGGCACATCGCGCCAGGCCTGCAGGTCCAGGAAATCAATCACCTGTTCGGTGCGCTCACGAAATCGTGCCGCCTCGGCTCGGGCAGCGGGCAAGGCCAGTGCCTGCGCGAGAAAGCCCACGGTGGAACGCTTGGACAGGCCGGTCACGATGTTGTCCAGCACGGTCATCTTTTTGAACAGCGCGTTGTTCTGAAAGGTGCGGCCAATGCCCCGGCGCGCGGCCTCCAGCGGTTCCAGATGGTCAAAGCGCTCACCGTCGTAATGCAGCCAGCCGGCATCCGCCCGGTACACGCCATTGAGCACATTCAGCAACGAGCTCTTGCCCGCGCCGTTGGGGCCGATCAAGGAACAGATTTCATGGCGGCGCACCTTGAAGGACAGGTCGGATATGGCCTTGACGCCCTGAAAGGACAGCGAGACCGACTCCACTTCCAGCAGGTAGGGATTGGCAGCTTCACTCATGCGGCGGACCTCGCCAGGCCAAGGGAGCCAGCGTCCGCAGGTGCAGGCCGACTGGCTGGGGTCAGTGCAGTCAGCAGCGGCTGTGCCAGACGGCGCAGGCCCTGCAGCCGGGCCACGCGGCGCTGCAGCAGGCCCTGCGGGCCACTCTGCTGCAGCGCCTGTGCCACCAACGCTGCGCCCAGGCGTGCGCGCCAGCCGGCGCCATGGGGCACGCGCTGACGTAGCTCCGCCGCCACCTGCTGGCGTGCCGCGTCCGACAGCAGCAATTGCGTGGGCTGGATTTCGATGCGGTCACGGCTTGCGGTGGCCTGGGTTTCCGGCAAGGCCAGCACCAGACCCTGCTCCACCCAATGGCGCAACACTGTCTCCAGGCCCCCGGCCCAATCGCTACCCTCTTGCGCCCAGCCGCTTGGACTACTCTTCAGCGCTGCGCGCAGCGGCCAGCGCAGGGGTACGCGTTCGGTATGCGTCTGCAAGGCTGCAACCGCCTCGCTATGCCAGCGACCGGCCGCAACCACACTGCCCCGAGCTGTGAACAGGTGACCGTCCGCACGCGCCAGTGCCGGGCTCGCTGCCCAGGCAGCAATGTCCTGACGCCCCTGCACATAGGCATGGCGCAGGCCCAGTGGGCCCAACTTGTGCTGCAGGGCCTCGGCAGACAGGCCCCGGGGAATGCTGAGCACCTGCGCGCCCAGTTGCAGCGCCGCCAGGGCCAGCAGCAGTTGTTTGGGCTCGAAGGACCCGCACACCGCGAAGCGGTCGCCCGCGCCCAGGCCGCGCGCCTGCAGACTGCCAATCAGTTCGATCACATCGGCGAAGACATCCTGCCAGCGGTAACCGCGCCAGTGGCCATATTCCTTGTGCAGCAGAGCCAGCCTGCCGGGTTGGCTGGCGGCCAACGCATGCAGGCGGGCCGGCAGGTCCTGCGACGCTGCCGCGCCAGGCGCGTGGCTCTGGGGAGAAGGGAATGCAATGGTGGTCATGGCGGGCTATGCGTGGAAGGTGGAACTCATGCCTTGTCTGCAACTGGCGCAGCCGCGGCCTCGCGGCGCTTCACCGCCTCGATATCGCGAAAGCCCGCTGCCGGGTGGTTGTCCGGCAGGTAGGGGCCCTGGCCAAACAGCTTCTCGCGCAGCGTGCCTTCGCGGTATTGCGTGGGGTAGACGCCGCGGCGCTGCAACTCAGGCACCAGGTGGGTTACCACGTCCTCAAAGGTCTCGTGGGCCACGGCATAGGCCAGGTTGAAGCCATCCAGGTCGGTGGCCTCAACCCATTGCTGCAGCTGGTCGGCCACCGTGGCCGCCGAACCGACGAACAGCGGCCCCAGGCCACCGATGCTGGCCCACTTGGCCAACTCTTCAATGGTCCAAGTCTTGCCGCCTTGTGACAACTCTTCAACAGCCGAAATGATGGCGTTGGTATCCACCTTGCGCACGCTGTCGCCCGGCGCGTAACGTCCAAAGTCAATACCGGTCCAGCCCGAGGTCAGCACTAGGCCGCCGTCATAGGAAGCGTATTGCTGGTAGTCCTTCAGCTTGGCCTGCGCCTTGGCGTCGGTCTCGTCCACCACCAGGGTCACCAGCGCATAAATCAGCAACTTCTTCGGGTCACGCCCGGCCGCTGCGGCGCGCGCGCGGATGTCCTTGACGTAGGCGCGCGTGGTCTCCTGCGTCGGCGTGGAGATGAACACCAGTTCGGCATGCTCGGCAGCAAAGTCCTTGCCGGCATTGGAGGCGCCGGCTTGGAACAGCACGGGCGTGCGCTGCGGCGAAGGCTCGCTCAGGTGATAGCCCGGTACTTCGAAGTATTTCCCCTTGTGGCCAATCTCGTGGATCTTCTCCGGTATGGCGAAGACGCCGCGTACACGGTCCCGCACCACGGCGCCCTCCTCCCAGCTGCCTTCGAAGAGCTTGTAGAGCACCTCGACGTATTCCTTGGCCACCTCATAGCGGTTGTCATGGCGCTTCAGCCCCCCCTGGCTGATGTTCTTGGCTCCGCTCTCCAAGTAGGAGGTCACGATGTTCCAGCCAACCCGGCCCTTGGTGTGGTGGTCGGCCGTGGACAGGCGGCGCGCGAAGGTGTAGGGATGCTCAAACGAAGTGGAGGCGGTGATGCCGATGCCTAGATGCTGGGTGGCCTGCGCAATCGGGTTGGCCAGTTGCAGCGGGTCGTTGACCGGGATCTGCACGCCACCTAGAAAGGCGTGGTCGTTGTTGCCCTTGTAAACGTCGTAGTAGCCGATCACATCGGCGATGAAGACAGCATCAAATATGCCGCGCTCCAGGATCTTGGCCAGATCGGTCCAGTACTCCAGGTCCTTGTACTGCCAGGAACGGTCACGCGGGTGGCGCCACAGCCCGGGGGACTGGTGGGCTACGCAGTTCATTTCGAACGCATTGAAACGGATGGTCTTGCTCATAGGTGGCTTTCGTGCGCCTTAGTTCCAGGGGTGGCGCGGTGCGGCCACGCCATTGAGGTAGTAGTTGCCCAGGTGGAAGAACTTCCAGCGCACCGGGTCGTGCAGGGTGTGCACGCGTGCATTGCGCCAATGGCGGTCCAGGTTATGCACGGCCAGTGTGGCGCGGGTGCCGGCCAGTTCGAACAGCTTGTTGGTGGCGGCAATCGCCGATTCGGTGGTCAGCACCTTGGCTTCTGAAGTGGCCAGCGTGGCCAGGTTCACGGTGTCTTCGGTGGGGTTGGCCAGCGCCACATCGATGGCCCGGCCGGCACGTTCCAGCAGCGCCTCGGCGGCGTGCAGGCGCAGCTTCAGATCGCCGATGGCGGAGATGGTGAAGGGGTCTTCACCGGCACGCTCTTTGCCGCTATCGATCCAGGGGCGGCTTTGGGTGCGGATGAATTCGATGGTGTCGTCAATTGCGGCGGCGGCAATGCCACCGTCAATCGCGGCCTGGATGATTTGAGAAATCGCTCCGGCTGCCGTGGGGCGGTCAAAGGCCGCCACCGGTACCAGGCGGCTCAGCGGTACGCGCACATTTTTGATGGTGATGGAGCCGGACGCCGTGGTGCGCTGGCCGAAGCTGGACCAGTCGTTGTGCACAGTCAGGCCTTCGGCCTCGCGATCGGCAAAAGCCAGAAAGCCCTTGCCATCGGCCGATACGGTGACGATGGGAACAATGTGCGCCAGCAGTGCGCCGGTGGTGTAGAACTTCTGCCCATTCACCACAGCGGTGTCGCCCTCGACCACAAAGGTGGTCTCAAACGCGGCCACATTTTTACTATTCTTTTCGGAAAAGGCATTGCCAAAGCGCACGCCCTTGAGCACCAGCGCAAACAGCTCGGCCTTTTGTTCCGGCGTGGCGTCCAGGTCAATGTGCGCCACCAGGGCCAGGTGGTTTTGGGTGATCTGCGCAATGCTGGAGTCGCCCTGGGCGATGGTGCGAATCACCTCTGCCAGCGTGGCGTACGACACGCCGGCGCCGCCAAAGGACTTGGGCACGGTGATGCCCCACAGGCCGCTTTGTGAATAGGTGTCGAGCTCTGCCAGGGGCAGCAGCCCTTCGCGGTCGCGCAAAGCCGATTCCTTGTGAAACTCGATGGCCAGGCGGCGCGCCACGGCCAGCGCCTCGGCATCGTCACGGATGACATGGGCGGGTTGGGTGGAGAGCAGGCGCGCGACAAAGGGCACGCTGGAGTTGACGCGGGGACGGTCCTTGAGTTCGACGGTGGCAATGGTCATGGTGTTTCCTTGATGGGTTGAAAAATGAGGGAAGTTAGAAAGCGGATCAGGACTTTCGGGGTGAGCCGCCGCCGATTTGCCAGACGTAGGGTGGCTCGGTGCCGTTGATGCTGTGGTCGCCCACGATGCGCGCCTTGTAAACAATCGGGTTGTGCGAGGACACGGTGCGCGCGTTGCGCCAGTGGCGGTCCAGCGCCTTGCTGCGGCTGGCAGCCGAAGCACCCAGTGCATTGAACAAATCGGTGGCGGCGCGCAGCACCAGTTCCGAGATCACGATCTGGCCCTTGGCGGATTCGATCTCGGTATCAATATTGGCCTGGCGCTCGGCCTCGGCGTCGTCGCCAAAGTGGGTGTCATAGGCGCGCTGCGCGGTGTGCGCCGCGCGCAGGGCGGTGGCCTCGGCGGCATACACCAGGGCCGAAATCTCGCCTACCACCTGCTGGATCTGCGCGTCCTGGCTCACATGCGAGGCATTGCCTGTGCTGTAGATGCGCGCACGGTCGCGCACCTGCTGCGCCACATCGCGCTCCACCGCGCGACCTATGCCGGCCAGCGTGGCCAGATGGAACAGTTGGTAGAAGGCGGTCTGGTATTTGAAGCGGGTCTCGAAGGGGAAGATGTTTTCTGCCTCGATGGCCGCGTCTTCATACACCGAGGTGCCGCTGCCTGTGGTGCGCTGGCCAAAGCCGTCCCAGTCGTCGGAGTGGCGCACGCCGGGCTGGCGCGTGCTGACCGCTGCAATCACATCGGCGTTGTTGTCGGCGCGGCGCGCATACAGGTCGATCCAGTCGGAAAAGATGCTGCCGGTGCTGTAGAACTTGGAGCCGTTAGCCACCCATTTGCCATCCTTGAGCGAGATCTTGGTGTTGACATCGCCGATTGCCACTGCACCCACTTCAGACCAGGCATTGCCCACCAGATCGCCAAGTACAAAGCGGCGCAACCAGAGGTCGCGCTGTGCGCTTACCGGGGCGTTGAGGCGGTCTTCCACAAATGCGAAATGCCCGCGCAGCGCCTGGACCACATTGGGGTCGGCCTCGGCCAGCTCGATCAGCAATTGGAACAGCTGCGGCACGGAGGCACCACCACCACCGTATTGCACCGGCACACGCAATGCGCCAAAGCCGGCTGCCTTGAGCCAGTCAATCGGCTCGTGCGGCAGCAGGCGTTGAACCTCGCGCTCCAGCGCTGTGTCGGCGATTTTTTTGAAGAGGGGACGGAAGCGCTTGGCCAGCACTTCATAGTCGACGGCGGCCTCGGCAGCGGCTTGCACGTCGTCGCTGCTTGCTACGATTTTCAGATTTCGGCTCATTGGAATGCACCCTGTAGTTGGACCACGCAGACCTTGCGGGTTTCAAGCCTTAGTGCGATTTGCGTGCCATGCCCGGTTCTGTTTGATATCAAGGACTTAGCGTTGCGCGAGGCTGGTGCACCCTGTTGCCGGCACAGCAAGCTGCTGCCGTGTTGCTGCTGTATCAGCAACTTTTGCGCGCCGGATTTACAGGGCAAAAGAGGCCAGTGGAGGGCTTGAATAAAACGCGTAAGCAAATGCGAAATGCGTCCTTGGATCGCCGGTGTGGCCTGCTGATAATCTGCGCAAAGATCCACCACGCAACTTGCGCCGAATGGGCAGAAGTCCAACTCTAATATTTATGTCGCATCACCTGTTCGCGCCGCCTCCGGCAGAAGTCATCCCACGCTTATGGGAACGCCCCCATCTGCTCACGCTGCCGGACCCGCGCGCACTCACCACTTCCATACGCGCCACCGCCCAAGTCTTTGAAGATCCGCGCTCGGTGGCCATCCTGGAGCGCATCCGCCTGGTGGCGCCCAGCGATGCCAATGTGCTCATCATTGGTGAGACCGGCACCGGCAAGGAGCTGATTGCGCGCCATGTGCATGAATTGAGCAAGCGCCGTGGCCGCCCGTTTGTGGCGGTGAACTGCGGCGCCTTTTCCGAGACCCTGGTCGAGAGCGAACTGTTCGGCCACGAGAAGGGTGCCTTCACCGGCGCCTTCACCAGCAAGACCGGCTGGTTTGAAGCGGCCAACGGCGGCACCCTGTTTCTGGATGAGATTGGCGACCTGCCGCTGGCCGTGCAGGTCAAGCTGCTGCGCGTCTTGCAGGAGCGCGAAGTGGTGCGACTGGGCTCGCACAAGAACATTGCCATCGATGTGCGCGTGGTGGCAGCCACCAACGTGCGCTTGCAGGATGCGGTTGCAGCCGGCCACTTCCGTGAAGACCTGTTTTACCGCCTGCATGTGGCCACCCTGACCCTGCCCACGCTGCGCGAACGCCCGGGCGACATTCTGCCGCTGGCACGCCACTTTCTACAAGACTATCGCGGGCGTCTGGGTTACGGACCGGAAGAGCTGGACCCCGGTGCCGAACACAAGCTGCTGCAACACAACTGGCCGGGCAATATCCGCGAGCTGGAAAATGTGATCCACCATGCGCTGCTGATCTGCCCGCGCAACACGCTGTCCGCCGAATTCCTGCACATGTCCAGCCTGGGACTGCAACGCGGCCTGGGCGACAAGCCCGAGGCCACCGCGCAACAAGCCCTGGTGGAAGCCTTGCACCGCCTGTTTGACGAAGCCGGCGACGGCCTGTTTGAGCAGATCGAAGAGACCGTGATCCGTGAGGCCTTTGAATACTGCCAGCGCAACCAGGTGCAGACCGCCCGGCTGTTGAGCCTGAGCCGCAACATCCTGCGTTCGCGCCTGATCAAGAACAACGAAATCACGGCCCTGAAATGAGCACCCCAGACCAGCACTCCGTCCAGATCCGCCAGCGCGTGCGCATCCCGCTGCGCGGCATTGCCGGGCCGGTGGACTTTGTCAGCTTCAACGGGCTGCCGCCTGGCGATGAACCCATTGCGCTGGTGTTTGGCACTCTGCAGACGAATAAGCCCACGTTGCTGCGCCTGCATTCCGAATGCCTGACCGGCGATGTATTCCATTCACTCAAGTGCGACTGCGGTGCGCAGTTACACGAGGCCATGGAGGCCCTGAGCGCCCGTGACGGTGTGCTGCTGTACCTGCGCCAGGAAGGTCGTGGCATCGGCCTGTACGCCAAGCTTGATGCCTACCAGTTGCAGGCCCGGGGCCTGGATACCTTTGCCGCCAATCGCGCGCTCGGCTTTGGCGACGACCTGCGCAGCTTTGCCGACAGCGCCGAAATGCTGCGCGCCCTGGGCATCAGCGAGGTCGAGTTGATCAGCAACAACCCCGACAAGGCGCGGCAACTCGAAGCCCATGGCATCCGCGTGGTCCGCGTGCATCCAACTGCACTGCACGTGAACGCACATAACCGCAGCTACCTGGCTGCCAAGAAGCAGCAGCATGCGCATACGCTGAATCTCGATGGTCCTACGGTCCAACCAACATCCCTTACCCTTTCTTTAAACTCTGGAAGCAACGACATGACAATTGAACGCACCCCCATTGCCACCTCCCGCATCGCCTTCATCCAGGCCTCCTGGCACAAGGATATCGTCGACCAATCACGCGAAGGTTTTCTCAGCCAGATCCAGACCCTGGGTTACCCGACCGCTAATGTCGATATCTTCACCCTGCCCGGCGCCTTCGAGATTCCGCTGCACGCCAAGCTGTTGGCGCAGAGCGGCAAGTACCAGGCCATCGTGGCGGCCGGTCTGGTGGTGGATGGCGGCATTTACCGCCATGACTTTGTGGCGCAGAGCGTGGTGTCGGGGCTAATGCAGGTGCAGCTGGAAACCCAGGTTCCGGTGTTTTCGGTGGTGCTTACACCGCACCACTTCCATGCCGGTGAAGAGCACCAGCAGTTCTTCTTCAACCACTTCGACATCAAGGGCCGCGAAGCCGCCAATGCGGTGGCGCAAACCCTGCACAGCCTGCGCCATCTGGCGGACAGCCGAAGCAGCAAACTCGCTAATACGGAGCAGGCTAGCAGTATTTCCGCATAAGCATATCTGGATTGCATGGTTCACCGGGGCGGAGGAAATGCCTAGCATGTCCTTCCCGCCACGCGTCCCTTGTACCCACCCATGCCCCAACGCCAAGACCGTCTGATCCAGTGGCTGCTCGGTAGCCTGGACCTGCAGACCAGCCTGTTCCATCTGGGCCAATACTGCGGCTCGTGGCAGGCTTCCACCACTGGGCTGGCGCGCGCGGGCTTCCATGTCATCCTCCACGGCGACTGCTGGCTTCACCTGCCGGACCGCGGCGAGAAGCACGCACTCAAGGCCGGCGATGCGGTGTTCTTCCTGCGCGATGCGCGCCACCTCATCAGCCCCTGCGCCGATCTCAAGGAAGCAAGCCAGGCGCCACGCATGCCCATGGAGGAGATTGATCTGAATGTCCCCTGCAGCACCGCGCTGGCCTGCGGCTTCTTCGACTTCCGCGCGCCACTGAACCACCTGTTTCTGGACTCCTTCCCGGACTATGTGATTGCCTCACAGGAGCGCCAGGAGCTGCCGGAAGTGCGGCCGCTGTTCGATCTGCTGCGCAAGGAAGCCACGGTGCCGGGTGAGCTTCCATCGCCCCTCATAACGCGCCTGGTGGATCTGATGTTCTTCTATGTGATCCGCTACCTGTGCCGACGCCAGGAGGTGTCGGCTGGGCTGTGGGCGGTGCTGTCGCGACCCGAGTTCACGGTGTTGTTTGACGCCATCGTCAACGCACCGGCGCGCGACTGGAGCGTGGACGACATGGCCGGCTTGACGTGCATGTCACGCACGCGTTTTTTCAAACGCTTCTCGGAAGCAGCAGGTACCTCGCCGGCCTTCTTTCTGGCGCAGGTGCGCATGCAACTGGCCACGCAGTGGATTGCCGAGGGCATGTCGCTGGCCCGCGCAGCAGAGTCGGTGGGTTACCAGTCGGACGCGGCGTTCTCGCGCGCCTTCAAGAAGATCACCGGCACGCTGCCCGGTGCCTACCGGCGCGCGGCGCAGGAGCGGTTGGCCGCGTGATTGCGGGACGTTTGAGCAAGCAAACGGGACGTTTGCATATGGAGAGACGCTCCTCTCTTCAAGACAATTGCCTTACCTCTTGATGGAAAGTATTTTTTACCATGTCGCAACTCACCGTCCACAGCATCGCCTCGGCCCCCGCAGGAAGCCAACCCTATCTGGAAAAAGCCCTGGCTAAAAACGGTTTCATCCCGAACCTGCTGGGCGTGCTGGCAAATGCCCCCACCGCGATTGAGACCTATCTGACGGTGTCGGAAATCAACAGCCGCACCAGCTTCACCCTGGCCGAGCGCGAGACGGTGCAGGTCACCGCCGCCACCAACCACGGCTGCGCCTTTTGCGTGGCAGGCCACACCGCCATTTGCTACAAGCAGGGCAAGCTGGACGCCGGGCTGGTCAACGCCCTGCGCGACCAGACGCCGCTGCCCGATGCCAAGCTGGAAGCGTTGGCTGAATTCACCCGCGTGGTGATCCGCACGCGCGGAGCCGTGCCGGCGCAGGAGCAGGCCACCTTTCTGGCCGCGGGCTATGCCGAACAACAGGTGCTGGAAGTGGTGCTGGGTGTGGCCCTGGCCACGCTGTGCAACTTCTCCAACACCATTGCCGGCACCGATCTGAATCCGGAACTGGCCGCCTACCGTTGGCAGCCCAAGGCCTGAACGTGGCAACGGATGCACCGCTGCTGGTGGCGCG
>Ga0316218_1001279_pt1 | contig 27959 bp, 34 predicted proteins | sample TBH18003metaG_FD_203634 | JGI IMG/M metagenome (GOLD analysis project Ga0316218, IMG submission 203634) | Freshwater microbial communities from Trout Bog Lake, Wisconsin, USA - TBH18003 | ecosystem: Environmental > Aquatic > Freshwater > Lake > Hypolimnion/Profundal zone | place: USA: Wisconsin...
GGGTTCTCGCAAATCACACGGACGTGACCAGCACGTCGAATGACTTTGCACTTCTCACACATGGTCTTGACGCTTGCGCGAACCTTCATGTCTTTTCTTTCTCGATCTTCTAGAACTTGAGTTATTTGTAGCGGTAGGTGATACGGCCGCGAGTCATGTCGTAGGGCGTAATCTCAACTTGTACCTTGTCGCCAGGGAGAATACGGATGCGGTGCATACGCATTTTTCCTGAACTGTGGGCGAGAACGTTGTAACCATTCTCGAGTTCCACGCGGAACATGGCATTGGGTAGAGGCTCGACAACAGTTCCCTCAACGGTGAACGCGTCTTCCTTTGGCTTACTCAGGTTCTTTCTCCTTGTTACGTACTACGGGACGCAAAAGAGCGAGCGCTCAATTACGGGTGACCTAAAAGTTGTCCTAACAGGTCGGCTGACTATTCTACCGAAATTTTCACAAAACGCAAAAGCCAGTTTTTTCGACCGCCACCAAGGCGTCAGTCGAAGGGTTCCTAGTCTCTCACGCGCAGACCTGGGCCGCCAATTTGATCACGGTGCCCCAGGTGGAGCAGCTCGGTGACGCCACTCGTGGCGTCGATGATCACTCGAGCGCAATCTTCTGAGAAATCAGGAAGAAAAGTGCTATTTTTTGGGTGCAACCGCCACTTTGGACATAGTGCACCGAAAAAAATGAAGTTTTGCTCCCCCGCGCTCTCTTTTAGCGTCATTATTATCATTTCCTAGCGGAGTGTCCTCGGACGTTGAGCATCCGCTGGTTACCGGTCCCGTTCTGGGGCAGACCTATCGCTGAATCCCCTGACTAGGGGGCACAAATCACGCTCGGTACGTAGCGCGCAGAGGTGATCGGCAACGTCGAACCCGGCTCGCCACACAAAAAGGCCGTTCCGTAGGTAACCAGTTTCCAGTGCCCGCCAACAAACCGCATCACCACACCCGAGCCTTGGAACTGCTCGTTCGCGGGTGCCGACGCCGACGTGTTGGCCGGATCAATCGAACCGATGCCCCAGCACTTGGATGCCTTCGAAAGTGAACCGGCCACCACGACTGGGCCAACCGATCCATAAATGACCGGCACCGACTTCCTCACCGCCGCCAGAAACGATGCGGTGCTGGGCGCACGCGAGCACGCCAGCAACGATTTGACGGTGACCGGAGCCGAAGATGCCGAGGTTGGCACCGCCCACAGCACCGCACTGAGCACGGCAATGACTGAAACAGAAAGTTTGTTCATAGCGTTTTCTACCACAGGTTGCTTGCTCAGCTCTTTTCTTCCGAGCAGCAGCACGTCGCAGAACAACGTCGACCTTACTGAGTCTGCCCACAGCACGTGTGCGACAATGAGCCATGGCCTTCTACGCAATCAAGGATCCATCAAGACTCCATTCTCTGATTGACGCCATCTTGCTCATTGACTCGAGTGACGCTTCGTTGCATGACGTTCTGAGCAACATTGTTTCGACCGCCAGTTCACTCGTTGGCGCTCGTTACGCCGCACTCGGCATCGTCGGACCTGACGGTGAGGACCTCGTCAGTTTTATAACCCACGGCATCACCGACGAGGAGCGCCTAGCGATTGGTAATGAGCCTCACGGTCGTGGACTCTTGGGTGAAACAATTTCTCAAGCTCGTCCCATTCGTGTTGACGACATCGCGCGTCATGCAGGCTCTTCAGGCTTCCCCGCCCACCACCCGCCAATGCAGCACTTCTTAGGTGTCCCGGTACGCACGGGCGACGGTCACACCTACGGCAACCTCTACCTCACCGACCCTCTCTCGGGCGCTCCCTTTAGCGAAGAGGACGAGGAACTCATCGATGCCTTCGGTCGAGCGGCGGGACTCGTTATTGACCAGATCACTATTCGTTCACAACTTCGCGAAATCACCTTGGCCCAAGAGCGTGAGCGCGTAGCGCGTGAACTCAATCAGACCGTCCTCGAGGGACTGGTCTCGACCGAGTTCAACTTGGAACGTGCGCTTGAAGCGAGCACGTCCCCCGATGAATCACAACGCATCACCTCGGCACTTAGCGACCTACGACGCGCACTCGAAAAGATTCGTGCCGCGGTCTACGACGTTGAACAAGAGTTACTCGACACCGGCACATTACAGAGCACGGGACTCTTAGGCCAAGAACAGATTGACCGCGCACGACTGCGCATTGAACGACAAGCGCAAGAAGAACTGCGACTCGAGAGCCTCAGTGGTCAAGAACGGCGCATCCTCGAACTCTTGAGCGAAGGTCTGACTAACCGTGAAATTGCGAGCGTGATGTTCCTCGCCGAAAAGACGGTGAAGAATTACGTATCGAACGTGCTCGCGAAGTTAGGGTTTGCTCGACGCACCGAAGCGGCGCTGTTTGCAGCGCGCCAACTAAGTCGCGACTAAACGGTAAAGACTTCGGGGCCGTTGTCGGTGACGGCGATGGTGTGTTCGAAGTGCGCGGAGAGCTGACCGTCTTCAGTCATTACTCCCCAACCGTCTTCGAGCACGTAGGTTTCGGGTGTGCCAACGTTCACCATGGGCTCAACAGCAAAGACCATGCCGGTCTTCAAGGTGGGACCGCCGTGACCGGGCCAGTAGTTCGGGACCTGAGGCTCTTCGTGCATGGCCGTACCAATGGCGTGGCCAACGTACTCACGAACAACCGTGAAGCCGGCTGCTTCAGCGACGTTCTGCACCGCACGACCAACTTCGTTGAGCTTGTTGCCCTTCACCAGTTGGTCAATACCGGCCCACATAGAACGCTCGGTGACTTCAATGAGCTTCTTCGCTACGGGACTGATCTCACCAACACCCGCGGTGTAGGCGGCGTCGCCGTGGTAGCCCTCTATGATGGCGCCACAGTCAATCGAAATGATGTCGCCCTCTTGCAGGACGTAGTTACCCGGGATGCCGTGCACGATCATGTCGTTCGGGCTCGCACAGATGACGGCGGGAAAGCCGTGGTACCCGAGGAAGTTCGAACGAGCACCACGCTTGGCAATGACTTCAGCCGCGAGGTCGTTCAGTTGCATCGTGGTGATGCCGGGACGGAGAGCGGCGCGAGTGACTTCGTGCATTTCGGCGACAACTTTGCCGGCCTTACGCATCTTGTTCAGCTCATCAGCTGAACGCCTCACGCGAGGCCTCGTTCGGCAATGATGGCGTTGATCTGCGCAGTAACGGCGTCGGGCTCGAGTGAACCATCAACCGTGGCGAGCAGACCACGCTCGGCGTAGAACGAAAGAAGTGGTGCAGTATCGCGCTCGTAGGTTTCGAGGCGCTTACGAATTGCATCGGGCTGATCGTCGGCACGCTGAATAACGTCGCCGCCACAGTTTTCGCAGGTGCCCGAAATAGCCGCAACGTCAGTGTCACGGTAGATAGCGCCGCACTCCTGGCAGACGCGACGAGCCGAGAGGCGCTCAGTAACGAGGTCACTAGCTACGTCGAGGTCAATAACGAGGGACACGCCATCATCGCCCAAGAGTTCGTCGAGCGCAGTGGCCTGACCGAGAGTGCGAGGAAAGCCGTCGAGCAGAATGCCCTGGTGGGCATCGGCTTCGAGCAGACGCTCGGCAATGAGCGCATTCACGAGTTCATCAGAAACGAGTCCACCGGACTTCATGATGCTTTCAACCTGCAGACCGAGGGGCGACTGGGCCTTGACGGCTGCGCGCAGCATGTCACCAGTAGCAACGTGCGGGATGCCGTAGGTCTCACAGAGACGCTTGCACTGCGTTCCTTTGCCCGCGCCTTGTTTCCCCAAAACGAGCAGATTGAACTTTGACATGACTACTTCTTCAAGAAGCCTTCGTAGTTACGCATCATGAGCTGTGAGTCAATTTGGCGCATGGTTTCGAGTGAAACACCAGTGGCGATCAACAAGGTCGTTCCGTAGTACGGGAACTTGTTGATGCTCCAAATGGCCATGAGGACACTTGGCACAACGGCAACTGAAGCGAGGAAGAAGGCGCCGACGACCGTCAAACGACTCAACATACGAGCAAAGTAGCGCTCGGTGGGAAGGCCTGGACGGATACCGGGAACAAAACCACCCTGCTGGCGAAGCATTTCAGCCTGCTGGTGAGGTTCGAAGGCAATGTATACGTAGAAGAACGTGAAGGCCAAGATCAGCAAGAAGTCAGAGCCAATGTAGAAGAAACTCGTTGGCTGAATCGACGACTTCACGAAGCTCTGGAACGATCCCCACGGCACGATGTTTGACAACAGTACGGGGATGTAGAGCACTGACGAAGCGAAGATGATTGGGATAACACCCGACTGGTTGACCTTCAGTGGAATGTAGGTCGAGTTACCGCCCATTTCCTTACGGCCCACCACACGGCGAGCAAAGGTAACGGGGATGCGACGCTGGCCGTTGTCCATGAAGACAATGAGCACGAGCAGTCCGAGTGAGACCGCCAGAATCACGAAGAACTTAACGGGGCCACCTTCCGCCCACACGGCCTTGCCGCCTGAGGGGATACCGGCTACCACGTTGGCGAAAATGAGCAGGGACATACCCTGACCAATACCGCGCTGGGTAATAAGTTCGGCGAGCCACATAACAAAGGCCGTACCAGCCGTCATGATGAGCACCATGAAGAGACCCAGCGCCAAGGTGAACTTGGGGATGAGGTCAATGGTGAAGCCCAACAGTGCCTGGTCGTGACCGTGGAACGCGTAGATAAGACCAGTTGACTGCAAGAGTGCCAGTCCGATGGTCAGGTAACGAGTGGTCTGCGTGATGTGCTTCTGACCAACCGCTCCCTGGTCACGCCACTGGGCGAGCTTCGGGATAACGGTGGTGAGGAGCTGAATCACGATCGAACTCGTGATGTACGGCATAACACCGAGACCGAAGACGGCCAGTCGGGTCAGTGCGCCACCAGAGAACAAGTTAAGGAATCCAAGCACGCCACTCGCGCCAGCCTTCTGCTGGAGGAGGGTGACTTGAGACCAGCTCACACCAGGGATGGGCAAGTTTGCGCCCAACTGGTAGAGGCAGATAACTCCTACGGTGAAGAGGACCTTGTTGCGAAGGTCCGCTACACGAAAAATGTTCGCGAGACGACGGATCACTGATAAGCCTTAACGGTTTTGGTGCTGGTTACCGGCAGCTGGCGGACGAACCGCGAACGGCAGAGCAACCTGCGTGGTGGTGCCACCGGCTGCCTCGATTGCTGCCTTTGCGGAAGCCGAGAAGCCGTGAGCTGAAACGTTGATCTTGGTAGAAAGGGTGCCGCGGCCAAGGATCTTGACGAGGTCCTTCTTACGGCAGAGACCGTTTTCTGCAAGCACTTCGGGAGTGACGTCAGTAAGGCCCAGCGCTACGAGAGCGTCAAGGTTCACTGGGGTGTACTCCACGCGGAAGGGGTTGGTGAATCCCTTGAGCTTAGGAATGCGCTGGAGCAGCGGGAGCTGTCCACCTTCGAAACCTGCAGGAATCTGGCGACGTGCCTTCTGACCCTTGGTACCACGGCCGGCAGTCTTACCACCCTTACCAGCAATACCGCGACCAACAATCTTCTTGCGGTGCGTTGAGCCTTCAGGTGACTTGAGATCGTGCAACTTAGTCATTAGTTGACCTCTTCTACTTGTACGAGGTGTGGCACGCGAGCAATCATTCCACGAATTTCGGGACGATCGGGCAACACGTTGGACTGGCTAATGCCGCGAAGTCCCAGGGCGCGAAGTGTTCCGCGGTGCTTAGGCTTCGTTGCAATAGACGAACGAATCTGCGTTACTTTGAGTTGTGCCATGACTAGGCCTCCGTTACCTTGAACAGGTCAGCTTCACGCTGGCGTTCGCGGTAGGCGCGAAGGGTGCCAGCAGGAATGACGTGGTCAGCAGGCTTGCCGCGCAACGAAGCAATGTCTTCGGGGCGACGCAGCTGCTTAAGACCTTCAATAGTGGCGTGCGCCACGTTAAGACCGTTCGATGAACCAAGCGACTTAGCGATGATGTCCTTGATGCCGGCCATTTCGAGGATGGCGCGTGCAGCACCACCAGCGATAACACCAGTACCAGGGGCAGCCGGCTTCATGAGTACGCGGCCTGCGCCGGACTCACCAAGGACGGGGTACACAATGGTCGTACCAGCGATTGGTACTTCGAACAAGTTCTTGCGAGCTTCTTCGATGCCCTTCTGTACCGCGAGGCCAGCTTCCTTAGCCTTGCCGTAGCCGAGGCCAACCTTGCCGTTGCCGTCACCAATAACCATGAGAGCGGTGAACGAGAAACGACGTCCACCCTTCACAACCTTGGACACGCGGTTCACCAAAATGGTGCGCTCTTCGTAGCCTTCTACTTCACTCATTAGAACTCCAGTCCGGCGGCGCGAAGAGTGTCAGCGAATGCTGCAACTCGGCCGTGGTAGTCGAATCCACCGCGGTCAAAAACCACAGTGCTGATGTTGGCAGCCTTAGCGCGGTCTGCCAGAAGCTGAGCAACTGCCTTAGCGCCGTCGATGTTGCCACCGTTCGTGCTCTTAAGACCAGCCTCAACTGATGAAGCAGCGGCCAAGGTACGACCAGCGACGTCGTCGATGATCTGTGCCGAGATGTGCTTGTTGGTGCGTGAGACAGCGACGCGTGGACGCTCTGCCGTGCCCGAAAGCTTGCGGCGGATACGAGCGTGTCGACGCTGACGTAGTTCGCGAGTGGTACGTGCCATTACTTCGCAGCCTTTCCAGCCTTGCGCGCGACTCGTTCACCGAGGTAGCGCACACCCTTACCCTTGTAGGGCTCAGGCTTACGGATCTTGCGGATAGATGCAGCCACCTGGCCAACAACTTCCTTGTCAGCACCCTTGATGATCACGCGCGTTGGAGCTGGTACTTCAAACGTGATGCCTTCAGGGGCGGTGAACTGTACGGGGTGTGAGAAACCAAGAGCGAGGTCCAGGACACCAGGTGCGCCAGCGGCAGCACGGTAACCAACACCAATGATCTCGAGTTCCTTGGTCCAGCCATCGGTAACGCCGACAATCATGTTGGACACGAGTGTGCGGGTCAGACCGTGCAGGGCCTTAGAACGGGTCTCTTCGTCGGCGCGGTCCACCGTAAGAACGTCACCCTCTTGAACGAGGCTGATTCCTTCTGGAACGTTGCGGGTCATGGTGCCGTTAGGCCCCTTGACGGTAACTACGCCGCTCGCCACCGAAACGGTTACGGACGATGGAACGGCGATTGGGTTACGACCAATACGTGACATTAGCGAACCTCTACTTTCGAAATTTGCTTGTTACCAGACATAACAAAGCACCTCGCCACCCAGCTTGGCCTTACGGGCTTCGCGGTCGGTCATGAGGCCGTGGCTTGTTGAAACCACTGCCACACCAACACCACCAAGAACCTTGGGCATCTGGTCGGACTTCTTGTAAATACGCAGACCTGGCTTCGAGACGCGCTTGATACCAACGATGGTCTTCTTGCGGTCCTCGGAGTACTTGAGGGCAATCTCCAGCTCGGTGCCGGGCTTGCCTTCGATCTTCTTCACTGTGTAGCCAGCGATGTAGCCCTCACGCTCGAGAACCTTTGCGAGGCTCTCCTTGAGCTTGGAGTTAGGCATCTTCACCGTGTCGAACATCGCCTGGTTGGCGTTGCGGATACGGGTAAGCATGTCGGCAATTGGGTCAGTCATTGTCATAACGTTCTCCTACCAACTTGCCTTAGTAACACCGGGGATTTCGCCGGCGTGGGCCATCTGACGTAGGCAAATGCGGCACAGGCCGAACTTGCGGTACACCGAACGGGGACGACCACAGCGCTCGCAACGTGTGTAAGCACGTGTTGAGAACTTTGGCGTCTTCTGCTGCTTGATTCGAAGGGCTTTCTTAGCCATTATCGATTCTCCTTAAAAGGGAAGCCGTAGGCGCGCAAGAATGCACGGCCCTGCTCGTCGTTCACTGCAGTGGTGACAATGGTGATGTCAAAACCACGAGGTGCGTCGATCTTGTCGTAGTCAACTTCAGGGAAGATCAACTGGTCGTTGATACCGAAGGTGTAGTTGCCACGGCCGTCGAATGACTTTGGTGACAGACCACGGAAGTCGCGGATACGAGGGATTGAGATGCTGATCAAGCGGTCAAAGAATTCCCAGGCACGGTCGCCACGGAGGGTGACCTTTACGCCAATGGGCTGCTCTTCGCGAAGCTTGAACGAAGCGATTGACTTCTTCGCACGCGTCACGATTGGCTTTTGACCAGTGATCAGTTCCAGGTCACGCTGGGCACCTTCAAGCAATGAAGCCTGCTGGGTAGCGCGGCCAACACCGGAGTTAAGAACAATCTTCTCCAAGCGTGGAACCTGCATGATGTTTGCAAGACCGAGTTCGTCCTTAAGAGCCTGACGGATCTCTTGGTCGTAACGGGCCTTCAAACGTGGACGTGTTGATGTGCTCATAGCGACTCTCCACACTTACGGCAGACGCGAACCTTCGCACCGTCTGAAATCTTGTAGCCAGCCTTCGCTGGACCCTTGTGACCAGGGCACCACAGAGCAACGTTGCTTACGTGCAGTGGCATCAACTTGTCGATGATGCCGGCCTGCATGGTTGCACCGGTCTGCTTGGTGTGGCGCTTGGCGATGTTGATGCCGTCAAGAATCACCTTGTTGGCAGCGGGGAATGCTTCTGCGACGTTGGCACGCTCGCCACGGAACTTGCCCGCGAGAACGAGTACGTCGTCACCCTTACGAATTTTCATTACAAAACCTCCGGAGCCAGCGAAATGATGCGCATGAACTTCTTGTCACGCAGCTCGCGACCAACTGGTCCAAAGATGCGCGTTCCACGAGGCTGCAGCTGGTCGTTGATCAACACAGCGGCGTTCTCGTCGAAACGAATGTAGGAACCGTCGGGACGACGCTTTTCCTTCTTGGTGCGAACGACAACGCAGCGCACTACGTCACCCTTCTTCACTGCAGCACCTGGGATTGCGTCCTTGACCGAAGCGATGAACACGTCACCGATCGATGCGTAGCGACGGCGTGAGCCACCGAGTACACGGATGCAAAGAACTTCCTTCGCACCTGAGTTGTCGGCAACCTTGAGTCGGGATTCCTGCTGAATCATCGTGCACGCTCCACAATTTCGGTCAAACGCCAGCGCTTGAGCTTGCTCAACGGACGGGTCTCTTGGACACGCACGCGGTCGCCGACCTTGGCTTCGTTCTTTTCGTCGTGGACGTAGAGCTTCTTCGTGCGCTGTACGGTCTTCGAGTAACGGGCGTGGGCTACACGCTCGTTCACGGCAACAACCAACGTCGAGTTCATCTTGTCCGAAACCACGATGCCCTCACGGACCTTGCGCGAGTTCTCGCGGTTTGTTTCGTTCGTCTGGTCAGTCATGATTACTGTCCTTCTCCGGCAGACTCAGCCGCCTTGATTTCACGCTCACGCTTGAAGGTGGAGAGACGTGCGATGTCGCGACGTACTTCACCGAGGCGAGCTGAGCTCTGCAGCTGACCGGTAGCCAACTGGAAGCGGAGGTTGAAAAGCTCACGACGAGCCTCACCCAAACGCTCTACGAGTTCAGCATCACCGAGGAGACGAAGCTCCGCTACGTGTTCTTTAGTCTTTGCCATTAGATGGTTACCTCCGGTGTGCCGTGCGTTCCAGGACGTACGACAAACTTGGCCTTAATAGGGAGCTTCTGGATAGCACGCTCCATGGCGGCGCGGGCTAGTGGCTCGTCAACGCCACCGAGTTCGAACATGATGCGGCCAGGCTTCACAACGGCAACCCAAAACTCAGGGTTACCCTTACCTGAACCCATGCGCGTTTCGGCTGGCTTCTGCGTTACTGGCTTGTCCGGGAAAACGCGGATCCAAACCTTTCCACCACGCTTTACGTGACGGGTCATGGCAATACGAGCAGCTTCAATCTGACGAGCGGTGATCCAACCGGCTTCGAGAGCCTGGATACCGAAGTCACCGAAGTTGAGTTCGACGCCACCCTTAGCGTTGCCGGTCATACGACCGCGCATCTGCTTACGGTGCTTTACCTTACGAGGCATCAACATGATTACTCAGCGTCCTTTCGAAAGTGAGGAGTGTCGTTGTGCTCTTGAGCAGTGCGGCGCTCAATCTCTTCTTCGACGCTCAACTGGGCTTCAACCTCTGGAGCTGCAGCAATAAGGTCCACTGGAGCGATGTCGGAAACGACTTCCTCAGTTACGGCCTCTGCTTCAACGCGACGACGGCCACCACCGGCACGAACAACACCCTTCGGTGCAGCTGGTGCGGCTGAGGGAACAGCGTCACCGGCAGCCATAGCGGCTTCACGAACGATCTTCTCGTCGTTAGCGAGTGAGTAGGGCAAGATGTCGCCCTTGTAGATCCAGACCTTCACACCAATGCGACCAGTTGAGGTACGAGCTTCACGGAAGCCGTAGTCAATGTCCGCACGCAGGGTGTGCAGTGGCACGCGACCTTCACGGTATGACTCACGGCGTGACATTTCTGCACCACCGAGACGACCCGAAGCCTGGATACGTACACCCAGTGCGCCCGACTTCATAACGGTCTGCATACCGCGCTTCATGGCACGGCGGAACGCCACGCGACGGAGCAACTGGTCGCAGATACCCTGAGCAATCAGTGCAGCGTCGAGTTCGGGCTGCTTGATTTCCTGGATGTTGAGAGAAATCTTGTTCTTCTGACCGGTGATCTTCTCGAGGTCCTTCTTCAGACGCTCGGCTTCAGCACCGCGACGACCAATAACGATGCCGGGACGAGCGGTGTGGATGTCCACACGCACGCGGTCCGAGCTGCGCTCGATCTCGATACGGCTAACGGCAGCGCTCTCGAGCTGCTTGGTCAGGTAGTCGCGAATCTTCCAGTCTTCAATAACGAGTTCCTTGTAGCCGCGCTCCTTAAACCAGCGTGACTTCCAGTCTGTCGTTACACCAAGACGGAAACCGTAGGGATTTACCTTCTGACCCATTAGTTGGTCTCCTCAGTAGTGGTCTCGTCGTCGCTCACAACTTCTTCAGCGACAACTTCTTCGGTAGCGTTCTCAACAGCAACATCCTCGACCACTGGGGTCTCGATAATGTCGTTCTCGATAACTGCGTTCTCAAGTACTTCCTCAGTTGCAACCTCGTCCACTGGCTTTGGCTCAGCGGCACGACGAGATGAAGCAACACGACGTGAGCGTGACGCTACGGCCTGAGCCGAGCGAGCAGCGCGCATGATTGCGAGGCGGTCTTCGTCCATGCGTGAAACAATCACGGTGATGTGGCATGAGCGCTTCAGGATCTGAGCAGCACGGCCACGAGCACGTGGGGTGAAGCGCTTCAGCGTGATGCCCTCGTCGGCGTAGGCAGCCGACACGTAGAGCTCATCAGCCTGAAGGCCGTCGTTGTTCACAGCGTTAGCAATGGCTGAAGCCAGTACCTTCGAGATCACGTCAGCAGCCTCACGGGTGGTGCCCGCCAGGATGTCACGTGCAGTGTTCACGTCAGTGCCACGGATGTTGTCAAGAACAACACGTGCCTTGGAAGCTGACATCTGGAAACCGCGCAAGGTGGCGCGGGTGCCTGGACGTTCGTTTGTCTTTGGACCGGTCATTAGCGCTTACCCGTCTTTTCCTGTCCAGCGTGGAACTTGAAGGTACGCGTTGGAGCGAACTCGCCAAGCTTGTGGCCGACCATTGATTCGTTTACGTAGACCGGTACGTGACGGCGACCGTCGTGTACGGCAAAGGTGTGACCGACCATGTCGGGGATGATCGTCGAACGACGACTCCAGGTCTTGATGACCTTCTTCTCGTTGGCCGCGTTCATGACGTCGACCTTCTTCAAAAGGTGCGAGTCGATGAAAGGACCCTTTTTGAGACTGCGTGACATTGTCTACCTACCTCCGCGAGCCGCGTCCACGGCGACGACGAATAATGAGCGCGTCTGATGCCTTTGGCAAACGCGTACGACCTTCTGGCTGACCCCATGGGGATACTGGGTGACGTCCACCGGACGTCTTACCTTCACCACCACCAAGTGGGTGGTCGACTGGGTTCATAGCAACACCACGGGTCTGTGGGCGAACGCCCTTCCAGCGGTTACGTCCAGCCTTACCAATCTTGATGAGTTCGTGCTCGGAGTTACCAACGATGCCGAGCGTGGCGCGGCAGTCGATTGGTACACGGCGCATTTCAGTCGAGGGAAGACGCAAGGTAGCAAAGCCACCGTCCTTCGCCACGAGCTGAACAGCCATACCAGCGCTACGGCCCATCTTGCCGCCACCACCAGGGCGAAGTTCAACGTTGTGCACGGTTGAACCCGTTGGGATGAAGCGCATAGGCAGCGCGTTACCGGTGCGGATGTCGGCCTTGGGGCCTGACTCAACGACGTCGCCAACCTTCAGACCGTTCGGTGCGAGGATGTAGCGCTTCTCACCGTCTGCGTAGTGCAAGAGTGCAATACGGCAGGTACGGTTCGGGTCGTACTCAATGGTCGCAACCTTGGCGGGGATGCCGTCCTTGTTGCGCTTGAAGTCAATGATGCGGTACTGCTGCTTGTGTCCACCACCACGGTGACGTGATGTCTTGCGGCCGTAGTTGTTACGACCACCGGTCTTGGCCTTGGGCTCAAGCAGTGACTTCTCGGGAGTCGTTGTGGTCAGTTCAGCAAAGTCTGAAACTGTCTGGAAACGACGACCCGGGCTGGTTGGTTTGCGGTGACGCAGTGCCATGTCAGTCCTTAGTTCTCGAAGAGATTGATCGAGTCACCCTTTTTGAGGGTAACGATGGCCCGCTTTGTGTCAGGACGTGAGCCTTTAACACCGGTGCGACGGTTGCGCGTCGCCTTACCCTTGCGGTTGAGAGTGTTGACGTTCGTAACCTTTACGTTGAACGCCTGCTCGACGGCGTTACGCACGTCGATCTTCGTAGCAGCTGGGTCAACGATGAACACGTAGGTTCCGTTGTCCATGAGTGCGTACGTCTTTTCGGAAACGACTGGGCGGATGAGGATACTCATTGCATCACGCATTAGTTGGTCTCCTTAGCAACTGGCAGGGTGGCCTCACTGAAGAGAATCCAGTCTGCGTCGAGTACGTCGTAGGCGTTTACTTCGCCTGCGTCGATGGTCTTTACGTTCTCCAAGTTGCGGAACGAGTGGAAGGCCACAAAGTCCTCACGTGAGAGAACAACAAGAATCTTTCCTTCGAGTCCGAGGGCCTTCAACGCGTTGAGGGCATCCTTGGTCTTAGGAAGTGGCCAGGCTTCGTAGCTGTCAACGAGAGCAACGCGCTCGAGTGCAGCACGGTCCGACAGAGCCGAGTGAAGAGCCAAACGGATCATCTTCTTCGGGGTCTTCTGGTCGTACTTACGAGGCTTAGGCCCAAGAGCAATACCACCACCGGGGTAGTGAGGTGCACGGATGGTTCCCTGACGAGCGCCACCGGTTCCCTTTTGGTTGAAAGGCTTCTTGCCACCACCGGAGACTTCCTTGCGGGTCTTGGTGGACTGGGTACCAGCACGCTTGGCGGCGAGCTGGGCCTTTACAACCTGGTGCATAACAGCCATGTTTGGCTCAATACCAAAAATGGTTGGTTCGAGAGCAACGGTGCCAAGCACCTTGCCGTCGAGTGACTTCTTCTCAACTGAACGCTGAGTAGGAGCGGGACGGTCCTTCTTTACTGGACCGCGGAGAGTAAAGACGTCGCTCATCGCTTGCCTCCAGCCTTCATTGGGTTCTTAACTGACGTGCGAAGAACAACAACACCGCCGCGGGGGCCAGGAACTGCACCCTTCACGAGAACGAGGCTGCGCTCAACATCAACGCCAACGACTTCAAGGTTTGTCGTGGTGACTTGTCCGCCACCGTAACGACCGGCCATCTTCTGACCCTTGAACACGCGACCTGGTGTGGAGCATGCGCCAATGGAACCAGGAGCACGGTGGTGCTTGTGGTTACCGTGCGATGCACCCTGTCCACCGAAGTTGTGGCGCTTCATACCACCAGCGAAACCCTTACCCTTCGAGACTGCAGTGGCGTCAATCATTTCGCCCTTCTCGAAAGTGTCAGCCAGGATCTCCTGACCAATGGTGTAACCGGTGACGTCGTCGATACGAAGCTCAACGAGCTTCTTACCTGGCTCGACGCCGGCCTTTTCGTAGTGTCCGAGCTCAGGCTTGGTCATGGTTGATGCACGGCGTGCGCCCCATGTCACCTGAAGGGCTGAGTAGCCCTCCTTCTCGGGAGTCTTCACTTGGACGACACGAGCTGGGCTGACGCGTACAACCGTCACTGGGATAGCCCGGTTCTGGTCATCCCAGACCTGGGTCATGCCCACCTTCTCGCCAACGATCGCTTTGGCAGTCACGTTGTTCCTCTTCTTTCCTATCTGCATATCGGTTCGTCCGACATACAGACGCTCCGCCGGGCTACAAAACCCGAACGGAGCGCTCGACTTGTTTGGTTCGGTGTTCCCTTGCGGGCGGCCGAACACATCATTTGTTACATCCCCCAAAACTGCAGGGGTACTTACACTACATCGAACGACCCCGCCAGCGCAAAAGTGCTGACGGGGCCGGTTCGAGTACTACTTAATTCTGACGGATCTTGATTTCGATGTCTACGCCAGCAGGAAGGTCGAGACGCTGAAGCGAGTCGACAGTCTTAGCTGAGTGGTCAACGATGTCCAAAAGGCGCTTGTGCACTCGCATTTCGAAGTGCTCACGGCTGTCCTTGTGCTTGTGCGGTCCTCGAACCACCGTGTAACGGTGCTTCTCGGTAGGCAGTGGCACAGGGCCCTGAACGCGGGCGTTCGTACGCTCGACCGTTTGCACGATCTTTGCGCAGGACTGGTCCAAGACTCCGTGGTCGAAGGCCTTCAGCCGGATTCGAATCATTTGACGGTTGTCGGCCATGACCGGACTACTTCAAAATCTTCGTTACGCGGCCTGAACCTACGGTGCGGCCACCTTCGCGGATTGAGAAGGTAAGACCCTCTTCCATCGCGATTGGCTTACCAAGGGTCACGGTCATTTCGGTGTTGTCACCAGGCATAACCATTTCGGTACCAGCTGGGAGCTCTACGGTACCGGTTACGTCAGTCGTACGGAAGTAGAACTGTGGACGGTAGTTAGCGAAGAATGGCTTGTGACGGCCTCCTTCTTCCTTGGTCAACACGTAGACGTTCGACTCGAAGTTGGTGTGAGGAGTGATTGAACCTGGCTTGCAAAGTACCTGACCACGCTCAACTTCTTCCTTCTTCGTACCACGGAGAAGTGCACCAAGGTTGTCACCAGCCTGGCCTTCGTCGAGAAGCTTGCGGAACATTTCAATACCGGTAACGGTCGTCTTCGAGGTGTCCTTAAGACCCACGATCTCAACTTCGTCACCAACCTTGATGATGCCCTGCTCAACCTTACCGGTCACTACAGTTCCACGGCCGGTGATTGACATTACGTCTTCAATCGACATGAGGAATGGCTTGTCGGTAGCGCGCTCTGGCTCTGGGATCCATGCGTCAACGGCAGCCATGAGCTCCATGACCTTGTCGCCCCATGCAGCGTCGCCTTCCAGCGCCTTCAGTGCTGAAACGCGGACGATTGGCGTGTCGTCGCCTGGGAAGTCGTATGAAGAAAGAAGTTCGCGAACTTCCATCTCAACGAGCTCGAGGAGCTCTTCGTCTTCAACCATGTCTGACTTGTTGAGTGCAACAACGATGTATGGAACACCAACCTGACGAGCAAGCAGCACGTGCTCGCGGGTCTGTGGCATTGGACCGTCGGTTGCAGCTACTACGAGGATGGCACCGTCAACCTGGGCGGCACCGGTGATCATGTTCTTTACGTAGTCAGCGTGACCAGGCATGTCAACGTGTGCGTAGTGACGGTTTTCCGTCTCGTACTCAACGTGAGCAATAGAAATGGTAATACCGCGCTGGCGCTCTTCAGGAGCCTTGTCGATCTGGTCGAAAGGTGTGAAGGCTGAGCCAGGAATACGGTCTGAAAGAACCTTGGTGATTGCTGCGGTAAGGGTTGTCTTACCGTGGTCAATGTGACCCATGGTTCCGATGTTTACGTGCGGCTTAGTGCGCTCGAACTTCTGCTTTGCCATTGTCGGGGACTTGCTTTCTCTTAGTGACTTACCCACCCTGGGCTCGTCGGGGTTGTTTTGGCCCTCCCCGACTACGGTTTGGACCTTATTTTTACTGGATTACCAGTGTACTACTTACGCGCCAGTGGCCTTAGCGACGATCTCCTTAGCGATCGACTCAGGTACTTCTGCGTAGGAGTGGAACTGCATGGTGTACGTCGCGCGCCCTTGGGTGCGTGAACGCAGGTCAGTAGCGTAGCCGAACATGTCGGCCAAAGGCACAAGTGCCTTAATTGCTTGGCTATTGCCCTTTTGCTCCATGCCTTCTACACGGCCTCGGCGTGATGACAAGTCACCAATCACGTCACCCATGTAGTCCTCAGGGGTTACCACTTCAACGGCCATCACAGGCTCCAGGAGCACTGGGCTGGCCAAGCGGGCAGCCTTCTTCACCGCGATTGAACCCGCGATTTTGAAGGCCATTTCTGAGGAGTCGACGTCGTGGTAGCTACCGAACGTCAAGCGAACGCGAACGTCCACGACGGGGTAACCAGCCAAAACACCTGAAGTGAGCGCCTCAGTAATACCTTGGTTAACTGGACCAATGTATTCCTTTGGAATCACACCACCGGTGATTTCATCAACGAATTCGTAGCCGCCACCAGGGCCGGTTGGCTCCAAGGTGATAACGACGTGGCCGTACTGACCCTTACCACCGGTCTGGCGAACGTACTTCTCTTCCACCTTCTCGACGGTCTTACGAACGGTTTCACGGTAGGCCACCTGTGGCTTACCAACGTTGGCGTCTACTGCGAATTCACGCAACATACGGTCAACGAGTACTTCCAAGTGAAGTTCACCCATACCGGAGATAACGGTCTGACCGGTCTCTTCGTCCGTACGAACACGGAAGGTGGGGTCTTCTTCTGAAAGTGAGTAGAGGGCCTTGGAGAGCTTTTCCTGGTCAGCCTTGGTCTTTGGCTCAACCGCAACGTGGATAACGGGCTCTGGGAACTCCATGGTTTCGAGCTGAATGGGGTTGTCGATTGATGACAAGGTGTCACCCGTCGTTACCTGCTTCAGACCAACGGCGGCCACGATGTCACCCGTGCGGATGGTGTCGAGGTCTTCACGGTTGTTGGCGTGCATCAAGAGAAGACGTCCGAGACGCTCCTTCTTCATACCCTTCGTGGTGTTGATGACGGTGTCACCCTTCTGGAGGGTTCCCGAGTACACACGGAGGTAGGTCAACTTACCGACGAAGGGATCGGTCATGATCTTGAACGCGAGGGCTGAGAAGTCTTCTGAGTCGTCAGCCTTGCGGAACAGCTCGTCTTCCTTACCAGGCTTGGTGCCGTGGGTTGGAGGAAGGTCGAGTGGGCTAGGCAGGAAGTCAACAACAGCGTCGAGCATGGGCTGAACACCCTTGTTCTTGAACGCCGTACCGTTAAGGATTGGTACGCAGTGACCGGCCAGGGTGCCGCGACGCAGGGCGCCACGGATGTCCTGTACTGAGATCTCTTCGTCGCCGAGAACCTTTTCCATGAGTTCGTCATCGAAGGTGGTGAGCACGTCAAGAAGCTTGGCGTGGTATTCCTCAGCCTGGTCCTTGTACTCAGCAGGGATCTCAACAACTTCGAGCTTCTCACCCTTGTCGTCGTGGTAGATCGTTGCGGTCATTGAGCAGATGTCAATGATTCCCTTGTACTCAGCTTCAGCACCGATTGGCAGCTGAATAACTGCAGGGGTGCAGTCGAGGCGGTCAGCGATCATGTCAACGCAACGGAAGAAGTCGGCACCAATGCGGTCCATCTTGTTCACGAAGCAGAAGCGTGGAACGTTGTACTTGTTGGCCTGGCGCCATACCGTTTCGGTCTGGGGCTCTACACCAGCAACGGCGTCGAACACCGCAACAGCACCGTCAAGTACGCGCAGTGAGCGCTCTACTTCAACGGTGAAGTCAACGTGACCGGGGGTGTCAATGATGTTGATGCGGTGGCCGTTCCACATGCAGGTAGTAGCAGCGGACGTAATGGTGATACCGCGCTCTTGCTCCTGGACCATCCAGTCCATGGTGGCGCCACCATCGTGTACTTCACCGATCTTGTAGTTCTTACCGGTGTAGAACAAAATACGCTCAGTCGTCGTGGTTTTACCAGCGTCGATGTGCGCCATGATGCCAATGTTGCGAACCTTATCAAGGGAGATTTCGCGGTCAGTCATTTTCTAAAAACTCTCTTTACTTACCAGCGGTAGTGCGCGAACGCCTTGTTGGATTCAGCCATCTTGGCCATGTCTTCACGGCGCTTTACTGCAGCACCAACGCCGTTGGAGGCGTCAATAATTTCGTTCGCCAGGCGCTCAGCCATGGTCTTCTCACGGCGCTTCTTGGAGAAGTCGGTGAGCCAACGAATAGCGAGCGTGGTGGCACGACGAGGGCGTACTTCGACTGGTACCTGGTAGGTCGTACCACCGACGCGGCGGCTACGAACTTCCAGCTCAGGGCGTACGTTCTCGAGAGCGCGTTTCAGCGTGGCGACTGGGTCGGAACCCGTCTTCGCTTCAACCTGCTCAAGAGCGGTGTACACAATACGCTCAGCGATGGTGCGCTTACCGCGCTCCAAGATCTTGTTGGTGATCTGCGTTACGAGAACTGACTTGTAGATCGGGTCTACAGGTACTTCACGACGTACGGCGGGGCCTTTACGAGGCATTATTTCTCCCTCTTCGCACCGTAACGGCTACGGGCTTGCTTGCGGTCACGTACACCTGAGGTGTCGAGTGCTCCGCGGATGATCTTGTAACGCACACCTGGAAGGTCCTTTACACGACCACCACGCACGAGCACGATGGAGTGCTCCTGCAGGTTGTGTCCAACACCAGGGATGTAAGCGGTCACTTCGACACCTGAGGTCAAGCGAACACGGGCAACTTTACGCAGCGCCGAGTTTGGCTTCTTAGGTGTGACGGTGTGCACGCGGGTGCATACGCCGCGACGCTGTGGGGCGCCCTTAAGCGCTGGCGTCTTGGTCTTGGATACTTTGTCCTGCCGGCCTTTTCGGACCAACTGTGCAATTGTGGGCACGCGGAACCTCTTCTAGTTGTACATCGAACTTGGAACGTGCCAGAGGTACTGGCACGCGGACTGCAAATCTTACGACATAACCACCTGCAACTGCAAGGCCGACCTTGGCCCCTCTCGAGACCAAGGTCAAACCCGCTGTCTAGATGGCTTCGCTACCCAACTCGTCTTCGGGGTTAGTAGCGTCGTTTTCGGGTACTGCAGACTCGTCGTAGGTGACACCGACGCTCTGGAGAGCGGCCATGTCAGCGGCGAATGAGTCTTCGGTCGACAATTCGCCCAGCAAGCTGGCCAAATCGAGATCGTCATCGGTGACCTGAGCCCAGGCTGGCAACATCTCAGCGTTCGGCATGTCTAGGCGGAGTTGGCTCTTTTCGTAGTACGAAAGTCCTGATCCAGCTGGGATTAGCTTACCGATGATGATGTTTTCCTTCAGACCGATGAGGTTGTCGCGCTTGCCTTCAATGGCTGCCTCAGTGAGCACACGAGTCGTTTCCTGGAAGGAAGCGGCTGAGAGCCACGAGTCAGTAGCCAGAGAAGCCTTGGTAATACCCATCAACTGGGCACGGCCGTCGGCAACTTCCTTGGTGTTGGCCTCAAGTTCGTCATTGGTGTCGTTAAACACCTTGACGTCAACCATGGCGCCTGGGAGCCAGTGTGAGTCACCCGCGTCAACAATCTGAACGCGGCGGGTCATCTGGCGCACGATGAGCTCAATGTGCTTGTCGTGGATGGATACACCCTGGTCACGGTAGACATTCTGGACTTCTTCGACCAAGTACTGCTGGGTTTCGCGGGTACCGCGGAACTTCATCATGAGCTTGGGGTCAAGAGGACCGTCGTGCAGTGGTGTTCCGACTTCAACTTCCTGGCCGTCCTCAACGAGGAGGTGGCGAGCAATTGAAATCGACTCTTCCTGAACTTCGCCTTCGTTGCCAACCACGGTGACCTTGCGCTCACGGCCGATCAGCTCAACGCGGACGGTTCCGGAGAACTCGGCCACCTTGGCAGCACCCTTTGGCGTACGAGCTTCGAAGAGCTCAACAACGCGGGGCAGACCGTGGGTGATGTCACTGGTGGTAACACCACCGGAGTGGAAGGTACGCATGGTGAGCTGGGTACCAGGTTCACCAATTGACTGAGCGGCAATAACACCAACTGCTTCACCGAGCTCAACGAGCTGGTGGGTAGCCAGTGAGAGGCCGTAGCAAGCTGCACATACACCGGTGAGTGCGTCACAGGTGAGGGTGGTGCGGACGCGGACGCGGCTTACGGCTGAGTCGTCACGCAGACGCTCAACGTCTTCCTGCATCAGCATGGTGCCAGCTGTCACTACTGAGCCGTCAGACAAGCTGACGTCTTCAGCAACTACACGGCCCCACAGCTTGGTTTCGAGGTGAGCACGCTTGCCGCGGGTGTCCGCGCCAACGTTCTCAATCCACATGCCACGAGTCGTGCCACAGTCGGCTTCCTTGACAATGAGTTCCTGAGCGACGTCAACGAGACGACGGGTCAAGTAACCAGAGTCAGCGGTACGCAGAGCGGTGTCACCGAGACCCTTACGGGTACCGTGCGTCGAAATGAAGTACTCAAGAACTGAGAGACCTTCACGGAACGATGACTTAATTGGACGAGGAATCATTTCACCACGAGGGTTCGATACGAGACCCTTCATCGCGGCGATCTGACGAATCTGCTGTGAGTTACCGCGAGCACCGGAGTCCACCATCATGCGGATGGGGTTCTCGCGAAGTGCGTTCATGGCGGCGTCAGTAACGTCACCAACTTCCTTGTTCGCGTTCGTCCAGATTTCGATTTCCTGCTGACGACGCTCGTCGTCAACAATCACACCGCGACGGTAGTTCGTCTCAACCTTGGCAGCCTGCTCTTCGTACTTGTTCAGAATCGCAATCTTCTCTGGTGACGTAACAACGTCATCAATTGAGATGGTGAGACCTGACTTCGTGGCGTAGCGGAAGCCGAGTGACTTAATGGCGTCAAGGGCCTCAGCAACTTCCTGGCGGGTGAAGCTGCCAGAAATTTCTTCCACGATGGTGCCGATTGGCGTGGCGTTCTTACCAATGAGCTCGTTGACGTAACGGAAACCGAATGGCAGCGCTTCGTTGAAGAAGACGCGACCAGGGGTCGTTACGAGGCGACGAGTTGCACCGGCGAGTTCAATAGCCGCAGCCTCGAGACGTGCGTCGAGTGATGAACCCTCGAGCGGACGAATTTCGATTGGCGTACGGAGCGTGATGGTCTTGTCGGCGAGTGCGTTCTCGATCTCAAAGACGTGACGGAACACGCGAGGCGTCTCGGTGGTCTCGTTGGCTTCGAGGGTGAGGTAGTACGCACCGAACACCATGTCCTGAGCAGGCTCAGTAATAGGACGACCGGTTGCTGGGGTGAAGATGTTGTTCGTTGACAACATCAAGATGCGAGCTTCAGCCTGAGCTTCTGCCGAGAGCGGTACGTGAACCGCCATCTGGTCACCGTCGAAGTCTGCGTTGAATGCCTTACAGACGAGTGGGTGAATCTGGATGGCCTTACCGTCAACGAGGATTGGCTCGAAAGCCTGGATACCAAGACGGTGAAGGGTAGGTGCACGGTTCAGCAGTACGGGGTGCTCACGAATAACTTCTTCGAGCACGTCCCACACCACGGCCTTACGGCGCTCAACCATACGCTTAGCGCTCTTGATGTTCTGAGCCATCTGCGTCTCAATGAGGCGCTTCATTACGAAGGGCTTGAAGAGTTCGAGGGCCATCATCTTTGGCAGACCACACTGGTGCAGCTTGAGTGTTGGTCCAACAACGATGACGGAACGACCGGAGTAGTCAACACGCTTACCGAGCAAGTTCTGACGGAAACGACCCTGCTTACCCTTCAACATGTCTGACAACGACTTGAGCGGACGGCCACTCTGACCGGCAACCGGGCGTCCGCGACGGCCGTTGTCGAAGAGTGCGTCAACTGCTTCTTGGAGCATGCGCTTTTCGTTGTTAACAATGATGTCCGGAGCACCGAGGTCGAGCAGACGCTTGAGACGGTTGTTGCGGTTGATCACACGACGGTAGAGGTCGTTGAGGTCAGAGGTGGCGAAGCGACCACCGTCGAGCTGCACCATGGGGCGCAGGTCTGGTGGGATAACTGGCACAGCCTCGAGGATCATCGCACGTGGGTCGTTCAGACGGTTGCCGTGCTCATCGCGACGGTTGAATGACTGAACAATCGCGAGACGCTTAAGGAACTTGGCGTGACGCTGAGCGGAGAGTGGCTTGCGGCCATCCTTCGCGTCAATCATCTCGCGCATGACCTTTTCTTCTTCGTCGAGGTCCATGTGGTCGATCAACTGCAGAATTGCGTCGGCGCCCATGCCACCCTTGAAGTAGTCGCCGTAGCGGAACTCCATTTCGCGGTAGAGCACTTCGTCTTCCACGATCTGACGTGAGTGAAGTCCTTCGAAGGTGTCGAATGCCTGCTTGGCGAGCTCGCGCTCTTCGGCGAAGCGTGAGCGTACCGAGTCGAGTTCCTTCTCAGTGCCACGCTGCAGGGCACGAAGCTCTGACTCCTTGGCACCATCGGCTTCGAGCTTGGCGGCGCGAGTCTCAATGTCCTTCAACTTGTTGTCGAGGGCCTTGACTTCACGCTCGGCGATTTCGATGAGCTCTTCGGAAAGAGCCTGACGAAGTTCGGCCAAGTCTTCGTGGCGCTTGTCAACGTCAACGAAGGTGATCATGTGAGCGGCGAAGTAAATAACCTTCTCCAGCTGCTTGGCCTTGAGCTCTTCCTTCGGGGCGGTGCCCATGAGGAGGTAGGCCAACCATGAACGAGTTCCGCGGAGGTACCAGATGTGAACAACTGGTGCTGACAGGGCGATGTGACCCATGCGGTCACGACGAACCTTGTCGCTGGTGACTTCTACGCCACAACGCTCACAAACGATTCCCTTGAAGCGAACGCGCTTGTACTTGCCACAGGCACACTCCCACGCCTTCTGAGGTCCGAAGATCTTTTCGCAGAAAAGACCATCCTTCTCAGGGCGAAGGGTGCGGTAGTTGATTGTCTCGGGCTTCTTAACTTCACCTGATGACCATGAGCGGATGTTCTGCGCCGTAGCGAGACCAATGCTCAGTTCCTCAAACTGGTTTACGTCGAGTGGACTCATGACAACTTCCTTTCGGCGGCGCGACGGGCATCTTCTTCGTCACTGCCGCGCTCGGGACGACTGATGTCGATTCCAAGTTCGCGGGTGACTGAGAAGAAGTCTTCTTCAGTGTCTGCAAGGTCAACGTGGTGCAGATTCTTGTCACGAACTTCAACGTTCAGACAGAGTGACTGCATTTCCTTGATGAGAACCTTGAACGATTCAGGAATACCTGGCTCGGGCAAGTTCTGGCCCTTGACGATTGCTTCGTAGGCGCGCTCGCGACCCTTCATGTCGTCTGACTTCACAGTCAAGAGTTCCTGAAGTGCGTAGGCGGCACCATAGGCCTCGAGGGCCCATACTTCCATTTCTCCGAATCGCTGACCACCGAACTGCGCCTTACCACCAAGTGGCTGGGCAGTGATCATTGAGTAAGGACCAGTTGAACGTGCGTGAATCTTGTCGTCGACCATGTGGGCGAGCTTCAAGATGTAGGCGTAACCAACTGAGATTGGGTTGTCGTACGCTTCACCGGTGCGCCCGTTGTAGAGCGTGACCTTGCCGTCGTTGTCGCCAGCAAGAAGCTTCTTGCCGTTGGCACCGTCGGTGTTCAAGGTTGCGAACGTCTCTTGGATCGTTGGCTTGTCCTTCGCGCGGTCCTTTTCGTCCCAGTGGGCACCGTCGAATGATGGTGTGGCCACGTAGACAGCAGGCTCGAGGCGTGGACGAGTCTTACGGTACGGACGAACTGCGCTGTCGTCGGCAGGACCAAAGTGGCCTGACGTACCAGCGTCGGGGTTCACCGACACACCCTGCCAACCGTGACGTGCGGCGTAGCCCAGGTGTGATTCCAGAACCTGTCCTACGTTCATACGACTTGGAACACCAAGTGGGCTGAGGATGATGTCGACTGGCGTTCCGTCTTCGAGGAACGGCATGTCTTCTTCAGGGAGAATCTTGGAGATAACACCCTTGTTACCGTGACGACCAGCGAGCTTGTCACCCTCTGAGATCTTGCGCTTCTGAGCAACGTAGACCTTCACGAGCTGGTTGACACCAGGCTGCATTTCGTGGTCTTCGTCACGGCTGTAGACCTTGACGTCAATAACCTTGCCGGACTCACCGTGAGGAACCTTCAGTGAGGTGTCGCGAACTTCGCGAGCCTTCTCACCGAAGATGGCACGGAGCAGACGCTCTTCTGGGCTCTGCTCGGTCTCACCCTTCGGCGTGACCTTTCCAACCAAGATGTCACCAGGCTGTACTTCGGCACCAATGCGAACGATGCCGCGGTCGTCGAGGTCAGCGAGGATGTCGTCTGGCAAGTTAGGAATGTCGCGAGTGATTTCTTCGGCACCAAGCTTGGTGTCGCGAGCGTCAATCTCGTATTCCTTAACGTGAATTGAAGTAAGAACGTCGTCACGAACGAGACGCTCATTCAAGATGATGGCGTCTTCGTAGTTGTAACCCTCCCATGGCATGTAGGCCACGAGCAAGTTCTTACCGAGTGCGAGTTCACCGTTCGAGGTTGACGTACCGTCAGCCAAGATGGCCCCAGCCGAAACCTTTTCGCCACCAAAGACGAGTGGCTTCTGGTTGATCGAGGTGTCCTGGTTCGAACGACGGAACTTGTTCAGGTTGTACTGCTTCTTGCCGAGCGGTACACCGTAACGGTCTACTGCTGACTTGTCGTAGTCAACCACAATGCGGTCACCCGAAACGAGCGTCACAACACCGTCGCCTTCGGCGATCACAATGTCACCGGAGTCCTGAGCGGCGCGCTGCTCCATACCGGTTCCCACGAAAGGAGCTTCCGGCATGATGAGTGGCACAGCCTGCTTCTGCATGTTCGCACCCATGAGTGCGCGCTGGGCGTCGTCGTGCTCGACGAATGGAATCAGTGACGTTGCCACAGAAATGATCTGCTTGGTTGAAACGTCCATGAGTTCAACTTCGTCAGGCTTCACGAAGTCAATTTCTGACGTCGTTGACGATGACTTGTTGGAAGAACCAACGCGAAGACCAGTACCAACTGGACCGCGACGAACGAGCACGCGGTCAGCCTTGATGTTGCCCTTCTCGTCAATCTCGGTGTTGGCCTGAGCAATAACGAAACGCTCTTCTTCGTCAGCCGTGAAGTACTTGATTTCGTCGGTAACGCGACCGTTGGTAACAACGCGGTACGGCGTTTCGATGAAACCGTACTCGTTGATGCGGGCGTAGTTAGCGAGGTAACCAATAAGACCTACGTTTGGACCTTCTGGTGTTTCAATTGGGCACATACGGCCGTAGTGCGAGGAGTGAACGTCTCGAACTTCAAGACCAGCACGCTCACGTGACAGACCACCTGGTCCCAGTGCGGAGAGACGACGCTTGTGCGTCAGACCCGACAATGGGTTGTTCTGGTCCATGAACTGTGAGAGCTGTGAGGTAGCGAAGAATTCCTTGATCGCTGACATCACGGGACGGATGTTGATCAGGGTCTGAGGAGCAATGGCCTCAACGTCCTGGGTGTTCATACGCTCACGAACGACGCGCTCCATACGTGAAAGACCCGTACGAAGTGCGTTCTGAATCAGTTCGCCAACGCTGCGGATGCGGCGGTTGGCGAAGTGGTCCTGGTCGTCGATGTGGTACGTGGTTTCCTTGGCGGTGCGGTCGCGAGCCAAGTTGAGCAAGTACGTAGCGGTAGCGAGAACTTCGGCCTTTGAGAGCACGTGGAGTTCTTCGTTGGGACGCTCGAGGAGGTCACCGAACAGTTCAACGTTCTTGGCGACTTCTTCACCGAGCTTGCGGTCGAGCTTGTAGCGACCAACGCGGCTGAGGTCGTAACGCTTCTCCGAGAAGAACGCACCTTCGAAGTACTGACGAGCAGCTTCGATGGTCTGTACTTCACCCGGACGGGCGCGACGGTAGATCTCAAGCCATGCGGTCTCTTGTGAGGCCTTGAGGAAGTTGTCTGGCGTGTCTTCCAGGTTGTACTTCTCCATGTGCTTGTAAATCTCAAGGTGAGCCTTCTTCCAGTCCGTGTGGAACTGGTCTTCGAGGAAGTCGAAGTGGGCTACGAACTTTTCGAAGAATGCTTCGTCCATCGTGGTGTCGAGGGCACGGAGCAAGGTGAAGATCGAGATACGACGCTTACGGGCGATGCGAGCACCGGCGTTAGCGGACTTGTTCTTCTTCTCTTCGAGGTCGACCTGCAACCACTCACCACGGCTTGGGTGGATAGTTCCTTCGAAGGCAACCTTCTCATCCTTACCGGGCTGGAACAGAACACCAGGTGAACGAACGAGCTGTGAAACAACCACACGCTCGGTACCGTTAATGATGAAGGTTCCCTGCTCGGTCATGATGGGGAAGTCACCCATGAAGACGGTCTGTTCCTTGATTTCTCCAGTTTCAGAGTTCAAGAAGCGGGCACGAACGAAAATTGGCTGCGAGTAGGTAGTGGCGCGCTGGCGGCACTCCTCCACGGTGAATTTTGGTGGGCTCTTCAAATCCGCGTCATCAGGATCGAACTCAAGTTCGAGTGACAGGCGACCGGTGAAGTCAGTGATTGGCGAGATGGCTTCGAAGGCCTCTTGCAATCCCTGCTTCATGAATAGGTCGAAACTATCTCGCTGAATTTCAAGGAGATTTGGCAGGGGGTGTGCTTCACCCAATGCCGAGAAGTTAAAGCGCTCCGGGCTAGTGGACCGAGACGTCAACGGTTCATCCTCCGTGTAAGTGGGTGGCTACTGCAGGTTTTCCAACCCAAATACAAAACGCCGTCAAGGGATGACAAAGTTAGGCACAAGGGTAGGGTCTAGCAATGCTAGTGCCAGAGGTGGCCAATGCGCAAATAGCGCTCTTCGGACCTTGCGAAGACGCGCCCCCGTGAAAACAGTTGGCGCTACCCTAGGCACCGTTTGCGCCCAGGTCAAGCATTCAAAGATGAAAAAAGCCCCGTCTGGCGAACCAGACGGGGCTTTTTCGTGAAAAACGTTGAAGTTACTTAACTTCGACAGTTGCGCCAGCAGCTTCGAGAGCAGCCTTTGCCTTGTCTGCGTCAGCCTTCGAAACCTTCTCAAGAACTGGCTTTGGAGCGCCGTCTACGAGGTCCTTAGCTTCCTTAAGACCGAGGTTAGTAAGGGTACGAACTTCCTTAATTACCTGGATCTTCTTGTCGCCACCGTCAGTCAAAATGACGTCGTAGTCGCTCTTCTCTTCAGCTGCGCCAGCGTCTGAGCCGCCACCAGCAGGTGCAGCAACAGCAACAGCTGCAGGAGCAGCTGCGGTTACGCCGAACTTCTCTTCAAATTCCTTGAGGAGCTCGCTGAGTTCAATAACTGAAAGTTCAGCAATTCCGTCGAGGATCTGGTCCTTGGTCAATGAAGCCATGGTGATTCCTTTCCTATTTTCGTTTCGTTTACTGCGTTTTCTTGGTTATTCGGCCGGTTCGCTCGCGGCGTCCTCGGAAGGAGCCTCGGTGGTTTCAGCTTCGGCAACGACCTCTGGGGTCTCTGCTTCGGCTGCGACCTCCGCGACTACTGCCGCGGCGTCGTCGCTCGCTGCTGGTGCAGCTTCCTCGACCCCGGCCGGAGTCTCGGCGGCTTCTTCGACCTTGGCGGCAGCGGCTGGAGCCGCATCGGCACCACCCTTGCTGTCGATAAGGGCCGAGAGGCCGTATGCGAAGTTGGTAGGCAC
>Ga0316218_1001280_pt1 | contig 27946 bp, 21 predicted proteins | sample TBH18003metaG_FD_203634 | JGI IMG/M metagenome (GOLD analysis project Ga0316218, IMG submission 203634) | Freshwater microbial communities from Trout Bog Lake, Wisconsin, USA - TBH18003 | ecosystem: Environmental > Aquatic > Freshwater > Lake > Hypolimnion/Profundal zone | place: USA: Wisconsin...
ATACAATAACATAGACGCATAACGGGCCGGGACTCCTGTTACCTCTGTCACAAACTCCCGTTACGATTGTCACTAACTCCTTTTATGGTTGTCATGGACTCCTGTTACGATTGTCACTGGATCATCCAGTCCGGCATCTGGTCTCGCTCGAGATTGACGCCCACCGAGAACATCTGCAATTCCCGGACGCGACCGGAAACCGCGAGAGTGGCTAATTTGCCCACTCTCGCGGTTTCCGGTTTCAGACTGCGCTACTGTGATATTGCGTCGGGAGCAGCGAAGAGATCGACGACGTCTGGCCATTCTGGAACATGACCGTGCTAATGGCACCGCCTCCATAAATGCCCATCGCTCCCGCGTTGTGGAAGGAGATGCTGTCGTTCGGGTCTCCATTGACCGATACGAGCAGATTAGCTGCGGTTCCGCTGAAGGTCACGTCGGACAGATTGAGGCCTTGGAGTTTAAGCTCTCCAAAGCCTGTCCGCATGTCAACGGTCGCGTTGCCGTCGCCCCGGCCGAAGACAATGACGTTGTTCATGAAAGCCTGAGGCGCGATCATGGTCGGGGCCAATGACCCGAGCATGAACGCAATCACAGGCGCCGCGCTGCCGACGCCGACCGTGACAGCATCAGATCCTGCGCCGAGGATAAAGACGTTGTTGTGGTCGTCGCTGCCTTGAAGGACCGTGTTCGTCGCGGTGCCGATTAGTGTGAGAGTTGTGGGAGCGCCGATGAGTTCCGAGGTCCCGTCCGAGAAATTGATGTAGGACAGAATGCCGCCCGACCCGCTCCCGTTGAGGTCGCCTTCCAGGTTGATGCTATCGGAGCTGTCACCGTTGAAGCTAACGATGAGGTCGTTGTTCGCATCGGTCTGGAAATAGAGATCGGAGGCTGAAACGCCGATCAAATCGAGTTCTCCAGTTGAGCCGTGAAGATTGACCGTGGCGGTTCCGTCGCCCCGGCCGAAGACGTAGGAGTTGTAGTTGGATGCGCCGAGAGAGCCGCTTCCGGCGGTAACAGTGTCGCCACCCGCTCCGAGGTTGAAAACGTTCGCACCCCAGTTGCTGCCGACGAGCGTCGTGTCCGCAGCGGTGCCGAACCATGTGTAGGTGATTGGCTGCTCCAGATCGATCGACGTGCCATCCTCTAGCTGAATTCCTTCAAGGTGGCTGGAGACAGTCCATCCGGCGTAAAGGTCGTTCTTGAACGTGAAACTGTCGGCCGTGTCGCCTTTGATGAGAACGGTGAGATCGCCCGCAGCATCGGACTGGAACAGAACGTCCGAAGCGGCAACACCGACCAAATAGAGTTGACCCGGCGCGTAACGGAGGTCGACAACCGCGTTGCCGTCGCCCTGCCCGAACACGAAGGTATTCATGTTGGACCCGCCCAACGAACCGTTCCCCGCGGTGACGGTGTCTCCACCCGCCCCGAGATAGAAGACGTTCGCACCCCAGTTGCTTCCGACGAGCGTCGTGTCAGTGGACGTCCCGATCCAGGTGAAGGTGAGCGGCTGTTCGAGGCTGATCGACGTTCCGTCGTCAAGCTGGATGCTCTGGAGGTGGCTGGAGACGCTCCATCCGCCGAACAGGTCATTGCTGGATGTAAAGCTGTCGCTGGCATCGCCGTTAATGAGAACCGTGAGATCACCCGCGGCATCGGACTGGAGCAATACATCCGAGGCGGCGACGCCGACCAAGTCGAGCGTTCCTAACGCGGAACGCAGATTGACGTTCGCGTTGCCATCGCCTGCGCCGAAGACGAAGGTGTTCATGTTCGACCCACCCTGCGAGCCGTTCCCGGCGTAGATCGTGTCGCCTCCCGCGCCGAGATAGAAGACGTTTGCAGTCCAGTTGCTCCCCGTGAGGGTCGTGTTCGCGGAAGTGCCGAACCATGTGGACGTGAACGGTTGCTCGAGGTTGATCGACGTTCCGTTGTCGAGTTGGATGTTTATGAGATGGCTCGTGACACTCCAACCGCCAAACAGGTCATTGCTGAATGTGAAACTGTCAGATGAATCGCCGTTGATGAGAACGGTGAGATCCCCCGCATTGTCTGCTTGGAGCACCACGTCCGAGGCCGTTACCCCAACAAGGTCGAGCGCACCCCAAGAAGAACGGAGATTGGTGACCGCGTTGCCGTCGCCTTGTCCGAATACGAAGGTGTTCATGTTCGAACCGCCCAAGGAACCATTCCCGGTGTAGACCGTGTCGCCGCCAGCACCGAGGTAGAACATGTTCGCACCCCAGTTGCTCCCGGTGAGCGTCGTGGTCGTGGCGGTGCCGAACCAGGTAGAAGTGAACGGCTGTTCCAGGTTGATCGACGTCCCGTCGTTGAGTTGCACGCTCTCCAAGTGACTGGAAATGCTCCATCCGCCAAACAGGTCGTGGGCGAAGGTGAAATTGTCCGCCGCATCGCCGTCGATGAGAACAGTGAGATCCCCTGCATTGTCGGCTTGGAACAGCACATCCGAGGCAGCCGCGCCGACCAGGTCCAGTTGACCCCACGCGGCACCGAGATAGATCTCGGCGTTACCGTCGCCCTGACTGCCCACAAACGTGTTGAAGTTACTGCCGCCGTTTGCGCCAGTGCCGGGTGTCACAGTGTCGCCGCCAGCCCCCAGGTAAAAGACGTTCGCACCCCAGTTGCTCCCGACGAGCGCCGTGTGCGTGGCATCGCCTACCCAACTGAAGGTGATGGGTTGGGTCAGGTTGATCGATGTTCCGTTATCAAGCTGGATGCTCTGAAGATGGCTGGAAACACTCCAGCCTTGGTGGAGGTCACCGTAAAAGGTGATGCTGTCTGCCGCATCGCCGCGGATCGAGACGGTGAGATCACCCGCCGTGTCGGACTTGATCATCACATCCGAGGCGGTGACACCGAGCAGATCGAGGTATCCGGTCGAACCGCTCAGGTTGACGGTGGCGTCGCCATCTCCCTCCCCGAAGACGAAGTCATTCGATCCCCAACCACTCCCGGTGAACGTCGTGTGCGTGGCATCAGCCACCCATGTGAAGGTGAGCGGCTGTGCCAGGTTGATCGACGTTCCGTCGTCGAGGCTGATGCTCTGGACTTGGCTGGTGACGCCCCAGCCCTGCCGGAGGTCACCGTTGAACGTGATGCTATCGGATGGGTCTCCCGCGATCAGGACGGTGAGATCCCCGGCGGCATCGGACTGGAGCAGGACATCCGCCGCGGAAACGCCGACGAGGTCCAACTTTCCGTCTGCGGCGCTGATGCTGACGGTGGCGTGGCCATCCCCCCGCCCGAAGACGAAGGTATTCATGTTGGAGCCGCCCTGAGAACCATTGCCTACAGTCACGTTATCTCCGCCCGCTCCGAGGTAGAACAGGTTGGCGCCCCAATTGCTCCCTGCGAGAACCGTGTCGGTGGAGGTACCAAACCAGGTGAAGGTGAGCGGCAGGTCGAGATTGATCGACGTCCCGTCGTCGAGGTTGATGCTCTGGATCCGACTGACGACGCTCCAGCTTTGCAGGAGGTCATGGTCGAAGGTGATGCTGTCGAACGCGTCACCCTTTATCGAAACGATGAGATCTCCGGCGGCGTCGGATTGGAACAGCACCTCTGAGGCGCCTACGCCAGAAAGGTCCAGCGCCCCTGCGGCACCGCTTGTTACCGTGACGTTGCCGTAGCCAGATGCGAACTCGAAGGTGTTTCCACCACCGATTGCCGCCACAGTGTGGGCGTAGCCGCGGGTGTCGTAGAAAATACCTGTGAAAGCCGAGGAGAGGCTTGTTTGACCTTGTGTCGCGTCATCCTGAGGCTGCGTCCAAGTAACCCCATCCGCAAACTGGATAGTCTGGACGCCGTATTGCGTTCCGTTCCCGATGTTGGCTTCGTTGCTGATGGTCAGGCTATCTCCGGTGATTCCGTCCGTGAGAATTTCGTCGCCGCTGGCGTTGATCGTGGCCGTGAACGCATTTGCGTCGACGCCGATCAGAAGGGTATTGCCTACACCACCTTCGTTTTCTCGAACCCACGCAGGCTCGGAGTAGGCGATATCCACTGTCCCATCGCCGGGGTTGTAGACGTAAGTCAGGCCGGGCGCGCGACCTAAGTTCTCGAGAATACCATTCGATGAAGCGTTGCTGACCCACAGGGTACCCGAGGCATCAAAGGAAACCCCGAGTCCTTGGGAAATGGCGTTGTCGACAATGTCGAGTCCCTGAGTGCCTGACGCAGCTAGCGCTTCGGAAAAGGGACCCGTTTTGATGCCGAAGTCGGCGTGGAAGGCATCCAGAACGACGGCCGCCTCGGACCATGCGGCAAGGTTCTGGCTCGTGATTGGCCCCATTGCCGTCGAAAGTTCAGCCAGCGATGTCCACAGGTTCATCGTGGGGGCGACCGTATCGGTGGCGCTGTTGTAAGTGAACTCTGCGCCTATCGTCGGTGACGTCTGAACGAGGAGGCGCGCAAGGGTTCCGTTTTCCAGGTCGATGAAGGCGTTGTTCTCAATTAGGGATGGCACCGATCCGGGATCGGAGATGGTCCCATAGCTACCGTTGACGAACGTTTGCGGTTGACCGAGCGTTGCCTCGACGAACTCAAGGCGACGCGCATCCAATATGCCACCTCTGCTTCCGGCATAGACTTCATCGACCGCCGCCCAGCGGAACATGATTGCATCAGTCGCTGCTTGCAGGTCAGCAAAGGTTGCCGGACCAGAGGCCAACTGGCTGAATGACCGCACCAGCCCCTGCAACGCTGGATCTAGAGCCATTTGGCTATGGAGATCCATCAGGGTGCCGTAGCCGTGCAACTGCGGCATCGCGGCGATTTCGGCCGGGATCGCAGGGATTACGTCGGATTGCGTGTAGGTGGTGCTGGCTTGCAGGTTCACGTCTGCAAGCTCGCGGGTGGTCCCGTCGGTCATGGTGACCGAACCAATACCGACAACCAGGTTGCCGTTGATGGTCCCGGTCGACGCAGAGTAGGCCAAGGTCAGGGACGCGATGCCGAGTTGTGACAAGGATTCGAGTTCGCCGGGATCTACCTGGCCGTTGCCGTTGGCGTCCTGCCAAACGTAGAGCGTCGAAAATCCCAGGTCGCTCGCATTAATGACGCCGTCGCCGTTCGCGTCGAGTTGTGCGAGTTCTGCGAAGCCATTGCCGCCAGATGCCGTGCCAGTGAACAAATGGATTTGGCCAGAGGCAGCCATGCTGACCAGGAACCCGGTGCCGGAACCTATCCAAGCGGTTCGATGAGCAAACCCCGTTCCTGCGATGTCGAAATATGGAGAAGCGGCAGTCAAGTTGGTTAGAGATAAACCCGTTCCCGATAAATCCAGAACCAGAGGGTCTACCGCCTTTTCTCCAATCTCAGCAATCTCAAAGGCAGCCCCAACATCACCAGCGCTGGAGTTGTTGGGATTTCCAAATTGTGTAGTTGTGCCGTCAGGAAATGTAATCGTGCCAGAAATTGATCCGTCGGCCAACTCAACAAAAATCTGACCCGAGCCGTCGGTATATGTGTTAGTCGTAGTGATTCCGCCAGTAGAATTTGACGATGTGACCGTTCCGATTGGAGCTCCGATCGGTTGACCTGTGGCGTCCGCGGCATAGATCAACCCAGAAGAATTGCCGTTGGAGTCAGGTGCCGTAAAGGCCAAGGATCCGTTGGTTAGAGTGCTCCAGCTCCCCGGGGCGTCCGCCACGACCTGGCCCGCGGCATTCAATTCAATTAAGGACTGCTGCGACCCATCTGACGGTGTAACCAACTCGTAGGTTGTTTGAGTAGAGCCACTCGGAAGTGTCCCAACGGGCGTGATGGTTCCTACTATTCCACTTCCGTCCGCCGCAACCTCTATGCCCCCATATCCACCGGCAAACAGATAGTCGGTGTTGCCATTCGAATTGGTGGTCTGCGTGGTGATGGTGTTGGTGCTGATCACTCCCCCGCTCTGGTTGTAATTTACAAATTGCGATGGCGCATTCGGTCCGCTGTAATTGTAGATCGAAGCAGATCCCGTGCCGTTGCTCGCCACAGTGGTGACCGTGCCTACCTGGGTGTTGGTGGCGTCGAGCAGTACTCCGTTGCCGATACCGAGGAGGTTTTCCTCGGTGAGTCCGTTCGCACCATCTCGGGTGACAACCGAATTGACAGATAATGTTCCAGCGTTGTTGACCACTGCGAAACCGTTACTGAGGTCGATAGTGCATGGCGCGCCATTCGCTAATGTGCATGTAACCGTGTCACCTGGCACGTTGATCGTCCCAGTGGCGGAGTTGTAATTGTACGTCCCTGAAGCCGTTTGAACGATCAGAGAGCCGTCAGGTGCCACGGTCGGTGCAGCAACCGCGCCTGAGAATATGACCTGAGTGGGGCCAGTGGTCGTGCTGGTGAAATTGTTGAGACCGAAGACGCCGCTGTTATTCGTAAGCGTAAACCCGGTTCCATCCGGCACCCCGGATGTATTGATATTGAAGTGAGAGATTGCTCCCGTCGCGGGGTCTGCGTAATTTATCGATGTTACCGTACCTGCGGCTATATTCTGATTCGCCGTTATGTAGTTCCCACTCACCGGATCGATGCTCTGGAAGGGCGCTGTGACGGAAATAGGTGCCTGTCCGGGAGTTGTCGACGTGTAGGTGAGGACCCAGCCATTAGCTGTAGGTGTCGTCGCCGAGGTTTGCCACGGAAGAAGTGCCATTATTCCCTGAGTTACGGACCCGAGAAAATTTCCAATCGAGGTTGCAACCGCGGAATTTTCTGCGGTGGTTATCCCGTTATTTATCGAATCCGCGTTTGCGGTGACTTCGATTTTCACGAATGTCGCGGCTATGGATACAAGCGCAAGGGGAAGCGCAACCCTTACAACACCAAGAGGCACAGCGGCGGCACCGATTATACCAGCAAAGTCGGCAAGCACACCCGAACTCGCAGCTATTGTCTCGGCGGGGCTCGCGGAAGTTTGAAAGGCATGAGAATCGGAAATAAATCCAGCAACTGCGGACGCGGCAGCAAGTCCAGCACTGAATCTTTGCGCTAGTTGATCCTCCATAAACGCAATCACTCCAGAACCGACGCCTGCAACCGACGAAACGATATCGGTAACTGGTCTATCGCCATGGATAACCTCGCGTATGGTATCCATAGCGCCAGTAATGCTGCCTGTGATTGCAGTTATTTCGGCCGAGAGCATTTAAGTAATCCTTCTATACCAGCGTGCATTGAAACTTTATCGGACGGATATTAGTGCCCCATGTATTCCAGAGCGATTGCAGAGAAACCACAGCCACAGAAAATGCCATTGGAAATCGTCATAGATAGATACGATAGCAGGAATACTCGCTGCTTAGGGCTGGATGTCTTCCATTCTAGGGAGTTAATAAAGGGGCCCCAATTCCTCTTGGGTTCGGTTTTAGGTAGCTTTCCGTATATTACACGGCCTATTTTTTGGTTTACGATCATGGATGCGCACAACGATGATATCGAAACGATCAATAGCGAAATAAGGTGCCCCAAAAGATTGTGATAATCAGTTGTACGCCTCAGATACAGTAAAAAATACATCATCGTTAGCAATATCAGCGCGAACGTTAAGATCGCCGATTTTCGGGTTTTGCTCATAATTTTCTACCTACAAATGAATTCGATTCGCCGAATTTCTCTATGTCAAATTCGGCCATATTTTGCTAAAAGCATGCCCGTGGCAGCCTGACACCATCCCTGAAATGGGAAGCTCGCTACACGCGCATCATCCTCTTTAAGTCAGACGATTGGGCTGAAGTAGACGTCCCGTTGTCCGTATAACCCAATCTTTCTAACCCTCATTCGAAGCCTCCGACCAAGCGGACTAGCCCCGCTTCTCTATGCTGATCGAAGAAAAATCTGATGACAATAGAAATCTTGCGGCCGATGGCATTTATTTTTCGGTCACCATTGACTCTTGCATCCAGCGGTTCCCGCAGCGATACGGTTGGGTATGGCAATCCGCTAGGCCCTCGCGTAGACGGCGGGATCGGTCCAGGGCGACTCTGCAAATCGCGTAACGGCCGATAGGCTCGGGCAATCAATATTTCCTCGACCTTCGCGTGACCCATGCCAATTTTATCGTGCAACGCGCCCATTTTACACCTCTTCCTAAAGCGTCGTAAGCGAAGCTGCGAATACGACACCGCTGATAATGACTTAGACCACCACAGTACTGCCGACGCGGAAAACGAAAGCGATGGCCTATTCAGCCGTCGCAATGATTCCGATGTCCTCGCTTGGTCACTGAAAGTTAGACCAAACTCACGCGGAGGTGTTGTGCGAAATTATGTCTTCGCTCCGCGCATTTTTGCACAATGGAGCGTCCTATGCGCACCGGATCAGACTCGTCGCTGGAGTGCGTCCCTTTGGATGACGATGTCCAAGCGGCTGACCTGCTTCAAGAATACGAATCCCGCGCGACAATCAAGGTGAGGCTGGTTGGGGAGCATTCTTGGATGAGGCAATACGACTCTCATCCTGATTGTCGCGCTACAAATACGAAGCCAGATCGCGGCCCTCGAGCAGGCATTGGAGATTGGGATGCTAAAGGGGCCTTGCAGCATGCACCTCGGCCGCGTGGTTAGGGCGGCCCACCGAGCCTCGGTAACTCGGACGCGAAAGTGTGGGGGTAAGCGAGATTGATCACGCTCGGCCGCACGCGTGATGCTTTCCAGTCGCCCTTGGTCCAATGATCGATATCGATACCTATGGACCGATATAGATACTTATGACTTGATATCGGACTTCGTGCGGGATAGGCTTCGTTGGAGCGATAGGAGACATAAGTTGGTTAGGGCAGTCCACCAGAGCGCGCAGAGATACCCTCTGACGTCCATCCTCGGCACGGATGCCGGAGTTCGGCTACTGCGCGAGTTGGCGCGCCATGGTGGCCAACTTTCGGCCCCGGATCTCACCCGCCGCACTGGCCTAGCCAAGGCGAGTGTCGCGAGAGGACTTGCATCACTGGAGGCGACAGGTCTTGTCACATCGGTCGGTACTGGCCGCAGCGTGCTCTATCGCCTTCGCCCGGACCACCCGTTATCCCCAGCGTTGTCTGCACTTTTAGAGGCGGAGGAGCGGCGATTTCAGTCCATTCTGGACAGTGCCAGAAGCGCTGCGGAGTCTGCTGGGTGGGGATTAGTGGCGCTCTGGTTGTATGGCAGCGTGGCGCGCGGGGAGGACTTGGCCGACAGCGATCTCGACCTTGCGCTCGTGGCGGAGCCTGAGGCGTTGCCGCGGCTCGCCGATGCAGTCCGTGATGGATTATTAGCACCTTCCGAGGCGCTAGGTTTTTCTCCCTCTCTGGTGACACTGACGACCGACGACGTCGTGAGGCTGGCAGCCCAACGCGACCCGTGGTGGACCAGCGTTACCAGTGACGTCGTCCCTTTGATCGGCGGGCGCCCCGAGGATCTGGTGGCGACCCTTCGGCGGGCCGCAGGAAGGGGAGCGGCCGCATGACCAGAAAGGGCAGGGCAAAGAGCGTCAATTCCGCATTCGGGGCCGATCGCCTGAAGCTGGCACGGGCATATCTGAAAGCGGCGCGAAACGAGGTCTTGCTGGTGGAACCGGGAGACATCGGCAACGCCGCGATGTCCCAGGTCGTCAATGCTGCGATCGCGTTTACGGACGCTCTGACTGCCACCTATGCAGGGCGTGCAAACCAACAAGACCATGCCGCGGCCGTGAAGGCGCTGCGCGACGCTCTCGGCAACCGTTTGCCGACCGCGCAGGAAACCAATCTCAGCCGGATTCTGGGCGAGAAAGATGAGGTCCAATACGGGACGCGCCCTCGCAGCACGGCTGATGCACAGTCCCTCCTGGCCCGCCTCGAAGAGTTCGCATCCTGGGCCGAAGCTGAAATGGCGCGTCCAAAGTAGTGTGTTTCCTCAGCTCAGATCCCTACGTTTGGAGTGGACGACCCGAGCGACTGAGCGGCTGACGGTCGAGTGGGCCTTCAACACGTGGTGCCGTCCGATCGCGAAGGCAGTCGAGAATGCGTCGGAGCGGCCTACGATCCGGAGATCCCTGTCGTCGAGCAGTCGCTCGGCGACTTGTAGACGGCGTTTCTGGAGTCGCCTCTCTCGGACGTGCAAGTGTGGGGTGAATGCAACCTCGACATTTGACGACCTTAAGCATTAGTGTTTCAGAAATTTCAAGAATATTAGAGCGAAGCCACTACCGCAAAAAATTCCGTTGAATGCAACCTGTAGTATATATGACGCAAGAAACACTTTCTGTTTTGAGCTGGATGTCTTCCACGCGAGAGGATCAATGAACTGCTCCCAACTACCTCTGGGGTTGGTTGACGGTAAACGGCCATAGATTACCCGGCCCATTATCTTTATTACCGCCGCAGACAGTAACACAAGCAAACATGAGACAATAAATACTAAAATAAGATAATGAACAAAAATATTGTATTCTATTGTTGATTTCAAATAGAATATGAAATACGTTGTTGTCAGCGGTGTCAATGCGAAAGCTAAAATCGAGCATTTGCTGGTAGTGTTCACGGTTTTTACCTAAAAATGAGGTGCGTAGCCGAATTTTACAAGACATTTCCTGCCTCGGGTTGTTAAATCCTGCGGTGTCCGGTCGGTATTATCGCGATCCGACGGAAGCCATTATCAAAATGGATGCGCGCTACGCGCGCATCATTCTCCTCGCACCACATGTCGCTGAAATAGGGAGCGTCGCTGTCCGCGTAGCCCAACCTTTCCAATCCGCATTCGAAGCCTCCGACCAAGCGGTCTAGCTCCGCTTCTCCATGCTGCGCGAAGAAGGTTTCAATGGCAAATGACTCGAGCCTGCTGCCGACACAGAAGCCGAGACGCTCAGCTTCTGTCCGTGGCTGCCGGGAAAAGCCAGGCTAATGCTGGTTGCACCTGACATAGCGAACGAACCAAGGAGCGGCCTCATCTCGGGCATTGGTCACCTTCAGCACGTGGCGCCGTCTGATCGTGGTGCGGCCGAAAAATGCGCTAGGTCGGCCTATGATTCGAGATCCCTGACACACAGCAGTCGCTCGGCGACCTGGAGGCGAAGTTTCTGGAGACGCCGCTCTCGGACGCGAAAGCGGGGGGTAAGCGCATCCTCGATAATAGGGGCGGTATCAGAGGCGCGGAGGGACGGCCGAATGCCCACGCGGGTCGGTTCCGTCTGCCTCGCCAGGCTTTCGAAATAATTCGCCGTGATGCCTCACGACTTCCTGGCAAATTTTCCCTGGAAATGGTATCCTTCTCGGGTTGCGTGCGTTAGGCCGTCGAGGGCTTCCCTAAAGAAGCCACGGTCCAAATCGGTGCCTTCACGTGTTATAGAAATAACTTTCTGAAACACATCACAACTAACTTGATAAGCTTGTCGGAAAGATGGTATGACTTAGGTATGATCCCGAAAGTTGTGGAGACCCGGCGCGCTGAACCTCTATATCGGCACAACGTTCGCCGTGTTCAGCAATGGTTTGTCGCTGCGCGGAGAGGGTTTGAGGATATAGTGATCCGTGTAAACCAGTGGTGACCCAGCGACTTGGAGATGATGTCCACTTTCCCAGCAGGCGAAAAGGATTTCTCGACTTTCTGGACTCTAGGGCGATCAAATCATTTTGTTGACACGACCAGACCCAAGAGAGGCGGCGATTTTAGTTAAAAACCTCCGACATAGGCCAATAGCACCAGTTTATTCTGCCCTTGAAGCATCAGAAATTCAGATAAAATGTCGACGCGGACATTTGGCGACCCCACCTGTGTGTCGCTCATCGATTCCACCGTGGCTCAGACCACCATCCGATGTTGGGAATCCGTCCTATTTATCCTTGCAACTGGTCGCCACGCCGTAATGTGTTCGTCTGCTAACATTACAAATAGTTCACGCGATTGCACTGTTCTGGACTCTTTTTCCAATAACTGCTAGCGTCTAGGCAGACTACCATTTCTGTCAAAACGCAGCAAGGGCGGCGGACCATAGTGTCTGCTGCCCTTGCTGCATTTTGACTTACCAGGGGCCGATCCACCCCAGCCAGAATCTGATCGTCGGTAGTTCATTCCGATGATCTAGTGGATGGAATCTAACGCATGGCGCCCGCCGCAATCCTTCGTCAGCCGCGGAAATCAGCGAGGTAGACTCAGGCGTTTGATTATATCCGTAGATTCATGCTGAACGGAGAAATTCAAATATCCTCGGCATGTTTCTGTGCTGGTCGAACAAGTCAATAAATTTCACTTTTCCTAAGCGATGTCGTTCGCACGATGCGTTGCGGCAGGTTCGACTGAAGATTTAGAACGTGCGCCGTTACCGAGCGCGCGGTGAGGTCGCACCATAAGTAAGTTCTTTCCGATGGTCCCTGGCGTGGTCTGGAGTTGATCTCGCCCATTCGAGTCCAATTGAATATTTAAATCAATAATGTGATTTTATCAAGGCTAAATATACGCCTGTAGAAAAGGGGGAATAATGAATAATTGAAAATAAAGCGGATATTTACCGCAGACAAGAACCGTTGTCATCCGATCTTGGAATGGCACGAAAACTCCCCCAAACACTGGAGCCTAAAATGACCAAAACAAACCGACGACGCCTAACGCAATCCAACCTCAAGGCCAGCATCGATTACCTCTTGCAGGTTTTGTGCATCGTGACACCGCTTACTCACGCTCAGCCAGAAGGCCTGATTTACAGTCAGTCGCCGATGTTGGAGAGCATCTCCGTCAACGCCGCTACTGGGAACTCGTCAATATGCCCTATTGAGGATAGTCCGCCGCCAGAGGGCCCCCGGAACGACCAAGAAAATGACAGTCTCCGATTGTCGGATTTGGAAGGTGTTTGGAACCATCTGAAACCGATGATCGAAGATGATGGAACGAGATGGTTGAAAGGGTTTTTGCGCAAGCCGCACCTGCCCCTCGCTGCCGGGAAACAACGTCGAACGTAGTTTATCGAAGCGCCGTCGCGTCGATCTCGCAATTTCGATAGAACGGCATCTGTCGTCTTCCCGGGACGGCCGCATATCCCACCGGGACAATACCAAGCCGATCGAGTTTATCCTCGACCACCATCGGCTTGGTCCCCAGCCGCGTAGCGAGCCGACCCGAAGATTCATACTGATCCCAGAACCCGTCAACCGCGGCGCGGTCCAGCAGGTATGCTTTACCGTTTCGTCCGGCAGGCGGGAGGAGTCCGGCATCAATCAGTCCATGAATGGTCGGAGTGCGAAGCTTCAGCAGCTTTGCGGCGGAGTTCATCGGAATCATGGCTGATTGCGCCGCGCCGACGATTTTCTTGATCGCCACGTCTGCGTCGGTTCGCTCGAAAACCAGGCGATCAACACCTGCTTGGTTTGGATCCGCCACGAAACCCCGCAGTTTCCCCTCGATCAGAAGCTTAAACAGGATGAGGAATGGTGCCTTGACGGCGTAATGGTTCGCCGTCCGAACGTAGATTTCACTGAATGTAATGGGATCCACCGGGCGCTTGTCGGTGACGTGCAATTGGATGGTGGTCAGCAATGCCTCTACACTGGATCGATCTACACTCGATCTGTGCGTCTCACGGCTCACACAGAAAGGGACCGCTTCGATAAGTCCGGCGTCGACAAGCAATGTCAATCTTCCCGAACTGCCTTTCCTGAAACCGAGCATGCGATCGGCTTCGCGGAAGGTGATCAGACCTGCAACGCGGGACGCCACCGCCTCGACGTCGACCCTAAGCAGGAGCTTCTGCTTACCGCGGCGCACTGCCTTGGCCTCGATACCACTCCAGAGCGGGCTAGCTTTCAGTCTGGCAACAATCTCAGGTGACATGTCCAAGAGCTTGTTGGCCTCCGCAGCCGTCAGATGTTTCCTATCCCCTTTGCCGAGATCCAGAAAGGCGGGCAGGGCCTCGGGTTCAACGCCTTGTTTGAGCAAGAGAAAATTCCGATAGGCTGTCCGCAAGATGTGCCCGAAAGACCGATGGCCGCTGGTGGCGATAAAGCGGTGAAGGTATCCGAATTTGGCGGACCCGCTCTTCGCGCTGCGGGCCAGCTTAACGAGTTCGGCAAGCTCATCGAAAGCATCTGGCCATCGAAGGAGCGTCGCCGCCCCAGCATTGAGTGACCTGTCATCGTTAGACATCGCCCTGCTTCGCAAACCATATGGATTGCCTCGGCCAGCAACGAGTTCGGTCCTACCAAGGAATGCCATCAGGCCGATTAGGTCCTCAACGGACAACGCCCGGAAATCATCTGGCAGTTCCGGGCCGTCGACGGGGATGCCGAGCCGACGATAGAGAAGAGTGGAGGCGAGGCATTGTCCTTCGTTCTCCGGTGCGGCGACACTCGACAGGTCCGTCTCGCAGATACATCTCTTCAGGGACCATCGCGACCATGACAGGCGGGTTCCGCATCCCTCGGCGGGGCATCGATCAATCAGCTTGATCCGATGGATGGGGCACACGGGAAGTAGAGAGAATTCCCAGACGCTTCGGTGGAAGCCGTCTTGGGCAAGGCAGGCGGGACAGATCTGCATGTGGGTGCGCACCACCATCCCGCTCGGAACCTTGCATCCGGCGACCCAAACCTGTCCGCTTGATTCCAGGCCCATTCTCTCGAACTCGTCCACGTCGACCTGAGCCAAGGCAGCGGCATGCGGAGCCGGTCCAAGAAGGCGCTTGGCAAGGCGCGACAGGCCGAGCCAGTCGCGCATCTGATCCGAGTTGCAACCCTCGTTCTCGGCTAGCCTGACAATGAAGCCGCGAAGGCTCTCCCCGGCCTTGCGCTCGATGCGCATCGGCCGGGGCTCGTTCTCGGACAGCACAGGCATGACGGGGTCGCTCATGCTACCTTCTTGTGCAGCTTGGTTGTCCGAGACTCGTCGGGGGCAAGGAATGGGGGCAGGACGGCGACAGAGAATACGTTAGTCCATCCACGTCCGCCGTCCGCGAGGCTGGCATGGGCAACGGCGAGAAGGTCCTGGTCAATGCCATCCTTGCCCTGCTTGATGCCCATCTCGACGCATGTCTCGACAAGCCTGCACAGATTGCCAATGACGCCTCCGGTGGCCCGGTGAATACGTTCACTGAGGCCACTTTCAGCAAGGCCGTATTTCTTCGGGAATCTCGCGGCCATCTCAAACAGCTTGATGGCTTCCTGAAACTGAGCCCGCTCCAGTGCGATATTCCACTCGAAAGCAAAGAGCCGCAACACCCCTTTCCGGCGGGACATCAACTGAGGATTGCGCAGAAACAACTGATCGGCGACCTCAATGCCGTTCATGATGACGGGCACCTTGGCGCGATCGAGGATGACTGTTTTGATTACGTCAGCACCCCAATAGGCCAAATTGCCGAGCTTCTTATCCACGAAGTGGTTGACCTCGTCGATCAAGATCACTTCCACCCGCTTTGCCTCCAGAAGATGGACAATCCGATCTTCCATGACCGCCTTCGTATGCGATCCGGCGAACGGCATCGTTCCAAGGGCGCGAAGCAGTGCGCCTTCGAACTCAGTCACGTTCTTGAGCGCGGGAGGGACGCTGAATCGGACCACTGGCATAAATTCGCCGTTTCGCGCCGCATCCGGGCGATTGCAGTAGGTCGAAAACAGACGGCCCTTTCCAGTGCTGCTGGGCCCGCCCACAAAATAGCAATATGCCTCCTTCCGAAGCCCCCGGTATCCGTAGGTCCGCAGCGTCTGAATGCTCTCGAGCGCGCCAACGATGTCATTGGTTTTGACATAGAGCGCACTAAGTTTTTCCAGGCGACGTTGAATCTCTGCTTCGATAGCCGTATTGTCTGCGTGATTAATCATCGAGTCCCTCCACTGTAATTCCAACCTGAGCCGCCCCTGCGGTCAGGCCTCCGATTTCATCTGTGGTCAGTGCCGCTTGCGTAAGAACCTGAGCCGTCGGTGGCGCAACGACGCCAACGGGTTCAGTGCCGGTGGATACCGGCGTGTTCGGTCCAGGCACTTCTGGCGCGGGCGCGAAGGCCAACGCCGCAATCGGCAATCGCGGCGTTGCGACGGCGGTTGAGGCCGCGGGTGCGGCTTGCTCGTCGACGTAATGATATTCGCCGCTGAGAAGCTCTACGATCGTGCTTTGCATCTGCGTGACACGGTCAAGTCCGTATTCATCTTGAGCAAGGCGATAAAACGGACCCCACGACCCTTTGGACCCGATGCCGTTCAGAATCGTCGCCTTCTTGCGGCCCGGGGCATGCGGGTCGCCAATGATCTCGTTGATTCGCTTCTGAAGGCGATCCCGCGAGAGACAAAGCTCGTTGACTGTAATGTAGCCCCGCGTCCGTTCGACCGCTTCGCGGCGAATTACGCGATGTCGGGCAAGCGTCATCCCTGTCGTGTATCCGGGATCGAGAGACTCCACACGGTAGTAACGAAGGGTCTCGGGATCCTGCACCTGGATGCAGCTCAGATCGGTTGGATCGAAGCGGATCTTGACCTTGCCGAGATCGGCGGCGCCGGGCCGGGTCCGAATCATCTCAAGGCAATGATTTTCTCCCAAGTCGCCATAGCGAAGACCGAGAAGTTCGATGCCGTATGTATGGATTTTACGGTACGCGAGGTGGCCGAGAAGGACGTCGAGGCGTTCGATATCATCGAATGGTGCAACTTCGAATTGCGTGGCAAGTTCCAGCCAAAGCCTTTCAGGCACGTCGTTGATCCCGCGGTGCGGCGTGCGATTGTAGGTGGTAACGACCCACTGGTGGAGCAGTTCGTCGATGTCCTCCAAAGTCGCACAAGCCATGCCAGCGGTATCGTAGTCGCCGCGGTCCTTCGGGTCGGACCCCGTGTTCCCGGGAATAGCCCGTTCGAAACCCATAGTCAGGGTCAAGTGCCACCGCTCGATGTAGGGCTTGTATTCAGGAGTGCGCGGTGGAGCCCAATGAATGGCAAACCCGATCTCGTCCGCCGCCTCAATCAAGAAGTAAGCCTTGTTCTCGAGACCGTTATCGACGATCACCAATGTCGGGACGCCCCAGCACAGCCATTGATGGCCGATCTGCGGCCATTTGCTCAGCATGTAGAGCTTCGGGGCAATTGCGTTCCGGATGCAGGCAGCGATCGTCAGGGACGACGGGGGTTCCAGATGCAGATGGAAACCCACGATCATACGCGTGCAGCGGTCGATGGCCGTCGTGATCCATAGGCGACCAAGAACAAAGCCGTCATCATCCACAATAATGATGTCGAGCATGTGGGCGTCTACCTCGTAGACTTCCCCCGGCAGCGCGGTTGCTTCCAATTTGCCGACGGAACGGTAGGCAAGATCGGCCGCACGCTGCCCGCGCCGAGCCCGCGTCACAGCGTAAGGCGACAGCATTTTGATCGCTCGTCGTGTCGTGCGCTCGTCGTGGATGCTGTCGGTAAGTCCGGCGGCGGTGCAAAGTCCGACGTATGCGGCGTGAACCTTGCTAACCATCTGCCGCTGAGGCGTCATATATTGTTGGACGATGGCTTTCGTTAATAGAGCCAGCTCTTGTTGGGTATTCCGAAGGCCGCGATTGCTGCGGGCGCTCTCCGCCATGACGAGGTTGGCGATTCCTTTCCGGTGACAGGCCTCCCAGATTCCTTTCCAGTAGTAAGCGCGGCTTTCGCTCGGTTTCCATTCATCGGCGTTCTCAAAATTCTTGAGACGCATGTTATAGACAGCCTGAAGCACCGACGCCGTTTTCCTCGGGTAGCCAAGACGTGCGTTCTCAATCAGGGCCTCGCAATAATCGCGTCGCATGTAGGCTCGACGCCGAACCGCTGCGGGCAGCGAGCTGAATTCCTTTTGCTGGAGTTCGGCTCGACATAGGGGCGTATTCGCGGGTGGTGCGAGTTTGAGATCGCCCGTGGTCATCATCACGATCAGCTTGCTGTTGTCGACCCACACTTCGGCGCGCGTGTCCACGCGGATCAGCTTTTTGGCCTTCGCGGATTTGTCGACGCACTCATAGACATGCGCGCCGAAGGTGACCCGCTGCCCCGGTGGCAATCGGAACGGGGTAATCGCGTTGACGGGCACCAGGGCATTCATCGGGCTGGTCCTTGGACGGGAAGCGAGATCCGTGATTCGCGGGTAATCGGTTCGCGGGTTGCCAGACCCAAATCACCACGACGAACCATGGCGAGGAGGTGGGCGTGGCTCACGTCAGAAGCTGCCTCCACGTCGCGCATGGGTGCCGGACCTCCGGCAAGTACGTCGCGGGCCTGTAGTTCCTGTCGCTCCGAGACCGTGGTGGACAAGTAACGGATCAACAGCGCCGCGTTTTTCTGGCGCGGCAGGGCGCGTACTTCGGCGTGTGAGATCTCGGCGAACGGCTGGCGATCAACCGCGAACTTGGCTCGCGCCAGTGCCGCGACGGCTTCCTGCTTTCCTGTCGACGGCTTGCCGTGGTGGGACAGCTCAACGAAGACTGGACCGCCTGGTAGCATGACGCGGAAATGAGGGACGAATCGATACCACGACGGCCCACAGCGCATTTCGAGCAGTTCCGACCGCTCTTCAAATCCGACGATGACCGAGGAGGCCTCGAGAAGCCCGATGAATTTCAGCTCGCGCAGGTCCCAGAACAAGATCTGCCTGCCGTTTTTCCGGCTCGGAAAATAGCCCCGTGGGTTGTCCAGGGTCTTTTCCGCATAGGGCGGAGACAGATTACGGAAGCGGGCTCGCTGATTGCGAAACGGCGGCTTCGACATGGTGGATCTCCGGATTCCAAGTGCTGTCACGGCGAGCGCCGTTACTGAGAAGGCTTGCTTGGAGAGTCGATATTCGGAGTTCACCCGGTCCTTGATCGAAGGACCGAAGTAAAGCAAGAGTACGCAGGGACGCATAGCGCCCTGCGGTTGCCGAGGAGTGGAGGAGAGACTGCATGGTTAGGCGGCCATCTTGAACAGAGGATCGCGGTTGGCGCATCGCGCCAAATCGTCATCCGACATATTCACGAAGGCTTCTCCGCGGCGGGCATAATGCGCATGTGCGATCATGCAGATGCGGCGTTCGGCGATGGTCAGGCTTCGCTCCGCGGGCAGCAGCCCGATCAAAACGGACTTACCGTCGAAGAAAACGCGAAAATCCGCCACGAAAGGGACATTGCGGCCGGAAACGCGGAGCATTACGAGTTCGGGACGCGCATCAAACCCGATGATGGTCCCGGCATGCTCGGCGAGCATGCAGAACTTCAGGTCAAGCGATGACCAGAACGGGATGTTTCGTTTATTTTTCTGGCTGTAGAAATTGCCGATCGGGTCGGCCTCTGAGATCCCGCAGTGGATCTGCGTCGATTCAGTAAGCGGGGCGGATCCGTACAGTGACGAAATTTTGGACATGGTGATGTCTCCGGCATGCAAGCGGTCTGTTGGCGGGTAGCCATACGTTGAGTAGTAGACCGTTTGATATCTGAGACCGGACCGATGTCATTTCGGGGTTCTGGATGTCCGGACTGCGTGAAGGTTCAGAATTCGTCATCACATGAGCCTCGTTTGCAACCGCCCCGGCGCAGAATTGCGCCTGGTATTCGTGGTAAGCGCGTAAAGAACGCCAAACGTTGCTCCGGCGGAAAACAGCCTTTCCATCGGGGAGCGGCGTATGCCAGGAATCGTTTCCGGGCACAAGGGGAAACCTTGCGATTCCGAAAATTTATTTACTTGGGTCGTCATGGTCACGCTCAACCTCCAAACCAGATGCATTTCCTGTGGTGTGAAACGGTTCAAATAACCGTCCAATCGAGGGTGCCTAGCGATGGTATGAACAGCAGGTGTTCATACCATCGCTATAGGGGGCCTCGGCCGTCGAGCCAGCCGAGTACTCGGGCAAGGGTTTGGCCGACCTGGATCATCCTTCCGCCGGGCAAGAGTATCAGGCAGCCGTCGTCGATTTCGCAGATCGCGCCGACTGATCCAGCAGCGATTGCATGCAGGTGGCCTTCTAGGTCCCGCAGGATTACGAAGCGCCCGACGCGCTGTCCCTCAGTCAGGTCGGTCGTCATGGGAGGTCCTCTGAATGGATGCGGAGAACCTCGGCTTTCGCGAGGCCGATCACTTTGATCCCATCTACGGTCGTGCCGATGCTGCTCGTATGATGATGGCCATGGACGACCAAGCGCACACGCATTTGACGAGCAAGGTCATCGATCACTCGAAACCCCATCTGATGGCTCGATGGGGCCTCATGAGTAACGAGGATGTCTGCCCGTGACCGTGAGAGGGTCTCGAAATCCTCGGGAAAAATGGCGTCGCGCTGCCGGAGGGAAATCCCAAGACGCCAGCGTTCCTGATGCTTAAGCCGACGTAACAACGCAGCTCGGGTTTCGAACAGAGGTGCGGCTGGGGGCAGCCAGATCCTTTGTTTGAAGACGCCGCCGATGCCCGCCACGTCGAAACTGCCGACTTTATGGACCACGGCATGGAGGGAGCCACTGGGGTGGTTTCCGACCAGGTTGTCCCAATATGCCGATGAATCCTTTTCATGGTTGCCGTAGATGAACCAGACAAAAACTCCACCTTCGAAGATCTCTGCCAGTTCTTGCCGGATCGGTCGGACGAGATCGCAGTCGCCAAGAATGACGATGCCGATCGGACATTCATCCGCGCAGGCTTTCAGCAACGGCTGCCAGTCCCCGTGCGGATCGCCATAGATGATGATGCCGCTCACGCATGGCCTCCATCGTCACAGAGACTGCGCCGCACGATGGCTTCGGCCTCGTCGCCATCGATCACCCGCCGGACGACCAAGGCACGCGCGAGAGCATGCACCGCCTCAAGCCGCAGGCGGATGAACGCACGGGTCTCCGCGTATGCCTCGTCGAGCTGTCGCCGGGCACGGTCGGACAACGCAAGATCGGTGCTCAACAACGCGGGCAGTCGATGCAATTCGGGCAGGCCACGCCAGTGCAGTCCAGCCTCCGCATCGAAACCGTATGCGGTGTCGGCGGTTGCCAAGAGCCAAGTCGCTTGAGCCAGATCGCTGCCCTGTGGTCCGCCTGCGCCAGACGAGGGTGTGCCGAAGGTTTCGTGCTCGGCCGCGCGTCCCGCGAGGCGCACCGTTAGCCTGTTCTTCACGTCGCTCGGCCGCATGTAGACCGAGTTTGTCGTGGTTGTGGACGTCATGCCGCCCGAATCAGAACTGCCGCGCAATGCAACCATTTCCAAACCGCCAGGGCGAAGAATGGTCACGGCGACGGCGTGCCCTGCCTCGTGGATGGCGGCGAGCCACAGATCGTCTGCGGAACGCTCGTCTGCGCCGCCGATTTCATCGAGCAGATCAGCGATTACCATGTCGCGCGCGGCAGTCCGGGCTCGTCGTCGCGCACCTCGAACCAATCGCTCGCAATCCGCACCCGTGCTTCCAGAGGCCGCCATCGCGGCACCCGATAGATCATTTGCGGCAAGGTCATGGTCAAGATGTTCCCGCAGGATCTCGGCCAACGCCGCCCGATCTGGCAGCCGGATCCGGATGTGGCGGTCGAGACGCCCGCTTCGCACAAGGGCGGGGTCCAGCTTTTCAGGGAAATTACACGCACCGATTAAAATAACCCCGTCTCTGGCCTCGACGCCGTCGATTTCGGCCAGCAATGCGTTGACCACCTGGATCGCCCAGTCAGCGTAGTGATGTGTAACCGTCGCTCGGTTTGGAAACGAGTCGATTTCGTCAAGGAACAAGAGGCATGGTGCCTTGGCTCGCGCGTCCGTGAAGGTCTTTTTCATCGCCTTCAGCAGATCCCCTTGATGCGCAGTACCAGTGCCGTGCCATTGGGAGTAAGACCCGCTGACCAAGGGGATGTTGCAGCTCGCTGCCATGGCTCGGGCGAATAACGTTTTCCCGCATCCCGGTGGGCCCGAGATCAAACAGCCCCCATCGACATCCGCCCATGAGATCTTTCCACGCTTGAAGTCACCGAGGTCAGCTTTTGCGGTCAATCCCCACGCGACGGCTTCGGGCATGCCGTGGAGGCGTTCCAGCGTGGGAGCCTCCCTCGGTGAGGTCCCGGCGGCCTTGGATTTACGTGGACTTTCGACAACCACTGGTTCCGCAACGTCACGGTCCACCAGTTCTCGTAGCTTACGGATGTAGTCGTCCGCACTTTGATCTAGGCGCCGCGCCAACCGGAGCAGTCGGGGTGTTAGCGAATCGGCTTGATCTTGAGTCAAGCACTCCGAGGGCGGGTCACAGCAAAGCACATTGGCAATCGTTCCGACGTGTTCGACTGTCAGATTCTCCATCATCAACCGATGATCGGCGGCGAATACGAGGTCCGGCGGAAGCCACGATGGGTCGAAGGCGAAGCCAATGCAATGGCAGCCCCGTGCTACCGCTCCAGCAAATACCTCGGCTAAATCTTCCAAGGAGTGAGGTTTAGGCTTTTCGTTCGGCGTCCAGGCGAGCCACGTGTAACCATTTTGCGCATAACGATTGCCGCCATCCCCGTACCGTTTTCCGGGACGGGTCATACTTTGCCATTCGTCGCGTACGACCTCGGCCCAGCATTCGGCGGTTAGTAGCACAACGCAGACGGAACCATCCCGTCCCGCCTGGTCCGGTGTCGTTCCGGCATCGGCGAGTGCGCGCTCGAGGATGAGGTGTGCGGCGATGCGAGCTGGATCAGCGCAATCCGGCTTCGATGCAGATCCGGGACTGTTGTGGAGTTCATATTCTTCCTGAGTGGGGGGCGACCCGGAATCATCGGTGGTGTCGGACATTTGGAGACCTCGGCGGCGTAAGGCGATTACTGACAGGCGATTACGGTCGGCCATGGGCCGAGCGTGCGTATCGATTCCGTTTCGTGCCGCGCCGGGACTGATGCGATCATCGCTTGTTACCTGCCGAAAACGGCTCACCCAGGCGGTAAAACCGCGAAAGTGTCCTTGCCCAACCGAGATCAGGGGCCATCACCCAAGTGTCGGTGGTTTTGATCAAGGGACCGTTCAGCCGAGGGTGGTCCCCGCAAACACCGATCAAACATCTGACCGGCCTGATCGCTTCCTGCCAGTTCTGGAGGATCGGTGCGGATGAGAGTTTTTCCTCGGACGGCATGTCGCCGCGGGCGATGATCTCGAGGTCGACAGCAAGCTGCTCGATCCGTGCGAGCTCGAAGAAAATGTCGCCTTGGATGCCGGAGCGTCCAACAATGATGGGCATGGGAATACCTGCGTCGCCTGGGTCGCGATGACCCCATCCTGGAGGAGGGGTGGACTGGGCGCAGGTCAGGCAGCAGTCAGGGAATAAGGATGCCGCTCAGACCCGCGTGGGGTGAGAGCGTCCTATCAATTTGGGCCAGGTCGGGATGGTCAGGTTGAACATGACGCGGAACGTAGGAAGAACATGGGAGGAGGTCAATGGAAGATTCCGGTATGCGATCGATCCACACTCAGTCGTGATTATGAAGTGTATCTTGAGATGCGAGACGACTCTGATCGTTCCTATCGCCCGGTTCATGGTGGCGGAGACCAGTGCCGTAACCAATGTCGACGGCTTGCGACGTGCCTCCTCATCCACCACTCACCGCTCACGTCGGGCGCAGGATCAGAGTGCCGACCAGCCCGCGGAACGACGCCGCATCCGGGCAGTTGAAGGAAACCGGTTTCCTTCAACTGCCCGGATGCGGCCGGGACACTTATGAATGAAGCACCCCGCAGATGGCACCAGTCGGTAGACCTTAGGCTTGGGCGTGATTGGGCGAGACTCGATACGGCGCTGGCGCTTTGCCGAGAATCCTGAGAAAATGAACCGTCCTAGGGGCACCCATTTGATCAACGCTCCAAGCAGGAGCATGTTAGGATTCGGCGGTATGGATTTCGCAGAAATAATAGATATCTTTAAGCAGAGTGCATTCGACACCGATTGCAAGGAGATGGTGCTAACGCAGAACAAGAACGGAGGGGCGAGCTTGAAGGGGCCGGGCTATATCCGCCAATCCGCGGACGGCACCCTCATCTTCAAGATTTATGTTTCCGAACGCGAAAACATCAACCCTTCTGACCACATAAATGAGCGGTTTGGTGGATTACCTGGAAAACTTCTGGCAGACGGAAGGTTTTACGATCTCGCCGCAATCGGGCATGACGATACTCGATGGACGGCGCAGCGCGTTTTACCCTCTCTAAGCTGGGATCTGTCCGACAGCAGTGTTCTCGTTACGGGACAGATCCTCACCTTGCACGCGCGCATTCCTTCCACTCATCCCCACCCGTATCTCCGGCTTCATTTCTTCCAGGAATATGAAGTCCCCCTAAATCGCTGGACTGAAATAGAGCTTCATGGAGATCGTACTAAGGTCCGTGATAGAGCCGAGTTCGAGGCACTGGGGGCCAATTTTGAGGTGTGCAAGCGCGGTAACGACACAATTTTCGAAATCCGCTCAGAGGCTGATTTTCCGCTAGCGTTCCACCTCAGGGTGCAGGAGGCTTTGCAATATCTGACCGCAAAACCTGCAAATTGGCGAGCTCGAATGGAAATCGAAGGAGGGGATCTTTGCCTGGAACTTGCTTCTCCCTTGCGGAGGTCCGAGCGGACGCAATTCAGCCCGCCGTTATCGCCTGCATCAAGCGGGTTCCACAGGAGCGGCTGGCAACTATTCGCTTGCTTTTTAGCCTATGTGAGCGCTCAGACTAAGAACACGCATTGGAATCCCATCGCCTATCACCTCCACAACGCTTGTGAAGCGACCGCCAACTCAATCGATGCCTGGGCGATGGGTTGTTCGGTGGCGGTCGAGGCAGTTGCCGGAGCGGTGCAGCTCGACCAGGACAATGAGAAGGCCAAGCGAGTAACGGAATTGAAAATTCGCATGTTGCGATATTTGGAGGCCCAGATTGATTTTGAGGATATGATGCCTCGGATGAAGGGACTTATTGGCACGCTCGGTCAGGAGCGCGTCCAGGATAAGATGTACCATCTTGTGGCCACAGGTCATGTCGATCCCGTGTACGTCAAGGCGTGGGGCCGTCTTCGCAATCGCCTCGTTCATCCCAAAATTAAGGATTTGCGAAAACCCGACTCCGTTGACATGCAGAATCTGCTTGACCTTATTCATCAGGTAGAAGTGTTACTGCGTCAGATTACATTCTATTTGATCGACTATACGGGGCCTTTTACCGACTATGGCACAGATGGTTTCCCCACAAAACAATATCCGATGATGCCACCCGTGGCTGGTCCGTTAACCGAAAATGTGAAGCAAGCTGATCAAGGGGTATAATATTTTTCTCCTTTTCGATTAAATCTAACGTTTTCGTCACGAAGGAAGCCTGTGCGATCGCGTTGCCACCTGCGAATGTGACTGCGCCGTTTGAGTTTAACGGACCCGCCACTTCGAGACGGTGCCGGGGGTGCAATGGATGTCGCGGCGGGCTATGGCTCGGGAGCCGATGCCGGAGGCCGCCGATAGCTCAGGGCTTGCCTTTCGCCGCATTGCGCGTGGCGATTGTCGTTACAACTACATTTTCCAGCGAAGGTGATCGCAGCCGCAACGATAGTATTTTCCTGCTACGGCAGCATGACTGATATGAGTGCTACAGGTCTCACAGATGAGGCTGGCCAGGAAAGCCTCGCAGGCATCAATAACACGCTCGGCTTCCGATCGTGTTAGATAGCGGCCATGGCTACCAGCATTGCCCCACGGTATGAGCAATGCGGTGAGGTTTCGAGCGGCGCCAACCGGACCGTCCCAGAACGCGTATTGATCCGCTTCAGTCTGCCTCTGGAGTTGAGTCTTTGATCGGGAAGCAAACCGTTCCAACAGTTCCAGTGCGTGCCTCATGTCGTTTTTAGCGCCGCGGAGGAATGGCACTGGTAATTCCAGGCGCTCCGCTATGAGCGACATGTGGAGATCCATAAGGCCCCGAGCGCTATTGGCTGCCGATTTAGGATCAACATCCAACAGAATTCTGGCGCTTTCGAACCCGTGTGGCGCCCCGCTCCAACGGATGCCGGTGGCGGGTGTATCGAACGCGAGCAATGTCTTGAATTGCCAATTTTTGGCAGGTAGCCGATGTGTTAGCTCGATAAACCATTCATACTCGTGTGTGAACAAAATGACTTGCCGATCGGAAAATTCGGTGACGAGCAGATCGGCAACATTGCTCCGATGTTCTCGGTCCAGGCTGGTGACGATGTCATCGAGTATGAGCGGCCGATCGTTGCCGCCCTCCTTGGCAAGGCTGAGAAACACACACAGACCCAAACTGTGACGGTCTCCCTCTGACAGGGATAACCTTGGTGATGGCTGCGTGCTTCCGTAAAAACTTAATTCGATATCAATTGCCTTTGCGGCGTCGGACGGTTGGTAGAGCCGGATCGCGTTAACCCGGCATGCTGGGTGCAAATGGTTCCACATGCGTTGGATGTGGACGCTGATGTCGGATATCACGCTTTCGGTGCGAAGCCTGATCTCGTCCCTGACTTGGCTCTCCAGCTCCCCCAGAAAGGCGACCAGTCCGTCCACCTTCGTCAGCCGATTGCGGAGTTGTCTGATTCTCGGATGGGCTGCGGCCGCATCAAGGAGTTTGGAGGCAGCAAGCAAATCCTTGGCTTCGGGCGGTGGCGTGGACGTCGCAAGCCGGATGTGTTCGATGACAGGGGGAACATTAGCGGCCAGCAGTCCCAGATCGACTTGGTCCGGATGCAACCGCAAATGCGGGAAGTCGAGGGCCAATGTCCGTTCGAGATTAGGACGAATTCCGTCCTGCGCGGACGATGCCTTCCAGGCACGAAGATCATCCGACCGAAGTGCCCCGCACGCAGTTTGAAGGCCGTCTATCAGTGAATTTAGCGCATTTGACCTTGTCGAGAAGGCTGCAAGTGCGTCCTCTAGTCGAATTCTCTCAGCCGCCACATGTGTTCGGAAAGCCGTGGGTTCGACTTCCCGCCCGCACGCCGGGCAGGTGATTGAGGTGACCCCCTCCACGCCATGCACGAATGTTTCCGCGGTGCTGAGAACAGCCAGGCGCTCGCTCAACAATGGCTCTACCAGACGCGCGGTGGCTTCACTGGCAGTAACGGCCGCGGCGAGGCGTCCATCAAGGTCCGCATCCCGGGCGTTGGCAAGGAGTAGATGCTCCTTTGTCTCGGCGCTCGCGCTTCGTACCCGTGCGTCGATCACAGGCCGCAACGCCGCAACGGCAAGGTCGAGGGTCGAAGGCGTCTCGACGCCGGGAAGGTACCGCGCATGCAGCGCCTTTATGAGGATGCCCGCCTCAGCGGCTGAGACCCCGGCTTCCGTCCACCTCGTTTCGAGTTCTGCCCGTGCGCCCCGGTCACGCTGTACTCCAGCATCATTGGCGACCCGACGCGCAAGGCTCCGGATATTCGTTGCCACCACCTCCAGCGGACCAAGCCCGATCAGAGGCAGGATAGAGGAATACTTTTCTGACTTGTCGGCTTGTACAAAAGCGGAGACTTCGTCCGGCCTCAGGATCAGACGTTCGCGTTGCCATCCCGCGATCGCGTCGCCACCGCTGAATGTTACAGCCCCGTTTGAGTTTATCCTCGCCGACACGGCAGTGTTGTCCATCAGCATCAATTCGAGCGAAGCCTGTGTGGCGATGGGGATCTGAGTGTTGATGATCGCCTTTTCGAGGCGGCGGCCGCTGTATTCGTTGGTCAGATGGCCGATCTTGCCCCGTGATACGAGATATTCAGCCCCGTCGACGAAGGTTGATTTCCCGGCTCCGTTCGGCCCGTACACGGCCATGCTTCTGCCCCTCGGCTCGAGCATGGCCATCTCGGCCGCACCCCTGAACCAACTGAGTGCGAGATGACGGACCCTCATTCGGATGGTTCTTCAGTCGTAGCGAGCAATTCGAAGGTGATGCGATCAAGTTCTCCCGATGAAAGCTGCTTGGCCATCATCTCCACCTCCATAAGCGACGTCAGGCGTGCGGCGACGGCGGGCAACACCGGATGCTTTCCGGCAGCGGCACTCACCCTCGACGCCTGCCAACTCGCGGGGCCAGTTTCCTGTTCATCCATTGATCTTCTGA
>Ga0316218_1001304_pt1 | contig 27551 bp, 13 predicted proteins | sample TBH18003metaG_FD_203634 | JGI IMG/M metagenome (GOLD analysis project Ga0316218, IMG submission 203634) | Freshwater microbial communities from Trout Bog Lake, Wisconsin, USA - TBH18003 | ecosystem: Environmental > Aquatic > Freshwater > Lake > Hypolimnion/Profundal zone | place: USA: Wisconsin...
TGAAACGCTGAAATGCGGCTATCACGGCTGGGCCTATGATTGCGCCGGCGCCTGCATCGACGTTCCCTATCTGGGCCGCGAGAAGCTGCCCAATGGGGTGAAATCCTATCCGGTGCTGGAACGGGACGGCATGATCCTGGTCTTTCCAGGCGACGCGGTCAAAGCGGAAGCTCGCAAGCCCGCAGGCTTCGGCGCGGCGAACGACCCGCGCTACAAGACCCGCTTCCTGAAGCGTGACGTCGGCTGCCATTACAGCTTCATGCACGAAAACATGTTCGACATGAACCACCAGTTCCTGCATCGCAAGCAGATGGGCTCCATCCAGGCGCGCTGCCTGGATCGCCGCCAGGGCGCGGACTGGTGCGAGGTCGATTACAGCTTCGGCCGTACCGGCGGTAGCCAGTCGGTCGGTGAAGCCGCGATCCTGGGCGCCATCCGCCCCGGCGTGAACACGCAATGCCGCGACCTGATGACCATCCGCACCGAGTATCCCTACCAGAGCTTACGGGTCTGGGTGGGCGGCGGCGAACCGGTGCTGTCGGTATGGCTGTGCTACACGCCCATCGGACGCGAGCAGCGGCGCAACCATACGTTCGGCTTCCTCTCGGTGAAGAAGGCGAAGATACCGGGCCTGACGCAACTGGCGTGGCCCTTCATCACCGCTTTCACCGAACGCATCTTCCATGAAGACAAGCAGATCGTCGAACAGGAACAGGCCGCCTGGGACGCGCAGGGCTGCGATCGCAACAACGAGGTTTTCCCAGCGCTCAAGGACCTGCGCGAGCTTCTGAAGCGCAATGGCGCGCCCCTGGAAGTCTGCCCGACGTCCTGCGGGCTTTAGCGACCCGCGCCCTTCACTCAAATTACGGTTTGTAACCCTGCCAGACATATTCCAGCGCCGCCGCCATGGTCTGCTCGCGCACCCGGTTGTCGGTGTGACCGGCATCCTTGGCGAAGACGAAGCGGTAATTGTAGCCCTTCTGCTTGAGCACCGCCGCCGTGCGGTTGGCCGCCGTCACCCAGTTGTGAAAGGCCTCGTTGGGCGCGTTAAAGCCATTGTCGCGCTCGCCCACTTCCATCCAGATGCGGATGGGCTTTTTCGGTGCATCGGCGATCAGGTGGTCGTGATACTCCCAGGCGCCGCGCGGATTGGCCGGATCGACCGGCGATTGCTGGTTCACGAAGGTGGGCGAGAAGATGATGGTGCGGTGGTACCGCTCCGGGTGGAACCAGGCCATGGTGAAGGCCGCCGCCGCGCCCGAGCTGCCGCCCAGGGTGGCGCGCCCGTCCGGGTCCTTGGTGAAGCGGATGCCGAACTGCTTGCTGACGCGCGGCAACACTTCGGTCTCGATGAAGTCGCTGTAACGGCCATTGACGGTGTCATATTCATAGCCGCGCTCGCTGCCGATGGAGTCCTCGGCGCGGGCGGCGCCCACCGGCGTCGAGCCGGGGTCCAGCGCCACCATGGCGATGGGCGGCAGCTTCTTCTGCGAGATCAGCGCGTCCAGTGCGCGGCGGACCTGGCTCTGATAACTGCCGCCATCCTGCACGATGATCACCGGGAGGGGCGTGTTCTTGTTCACGCCGGCGGGGATATAGACCCAGACATGGCGCGGTTCGTAAGGGCTGTCTTCCCATTGCACATCGCCCGGCACGGCGTTGCCGCGCCCGCCCGGCGCCTTGGTGGCGTCGGCGACATAGCCGACCTTGCGCTTGCGGCCGGGATATATCTTGGAGTCCTGCGCCAGCATGGTGATTTCATGCAGCTCGCCCGTGGCCCAGGCGGCATGAGGGGTGCGCAGCTCTTCCGCCACCGAATAGTCGGGGCCAATGACAAAATCGCCATCGGAAATGTTGTCAGTGCCGCCGGCAGGGAAAGGATTGGGCGGGGGCGGCGGGACCGGGGCGCCACGCCCCGCTGCCGGAGCAGCTGCGCCAGCGGGCGCAGCGGCAGGCGCTTGCGGCGCGGGCTGGGCCAGCGCGGCGGTGAGCGCCCCCAGGACCAGGATGGATGCGGCGGCCAGGTGCAGCTTCATGGCAATGTCCCCCCAAGGGCATTCAAGATATCCGGAACGCGCTGTCCGGTTGGCGGAAAAACTACAGGAGCCCGGCAGAAAAGTCGCGGCTGACTTCGACGCGACAAGGGCTTAATACTGCGCCCGCCAAGGAGGTTTCTCTCTTCGGCGCTGCAGCAAAAACAAGGGGCTCCTCGTGTCGAACGCATCGAAAATCCTCGTCGCCCAGGGTGGCGGCCCCACCGCCGTGATCAACCAGTCTCTGGTCGGCCTGATCCTGGAAGCGCGCAAATTCCAGGCCATCAGCAAGGTCTATGGCGCCTTTCATGGCGTGCGCGGCATCGTCAACGAGGATTTCGTCGATCTGACGCGCGAGACCAGCGCCAATCTGGAAGCAGTCGCGGCGACGCCCTCCGCGGCGCTGGGTTCGACCCGCGACAAGCCCGACCTGAAATACTGCCAGGACATCTTCAAGAGCGTGAAGGCGCATGGGATCGGCGCTTTTTTCTATATCGGCGGCAATGACAGCTCCGACACCGTCCGCATCGTCTCGGAGGAAGCGCGCAAGGAGAATTACCCCCTGCGCTGCATCCACATTCCCAAGACCATCGACAATGACCTGATGGTCAACGACCACACGCCGGGCTTTCCCAGCGCCGCACGCTTCGTTACCCAGGCGTTCGCCGGCGCCAATCTCGACAACCGCGCTTTACCCGGCGTCTATCTCGGCGTGGTGATGGGCCGCCATGCCGGCTTCCTCACCGCCGCCGCCGCATTGGGGAAGAAATTCCCCGATGACGGACCGCACCTGATCTACCTGCCGGAGCGTGTGTTCGATTTCGACACCTTCCTCTCCGATGTAAAGGGCGTCATGGACAAACATGGCCGCTGCGTCATCGCCATCTCCGAAGGAGTCGGCGACAAGGACCACACCCCCATCGCCGCCAAGCTGGCGACGCATGTGGAAAAGGACCCGCACGGCAATGTCGAACTGGGCGGCGGCGCCCTGGCCGACCTGCTGACCAAGCTGATCAAGGACAAGCTTGGCCTGAAGCGCGTGCGCGGTGATACCTTCGGCTATGTCCAGCGCAGCTTCTTGGGCTGTGTCAGCGATGTCGATCAGCGCGAGGCCCGCGAGGTGGGCGAGAAGGCCGTGCAGTTCGCCATGTGGGACGGCCGCGACGGTTCGGTCACCATCCACCGCAGCGGCGACTATGCCGCCAGCTACCAGCTGACGGACCTGTCGCAGATCGCCGCCAAGACCAAGGTGATGCCCGACGCGTTCATCGCCAAGTCCGGCAATGACGTCACGCCTGACTTCCACCGCTACCTGGCGCCGCTGCTGGGCTCCGACATGCCGGTGGCCGGACGGCTGGCCGCAGCGAAGGTGGCGAAGATTTTGAAGCCCTGACGCGTTTCACCACCAGTTCAAAAAACTGTCATGGCCCGCGAATGCGGGCCATGACATCGGGGCTGGATCGGCCCTATGCCGCCGGGCCCACCGACAGTTTCAACGCCTTGGGCTCGTTGAGGTATTTCTTCGCCGCCGCCTGGATATCGGCCAAGGTGATGGCCTTTAGCGCCGCTTCATAGTGGCGCGCCAGGTCGAGCTTGCCGGGATGCTGCTGGGTATCATCCAGCACCGAGAGCCAGTAGGCGTTCGTCTCCCGGGCCTTGCGCAACTCTTCCAGCGCGGGCGCACGGGCGCGGGTGAGTTCGTCTTCCGTCAGCTTGCCGGCCTTCAGATCGGCAACGACCTGCGCCAGCACGCCATGGAATTTCTGCTCCGCCGAAGGCTGCAGCTGCGCCAGCGCCTGGATATAGCCATGGTCGAAGACCTTGGACGAGCTGCTGCCGGCCTGCGCCACATACACCGTGCCCAGGCCGCGCAGATCCTCGAACAGGCGATCGCTCATGATGTCGGCCAGCAGCGACTGGGTGACATCGTCCTGGATGTCGGGGAACCGGCCATGGGTAGGCCAGACCACGGCGACGATCTCCTGCCCCTTCTGGTCGGCTGTGACCAGACGCACCGGCGGCACGCCACCGGCCGGGAACCGCGTGCCGTTGGCGGCGTCCGCCAGGATGCGGGCATCGCTGCGCGGCGGCAGCGCGCCGAACGTGGCGGCGACGGCGGCGACCGCCTTCTCCACACTGGTGTCGCCCACAATGGTGATGTCGATGGCGCCCTTCTCCAGCACCGGCTGCAGCAGGGCGCGCAAATCTTCAGGCTTGGCGGCTTCGACATCGGCCGCCGCCGGCGAGGCCCAGCGTTTGTCGCCGTCATGCAGCGCTTCCGCCAGCTTGAGCTGCATCACCGCCTGCGGATTGGTGCCGGCCTGGCGCAGGCGCTCGGCATAGGCGGTGCGGCTGCGCTCGAAGGCGTCGGGACGGAAGGCGGGCTGGGTGACATAAGCGGCCAGCACCTGCATCTGCAGATCGAGATCTTCCGGGGTGGTGCCGCCCGCGAGCGTAAAGCCGTCATCGCCGACACCGAAGCTGGCGCCGTAATGGCGGCCGGCCAGGGTGCGCCCGATTTCGGTGGCGGTGAGGTCCTTCAAGCCACCCGCCGTCAGCGCGCCCGCCGCCCAGGCGGCGGTGACGCGGTCGCGCGGCAGTTCGAGCCGGCCATTGCCGATCTTCACCGAGACCTCAATCTCGCCGCGGCTGAACTGCGACGGCCGCACCGTCAGGCGCACGCCATTGGCAAAGCGCACATAGGTGGCGCCCACATCGGCCACGGCCTGTGTGGAGGCTACGGCGCCGGGCGTGCCGAAACGGGTATAGGGCCAGGGCTTCACCGGCGCCTGCGCCGCCACTTCCACGGCGCTGCGGTCGGCCTTCTGTGCCGCCAGGAAGGCGTCGCGCACGGCATCGGCCCCACCTTCGATCGGCGACTCGCCGGCGGCGAAGATCAGCGGCCCGCCACCCTGGAAAGCGGCGCGCAGGGCCTTGTTGACGGTTTCGACGGTCAGGTCCCTGGTGTCGTCATTGAAGGTGACGAGATCGCGAGCGTTGCTGGTGTAGACGTCATTTTCCCCGAGCTCGCCGATGATGCCGTTGACGATGGCGCGCGAGGGCCGTGTCGCCTCGCCCCTGGCCCGCTGCTCGAAGCTGGCGCGCATTTCGGTGAGGACGCGGTCCAGTTCGGGCTGGGTGACGCCCTTGTCGAGAATTTCCAGGCGCATCTTTTCGGCCTCGGTCAGCGCCTGCCGCCACCGGCCCGGCTCATAGCCGACCGACAGGCTGGCCATGCGCACCGCCTGGTATTCCTGGCTGCGGGCAACCCCGGCGCGGGTGAAGGGCCGGTCCGGCGTCACCGCCATGTCGCGATAGCGGCGGTTGAGAACCGCCAGAGCGATCTGCTCGATCAGCCCATCCTTCTCCGTGGCGAGGGTTTCGGGTTTGATTTCCGGTGCCGCCGTCCAGACCAGCGAGACCGTATTACCGACGCCCTTGCCGTCGAAGGTCTGCACCTCCAGCCCACGGTTCAGCGGAATGGCCAGCTTGGGGTCGTGCCCTGCCGGGCCGATGCCGTGCCAGCCGGCGAAGACCGCGTTGATCTTGTCTTTCATCTTGGCGGGATCGATGTCGCCGACGATGATCACGGTGGCGCGCTCGGGGCGGTAATAGGCCTGGTAGAAAGCACGGATGCGTTCGATGGAGGCTTTGGCGATGACGTCGGGATCGCCATTGGCAAGCTGGGCGGCGCGCGGATCCTGGAAATAGAAATCCAGCCGCGCCTGCGCGGCCTTGAAGCTGGGCAGTTCGCGCAGCTGCAGTTCGGACAGCACCACGCCCGCTTCGGTCTTCGCGGCGGCGGGATCGAGGCTGAGATTGGCGGCGATCTCACGCAGCAGATCGAGCGCGGTATCGACCGAAACGTCGTCGGACCGCGGCAGGTCGAACTGGTAGATGGTTTCTTCCTGACCGGTGGAGGCGTTGGTGTCGGAGCCGAAGGACAGGCCCAGGCGCTGCAGCCGGCGGTTCATCTCCTGGTCGGGAACATTTCGCGACCCCCGGAAAGCCATGTGCTCCAGGAAATGGGCCAGGCCGCGCTGGTCCTTCTCTTCCTGCAGGGCGCCGGCGGCGATGCGCAGGCGCATCGAGACTGCGCCCGATGGTGTGGCGTTGTGCTGGATTGCGTAGCGCATGCCGTTGGGCAATTCGCCAAAGGTGACGGCGGGATCGGGCGGAATGTCGCTCTGGGGCCAAGGCGTCGCCAGGACCGGCGTCAGAAGGGCGGGCGCCGCGAGAACGGCAAGGGCCAAGAGCGCGGCCCGAAGGCCGGTGCGGGAATGGAAGCGGTCAGACAAGGTATTTCTCCGTACATTTTCCCCGCAGGCCCATATAACACGGAAAGCCGGGGAAACTTCAAACCGCCATGGGCGCCGGCGCGACCGGCAGGTGACGGATCGTTAAGCCCAAACGAAAAGGCCGGAGGGAAGCCCCTCCGGCCTTTGCCGTTCATTCAAACCCGATCTGCCTACTTCTTCTTGGCGGCCGTCTTCCAGATCGTGGTGTGGTTCTTGCGGGCCCAGTCCAGGGCTTCCTTGGAGGCGGCCCACTTGATCGCGTTGCGGATCATCAGCTGATATTCCGCCACCTGCCACGGGCTGTGGTCGTGGCCGACCTGGGTGAAGAAGACCGGGCTGTTTTCCGAAGCCTTGTACCAGGCGGCCAGGTTGGAAAACTGACGCTTGGGGTTCAGGTTCACCAGCGGATCCGGCGGAGCAAAGCTGGTGGTCAGCAGTGGATGCACCGAATCCGGGAACCAGGCGCAGGCATAGGCTTCGTCGGTGACGTCAAAGCCATCGCCCAGGTTCCTGGTGATGGGGCTGTTCTTGTCCACCACCGTCAGGTGCTGCGGGGTACCGCCATAATAGCCGTGATGGGGATCGAGAATTCCGCGCACGGTGACGGGGGCATACCAGTCGCAGGCACCGCCGACGACTTCCGAATATTCCGGCCAGGTATGGGCCCAGGCCGCGGACGCATGATGGATGAAGACCATGCCCTTGCCCGCCTTCACCATCGCCTCGAAACCCTTCTTCAGGGCCGGCGAAGGATCGGGGTAGAAGCGATAGCCGGTTTCGCCCTTCGGTCCCGGCACGCTAACGCCCGGGCCGCCCAGATCGTAGAAGACATAGACGTCGAAATTCTTCGCCATCTGCGGGTTCAGGATCAATTCGGCCGCCGGATAATCGACATGGCTGTAGGTGATGTCGTCGCCCAGGCAATCGAGCATCAGCGACATCGGCTCACGCTCATACTCATGGCCATGGGAGATGAAGGCGACACGGATCTTGCCGCGGCCACCCTGGGCCATGCGGGCCGGACCACGGCCGGCAGCGGCGGCGGGGGGCGGCGGGGCATCGGGATTGACGCCGCAAGGCATCGGAATCTGCATCTGCGGACCGGCCGGACCGCGGCCACCGGCCGGAGCCGGGTTGGCGGCACGGTAGGCGGCCTGCTGCTCGCGCAGCTGGGCCTGGATCGCCGGGGTGCCGGTCTGGATCGACGGGGCGCACAGCATGCCCGGGACATTGTCCGGCCCGCCCTTGGCGACATGGGAGCAGCCAACCCAGGTGCTGGGGTCTGTGTTCAGCGGCTCGCGCGAGATGGAGACAGCGGGCGGATTGACCAGCCCGCCGGCAGGCGCCTGCTGGGCGTCAGCCACGCCGAAGGTGGCAAGGGCAATGCCCGCCGCACCCAGCACGGAAAAGATGGAAAGCGCGCGCATGGACGCACGCGAAAGGCGATAAGACATGACACCCCCTGAAAGTGTTGTTGTTGGTATTCGTCCCATCATACACCGCCGCGAGCCGAGCGCAATCGTATGCAACGGCCGTCTGGCGCTATCGCAGGTGGACGAACGCCCCCGGGCGGCGGCCAAGGAGGGCCATTCCGCAACTTCCCCCGGCCTGACGGGTTTCCTCCCCGACACCGATCCCGCCGGAGGGAAGCATGGCCAGAAAAACTGTCAAAAAGAACCCGGCCGCGCATAAGAAATCCAAGCCCGCCGCCCACCCGCACAAGGCGGCGAATGACGACGCGCCGCAACTTTCCCGCCGCCCGCTGTGGCAAGGCAATCTGCGCCTGTCGCTGGTGAGCTGCCCCATCGCCCTTTACAGCGCCACCAGCCGGCGCAGCGACATCTCCTTCCACCTGCTGAACCCCAAAACCAACAACCGCATCCGCATGATTCCCACCGATCCCGATGCCGGGCCGGTGGAGCGCGCCGATCTGGTGAAGGGCTATGAGATCACCAGGAACCATTATGTGACAGTGACAGCGGAGGAACTGGATGCGGTAAAGCTGGAAACTACCCATACGCTGGATATCGAGCGCTTCGTCGATGCCGCCAGCATCGACCGTCTCTACTGGAACGACCCCTTCTACATCCTGCCTGCCGATGACAGCGGCCAGGACGCATATGGCGTCATCCGCGACGCCATGGCGGGCGCCCGCCGCATCGCCCTGGGCCGTGTTGTCATGCACACCCGCGAGCGGCTGATGGCGGTGGAAGCGCGGGGCAAGGGGCTGGTCGCCTGGTCGCTGCGCATGGCCGACGAAGTGATCGCGGCCGAGGAGGCCTTCGTGGACATTCCGGCCAGGAAGGGCGACCGCCAGATGATCGAGATCGCCGAGAAGATCATCCGCCAGCAGGAAGGCCCCTTCGCGCCGGAAGGCTTCGAGGACCGTTACGAGAATGCGCTGCGTGACCTGATCCGGCGCAAGGAAAAGGGCGAGAAGATCGTCACCGCCGAGCCGGTGGAAGACAGCAATGTCATCGACCTGATGGCGGCGCTGAAGAAAAGCCTGAAGGCCCCCGGGAAGAAGCGCAAGGCAGGCTGATGAAAAGCAAAATCCTCACAGAAGCCGACAACGGCAAAATCTGGCTGCTGGTGCTGGACGGCGGCGAAGAGGTCAAGAGGACGCTGGAGCAGTTCGCCGTGGCGCAGACGCTGCAATCCGCCTCGTTCGTGGTGCTGGGCGCCTTCGAGAAGGCGAAACTCGGCTATTTCCAGTGGGAGCAGAAGGCATACAAGGAGATCGGGGTCGATGAGCAGGTCGAGGTCATCACCCTGGCCGGCGACATCGTGCGCGACCAGGAGGGCAAACCCAGTCTGCATGCCCACACCGTGCTGGGCCGCAGCGATGGCAGCACGCGTGGCGGCCACCTGCTGGAAGCCATCGTGCGTCCCACCCTGGAAATCACCCTGACCCAGAGCCCGGCCCATCTGGTGCGCCGCATGCACCCGGAACTGGGCATCGCCCTGATCGAGCCCACCTGAAGGAACCCAGAGGTTCCCTGGCGCGTTGCCATGGCAACCTGGGAGGGAAACACCATGCTGCGCACCATCCTGATCATCGTCCTGATCCTCGCCTTGCTCGGCTCGGTGCCGCTATGGCCCTACAATGCCGGCTGGGGTTACGGTCCGTCCGGCGGCGTTGGTGTGGTGCTGCTGATCCTGATCGTCCTGATCGTGATGGGACGGCTGTAGCAAAGGGCCGTCATGGCCAAGAAGCGTAAAGCCGCCCCAAGGAAACCCGTGAAGGCGCCGCTGGCGAAATACCAGGCGATGCGCGACTTCCGCGTCACCGCCGAACCCAGCGGCAAGCAGCGGGTCGCCCGGTCGCAGCGGCTGCGTTTCGTCATCCAGAAGCATGAAGCAACCCGGCTGCATTACGATTTCCGGCTGGAATGGGACGGCACCTTCCATTCCTGGGCCGTCACGCGCGGGCCATCCCTCGACCCTGGCGAAAAACGCCTGGCGGTGGCAGTGGAGGATCACCCCCTCGACTATGGCGATTTCGAAGGCAGCATCCCCAAGGGCCAGTATGGCGGGGGCACCGTCATGCTGTGGGACCGCGGCTTCTGGGTGCCGGACGGCGACATCGACAGGATGTTCGCCAAGGGCGAACTGAAATTCACCCTGGAGGGCGAAAAGCTACACGGCAGCTGGGTGCTGGTGCGGATGCGCCCTGACAAATATGGCAACGCCAAGCGTAACAACTGGCTGCTGATCAAGCATCAGGATAAATTCGCCAAGCATGGCGACGGGGACAATATCCTGAAGAAGGATCATTCGGTGGCTTCAGGCCGCGCCATGAAGGCCATCGCCGCAGGCACCGGCAAGCGGCCCAAGCCCTTCATGCGCGCGAAAGGCATCAAGGCGAATGCCGTCTGGCCAGCGAAAGGCAATGGGGGGGAAAATGAAAAGCCTGGGCCTGCGGTCAAGGCAAGACATGTTTCCACCCTGCCCCGCTTCGTCGCGCCGCAGCTCTGCCGCCTCGTGGAGCATCCACCGTCCGGCGCGGACTGGGTGCATGAAGTCAAATTCGATGGTTATCGCATGCAATTGCGGGTGGCGGACGGCAAGGCATCCTTGCGCACCCGCAAGGGCCTGGACTGGACGGCCAAATTCCCCGCCATCGCGAGGGCGGCGGCAAAGCTGCCGGATTGCCTGATCGACGGGGAAATCTGCGCCCTGGATCACAATGGCGCGCCGGATTTCGCAGGCCTGCAGGCGGCGCTGTCGGACGGCAAGTCCGATCCCCTGATCTTTTTCGCGTTCGACCTGCTGTTCGCGGGAAACGAAGACTTGCGCGCACTGCCCCTGTCGGCCCGAAAGGATCGACTGGAAGCGCTGTTGAAAAAAGCAGACACCCATCTGCGCTTTGTCGAACATTTCACCAGTGGCGGTGACGCAGTGCTGCAATCGGCCTGCCGGATGAACCTGGAAGGCATCGTCTCCAAGCGCCTCGGCGCCCCCTATCGCAGCGGGCGCGGCGATGACTGGACCAAGGCGAAGTGCCGCGCGGGCAATGAAGTGGTGATCGGCGGCTGGTCAACCACGGCTGGGAAATTCAGGTCTCTGTTGGTGGGCGTGCATCGCGGCGACCACCTTGTCTATGTCGGCCGCGTCGGCACCGGCTATTCCGCCCCCAAGGTGGAAAAGCTGATGCCACGCCTCAAGGCGATGGCAGCAAAGACCAGCCCTTTCACGTGCAAGGGCGCGCCCCGCCAAGAACATGGCGTTCACTGGCTGAGGCCGGAACTGGTGGCCGAGATCGAATTCGCCGGCTGGACCAGCGATGGCATGGTGCGCCAGGCGGCCTTCAAGGGCCTGCGCGCCGACAAGCCTGCGAACGAGGTGGAAGTGGAAACGCCGAAGAAGAATGTCGCATTGGCCGCGCCGAAAGCAAAACCCGCGAAGGGCGCCAAGAGCCCTGGCAAGGCACGTGATTTAAGCGTGGTGATGAACCAGCCCATCTCCCACCCGCAGAAAGCTTTGTGGCCCGATGCGGGAGATGGCGAGGCCGTGACCAAATTGGAGCTGGCGCACTATTATGAAGCGGTGGGTGGCTGGATGCTGCCGCACATCCAGGGGCGGCCCTGCAGCTTGGTGCGCGCGCCCGATGGCATCGACGGTGCGCAGCATTTCTTCCAGCGACATGCCGGCGCCGGGCAATCGTCCCTGTTCACCCAGGTGAAAGTCAGCGGGGACCGCAAACCCTACCTGCAGATCGACCGCGTTGAGGCGTTGATCGCCGCCGCCCAGGCGGGGGTGCTGGAATTGCATCCCTGGAATTGCGCACCGGGCAAGCCCGAAGAACCGGGCCGCTTCGTCTTCGACCTCGACCCCGCACCCGACCTGGATTTTGACGATGTCATCGCGGCAGCGAAGGCGCTGAACGAACGTCTGCGGACATTGGGCTTCACGACATTCTGCAAGACCACTGGCGGCAAGGGGCTGCATGTGGTGACGCCGTTCCAGGCGGGCGGACTGGACTGGAGAGCCGCCAAGGCCATCGCGCGGGAAATCTGCGCCCGGATGGCCGCCGACGAACCGGACAAGTATCTGGTCAACATGTCCAAGGAAAAGCGGAAGGGCCGCATCTTCCTGGATTATCTGCGCAACAACCGCACGGCGACGGCGGTGGCGCCCCTATCGCCCCGGGCCCGGCCCGGTGCCACCGTCTCCATGCCGCTGAACTGGGGCCAGGTGAAGCGCGGCCTCGATCCCCATGCCTTCACCGTGCGCACCGCGCAAAAACTGCTGACGAAAAGTGCTGCCTGGAAGGATTACGGCAACACGCTGCCGGACCTGAAGGCTATCGGGCGCAAAATTGGCCTCAAGGGCTGAATCACAGGGAAGATAAAACGGGGCGGCCCGCACGCGCTGCGGCCCTGCGGGCGGGCTATACGCGTAATTCAGTGATTGGTGCTGACGATGCCGCGGTCGCGCAGCAGCTTGATGTAGAATTCGCGGATCGCCGGATCGCCATTGGTGTTGAGATTGTCGCCCGGCGAGGCCTTGCGAGCGTCCTGGACAGCCAGCGGCGCGCCCTTGTCCACCAGGAACTGGATCACGCCGATGGGATCGGGCGTGCCCCGCGCCGCGACGGCGATATGCATGATACTGCGGCCGCCACGGGCGATCACATCCAGGTGCGGATCGATCTGGTAGGCATATTCCATCGCGTCGACCTTGCCGCTTCCGGCGGCGGCCATGGCCACGGTCATGCCGTCAGCGCCCTTGAGGTCGGGCTTGGCGCCGGCCTCGACCAGCGCCTTCATTGCCGCCACCGAACCGGCGCGGGCGGCGAACTGCAGTGGCGTTGACGGAGCGGGCGGCTGGAAATTGGCCAGCTGGGCGGCGCGGCGGGCCGCGGCTGCCGCCGCGGCGGCAGCTGCCGCATCACCACCGGCCGCACCCGCGGCAGGCGGCGGCGTCGCGGCGGCCACGCGCACCGGCGCCGCCGCGGTATCGGTCAGGGCGTTGGGATCTCCACCCTTGGAAAGCACCATCTTGACGAAATCGGCATCGCCGCTGGCGGCCGCCAGGTGGATCAGCTGGCGGCCATTCTTGTCGGCACGATGCAGATCGGCGCCGTGGCTCACCGCCTGGATGGCGAAAGGAATATTCTCGGTCGTGATCGCCGCCTGCACCACCGAGGTGCCGTCGGCCACGATCGTGTTGACGTCGGCGCCCGCATCCAGCAGCGCCATCGGCGCCGACGCGACCTTGCTGCGCAGGGCGAAAAAGAGCGGCGTGAAGCCCTTCTTGTCCGCCGCGTTCACCTTGGCGCCATGGGCGACAAGCCATTTGATGGCGTCGGTGTTGCCGCCCATCGCCGCCCACATCAGCGGCGTCTGGCCCTGGACATTGACACTGTTGAGGGCGGCGCCACCGGCGGCCATCGTCGCCAGCACGGGGGGCGTCGAGGTCCCGGCGCATAGCGCAAAAGCGCTGGTGCCGTCGGCGCGGATTTCCTTCGCATTGGCGCCCGCCTTGATCAGGGCGCCGACAATGGCGGGATTGCCCAGCTCGCAGGCCAGCGACAGGGGTTGCACCCCGCCCGCCGCGACAGCGCGCGGTTGCGCACCCGCCGCCAACAACAGTTTCACGCTCTCCGCATCCTGCCGGTCGACAGCCCAGGCCAGCACGGCCGACTTGTCCGGCAGCGGCGCATTGACGTTGGCGTGCGCCGCCAGCGCGGCCTTGACCGCGGCATGGTCACCCTCCTTCACCGCCGCCAGCAGACGGTTTTCCGGCACGCCGGCCCAAGCCGCTTGCGCGGCGCCGGCCAGCATCAGGCCCAGCATAAGCGTTTTACGCATCGTCACGTGCCGGTCAGGCCATGCCGGTGAGCAGGCCGTCGAGACGGCCCGTGCTGTCACCCAGCTTGTCCTGATGCACGCCCAGCACATCCATCATCGACAATAGCAGATTGGTCATGGGCACATTGTTGGCCCGGGCGTGGTAGCCGCCCTTGATCAGGCCGCCGCCCACAATGATGCCCAGGTCGCGATGATCATGGCGGTTGGGATCGGCGAGGGAGGCGCCGGCCAGCACCAGGGTGCTGTCGAGCAGGCTCTTGTCACCTTCCTTCGTTTCGGACATGCGCTTGAAGTAATAGGCGATCTGTTCCCAGTGATAGGTATTGATCCTGGTGAGCCGGTTCATCTTGTCGACATCGTTGCCATGATGGCTGAGCGGGTGATGCCCGTCGGGGACGCCGGTTTCCGGATAGGAATGGGGCGAGCCTTCACGCGCCACCATGAAGGTGATGACGCGGGTCAGGTCAGCCTGGAACGCCAGCACCTGCAGGTCGATCATCATGCGGGCATATTCGCTGTAGGAGTCCGGAATCGCCGAAGGCCGTGCCATGGCCGGCAGACTGGCCTCGGCACCGTGCAGTTCGGCCTTCTGGATGCGGCTTTCGATGTCGCGCACGGCGGTGAGATATTCGTCGATCTTCTTCTTGTCTCCGGCGCCCAGGTCGCCCGACAGGCGCTTGGCGTCCTCGGCCACGAAATCTAGCAGGCTGGCCTGGCGGCGCAGCGCGGCCAGGCGGGTCTTGGCGTCGACGCCGTCACCGTCGCCGAACAGGCGCTCAAAGACCTCACGCGGATTCAGCGTGATCGGCAGCGGCGTGGCCGGGCCGGTCCAGGACATGGTGTTGGTGTAGGCGCAGCTGTAGCCGCTGTCACAGCTGCCCACCAGGCTGGGCTGCTCCAGGCCGATTTCCAGCGACGGCATCTGGGTGATCTTGCCGAATTCCCGGGCGACGACCTGGTCGGCGCTGATGCCGTTGCCCAGCACCGAGTCGCTCTTGTGGACATGCACGCCGGTCAGAAAGGTGCCGCAGCAGCGGGCATGGTCGCCGGCGCCGTCGCCCAGCGCTTCGGCCTGGACATGGTCGACGCCGCCGATCACGGCGAACTTGTCGCGGAAGGGCTCCATCGGCTTGAGGATCGGCGAGATCGTGTAGTTCGTCCCCAGATCGGCGGGACGGAAATTCTGCATGATGTAGCCGTTGGGCGTGTATATCACCTGGAAACGCTTGCGCGCTGCCGCCGCGGCGTCCGCGGCCTTCGCGGTGGGGCTCATCGCTTCCAGCACCGGCAGGGCCAGGGCGGTGCCCAGCATGCCGCGCAGCACGGTACGACGATGGAGGGCCTTACGCGGGATTATCATGGTTCGGTGTCCTTCTCATGGTGAAAGGTACGCTCTGAACAATTCCAAGAACTATGTCGCCGATACGATAATTGTCCTTCGCCGCCGCGGCGCGGATGGCGCGGATATCGGGCTGGTTCGAGGCTTCAAGGCCGCGACCCAGGGCATAGATCATCAGCCGTTCGGTGAAGGCCTCGACGAACTGGTCCTTGCGCGCCAGCAGGATGGTCTGCAGGCCATTGGGACCGGAGAATTTGGTGCCGTCGGGCAGCACGGCGGACGCGTCCACCGGCTTGCCGGCATAGGATGCGCGCCAGGCGCCGACGGCATCGAAATTCTCCAGGCTGAAGCCCAGCGGGTCCATCTTGGTATGGCAGGAGGCGCAGACCGGGTTCTTGCGGTGCAGTTCCATCTGCTCGCGCACGGTCAGCTTGGCGCCGCCCGGCACCGCGTCCAGCGGCGGCACATCCGGCGGCGGCGGCGGCGGCGGCGCGGCCAGCAGGTTGTCGAGAATCCACTTGCCGCGCAGCACCACGGATGTGCGGTTCTCATACGATGTGACGGTGAGGATGCTGCCTTGGCCCAGCAGGCCGCCGCGATGCAGCGCCGGGTCGAGCGTCACCTTGCGGAAGGTCGCGCCGCGAACGCCGGGAATGCCGTAATGATCCGCCAGCCGCTCGTTCACATAGGTGTAGTCGGCGTCGATGAAGTCCAGGACGCTGCGGTTCTCGTGCACCACCGAGTCGAAGAACATGCGGGTCTCGGTCGCCATGGCGGACCGCAGGCGCTCGTCGAAATCGGGATAGATCGCCTTGTCGGGGCGCTGGAATTCCAGGCGGCGCAGATAGAGCCACTGGCCGGCGAAATTGTCGGTCAGCGCCGCAGCCCGGGGATCGGCCATCATGCGCGTGACCTGGGCTTTCAGCATGGCGGGCTTGCTGAGCTGGTTCTTTTCCGCCGCCGCCAGCAGGGCTGGGTCGGGAATGCTGCTCCACAGGAAGAAGGACAGGCGCGTCGCCAGTTCCAGGTCGCTGATGCGGTGCACCGAACCGGAGGCGGTGGCGCCGTCATTCTCGCGCATGAACAGGAAGCTGGGCGACACCAGCACCAGCTCCAGCGCCGCCTCGACGCCATGCTCGAAATCGCCATCCTGGCGGCCCTGGGCATACATCTTCATCAGCGGTGTGATGTCGGGCTGGGTGAGTGGGCGGCGATAGGCCTGGTGGGCAATGCGGGTGAGAATGGATTTGGCGCAGGCCTCTTCCGCTGACTTGGCCGCAGGACGGCAGGTGAAGATACGGCGGCGGCTGGCGGTCTCGCTGGAACCCTTCACATCGAGCGGACCGGCGATCGACATTTTCTCGATGTCACGACCGAAAATGACCTGGTCGGACGACTCGCCGGTGTCGAGCACACCGGAGGCGTAGCTGTCGACCATCACCTGCTTCACGCGGACGCCGTCGACCTGGAGATTCACCGCGATCTGCGGCGCGGGGCCGGCGGGCTTCTGGCCACGCAACGTCGCCGGCGTCAGCGGCGCCACCGATTGCTCCAGCGTCATGTTGCGCGGAAAGGAGGCGCCGATGATGTGCAGGCCCGCCTTCAGCGTGACCTTGGCCTCGATATGATTGGCCGGCAGCTTCTTCACTTCCGTGCCGGCGGCCTGGTTGAGGTCGACCGCGATCATGTAGTCGCCACTATAGGGGGCATAGAACTTAAAGGCGCCGCCGCCCCGCGAATCCAGCGGCAGGTCGTCGCTCGCGCGCTGGTTCGAGAAGGGGTCCTTGACGATGGGAAATTCCGTCGTCACGGCGCGGCGGGACGCCAGGCCCGTGGCGGTGCGCGCCACCTTGCCAGCGACGCGGATGTAACGGTCCATCAGGGTCGGCGAGACCGACAGGACATCGGCAATGTTGTCGAAGCCGAAGCCGGTATCGTCCACCGGCAGGTCGGTGCTGACATCGATCTTGAGATCGAGCAGATCGCGCACCGAATTGGCGTATTCGACGCGATTGAGACGGCGCAGCGTGGCGCGGCCCGGATCGGGATGGGCAGCGGCATTCTTGTCCAGCGACGTCGAAAGCCAATGGGAGAATTCGGTCAGCGATTCCTTGGGCGGCTTGGCTGCGCCGCTGGGCGGCATCTCGCCCAGGCTGATCTTGCGCAGGATCTTTTCCCAGGTCTCGTCATTGGCGGCGAGATTGTCGAGCTTGAGCGGCTGCACCGACATGCCGCCGGTCTTGGCGCGGTCATTGTGGCAGCCCTGGCAATAGCGGGTCAGCAACTGCTGGTGGTCGGCGGGCGCAGGCGCAGTCTGGGCATCGGCTTTGCCGGGGGAATGCAACATCGCCACGGCAACAGCCAGCGCGCCGGCGGAAGCCAGCAAACCACGCACAAGCCCAATACGCTGCTTAAAGAGCGTTACCACGGCGATATCCCAAGACCTTCCGGAGCTTCCAAGGCGCCCCGGTCAAATTATATCTGCTTTTTTTGCCATCCGGGACGGCGAGCGCATTATCTGGAATTCTTCCAGGAAAACAACGCTCTGCTTGTTCATCTTGTGCGCAGAAATGCTGCACTGCAAAGCAAACGGTTGTTGTTGCGACGCACCCAGGAACGAGGCTAGAAAATTTCCTAGCGCGGAAACTATTGCCGCTGCTGCAGCGGCACGTGCGGCGCATTGCAACCGGTGCGGTTTTCAGTACCGTCGCCCCAACAAAACCTTGGGGGAACGCCATGAAACGACTCGCCGCCCTGTCGGCTGCCTTGCTGCTCGCCACTGTGCCGCTGGCGGCGCAGACCACGGACCAGTCCGAAGCCACCATCGGACCGGACTATACGCCGGCGCCCGAATTGGCGATTCCCCATGGCAGCATCACCACCTTTCGCATGGAGTCGACGGACAGCAAGATCTATCCGGGCATCGCGCGGATCGACAATGAAACGATGGCGCGGCGTGACCAGTGGGGCAATCGCCTGCCCGCGCCGCTGGAAGGCAATTCGCGCCCGCAACCTTATTCCCGCCGCGTCACCGTCTATGTTCCCGCGGCCGCGCCGCGCGCCCCCGGCGCGCAGCCGGCGCCGCCGGCGCCCAAGCCCTTCATGGTCGTGCAGGACGGTAGCGGCTATGTCGCCCGCATGGTGCCGGTTCTGGACAGCCTGATCGCGGCCAAGAAAATTCCCGCCATCGTGGTGATCTTCGTCGATTCCGGCGGCAGCGACGCGCAAAATTCCCAGCGTGGCCTGGAGTATGACACGATGAGTGGCCGCTATGCCGAATTCATCGAAAGCGAAGTGCTGCCGCGCGTCACCAAGGAAACCAACGTCACCTTCACCAGCGATCCGGAAGGCCGCGCCACTGCCGGCTGCAGTTCCGGTGCGGCGGCAGCGCTCAGCATGGCTTGGTATCATCCCGAATGGTACCACCGGGTGCTGAGCTATTCCGGAACCTATGTGAACCAGGCGTCGCCACAGGCGGCGGCGACGCCACGCGGCGCCTGGGAATATCACGAAACCCTGATTCCCAATTCGCCCAAAAAACCCATCCGCATCTGGATGGAAGTGGGCGAGAAGGATCTGCACTTCGACGATCCCGAGCAGAGTTTTCACAATTGGCCGATGGCCAACAAGCGCATGGCCGCGGCGCTGAAGGCCAAGGGCTATGACTACCATCTGTCCTTCGCACTGGGCGCGACGCATTGCGATGGCCGGGTGATCGCCCAGACCCTGCCGGAATCGCTGGAATGGACCTGGAAGGGCTATCCGCGCTGACGCATCGTGGGCCGGGCAGCCCGCGCTAGCGCGCGGACTGCGACAGGTCTTGTGCCGGTTGGCCGGCACGCGCCTCGCTGGGTGAGCGGATCACCAGGCGCACGCTGTGCTCGCCCGGCGTCAGCGCGACGCCGTCTTCTGCGTTGATGGCAACACCATCCACCGTCACTTCCGCCGCGCCGCTGCTTAAGGATTCGGGATTCTCCACCACGACCTTCAGCACGCAGCCGTGTCTGCGCACCGTCGCTTCGAAACCAGGCCAGTGCGACGGGATCACGGGCGATATGTGCAGCCGCTCGCCCCGGAAGTGGAGCCCCAGCATGTATTCCACCGCCACGCGGTACATCCAGGCGGCCGAGCCGGTGTACCAGGTCCAGCCGCCGCGCCCGACATGGGGCGGCACGGAATAGACGTCGCCACAGGCGACGTAGGGCTCGACGCGGTAGCGCTGCGCCAGCGCCTGGTTGCGGCCATGGTTGACGGGATTGAGCATGGCGAACAGTTCGCCCGCCTGGTCGCCATCGCCCATCTGGCAGAAGGCGGCCACGGCCCACAGCACGCCGTGGGTATATTGACCCCCATTCTCGCGGATGCCGGCGGGATAGCCCTTGATGTAGCCCGGGTCGTGAATGGTGTTGACGAAAGGCGGCGTGAACAGCGCCATCAACCGGTCGTCCGGCCGCACCAGGTATTTCAGCACCGCGTCCATGGCCCGCTTGCGGCGGTCGGGCGGCGCCACACCGGAGATCACGCTCCAGGACTGGGCGATGGAGTCGATGCGGCATTCACGGTTGGCGGAGGACCCCAGAACGAAACCGTCGTCGAAATAGGCGCGGCGGTACCAGTCGCCGTCCCAGCCATTCTCTTCCAGAGCCTGGCGCAACGCATCCATGTGCACCAGCCAGCGCGCGACGCGGGCGCCGTCGCGGCGGCTTTCGGCATGGGGCACAAACCGCGTCAGAGCGGCATGCAGGAACCAGCCCAGCCAGACGCTTTCGCCTTTGCCCTGTTCGCCCACCCGGTTCATGCCGTCATTCCAGTCGCCGGTGCCCATCAGCGGCAGACCGTGCGCGCCCGTGGCCAGCGCCGCGTCGAGGGCACGGGCGCAATGTTCATAAAGCGTGGCGGTATCGCCAGCGCCCGGCTGGAAGAAGGCGTCATGCTGTTCCGGTTTCAACGCGTCGCCGGTGAGGAATGGCAACTGTTCCTCCAGCACGGCGGCGTCACCGGTGGTTTCGATGTAATGCGCCGTGACATAACCCAGCCAGGCCTTGTCGTCGGAGATTCGGCTGCGGATGCCCTTGCCGCTTTCCGGCAGCCACCAATGCTGGACATCGCCCTCCGGGAATTGCCGTCCCGCCGCCCGCAGCAGTTGCGCTCGCGCCAGGTCAGGCCGCGCCACGCACATCGCCATGGAATCCTGCAACTGGTCGCGGAAGCCATAAGCACCGGAAACCTGGTAGAAGCCGGCGCGCGCCCACATGCGGCAGGACAGCGTCTGGTACAGCAGCCAGCGATTGGTGATGAGGTCGAGCGAGCGGTCGGGCGTGCGCACTTCCACCGTGCCCAGAATTTCGTCCCAGCTCTGCTTCACCTGCGCCAGCAGCGCGCGCGGATCGGTGGCGCGGATGCGGGCGATCAGGGCGCGGGCGTCATCGCGGTCGCGGCCCTGCCCCAGCACCAGAGTCAAGTCGCGGCTTTCGCCCGGCGCCAATGTGATCTCGGTCTGCAGCACGCCGCAGGCATTGGCCAGCACGCCGGTGCGGCCCGACAGCTTCACGCCCGCTGACAGCGCGGCGGGGTTTGCCAGGCTGCCGTTGCGGCCGATGAATTCGCGGCGGTCGCCGGTCACACGGACCGCCGCGCCACCGCCATCCTGCACGATGTCGAGAAAGGCGACACGCTGGCCGAAATCCGGATGCAGCGGCCCCCGCGCCAGCAGCGCGCCACTGTCGTCGCGCTCTGTCGTCACCTGCGCCGCAGTAAAGCGGGCCGGTCCCAGCAGCCACTCGGCATAATAAGTGACGGCAAGACGGCGCGGACCCGGCCCGTCATTGCGCAGCGTGAGCAGCGCCAGCTTCGCCGGATCGTCCGGCGTGGCGAAGTGGGTCAGCGCCGTGGTCAGGCCGCCACTGGCATGCTCAAAGCGCGAATAGCCCTGCCCGTGACGGCAAATATATTGCGCGGCATTGTCGGCGGCGGGCCAGGGTGTGGGCGACCAGACCGTGCCCGCATCCAGGTCGCTGAGATAGACGGCCTCGGCGCCAGGATCCTCCACCGGATCGTTCGACCAGGGCGTGATCATATTCTGCTGGCTGTTGAGCGCCCAGGTGAAGCCGGCGCCATCGGCCGAAACCTGGAAGCCGAATTGTGGATTGGCGATGACATTGACCCAGGGTGCGGGCGTGCGGTTCTCCGCTGCGTAACGCACCACATATTCGCGGCCATCCTCGGCGAAGCCGCCGAAGCCGTTGAACATCTCCAGCTGCGGTTGCGGCAGCGGCGTCATCGGCGCCAGGTTCGGCCGCGGCGCCGGCTTGGGCGGTGGCGCATTTGTTTCCACAGCAAGGGCTTCGTCCTTGCGCGCAATGACGGCGAAGATCGAGCCCAGGTCGCCGCGCCCGGCATTCAATTCCACCCGTGCCGCGGCCCGCAGCATGCGGCACGCCTCGGGGCCCAGAATGTCGGCGCGCAGGCACAGGATGCGCCCCAGCGCAGCTTCCTGGGGCCGGTCGCTGGCGCTGACCAGCCCGTCCAGCGCCTGCTGCAGGCTCTGGGCATAGGATGCGGGCCGCTCGTTGAGAATCACCAGATCGGCGGCCAGATGTTTGCCGCGGAAATAGTCGTGGGCCCGCACCAGCTGGCGCACCAGCGCGACATCATCCTCTTCCGACACCCGCACCAGCAGGATCGGCAAATCGCCGGAAATGCCGTGCGGCCACAGCGCCGTGGCCGGCGGCGCCAGCGCAGCCCGGATATCGGGCGGCGGCCTCAGGGCTTCGCCGGCATAGACAAGATGGTTGGCCAGTTGCTGGAACAGCTGCGGCTCGCCCGTCAGCAGGCCAAGATATTGCAGTTGGGTCTGGCTGTAGGTGGTGGAAAGGCGGCTGGCGCGTTCGAAGGCGCGGGCATCGTGATGGCGGTCGATCAGGTCCAGCACATCGTCGCGGCTGCCCGCCGCCATGGTCCAGAACGCGATGGTGACGGTCTTGCCGCGTGGAATCTGGACACGGCGGCGCAAGGCGAAGACCGGATCGAGCACCGCGCCCACGCTGTTGGACAGCGGCCAGCCTTCAAACATCGCCTGCGCATTGGTGGCGTTGCGGCCGCGCCCCAGGAATTTGCCGCGATCCGTTTCATACTGGACATCGCCCAGGGGATTGCCATCGACGACGCTGACATGCGCCACCCAGATGGCGGGATCGTCGGGGGAGCGCGGGCGGCGCCCGGCGATCAGGGCGCCCGTCTCGCGCATATATTCGGTCTCGACGAACATCTTGGCGAAGGCCGGATGGGCGGCATCATCGGCGGGCGTGGCCAGCGACAATTCGAGATAGGAGGTCACTTCGATCTCGCGCAGGCGAGAGCCATTGTTGGTGATGGAGACGCGGCGCACCTCGGCATCGGCTTCCGGCGAGACGCAGACCTCGGTCAGCGTCACCAGCGAGCCATCGGTGCGCTTGAAGCTGGCACGGTCCTCGGCGAAGGCGGCTTCGTAGTTCTCGCCCGGCTCGCCCACCGGATTGCTGGTCGCCGACCACACCGAGCCGGTGCGCAGGTCGCGGATATAGAGGAAGCTGCCCCAGGGATCGCGCACGCCATCTTCGCGCCAGCGATTGATGGCCAGATCTTTCCACTTGCTGCAGCCGCCGCCCGCCGCCGTCAGCATGACCGAATAGTTTGGGTTGGAGAGCAGATGCGTACGCGGGATGGGACCGCCGGCATCGCGGAACAGGCGCGGTCCTTCCGGCGCGTCCTCGTGATGGGTGATGGCGCCGGTCTTGAGCGTGGGTGGCGGTTCGGCCATGGCGGCATCGCGCGGCATGCGCTCCTGCAGCAGCAGCTCCGTCGCCTTGACCATGGGCGCAGCATGCAGCCGCTCGCGCATGCGGCCATCCTGCAGCACATCGACCAGGCCCAGGATCGCCATGCCCTGGTGATGGGCCATATAGGCCTTGATGACGGCATGGCCCAATCCGCCCGGCAGGCGCTGCTTGGTGAAATCGATGGCCTCGTACCAGCCATAGTCGCCCAGTGCGCCCAACGCCGTCAGCCGCTCCAGGTTCTCGCGGGCGGCGTGCGGCGCGATCATCGCTGCCAGCATGGTGGCATAGGGCGCGATCACCAGATTCTCCGCCAAACCGCGCTTGAGGCCCAGCGCCGGCACGCCGAAGCCGGAATATTGGTAGTTCATCTGCCGGTCGCGGGCGTTGTACTGCGATTCCGAAATGCCCCAGGGCACGCCGCGCTGGTTGCCATAGCGGATCTGACGGCGCACGGCGGCACGATTGCTCAACGCCAGCAGGCTGCCCGGCGGCTCGTGCATCAGCAGCGACGGCATCAGGTATTCGAACATCGAGCCCGACCAGGATTGCAGCGCCACGCTGCGGCCCAGCGGCATCAGGGTGCGGCCCAGGCGAAACCAGTGCCGGGTGGGAATGTCGCCCTTGGCAATGGCAAGGAAACTGGACAGCCGCGCTTCCGACGCCAGCAGGTCGTAGGCATTGTTGTCCAGCACCTGGTCGTCGACGCGAAAGCCGATGGCAAGAAGCTGGCGGTGTTCATGGAAGAGGAAGCCGAATTCCATCTCCTGCGCCATGCGCCCGCACTGGCGGGCGACGGCCAGGGCGCGCTTTTCGCAAGCGGCGGGATCGAGCGCACGGTCGCGGGCATGGCTTTGCAGACAGTCCTTCAGCGCCGCCGCGGCCCGCTCCGCCGCCGTGCCCGCCAGCAGCGCCGCGATCGCTTCGCTTTCCTGCGCCAGGTGGCCAAGGCTGTTGGCGCCGAAGGTGTCGGGATGACCGTCCAGCGCCTCCAGCCGCGCCAGCGCGTCACCATGCAGATGCCGGAGCGGCTGCAGTTCGGCCTTGAGCAGCTGCACTGCGTCGCGGGCACCATCGCCCCAATCACCACTTATCTCTCCGGAAGCGATCTCGGCCATGCCGGCCTTCACCACCAGCAGATTGCCCATCAGGTTGCCGCTGTCGACGGTGGAAACATAGGCTGGATCGAGCGGCAACAGGCTGCGCGTGTCGTACCAGTTGAGGAAGTGGCCGCGATAGCGCACCAGCCGCTCCATCGCCGCGAGCGTGTTTTCCAGCCGCTCCAGGCATTCCTCGGTGCCGATCCAGCCCAGGTCACGCGCCGCCAGCACGGCGTTGAGATAAATGCCGATATTGGTCGGCGAGGTGCGATGCGCCACCAGCGGCTGCGGGTCTTCCTGGAAATTGTCGGGCGGCAACCAATGGTCTTCCGCAGTCACGAAGGCCTCGAAGAACTGCCAGGTACGCCGCGCCGCCAGCCGCAGGGCGTCACGGACCTCCGGCGCCAGGTCACGATGCGGCTCGCGGGCCGGGGCGTGGCTGGCCCAGCGCGCGATCAGCGGCGACAGGCCCCACAGCATCAGGAACGGCGTCGCTTTGACCAGGTTCTGCGGCGCCCGGAGCAGGATCAGCGTCACCACGACCACCACCATCGCCAATGCACCGGCCAGTTGCAGCACCAGCGCCCGCAAGCTCGATTGCCGCGAATAGGCGCTCTGGGCATAGGTGATCCATTCCAGCATGCGCCGGCGGGTGATGACGACGCGGATCAGGGTGCGCAGGATGGCGTCCAGCGCCAGGAACGCGACACGCGCCAGGAACGCGAAGGTGAAAAGCAACTGCAGCCCCGCCAGCACGCTTTCCTGGACCAGGCCGCGCAAATGCGCCCTGCCGAAGCGCCAGCCATGCCAGGAAAACAGGCCCGTCAGCACCGGCAGGAACGGTGGCAGCGCCATCACCGTCAGCAGGAACAGCGTCCACCATCCGGCATGCGGCAAGGGCAGAATCCAGCCCAGCAGGAAGGCCAGCAGCAGCGCCGGCGCGCCCAGCGAACGGCGCAGATTGTCCAGCAGCTTCCAGCGTCCCAGCGGCGAGATGCCGCCGCGCAGACCCAGAATCCAGGGCAGCAACTGCCAGTCGCCGCGCATCCAGCGATGCTGGCGCGCCAGTTCGACATCGTAGCGCGAGGGAAATTCCTCCACCAGTTCGATATCCGAAACCAGGGCCGAACGGGCATAGACCCCTTCCAGCAGGTCATGGCTGAGGACGGTGTTTTCCGGGATCCGCTTTTCAAGGGCGCGCTCGAAGAGATCGACATCATAAATGCCCTTGCCGATGAAGGAGCCTTCCTCGAACAGGTCCTGATAGACATCGGACACAGCGAAGGCATAGGGATCGAGGCCGTTGGGACCGGAGAAAGCCCACTGGAAGAGCGAACTTTCCGCCCCCACCAGCAGTGATGGCGTCACGCGCGGCTGCAGGATGCCATGACCCCACGCCACCCGGCCACTGGCGTCATCAAGAATCGGGCGGTTGAGAGGGTGGGCCATCTTGCCGATCAGCCGCTTGGCGGCGCCGCGCGGCATGCGGGTGTCGGCATCGAGCGTGATGACATAGCGCACGCCTTGCGGCAGCGCGCCTTCGCTTTCGAGAAAGCTGGTATCTTTCGCACCACGCAGCAGGCGGTTGAATTCCTGTAGCTTGCCGCGCTTGCGCTCCCAGCCCATCCAGCAATTCTGCGCCGGATTGAAAAGGCGGCGGCGATGCAACAGCAGGAACAGCGGCACCCCTTCGCGGGCGTAGCGGCGGTTGAGGATGGCAATGTTCCGGCGCGCACGCTCCAGCAGGGCTGCATCGTCTGCCGCGTGTTCGGTGGGACTGTCGGCCCAATCCGACAGCAGCACCAAGGTAAGACCCGCATCGGCATTGGCGAGATAATGGACTTCCAGCTGCTCGATCTGAGCGTCGATGTCTGCCTCGCGCAGCAGCAGCGTCGGCACCACAAGCACAGTGCGCAGTTCGGCCGGCACGCCGTTCTTCAAGGACAGCGCCGGAAGCGGTTGCGACTGGCGCTGGCGTGTCACCACCCGGTTGACCAGCGCGACGCCCAAGTCCGATGCCGGCAACAGCGCCAGAAAGGCCGCCAGCGCCAGCGCCCAGCCGGTGGCACCCTGGCCGAATTCCAGCAGCGCCATGGTGGTGGCGACCAGCACGGTCATGACCAGGATCGCGCCGACATAGCCCGCCAGGCCGGTGGCGGCAGCCGCGCGGACAAGCCGGTGCTGCAACGAAGGACGGCAACCCAGGGAGCGGGCGAAGTCGCGGCGGCCTTCCGCGATCAGATAGCAGCCGACATCGCGGCGGCGGGCATCGCTGCCGGCCAGCGCCCGCGCCACGGCGCCGCGCGCCACTGCCACTTCGGCCTCGTCGCAGATCCGTGCCAGACTTTCGACGGCGCGGCGATAGCGGTCGCGGCTGGCGAAATCCATTTCGCTATAGCCCGGCGCCTGCGACAGCGTCTTCTCCACCAGGCTGACCTCTTCGAACAGGTCGGCCCAGTCGATATCGGAAACCAGACGCATGGTGGTGATGACGTTGCGTACCGAAATGTCGTCGGCTGCCTGGGTGTGATATTCCTGCTGCGCCAGGGCATGCGCATCCAGTCCGCGCGCATCCAGCGCAAAGGCGATGTCGCGCAGCAGCACATCGGCGCCATCGCCCTGGGCGCGCAGCCTTTGCTCCAGCCGCGCCAGAAAGGCGGGCCCGGGATTTTGCAGCAACGGCGCGACATCGGCATCTGGCTGCGCCAGCAGTTGGCGGGCCGTCGCATCGCCGCGGCCCGCTTCCGCGACGCGGGTGATGACGAGCTGGGTCAGACGCCGCAGATTTTCCACCAGTGCGATGCGCAAGGTGATTGGCACCGCCCATAATTCGCCGATGGTCAGCGGCGCCACCTCCTGATACGCGGTGAGGAAACGCTGCAGCTTTTCTTCATCGAAGGCGCTGTCGGTATGCGCCAGCAGCGCCCAGGCGATGCCCCAGACGCGGGGATACCCCGCCATCGGTCCCGAAGCCAGGCGCGGCAGCTCGCGATAGAAGCTGTGCGGCAGGTCGCGCTGCGCCGCACGGGTCTGTTCCTCGACAATGTGGAAATTGTCCAGAAACCACTCACCGGCGGAGGTGATGGAGGTGCCCGCCTTGGCCGCTTCCGCTAGCAGACGGAAATGGGAGCCGAGCGCGGCATAATTTTCCCGCAGCCGCCGCGGCAAGGCCGGGCCGGCATGTCCCGCCGGTCCCACCACCTGGGCCTTGGCAAGGCTCCGTGCGTGCTGCTCCAGCCGCTCAAGGCCGAACAATTCCGAACGGATGGGATGGGCATCGCCCGGGAATTCGCGTTTGAAAATCACTGCCAAATCTAAAATTGCGCCAGGAGGATAACCCTTTCGCAACGCAAAAAGTTCCCGGAAGGGAAGAAAAGTTCCGTGTTGAACAATATCCAGCCTGGCGTCGCGCTTGGGTGGCGCCGCCTTCATACGCTGTATACGCTGTCGCTATGAATCGTTCGGGCGGGCGAAAGGTCCACCGGACCTTTCGCCATCCGCCTTCACCCTAGATGTTGTCGAGGCGGGCGCTGGTCTCGCCGAAGGTATCGACCTTCACGCCATAACGGTCCATCAGCGAGAGATAGAGGCTCTGCATCCGGCGCTTGTCGTCCGGCTGTCCCAGATAGCTGAGCGTCCGCCCCGTCTTCA